>Ga0307380_10000642_pt1 | contig 53298 bp, 46 predicted proteins | sample UN3MG_FD_202239 | JGI IMG/M metagenome (GOLD analysis project Ga0307380, IMG submission 202239) | Soil microbial communities from Risofladan, Vaasa, Finland - UN-3 | ecosystem: Environmental > Terrestrial > Soil > Coastal area > Acid sulfate soil | place: Finland: Risofladan, Vaasa | collected... | reverse complement strand
GGTAATCCTGATCCGGTCAATATCGACACAACTTCCTGGGGAAGAGTCCCTACCGTCCAGGCTGTGGTAAATGCATTTGACAACGACCCTGCCACAAGGATGTACCAGGATGTTGGCTTTGACGGCCTCCGGAATCAGGATGAGCAGACATTTTTTTCAGATTATCTCCAGAAAGCAGAATCAATTGCCGCTCCTGATGTATACCAGGATATTCTAAAGGACCCGGCAGGCGATGATTTTCATTATTTCAGGGGGACGGACTACGATCTGGAAGAGATGGGAATAATAGAGAGGTACAAGAAATACAACGGACAGGAAGGCAATTCTCCCACAGCTGAAATGTCGCCCGAAACATACCCGACTTCAGGTTCAACCCTTCCCGATATGGAAGATATCAACCGCGACAACACTCTTAATGAAACAGAAAGTTATTACCAGTACAGAATCAGCATGAGACCCGAAGATCTGATAGTAGGTTCAAATTTCATTGTCGACGAAATAGAGTATGAAGCCACATTGGCAAATGGGGACAAATCGAAAGTAAAGTGGTACCAGTTCAAGATCCCGATCACTGATTACCAGAAGATCGTAGGTACGATCAGCGATTTCAAATCTGTAAGGTTCATGAGAATTTTTCTGCGCAATTTTAAAGAGCCGGTCATTATGAGATATGCTGATCTGGACCTTGTCAGGGCGGAGTGGAGGAAATACAATATCTCATTCATGGAAGGCGGTGAAAGAGTCACATTGCCGGAGGCTTCTGACGGGACATTTGAGATAAGCTCCGTGAGCATTGAGGAAAATTCAGGCAAGGAACCGGTAAATTATGTACTTCCTCCGGGATTTGACAGGATAACCGATCCTTCAAATCCACAGCTCAGGCAGCTTAATGAACAGTCAATGGTTCTCAAGGTCCAGAACCTGGAAGACGGTGATGCCCGTGCCGCATTCAAGAATGTCAATATTGACATAAGGCAATACCGCCGTTTACGGATGGAGGTTCATGCCGAAGCCCTTATAGGACAACCTCTCGCAGATGGGGAACTGACAGCCTTCATCAGGATAGGTTCGGATTACAAAAGCAATTTCTATGAATATGAGATCCCGTTAAAGCTGACACCTCCGGGAAGATATGACAATAAATCAGATGCATCGAGAGCTGAGGTATGGCCTGAAGAAAACAGTTTCAACATTGAGTTGACGGTATTCCAGGATGCCAAGCAGGCACGTAACAGGAAAATGCAGGAGGCAGGATCATCACTGAGCATATCAGATGTTTTCGTATATCCTTATGAAGGTCACAGGATATCAATTTCGGGAAATCCCAACCTCAGTAATGTAAAAGTCATCATGATAGGGATAAGAAATCCGATAAAGACAAGAAATCCGGTTAATGATGACGGGCAGCCCAAATGGGGCGAGGTATGGGTAAATGAGTTACGCCTCAATGATTTTGTAGAGAACGGAGGCTGGGCTGCAAATGCACATTTACAGGCACGCCTCGCTGACCTTGGCACTGTTGATGTTGTCGGACAGTCAAGCACTCCCGGATGGGGCAGCATAGAAAAGAAAGTGAATGAACGAAGCAAGGAACAGGTAATGAAGTATGACCTTTCATCTACTATCGAACTGGGCAGGTTCTTTTCTGAAAAAGCAGGCGTGAGACTTCCTGTCTATATTGGTTATTCCGAAACGAGGATCAGGCCACAGTACAATCCCCTGGATCCGGATATCCCTCTTAATGATGCTCTCCGCAATGCTGAGGACGAGAATGCAAGGGATTCAATAAAAGCCATTTCGGAAGATTTTGCCAGGAGGAAGACAATTACCATCAGCAATGCCGGAATAACAAAACGAGGGGAAAAACCTCATGCATGGGATCTGGCAAACCTGAGCGTCAACTATACTTATAATGAAATTTATCAAAGTGATACAAAGACTGAAATAGATCTGGAAAAGAATTACAGGGGCGGACTGAACTATGACTACCAGGCTCAGCCAGCCAATATAACGCCGTTCAAAAGCGTAAAATTCCTTAATAAACCAGCCTTCAGGCTTATCAAGGATTTTAACTTCTATATCTTCCCCAAAAGCGTCTCTTTCAGAACAGATCTTTCACGTCATTATAACGAAGTGAAAGCCAGGAATATCAACAATCCCTATCTCCGTATTACCCCTACTTATAGAAAGGATTTTGAATGGACAAGAATGTACGATTTTAAGTATGATGTAACGCGTCAGTTAAAGATTGACTTTACGGCAACAAATCTTGCCAGAATAGATGAACCGACCGGCGGAGTCGACAGGGAAAGATATGGCAATGAGTATGAACTCTGGCGTGATTCTGTCATGACAAACCTGCTGAATTTCGGGAGGACAACTTCCTATAACCACTTTATTAATGCAACCTATACAATACCTGTCAATAAGCTTCCGTTGCTGTCGTGGATCAATGCAAATGCCCGCTTTGGATCTGATTATACATGGCTGGCCGGACCTCTTTTTCCTGACAGCATGAATATAAACATAGGTAATTCCATCAAGAACCATAATGAACTTTCGTTCACCGCAATGGCAAACCTGTCAACTCTATATGGCAAATCGAAGTTCCTTAAAAGGATTGAGAACAATACGCGTCCCGATGCTGCCCAGCGGATGAAGCCTGAATACAGAACAGTGAACTATACCAGGAACAATGTAAATTTCAGACAAAATGCAGTCAGGGGGATCGTGCATAACCTCGGCACCACTGATGTCAAGGTCAGGATCGTTAAGAAGACAGGAGAAGAAGTCAAAGGTAAAGTTGATATAGTAAATCCTGACAGGATCAACTTTGCAGCAGCAGAACAGGCTGACGGAGCACAGGTGTTCATTGAAGGCCGGGTACCGGTGAAACGAAATCCGCTGACCATAACAGGCGAATATATAATGAGAGCTTTCCTCGGCATAAGAACAGTAAGTCTGACACTTTCTTCATCGCAGGGACAATTTCTCCCTGGTTACATGCCGGAAACAAGATATCTTGGGATGTCGAAATACAACAACATCCAGGCACCGGGGTGGCCATTCATACTGGGCTACAGTGACAGGAATTTCTTCGATAAAGCAGTAAGCAACGGCTGGCTTTCAACAGATACCCTGCTGAATACACCGGCAACATACAGCAACAAGTATGACCTTTCTGCACGAAGCACGATCGAACCTTTCCCCGGATTGAGGATCGATGTCAACGCCGACAGGAGATTCCTTGAGGGAGTAAGCGCTTATTATATAGCTGACATGAACGGAAACTTTCCTGACAGCACGCACAACAGGATCGTAAACGGCAACTTTTCGATTTCAGTCATTTCATGGGGCACCGCATTTGAAAAGATATCACAGAAAGATGACTATGTTTCTCCGACTTTTGAGGCTTTCAAGGAAAACCTTGTTATCATTTCTGAACGAAGAGCTGCAGAAAGAAGCAAATCGAATCCGGGATACAATCCTGATATTGACCCGTTTACAGGAGATCCTATTGAAGGACCCTATAAAAGCGGGTATGGAAAAACCTCACGTGAGGTAATGATACCTGCGTTCCTTGCAGCTTATACCAGGACTGACCCGCACAAGGTATCACTCGAGACCTTCCCCTCAGCACTAAGGATGATGCCAAACTGGAGGTTTACATTTGACGGTTTATCGAAATTTGAATTTATACAGAAGGTATTCAGGTCAGTAAATCTCACTCATCAGTACAGGAGCACATTCCAGATAGGAAATTATACAACAAACCTGAACTATCTGGACGATGGAGGCGGTATAAGTTCAATAAGGGATCTGCAGAATAATTTCATCCAGCAATACGAAATCAATGTTGTAACCCTGAATGAGCAGTTCAGCCCTCTTATTAACATTGACATGAACTGGATTAACAGCCTTACCACTCGTTTTGAATGGAAAAAATCGCGTACCGTATCGCTTAACCTGACAAGCAACCAGATTGCAGATGCCCGCACCAATGAACTTGTGATAGGCGCCGGGTACAGGTTTGATGATGTACAGATAGTGCTGAAAACAGGGGGAGGGCAGAGAGTGCTCAAGAGCGACCTTAACCTGAGGTTTGATCTTTCCATCCGGGACAACAAGACTCTTGCAAGGAAGCTTATTGAAGACGTAAATCAGCCCGTCGCGGGAACGAAGGTCTTTACAGCCGGGCTTACAGCTGATTATATCCTGAGTGACAGATTTAACCTTCAGATCTTTGCCGATCATACCATGAATAATCCGTTTGTGGCAAATACTTTCCCCACATCGAACACAAATTTCGGATTCAGCCTTAAGTTTACTCTGGTCCAGTGAAAAATTTTCAACAAGGACTGATTTTTTTATTTTTTCAGAAAACGTTTGAAACAAAGGCGTACTAATTTTATGGTAAGAAAATCAGCGAATCTGCGTGAAAATAAATGATATACGCAGTTTTTTATACCAATCCTTTTCTATATTTTTGAATAGGATTCAGTTTCTTTTTCGATAAATCTCTGAAAAACATAATCCTTAATTATGAAAAGGACCAAACCAAGATTATCCTTCTGGCAGATTTGGAACATGAGTTTTGGATTCATGGGGATCCAGTTCGGTTTCGCCCTTCAGAATGCAAATGTCAGCCGTATTTTTGAAACCCTGGGTGCTGATCCTTCCGATGACAGGTATAGGTATTGCATGGGCAAGCATTCTCGGTAGCATGGTAAAGCACTTCATTGCAGGAAATACAATGAATGCGCTTATAACGTGAGGCACCTCAATGATAGTAGCCTCCATAATGGTGAAGTTTGTAAGAGACGTTGACGACAAAAAGTAGTAATGGATATAAGGGGATGTATTTTTGATCTTGACGGGGTTATTGTTGATACCGCAAAATACCATTTTCTGGCATGGAAAAGACTTGCGGACCAGATGGGTGTACATTTCACGGAAAAGGATAACGAAAGGCTCAAAGGTGTCAGCCGGATGGATTCGCTTGACATAATCCTTGAGATCGGCAACATTAAGCCGGACAGGAAACTGAAGGAAAAATATGCACGACTGAAGAACGAATGGTATAAAGATTATATAAGCAGGATGACTCCTGATGAGATACTTCCCGGAAGTGCTGAATTCATAAATGAACTTAAAAGCGCCGGCATCAGAACAGCTCTTGGGTCGGCAAGCAAAAATACACCAATGATCCTTGAAAAGCTGGGGATAGTGACATTATTCGATGCAGTTGCTGACGGGAACATTATTAAAAAAGCCAAGCCTGATCCGGAGGTTTTCCTTGTTGCTGCACGGATGATTAATGTGGAACCCTCTCACTGCATCGTTTTCGAAGATGCGGTTGCGGGTGTGCAGGCCGCATTAAATGCCGGTATGACTTGCGTGGGCGTGGGGTCTGAAGAAATACTGATTGAAGCTCATATGATTATATCAGGCTTAAATGAAATGAACCTGAAAAAGCTTAACGAAATTCAAAAGAAGCGGTTATGAACAGCTGTTATAAAAAAGATGAATGGCTCATAATCGAGGAGGGCTTCCATCCTGAACTGAACAGGGATTCGGAAAGCATCTTTTCGATAGGAAACGGTTATATGGGACAGAGAGCAAATTTTGAAGAGCATTATTCAGGTGACACCCTACAGGGTAACTATATTGCCGGAGTATATTATCCTGACAAGACCCGTGTCGGCTGGTGGAAAAACGGGTATCCCGAGTATTTTGCAAAAGTTCTGAATGCACCCAAATGGATTGGAATAGATATAACGGTGAACGGGAAACCTGTTGATCTCGCTTCTGCAAAGATCAGTTCTTTCAGAAGAATCCTGAACATGAAGGAGGGATACCTTGACAGACACTTCACAATAACGGTCGCCAGGAACAAAACCATTGATATACGTGCCGGACGGTTCCTCAGCATGTCGGAACCTGATATCGGAGTCATCAGATTATCAGTCAAATCAAATGATTTTACAGGCACTGTAGGATTTACTGCTTATATCGATTCTGATGTAAAGAATGAGGATGCAAATTACGGTAAGAAATTCTGGAAGGAAGTCAGCAGGGAGTCAACAGCCGGAATGGGTATCATCATTTCAAGAACTATGAAGACAGACTTCCATGTTGCAACCGGTATGGTATATGAGGTGTTGAAGAACAAAAAACGGATAGCAGTAAAACCTTCAGTAATCGATCGCGACAGGTATGCAGGCAATATGATTTCTCTAACTATCAGTCCGGGAGAAGAACTTTCACTGATAAAATACGTTTCGGTGCTCTCTTCACTCAATAATTCCAAAAAGAACCTGAAAGCCGATGTGAAAAAAAGGCTGAAGGAGATATCCGCCAAAGGCTATAAGAAGCTTTTTGCCGATCATAAAAAGGAATGGGAAAGGATCTGGTCAGCCTCGGATGTTGCGATTGAAGGAGACATTGCAGCCCAGCAGGCAATAAGGTTTAATATTTTTCATTTGAACCAGACTTACACCGGGAAGGATGAACGGCTTAATATAGGACCCAAAGGCTTTACCGGTGAAAAATACGGCGGAAGCACATACTGGGATACGGAAGCATTCGCACTTCCTTTCTTCCTGAAAACAACCGATCAGAAAGTTGTAAGAAATCTGTTGCTGTACAGGTATAAGCATCTGCCGCGGAGTATTGAAAACGCAGAAAAAATGGGATTCAAAAATGGTGCAGCTTTATACCCGATGGTTACCATGAACGGGCAAGAATGCCATAACGAATGGGAAATAACTTTTGAAGAGATTCACAGGAACGGAGCAATCGCCTTTGCAATTTATAATTATATCAGACATACGGGAGACAAAAGCTATATGGCTGATTACGGACTTGAAGTCCTTATCGGCATATCCCGTTTTTGGAGCCAGAGAGCAACCTGGTCGGATTATAAAAATAAATATATGATCCTTGGTGTTACCGGACCGAATGAATATGAAAACAATGTCAATAACAACTGGCACACCAACACACTGGCTGTCTGGACGTTATCCTATACAATCACCAGTCTTGAACTATTAAGGAAGGAGAACAGGGATAAATATAACAAGGTAGTCGGAAAAACAAATTTTGAATTCAAAAAAGAAACAGATCTCTGGAAGAAGGTGATAAAAAACATGTATCTGCCATATTACAAGTCAAAAAATGTATTCCTTCAGCAGGATGGTTTCCTTGACAAGGAGCTTATGCCGGCAGAAAGGATACCTGATGCTGAACGCCCGATAAACCAGAACTGGTCGTGGGACAGGATCCTGCGCTCCTGTTTCATAAAACAGGCTGACGTACTTCAGGGCATATATCTTTTTGAGGAGAAGTACGATACAGATACGATAAAACGTAATTTTGATTTTTATGAACCCATGACTGTTCATGAATCATCATTGTCAGCCTGTATACATTCAATTCTTGCCTCCAGGATCGGGAACATTGCAAAGGCCTATGAACTCTATCTCAGAACCGCCCGGCTCGATCTGGATGATTATAACAAGGAAGTTGCCGACGGTCTTCATATCACAAGCATGGCCGGAACATGGCTGGCAATTGTTGAGGGATTTGCAGGCATGAGGATCCACGACAGCAGGATACTTGTAAATCCTCTGATACCGGATCAGTGGAATTCATATTCATATCATGCAAGATTCAGGGGAGTACTTTTCGAACTAAAAGTTAATCATAAAACAGTAATTATAAGAAACCAGTCATCTAAAGCGCTGAAAATCATTATTTTTGGGAAAGAGCATAAGATTCCCGGGAAGGAATGGAAAGAGGTTAAAATAGTCAGAAAGTAAAATTTAAACCGAAAAACCATGGAAAAAATACTTGTAAGCCTGCTGACAATTGTTATGATAATAGCTCTTATTGTAGCAGGATGTTCATTCCTGGCTAAAAAGAAAAGGTTTATGCCATTTTTCTCTGAAGTCGTACATCCGGAGTGGACCAAAGACATGGTTGTCTATGAAGTAAATGTAAGACAGTATACAGACGAGGGTACATTCGCAGCATTTGAAGAACATCTGCCCAGGCTGAAAGCTCTTGGAGTGGATGTTTTATGGTTCATGCCTACTTTTCCGATTGGTGTCAAGGGAAGAAAAGGCGAGCTGGGCAGCTATTATTCTGTAAAGGATTTTATGGATGTCAACCCGGAATTCGGCACAATTGAGGATCTGAAAAAGGTAATTGATAAAACCCATGAACTGGGAATGTATGTTCTGCTCGACTGGGTGCCGAACCATACTGCCTGGGACAACCATCTGACCATTGATCATCCGGGATGGTATGCAAAAGATTCGTCCGGTAATTTTACACCGCCTATCGGCACCGACTGGACTGATGTCATACAGCTTGACTGGTCACAAAAAGGGCTTCAGGATTATATGATAGATGCTATGAAATATTGGGTCAACCTCGGTGTTGACGGCTTTCGCGTGGATCATCCGCACAATACCCCCAAAGAGTTCTGGGAGAGGACGAAAGCTGAATTGAGTGAGATAAAGCCGGTACTGATGCTCGCGGAACATGAAGGGCCGGGTTATTTCATGGAGAAGGGCTTTGATATGAATTATGCATGGGAGTTGCATCACCTAATGAACAGGGTGGCACAGAGAAAAGACAGTGCCAATGCGATAATGAAATACTTTGAAAGGGAACAGGCAGTATATCCGCAGAATGTTTACCGGCTTATGTTCCTTACAAACCATGATGAAAATTCATGGGCAGGGACCATAGATTCACTTATGGGTGATGCCCAGCAGGTTTTTGCCACCCTCATATTCACTGCCCACGGTGTACCATTGATCTACAGCGGGCAGGAGACATGCCTTGATAAAAAACTGAAATTCTTTGTCAGGGATACCATTGACTGGGATGCATGCGACCTTACATCATTCTATATGGATCTTATTAAGCTGAAGAAAGAAAACCAGGCTTTATGGAACGGCATTTCCGGAGGGTCCATGAACAAAATAAAATCGAGCAGAAAAAACAAGATATTTTCATTCTACAGGGAGAAGGACGGCAACAGGGTTGTGATCTTTCTGAACCTGACAAAAAGAAATGTAACATTTAAACCGGATTTAAAAGGTCTTGAGGGTGATTACACTGATTATTTTACCGGAGAAAAAATCACATTGCCATTAAGTGTCAAGCATACACTTAATCCATGGGGATATAAGGTATTTGTGAAATAAAGGAAGAGACCCCCGTATCTGACTGTAAACGTCAGGGACTGCCCCCTAAAGGAGACCAGTATGATGCAATAATGAATTACAGGTGGTTCAGGATTGCAGTTGGAGCAACTGTTTCCGTGTAATTGCCGCTTACATCAGTCAGAGTACCGTTTAGGAAAATAAGATTTTTTAAGTTAACTTATAAGGTTTGATTCTCCGTGAAGATTATGGAAAAGGGACGGGTAACGATCAAGGACATAGCCAGAGAACTCGAAATATCTCCTTCAACAGTATCAAAAGCTTTAAAGGGACATCCCGATATCAGTTCTGCAACGAAAAAGGCTGTCAGGGAGCTCGTTGAAAAATGGGATTACAAGCCGGATCCCATAGCCCTGAGCCTGAAGGTAGGATAGGGAAGGACAATAGGCGTAATCGTACCGGAAATAGTGCATTATTTCTTTTCAACAGTGATAAGCGGGATTGAAGATCTTGCATATGATTCGGATTATCATGTCATGTTCTGCCAGTCAAATGAATTATATGAAAGAGAGGTAAAGGCAGTTGAGACACTTCTCTCCAGCCGAGTTGACGGCATACTGGTTTTCCTGAGTTCGAATATCATCCATCTGTCGGGTCCACAGAACCTGTTGATCGGGAAAAACAGGAAAAAAGGATATATAAGAGCCCTGAAGGAAAATAAATATCCGGTGCTGGAAGAAAACATTATTAAATGCGACACTGCTTCTGAAGCCCGGGCCATAGTTCCTGAATTACTGAAAAGGAGCAGAAAACCCGACGGGATATTTGCAGTCAACGATCTTACTGCCGCCGAAGCCATGAAAATGGTAAAGCTTAACGGGTATAAAGTGCCTGATGATATTTCGATAGTGGGATTTACCAGCGGCATGATCTCAGATCTGACGGATCCGCCTCTTACTTCGGTCCGGCAGCATGGTTATATTGTCGGCAGGGAAGCAGCAAGCCTGCTTATTAACAAGCTTGCAAACGGGAATAAGATACCAATCCAGACAAAAGTCATTAAAACTGAACTTGTCGTTAAAGGATCGACCAGGAAAATAATCTGAGGTTTGAAAAAAATCCTTACTTTTGGCAATGTAAATTATAAAAATCCAGAAACATGAACGTACCGGCAGATCTTTTGTACACCAAAGACCATGAATGGCTTCGCATTGAAGGAGATACAGGTTATGTGGGAATAACCGATTTCGCTCAGGGAGAACTGGGAGATGTGGTTTTCGTTGAGATAGAAACCCTCGGAGAAACCCTGAAAAAAGAGGAAGTCTTCGGAACAATCGAAGCAGTCAAAACCGTATCAGATATGTTTATGCCGGTGAGCGGGGAGATTCTTGAAGTCAATCCTGCAATTGAAGAATCCCCTGATGTGGTAAATAAGGATCCCTACGGGAAGGGGTGGATGATAAAGATCAAAATATCAGATCCGGCAGAAGCAAGTACCCTTCTGTCAGCCGAAAAGTATAAGACACTTTTATAGGGTTTTCTTGACCTCTACTTCCTGGTAGCCTTCAACGATATCTCCAACTTTTATGTCGTTGAAACTCTGAATATTCAGTCCGCATTCGTATCCTCCCACAACTTCCTTAACATCATCCTTGAAGCGCTTGAGCGATCCGAGCTCCCCGGTATAGATCACAATACCGTCGCGGATAACACGCACCCTGGTATTCCGGGTGATCTTCCCTTCCTTTACATAGCATCCGGCAACCGTGCCGACTTTAGTAACCTTGAAGATCTCGCGTATTTCCAGCGTAGCGACAATCTCTTCCTTGACTTCCGGGGAGAGCATGCCTTCCATAGCTGATCTGATTTCCTCTATGGCATCGTAAATAATAGAATAAAGACGTACATCAATCTCCTCCTTCTCTGCAAGCTTGCGTGCTGCAAGTGAAGGACGTACCTGGAATCCTACAATAATCGCATTGGATGCAGCGGCAAGCAGTATATCCGATTCAGATATCTGGCCCACTGCCTTGTGAATGATATTCAGCTGTATTTCAGGTGTTGACAGCTTGATAAGCGAATCGCTCAGGGCTTCAACTGATCCGTCGACATCACCTTTCACGATAATATTAAGCTCCTGGAAATTGCCTATGGCAATCCTTCTTCCTATTTCGTCGAGTGTTATATGCTTCTGTGTACGCAGTCCCTGTTCTCTCTGGAGCTGTGCTCTCTTGGTGGCGATATCCTTTGCCTCCCTGTCACTTTCCATCACATTGAATTTATCGCCGGCCTGGGGAGCCCCATTGAGTCCGAGAATAAGGGCAGGTGTAGCCGGGCCGACTTCCGTAACCTTATGTCCTCTTTCATTATACATCGCCTTTATATGTCCTAAACAGCTTCCTGCGAGGAGTATATCGCCAACCCTGAGCGTCCCTGCTTTTACGAGAACAGTTGCCGTAAATCCTCTTCCCTTATCGAGGGATGATTCAACGACTGTACCGATTGCCGGTTTTTCGGGATTGGCTTTGAGATCAAGCATCTCGGCTTCGAGAAGTACTTTTTCAAGAAGGAGTTCAATGTTGAGACCGCTCTTTGCGGATATCTCCTGTGACTGGTATTTGCCTCCCCAGTCCTCAACCAGGTAATTCATATTGGCAAGAGCTTCTTTAATCTTTTCAGGATTTGCGGTAGGCTTGTCAATCTTGTTGATTGCGAAGACAATAGGCACACCGGCAGCTGAGGCATGATTGATGGCTTCAACCGTCTGCGGCATTACGCCGTCATCAGCGGCCACGACTATAATAGCTATGTCGGTGATCTGGGCTCCGCGTGCACGCATGGCAGTAAAGGCCTCATGTCCGGGAGTATCCAGAAATGTGATCTGCCGTCCGTCATCAAGTTTGACCGCGTATGCTCCGATATGCTGGGTGATGCCACCAGCCTCACCTGCAATCACATTGGTTCGCCTTATGTAGTCGAGCAATTTTGTTTTACCATGATCAACATGGCCCATGACAGTGACGATCGGCGGCCTTGATTTGAGGTCTTCCTCTTCGTCTTCAGCTTCCCTGACAGCTTCCTGCAGTTCGGCGCTCACAAACTCCACCTTGAAACCGAATTCATCGGCAAGAAGTGCCATGGTTTCGGCATCAAGACGCTGGTTTATCGATACGAAAAGCCCCAGGTTCATACAGGTGGAAATGATGTCAGTAACCGGAATATTCATCATTATTGAAAGCTCATTGACCGACACGAATTCCGTGACCTTGAGAATATTCTTTTCCTGTTCAATCCTGTCCTCATCCTCACGATGCTTCTGGCTTATTGCATCTCTTTTTTCCCTGCGGTATCTTGACCCCTTTGACTTGCCTTTTGTGGTGAGCCTTGCAAGGGTCTCTTTAATCTGCTTCTGAACTTCCTCTTCATCGACCTCAACCCTTACAGGTCTTTTCTTCAGGATCTTCTTGCCGGTTTTTTCCTTTTTCTCAACAAGATCAGGCTTGACTACTGATACCTGGTCTTTTTCCTTGGTGATCCTTTTTCTTCTTTTCTTTCTCCTGAAGTCTGTTTCCCCCTCCACTTTTACCGGCTGATAAGGAGCAGGCTTCCTTTTTTCCTCTACAGGAAGATTAATCTTCCCGACAACCGTAGGGCCTGTTATTTTATGATAATCAGGTCTGAAAACCTTAATAATATCTTCTTCCTGCTCCAGGATTGTATCGTCGTCAATTGTTTCCAGGTCTGTTTTTTCCTTTAACAGGGGCTCTTCAACAGTTTCCTTTGTCTTCCTGGCAGCACTCTTCTTTTCTTCTTCAGTTTCAGCTTCTTTTTCTTTTGGCTTTCCTTTCTTTGCCGGTTTTGCCTCCGCGGTCAGAGTATCAGCTTCTCCTTTAATATCAGATTGTGTCCTGCCTTTTTTGTCTTCAGCAACGACACTCTTTTCAGCAGCAGTTTTTTTCTTTTCTGCTTTATCAGCCTCAGCCGGTTTATCGGTTTTTGCCGTTTCAGGTTTTGAAGGCCCCGGTTTTTCGGTTTTGACTGTTTTTTCCAGATCGATCTTCCCGATGAGCTTTATATCCGGCTTTATGATCTCAGTTTTGATATCGACGCCTTTTTTGAGGCCTGAAGAATCTGTGACAAGGACCTCATCTTCCCGTTCTGCATCTTCAGCCTGCTCTATTTCGGGAACATCATCTATTGAAACGGTTTCTTTTTTTCTGTGAAGGTCTTTGAGAATGAGCTTTTCGGATTCTTTCTTTACGCTGATATCCGAGCTGTATTCCTTAACCAGCAGAAGATATGCTTCATGAGGAAGTTTGGTGTTGGGATTAGGATCAATTTCAATACCCTTCTTATGCAGGAATTCTACCATGGTGGCAATTCCTACATTAAACTCCCTCGCCGCTTTACTTAACCGTGTCGCCTTTACGTCCTCTGTCATAAATATGCCTTGTCTTTATATTGACTTCAAAAATAAAAATGTCGCATTATCATTCAAATTCAGATTTAAGGATGTTTACCACCTCCCTGACTGTTTCCTCCTCAAGATCTGTTCTCTTTACCAGGTCGCTTATGGACAGATTGAGAACGCTCCTGGCGGTGTCACAGCCTATTGCTTTGAATTCATCGATGATCCATTCTTCAATCTCGTCTCTGAATTCCTCAAGGTTGACATCTTCCTCATCCTCGCCTCCCGGTTCCCTGTATACATCTATCTCATAGCCTGTAAGCTGACTTGCAAGCTTGATATTCAGACCGCCTTTTCCGATAGCCAGCGATACTTCGGTCGGTTTAAGATATATCTCGGCTCTTTTTGTCTCTTCAATAAGCTTTATTGATGTGATCTTTGCCGGACTTAGGGCTCTCTGGATAAAGAGCTGATTGTTGGCTGTAAAATTTATCACATCAATATTTTCATTGCGAAGTTCCCTTACAATTCCATGTATCCTTGATCCTTTCATTCCAACGCAGGCACCTACCGGGTCAATCCTTTCGTCATATGATTCCACGGCAACCTTGGCGCGTTCTCCCGGGACCCTGACGATCTTCTTGATGGTAATAAGCCCGTCGAATATCTCCGGCACTTCAAGCTCAAACAGCCTTTCAAGGAAGACTGGCGAAGTACGGCTGAGAATAATGAACGGGGTGTTATTTCTCATTTCAACCTTGATGACGACAGCCCTTATCGAGTCGCCTTTCCTGAAATGATCGGAAGGTATCTGTTCGCTCTTTGGAATGATAAGCTCATTTCCGTCATCGTCCAGCACAAGCATCTCTCTCTTCCACACCTGGTAAACCTCGCCGGTGACGATCTCGCCGATACGATCCTTGTACTTCATGTAGATATTGTTCTTCTCGAGATCGAGAATGCGTGCCGTAAGATTTTGTCTCAGCGACAGGATTGCCCTTCTCCCGAAATCGAGAAACTTGACCTCATCCGAAACCTCTTCACCCACTTCATAGTCATCATCAATCTTCTTGGCTTCCGAAAGCGGTATCTGGGTTATGGGATCAGTCAGCTCATCATCATTGACAACAGTCCTGTTGCGCCATATTTCAAAGTCGCCTTTATCAATATTGACAATAATGTCGAAATTATCTGCCGATCCGTACTTTTTAGCAAGCATACCCCTGAACACATCCTCCAGAACGCTCATCATTGTCGGGCGGTCAATATTCTTCAGCTCTTTAAATTCCGAAAAAGTATCGGTCAAATTAATATTTTCCATCTGTTGAAAACCTCTTATTTTATTTAATCACTAAAACCTCTTTTGTCGATTTTACCTGGTCGAAATTGAAAGAAATATCCTTCATCTCCCTTGCCTTGCCTTTGATTCTGACTTCCGTTTCCAGCTCAAATCCGCCGTTTGTCACATTCTTAAGATTTCCTGTGAACTTCATACCGTCATTATCGACCACTTCAACTTTCTTCCCCTCATTCTTATAGTACTGCTCAATAACTTCGAACGGCATATCGAGTCCGGGGGAAGAGACCTGGATCTCAAAGTCCACGTTGTTGCGGTCAAGGTGCTTTTCCAGGTACCGGTGCAGGGCAACGCATTCATCAATGGTAATGCCTTTCATTGTATCCGCCAGCACAGTTATCCTGTTTGAACTGCTCACCCTGATAGTCACAAGAAAAATGCCTGTCCCTTTAATGAACTCAGCTACAAGCTTTTCTATATTACTTTTATCAATCATGCTTTATCCCGGATAATAAAATAGGGGACTCTGGTCCCCTAGGCTCAAATACCCCTCAAATCGGTTGCAAAGATATACAATGTTTTGAAAATAGCAAAAAAGATGATGATTATTAACGCTTTATTAAAACCTGGGAAATGTTTAAAAGGTTCAACGGTGCAACGGTTCAACGGTGCAATGGTCATATTCAATATATAACCTTTGTGTACCTTTGTGCTGACCTTTACGTCCTTTGTGGTAAAAAATGAGTTTAAAAGAGTTGAAGAGAGTTGAAGGGGGTTGAAGAAGTTGAATTGAAGACATGAAAGAAGATATATACAATAAAGAAGAAAATGAACTTCTTTCATGCTGTACATTATGTCCGCGGGAATGCAGGGTAAACAGGTTTGAAGGCGGAGGTGGTTATTGCGGAATGGATGCAGGGTTGAATATCGCATCGATATGCATCCACAGGGGAGAGGAACCTCCGATAAGCGGGCCCGGCGGCATCTGCAATATATTTTTTGCCGGATGCAATCTTCACTGTGTTTATTGCCAGAATTACGATATAAGCAGACCGGGCAGAGAAAGCCTGAAAACGCCACAGTCATTGAATTCAGTTCTTGACCATATTGAAAATATATTATCTGCCGGCATCATTGCCGTTGGATTTGTCTCCCCGTCACATGTTGTTCCGCAGGTTAAAGCTATAATAAGGGGATTAAACGCAAGAGGGCATAATCCTATAACGGTTTATAATACAAATAGTTATGATAAATCTGACGTGATTGATTCCCTTGAAGGATTTATTGATGTATGGCTTCCCGATTATAAATATGTAACACCGGGAACAGCAAAAGAGTATTCCGATGCGTATGATTATCCTGATGTTGCATTGAAAGCAATGAGACGGATGTATTACCAGAAAGGTTCAGTGCTTCAGATGGACGAAAAGGGCAGGGCGGAAAACGGAATACTGATACGTCATCTGGTTTTGCCGGGTCATGCGGAAGAGAGCAAAAAAGTGCTGAGGACAATTGCAGATGAATTATCGCCCGGGATACATCTTTCACTGATGTCGCAGTATCATCCGACATACGAGGTTAAAAATCACCCTGTCCTGAACAGGTCCCTTACCAGGGAGGAATACAATGAAGTTGTCGCCGAGATGGAAAATCTTGGTTTCAGGAACGGATGGCTCCAGGATATGGACAGCTACCGGAATTACAGGCCGGATTTCAAGAGGGAGCATCCCTTTGAATAACGACAAGAAGAAAGGATGGGGAGATCCTCCTTCTCCAAGGATACGGAGGACGATGGAGGGCGAGATCGAAGCGAAGCGTAGATTCCGCGAAGCGGAAGGAAGAGGGGGGAAAAGAAAGAAGATCATCACTGCCATGCTTGTTACCGGAGCTCTCATATCCTGTTATTACAGCTTCTGCCTCATATCATTCAATGCCAGCCCGGTGATAATATGATGCCTGATACCTGCAGCTGTTTTTAAAATCCTGCTACTCCCCAGCCTTCGCGGTAACTTCGGCGAAGATATTTATTTGCGTCAGGGTTATTTGTGATTTTCATTTTCCCTGCATCCCATTCAAGAAGTGTATCTGGTACACGTATTGCCACGGTTCCAAGGAGAATAGCTTCCGTCATAGGTCCCGTCTGGGCGAAATGAGATTCGGTCTTTGGTCCGCCCAGGCATGCAATAACAAAGCTTGCATAATGGTTTCCTGCTTCAAATACAGGGATTTTATAGTCAGTAAATTTTGACTCGGGCAGAAGTACCGGGAATCCATCGTGCGGATTAAGCAGGGCTCCCTCAGTGCCGATAAGCATGGCGGATTCTGCCGGATATTCATTACCTGCATATAAGTCGCGTATTTCCTGCGGAGGGTAAAACTCTCCATCGAACCATTCCACCGGCAGAGTATCAGAATCGGTCTTGCTGTTGCCGGGGAATATCCATGTTATATGATCTCCCTGAGGCCAGTTGTCGGATCTCCTTTCCGGAGAGTCATTCCATGATTTCTGAACTTCAGCGGTCACAGATATGGGAGAAGTTATATCGAGCCCTTTCCAGACGGCATCAAAAATATGACATCCGATATCGCCTGACCATCCAGTCCCGAAGTCCTGCCATGCTCTCCATTTTACAGGGTGATAAATCTCTGGAGCATATGGCCTTTCAGGTGCTGTCCCGATCCACAGGTCCCAGTTCAGGTTTGCAGGAGCTACTTCTCCCTTCGCAGGACGCGGACCCATCAGCCTGTAATTCTCCACAGCCCCAGGACGGTTCGAGCACAAATAAGCATGCTTCACCTTGCCGATCACGCCTTCCTTTAGCAGCTGAACAGCTGTCAGATCACCTTTCCTGGAAGCAATCTGAGTGCCAAGCTGAGTAATAACTCCTGCTTTTGCTGCTGCTTCTGTCAGCTTTCTCACCTCGGCCACATCATGGCACATCGGTTTCTGGCAATAAACATGTTTCCCATTGCGGATTGCATGGTAGGCAATCGGGAAATGATTATGATCAGGCACTGTAACATTAACAGAATCAATTCTATCCCCCTCTTTTTCAAACAGTTCACGCCAATCGGTATACGTGCGGGCATCAGGAAGGATCTCCGAGGCTTTTTTCAGGTTATCAGCGTCAACATCGCATATTGCCACGATCTGAACATTGGGATGCTCTTTAAATTTATTAAGATCCGACCATCCCATACCTCCCACTCCTATGCAGGCATGGCGTAGCATGCTGCCTGGCGATGGTGAATTACCTGCGCATCTTACCAGAAAAGGAGCACCTATTGCAGCAGTTGCAGCAGTTTGTATGAATTTGCGGCGTGACAATGATGTGGTATGGTCTTTCATGGTCTTGATGATTATTTCAGATGGAACATATTATGCAAGGTAAGAAATTTAAAAACAAACCCCGCATTGAGCGGGGTATGTGGAATTATATTGATTGATTTTCCGGTAGAGGTCCTGATAACTATCGGGAACCGGTAGCTGGAAATATTATCTTCTGCTTTTTTCTTTTTCTCCGGACTTTTTTAATTTTTCGTTCTTCCGTTCAACCGTCTTGGTTTCTGATGCAGATTTGGAACCGGACTTTCTTTCTGACGACTGAGATGCCCGCGGTGCCTCTATCCTTTTGGCTGGCTGCGATTCCCTCCTGGATCCGGAAGCTGCCGGTGAAGATTGAGATCTGGAGACTTCCCTGCCTGATCCGGTTACAACCGTTCTGCTGCGGGAGGCAGCTTTACTCTGGCGGGTGGAAGGATCAGCGGCACTTCTACTGTTAGTGGCATTATCTGATCTTCTGGTTGTTGCCGATATGGTACTGGCAGATGTCTGTGTACGCTTTGCCTGTGATGCGGAACTTCTTCTCTGACTTATGACCGGAGTGTTCTGTTCCGTCCTTTTTTCCTGATTGGGATGCGTTGATGTAAAGAGGGCTTCACCGTCTCTTCTCTGTTCAGGGTGGGAATAGGTTGATTTATAAGAGCCTTGATTAATTTTCTGGTGCACGTTTGTGGAATGAGAGCGTACTCCTGCGAAATAGAATTCATGATAGCGCGGGTAGCGCGGATGATCCCAATGGCGGTAATGCGTGTAATAATGATTGTACCAGTTGTAATGATATCCGTAGTAGTAATGCCAGTAGAAGGGGCGCCAGGGGTGCCAGTAGTTAGGATAGTAGCTCCAGTACCATGAGGAGCGCCATACCACATAATTCGGGAGATAAATGGATCTTATCAAAGGCCATACGGCAATTTCATAAGGAGTAGTATAGACCACGTTTATTGTGACATTTCTGTTTGATTTGCCCATGTATCCCGGATTTGGTGTCTCAGCATAATATGGCTCAACTATGTAGTTCTTTCCGTAAAGTGCCTCGTCACCGATAACCTGGATCTGAACGGATCCATCCCGGAATTTCTGAACAGTAAAGACTGCAACATCCTGGAATTCATTCTTATCCAGGGCAGCACGCAATACTATTGTATGAACATCACCGTCAACATAGTCGGAAACCATTATATAATCAACATAATTGTCGCCATTAAGATCGAGGTTATTGATTCTGGAGTTCTGATCATTAAGGCTTTTTTCAAAACCTTCAAGTGTTTCAGACTCCTGGAACAGCTTCATGACTGCATAGAGGTTAAGATTATCACCAGGCAGCCCCAGGTATTCATCAGGATATTCCTGTGCCATAACTGTGGTCCCGAAAGCGACCAGGACTGCGAGAACCGATGTGATTATGAACTTTTTCATTGCCTTTAAGTTTTTGAAGAACCATTTCTTCATAATATCAATATCAAAAGGCGTACCAAGATTATCCGGCGACCGGCTACAGGCTCTCCCAATAGCTCCCGATAACTATCGGGACGGGAGGGGGCGAATTAGAAGAAGAAGAGTGGGAGAGGGCGGGAGGGGGAGAAAGGAGAAAAGAAACAAGAGAAAAGAAACAAAGATAAAAGAAACAAGAAAATGACTGCAAGACCATATCTACATATACCTGATCCTCACCGTGATAGTCCGTTTCTGGTTCGGTTCAATGCTGAATTTAAAAGCATCAAATTTCGGTTTTGTGAATCCGGTATGATAATAATCCGAGAAGCCGAAGCCTTCTTTGGGTATTCTAAGAAAATTGTACTCCATTTTGCCGTTGCTGTTCTCATCATCAAGCAGTGAGAGGCCGTAGATACCCGGTTCAAGGCTGAACTGAACTTTCATTTCCCCGTTGGAGATGCCGGTTTTTACAAATTGCTTATTCAGGAAAGCATCTTCTTTCTGAAATGTCTCATTGTCCTTAAAGACGCCAATTGCAATTTGTCCCTTCTCCGACCTTAATCCCTTGATGATAACCTCAATGTTCTGCGCATTCAAAGAGACAACAGTGAGAAGCAGGAGCAAATTGATATGGAATATTTTCCTTTTCATTCTTCAAATTTATTGTTTTAAAATCAAACTATCTTAGGCCGGGTAATCAAATCCTATCCCAATGGAAGATATTTCCCTGATAATGAAAGCGCTGGATTTTGCTGCCGGGAGGCATAAGGCTCAGTTTAGAAAAGGAGAGGACAAGTCTCCGTATATAAATCATCCTATACAGGTGGCCGATCTGCTTGTCAATGAGGCAGGGGAGAAAGATCCTGTACTTATCACTACGGCTATACTGCATGATGTAATTGAGGATACTGTCAGGGGGAAAAAGGAGAAGAAGGTGCTTATCGGGCAAATCAGGGAGATCTTTGGAGAAGAGGTATTATCAATTACGCTGGAGGTCACTGATGACAAGAGCCTGACCAAGAAAGAGAGAAAACGTCAGCAGGTGATCCATGCGCCTTCATTGTCGGCGAAGGCAAAGAAGCTGAAGCTCGCAGATAAGATCATGAATGTCCGCGATATAACTGCCCATCCTCCTGTTGTATGGCCGATAAAAAGAATTAAGAAATATCTCGATTGGTCCGAAAAGGTAGTTGCAGGACTGAGGGGTGTGAACAGCAACCTGGAGCAGAGCTTTGACGAGAGCATGAAAGCAGGACGGGCTAAGTATAAATAACGGCTACCGGCAACCGGCAAGTTAAAAATCCTGAACGCGGAACGCTATGAAACTGAACCGGATTTAATGTTTCCGAATGCCCTATAAGGATTTTTGAATAAGTTCAATCCCCTCGTCCTTGCCCAGGTTTCTGCTGTATTTCTTCTCCGTTGAATTGTTCCAGTGTTCCATTACACCCAGACTGGAGATCTCTGCGTTGTTTCGCTGGGGATCATATTTTGTTTTTGAAGGGGGATTTTCCGCCATAGCGGCTTCTTTAAGATACATATCACTGAAAGCCATATCAGGAGCATCCGGCCATTCACACCTCAGGAAATCAAGACCGACTGCATCAACAGCCACAGGATCCTGTGAAGCAAGAAGACTGCATCCCCATCTGTCGTTAAAGGGTGCCATTTTCCATTTCGGACCAGGAACACCGTTGACAAGCTTTGACCCATAAATACCATCAATGAGAAACAGCATGGTCTTTCCCCCCAGATCCTCATGTGCAAGAAAGTCAACAAATGTCAGGTACTGAGCCTTGCCTTCCCTGTCGGGATTGAAATTGTCATGAGCATTCTTTCGCCAGTCGTTATAAATGCTGGTGACCCCGTAGTAATTCTTTGCGCATAATGTAACGCCCTGTCCCACATGTCCTTTCAGCAATGCCATATTGATCAGGTAATCAGCCTCTGTAGCACATATGGCAAGACCTGTAGCAAGTTTGCCGTTATCAACTGAATAAGGTATTGCGTTATCCGTATATGTTGATTTTATACGGCCGTCACCCCCTACATTATCCACGAAGATTACATCCGGGAAAACTGCATGACATTTACTGAAAATATTATCGGTAATGAACCTGCTGGCATCAAACACGGTAATATTTTCCTGCGGGATCCCTGCTTCATTCACCAGGCTTTTCAGGATTGAAAGCACAAGTTGAGGGGTTGCATTGATCTCCGGTGAATCCTGGTGGCTGTAGGTATTGTTGGTGTTTATCTTGATGGCGATCTTTTCGTCAGACTGATAATTCTGACCGGATTTGCCGTGTTTGGAATTAAAATATCTGAAGAGTGCTGTCCATGCATTCTTCTGTGAATTTTCGCCGGTTAATGATATGAGAGATTCTTTCAGCATCTTGTCCGATTCGGTTTGCGATGTGACATTTTCATCCCACCAGTTTCCTGTTGTTCCGTCCCATACTGCAACAGCCGGATCATAAATCCATACTACCCTGCCGGGGAAAATGCCTTTTGCCTTCCCGACAGGCTGATTGGGAACAATGATCCATTCTGCACTACCGGGAGTAGATGCATTCCCTTCTTCCCTGCATGTAATAAATATGCTGCCTGCAAAGGCGACTATCATGAAAAATATGCCGTACAGGTAATTTGATTTCATGAAATTCAGCTTTGCTTTTCTGAATGCTGCAACCGAGCCTGCAAGTGTAAGAAGCCAGACAATAAATCCTGACATCACCGGGGCCGCCACCCGCATGCAGGGATATGTCGCTCTCTGAGGCTTTGGTATAACGCGAACCAGGAACCAGATGGTTGAGGCGATACCTGCCAGAATAAATGTTATTTTGAACCAGGTGGTCTTATTAACAAGGCTGATACGGTTTAAGATTTTACTTATCATAATATTCAAATTTATTGAATTTAAATAAAAAGGATTTTCTTCTACCCGGCTAAAGTAGCATATTTATTGAAATGCTTTACTCTGTGAATTCTACAATCAACTTACCTTCCTCTTTCACAAGTTCAGTCTCTTTTGATATGCCATTTACGGTTATCCTGTATTTTCCGTAAAATGCAGGAATAGCGTAAATGCCGTTTTTATCAGCAACTCCGGATTCTTTGGTCCACCACTCCTTAAAGACAAGGTTCTGATATGCCTCAGCAGCAGGAGTTGGTGACCAGTCGCGTCTGTACAATGATGACACCGGTATCCAGTTTGCGCCTTCCCAGAATCCCCACATCAGTATACCGTCCACGGCCGGATGGGCAAAACAGATCCTGTAGTAATCAACGATCTCCTTTGCTTTAAGCTCTTCCTGCCCGGGGGTAAGGTTGCTTATTTTCTCTGTATAATATTTTGAACGCTGACCGGGCATATTAAATTCTGTAATACGGATCGGTAAATTAAACTTTGACAGTGAATCCAGGGCATTCTTCAGCTGTTTACGGTCAAATGTATCCGCATGCAGGTGTCCCTGGACACCTATCCCGGCAACAGGAATGCCCTGCTTTTGTAATATGCGGATGTGCGCAATATAATCGGCCAGCCTGTTACCTGTAAGAATATCATAGTCGTTCAGCCATAGCTTTGCGTCAGGATCTCCGTTATGCGCCCATTGCGCCATCAGCTTCGTTATATCAGGACCAAGCCTCTCCTCGTAATAATTGCCATGGATCATTTCGTTATTAAGATCATATTCGGCAAAGCGTCCCTTATAGCGTGCTGTTACTGTCTCGGCCCTGTTCTGCAGTGTTTCCCTCAATTCTTCATCGTTGAGTTCTTTAACCCACGGCTGCACAAACTTCTGGATCCCCCAGAAGAGGTTGTGGCCTCTCAGGGGGATATTATTCTCCTCTGTCCATTTCAGAATTGCATCTACCGTATTATAATTCACTTCCCCTTTGCGGCGTTCCATGTCGCCCCACTTAACTGCATTTTCAGTAACTGCGGAATTGAAATTCTCAAGGAATTTTTCCTTATACTTTTGTTTATCATCTTCAGACCAGTAGCTGCCAGCCAGTCCATTGCTGATTGCACATCCGAACCAGAATTCGTGATTCAATTGTTCAACGGTTACCCTGTCACCCGGTTTTGCCTTTATGATAAGTTCACCTTTCCTGTATCTGGCGATGGATTCGTCAATGCCCGTTAGCTGGGCATATGCAGAAGTCAAAACAGGAATATAAAGCAGGCAAATGGCCAGGGAACGGAGAAGCACCTTTTTAATAACAGGGGCAGAATTCGTCATTTTATGGCAACTTGAGATATGATTATTAACCTGAACGATTATTTATTTCAAATGAACTGTGTCAGATACTCTTCAGATATTCAGCGCTCTCTTTAAAGGTTTCCGGACCCATTTCCACGAAGATATTTTTTACCCCTGCGGTTTTCAGAGTGGCAAATAATTCCTCCCAGTCCACAATGCCCTGTCCGACCGGCACTTCGGTCTTTTTATCTTCTGCATAATCAGCGAAGTGGGCAGAGATGAACCTGCCTGAATATTTTCTGAAATAATCTGCGGCCTTATATCCGATATTGATGACAGCTACCTGGAACTGCATTTTGATATATTCCGGATCAAAACGGTTCATCAGCTCATCATAGATCAGTTTTTCATCGATTTTTGTGAACTCAAAATGATGATTATGGAATCCCATCTGGATCCCGCCCTGTTTTGCCTTCATACCGACCTCATTAAGCTCATCCGCTGCTTTCAGCCAGTCATCCATCGTTGCTTTGGAAGGGAGTCCGAAGCTGGAAAGGATCATCTGTGACTGACCCAGTTCAAGCGCAAAGGCAATCCTTTCATCCAGGTTATTTTTCAGTTCAGGCATTAAGTAATGTGAAGATGTGCAGACAAGCCCTGCATCGGTTATGATCTGTTTCATCTCTTTAGCCGAATATTTCATTAGAGGACCGAGGCCTGCAAACTGGTAGCCGGGAGGAGAGCACATTTCAAGGCTCTGGTATCCCATGTCTGCCATCTTTTTCAGCGTTCCGGGAAAGTCCTTCACCAGCTCATTCCTTATTGTCCATGTCTGGAAACCTATAAGCATTTTTTTAGGTTTCAGTGATTTCTTAATTTCAGAAGAAAGCGGAAACCGTGATGCAAAAGCAACCGATCCCATTCCCAGGGCGGTTTTGCCCAGGAAGTCTCTTCTTGATAATTTTTTCATAACGTTTATGTTTAAATTGCGGGTATATGTACAAATTTATAAAAATATTTATCATGCTGTCATGTAAAAAAGGCTTCAGGCGAAGGGCGTCAGGTTGAAAATATTGTACGATTGTATGATAATTGAATTTTATCTATTTTTATACAGTTGCAAATCAATAAATTGAAACGATATGTTCATAAAACTGTTCCTTATCGCCTTACCTGTATTTTTTGTGATTGACATGGTCTGGCTGGTTCTTGTTGCCAGGAAATTCTATAATACGCATCTGGGATTCCTGATGAGACAAGACATCAACTGGTATGCTGCCATTATTTTCTACCTGCTGTTCATTGCAGGACTCGTGGTGTTTGTAATTACACCTGCTGTCCAAAAGCAATCCCTTGTGCATGCACTTCTGTTTGGTTCTCTGTTCGGGCTTATTACTTATGCTACTTACGATCTGACAAACCTGGCAACACTGAAAGACTGGCCGGTACTTGTTACGGTTGTTGATCTGATATGGGGGATGGTTTTATCGGCGGCAGTTTCGGTAATAACTTATCTGCTATCCAGAATATAATTACAAACGGATCATGGGTAAAGAAAAGCACCCATATATTTGTCCTGCAGTATTTGCATACAGTCTTGACAATATATTAAGGAAATTTGTCCATAAGCCCGGGAAGATTCTGGAGCCATATATATCTAATGGTATGACAGTAATCGATCTTGGCTGCGGACCAGGTTATTTTACCGCGGAGCTTGCGAGGCTGGCTGGCGGGAAAGGCAGGATTATTGCTGCTGATCTTCAGGAGAAAATGCTTGTTAAGATGAAGGAGAAGGTCAGGGAAACAGGCCTGGAAAACAGAATTGAAGCACATCTTTGCCATAGTGACAGGATCGGTGTTCAGGGGAAAGTGGATTTTGTGCTGGCATTCTGGATGGTACATGAAGTGCCTGATCAGCAGAGGATGTTTGAAGAGCTGAAGTCATTGCTGAATCCCGGCGGCAGAATACTGATTGTTGAACCTAAGATCCATGTTACGGATAAGTTGTTCGGGAAGATGATTGCCAGGCTGGAATCAGCAGGGCTGGAGATAATTGAAAGGCCGAAAATTTCTCTCAGCAGGGCGGTTCTGCTGGCGGTCAGGAACTGAACATTTTTAAAACCTCAGGCATGATGAATAACAAATGGATGAAATTAACATTGATGTTTGTTTCAATTATTTTTTTGTTTGCTCCTGATCTTTTATTTTCGGAAGTTCCCGATAAAACTGTTCTGGATAGTCTTCTTCCTGAATTGTTTATATTGATATTGATTATGGTCACAGCCGGATTTTTACGAAGCTCCTTTAAGATTTTGTTCATGTTGAAATAAATACATATTAAATACTTATGCTTGAAGTTTCAGACACTATGCTGATTACTCTCTATGCGAGAGCAAGGGAGAGCAGAAGCCGTAATCCGGTCATTAACGATCCGAAAGGCACCATTCGCCTGATGCCTCTAAATATTTTCCTGAATTATATTTTTGAAGAATAAGTTTCTTCTTACATTTGATATCATTTAAAATCCTAATGCCATGAAAAAAGAATTGAAACGTCGTGATTTTATTACCCGCTGCTTCGGGGCAGGAGTGGCATGTTGTGCTTTATCCCATGGCACGATGCTGACAGCACAGGATCAGGATACGAAACCCGATCCGAAAAACCTTGAATATTGCGGCTATAAATGTCCGGATGACTGCCCCCTCAGGAAGGGCACCCTGGAGAATAACATGGAGTTAAAGAAGAAAGCTTATGAAGATTTTCAGTTCAAGGAAAAATACGGTATAGAGTTCGATGCTGATAAAGTCTTCTGCTACGGATGCAAGATAAACGATAAGCCGCTGAGTCTTCCTGTGAAATCCTGCACTGTTCGTAAATGTGTGATAGAAAAGGGATATGACTGCTGCATCCAGTGCGATGGTCTTGCAAAATGCGACAAGGAGCTCTGGACAAGATTCCCGCAGTTTAAGGATATGGTCATAAAGATGCAGCAGAAATACAAAGCAGTTTGAAAGTATTAAGGTTTGATCGTGAGAAGGTTCAAAAATTGTAACCCTCAAACCTTAAGACAATTATTTGCTGTTCCCTGATGCGATTGATTACGGAATGATCTTGAAGCTCAGCCGGCGCTCCGGGCATGTCACCTCCGAGGAGCCCGGAATGGAATACTGTGCACAATGGCTGAAAGGATTTATAAGAGATATACCCGTACATTTTATTGAAAACGGACCGTCGTACAGAACATATTAGCGTGAATGAACAAACAGGAGGATAAACTAATGAAGAAAGGCCTGATAATAACATTAATCTCTATTGCAATAGTACTGATTTCATAAATGGTTCTGTTTATAAATTGTAAAGGCCGGAACGATAAAATTGTGTCAGATACTACCGTGGTTAAGACAGATGAATTGCAGGAAAGGGACATCGAAGAGGAAATTCCCCGAACAAAAGAAAAGGAATTATACCCTAAAATAGCATGTGGCTGTCATACAACAATAATTCTCCGGGAAGACGGCACAGTATGGATATGGGGAGACAACTACTACGGCCAGCTTGGTGATGGAACTATGGGAAATTTTCTGCCCCGGTAAAACTATGGTAATTGAATCTGATTTTTTAATAAATTTGATTGTTGTCTAATTAAATAATATCATGAAAATCAATAACGACGAAGAAAAAATCGCTGCTGAAGTAAAAATGGAGGGAGCGAAAGGTGTTAAAATGAAGATGCTGATCGGTCCCGGAGACGAATCAGAAAATATTTTCATGAGACATTTTATCATTGCTCCGGGCGGCAATACTCCTTTTCATCAGCACAACTACGAACATGTGATCAAAATTGAAGGCGCTAAAGGTATTGCAATTGATGAAAACGGGAATGAGCATGAAGTAAAAAAGGGCCAGAGTCTTTTCGTAAAGCCCAACGAAAAACACCAGTTCAGGAATCCGTTCAGTGAGGATTTTGAATTCACCTGTATCATTCCAAATCCTGAAAAGCAGTGAGTTATGGAAATCACGGATCTTTCATTCGGATCAATAACCATTGATGGTGAAACTTACAATAAAGATGTTATTATAGAAAACGGTTTGGTCAAAAAGAGAAAGAAGGCTGAATCGAAGAAGTACAGGGACCAGTTTGGGCACACACCACTATCACCGGACGAAAATATTCCCTGGAAATGCAAGCATCTTATTGTCGGATCGGGACATAGTTCAAGCCTGCCGGTAATGGAGGGGGTATATAAAAAAGCCCGCAGGAAAGGCGTAGAGCTGCTTGTAATGACCACCCCTGAGGCAATAAAACATGTTAACGATCCGGATACCTGCCTTATTCTTCATCTTACTTGCTGAAGAGAGGAGCCTGATTGTTTCTAAGGCTGGCAACGAAACGAATAAACAGTGTAACTCCGTGTCAGCATAAGCGAAACGAAGGCCCGTGTTATTCAGTGGTTAAGGTTCCGGAGTGCATTTTTTCAGGTCACATATTTCAGGTTTCACTGCTGTCATCAGGGATACTCTCACCCTCTTCATCGTTTGCATCAACATCGCCGGATTCGGGCAGAATTAATTTTGCTTCAGCCGCTCCCAGGGTTTCCACGTTGCGCAGTCTCCTTTGAATGGCCCTGCTGCGGACTCCCACTACATCATCAAGCTGATTAAGCCCTGTCTGTATATTGCCTGAAGCCTTCTGCAGCAACCCCCCGAAGCTCTCAAACTCTTTCTTCACGGCTCCAAGGATCTTCCAGACCTCACTGCTCCTCTTCTGTATGGCAAGCGTCCTGAAACCCATCTGAAGACTGTTAAGCAGGGCTGCTAGTGTAGTTGGTCCTGTAACAATGACTTTATACTTATTCTGAAGCTCCTCCAGGAGAGATGCCTTCCGCACAACCTCGGCATAAATGCCCTCGAAAGGAAGGAACATAATTCCAAAGTCAGTAGTGTAGGGCGGATTGAGGTACTTTTCCCGGATGTCCCTTGCCATATTTCTGACAGTGCCCTCAAGGTTTTTCTGTGCCTCCTCTATTTGTCCCGGATCTCCTGTATCATAAGCTTCAAGCAGGTACTCATATTTATCCTTGGGGAATTTTGCATCGATTGGCAGCCAGACAACAGAGTTGGCATCATCCCGTCCCGGTAATTTGACGGCATACTCTACATTTTCCTTGCTTCTGGGCTTTGTCCTCACATTCTCCGCATATTGTTCCGGAGCAAGGATCTGCTCCAGCATCATACCAAGCTGAACCTCGCCGATGCCTCCGCGTACCTTGACATTACTGAGGACCTTCTTCAGCCCTCCGACATCCTGGGCAAGCGTCTGCATCTCCCCCAGCCCTTTCTGAACACTCTCAAGCTGCTTCCCCACCAGTTCAAACGACTGGCCAAGCCTTTCGTTGAGGGTCTTCTGGAGCTTTTCATCAACCATTACCCTGATGTTCTCGAGCTTTTCTTCGGTGGCCTTGACCATGTTATTCTGCTTATCTTCAAGCTGACCGAACTTTTCTCTCTGCAGATCGTTAAAAGCCTTCACATTATTTTCGAATGTTTCCTGGAAGCTTTTAAAAGTGGTGGTCAGTGTCTGTGTCAGTTCAGTACGGTTTTCCTTCGATATGTTTAAGTTCTCCTCCCGGTTAAGCCTGAAATCCTCTTTGAGTGTTTTCTCAATATTCGCTATGCTTGTCTGCAGCTCTGTGATTCTATTTGTAAGAGTTTGGATATCAGTATTGTTCCGCGGGCGCAGCGTTATTATAAGTATTATGGAGATAATCAGGAGCGCGATAGATGCAATTAAAAATGCTGTTGTCATTTCAGGGGTTTTTCCGGGTTAAAATTACACAACTTTGTTCAGATAAAGATAATGAACTTTATGGCAACCAATTTTCTTGACTTTAACTTCCGAATGGCATAACTTTGATAAACTATGACCATATATAACTGCCATACTCACATCTTCAGCTCAAAGCATGTACCTGATAAATATCTGCCCTTCAGACTGGTCAGATGGCTGGCAAAAAGAAATCATTTCAGATGGCTAGCCTTCGTGTTAAATAATATCAATCCGTTCAGTAACAATGACCTCCTCGACAGGCGTGTAATGTTATTGAAAATAGCACTTGATAAAACCCAGAAGGAAATACTGGATAACCTGATTGATTTTTATCCGCCGGATACAAAATTCGTCATCCTCACAATGGATATGGAATACATGAAAGCCGGTAAACCCGAGAAAAGTTATCTGAAACAGCTTAAACATATTATCAACCTGCCTGCAGAGTACAAAAAAAGGATCTATCCCTTTGTATTTGCAGATCCCAGGAAACCTCGTATTCTGAACTTTGTAAAGAAATATATTGGTAAGGAATTTAAAGGTATAAAAATCTATCCGGCGCTAGGGTACTGGCCTTTTGACCAGCATCTAATGCCTGTTTTTGAATATGCGTCTAAGAATTCAATCCCGGTAATGACCCATTGCAATCCCTATGGTGTGCATTTCAGGGAGAAGAAGAAAAACCTGCCGAAGGTACATCCGCTGACGGGGGAGGAGCTGAAATGGAAATGCAGGAAGAAACGCAGGGATTATTTTGGAGATCCTGACAATTACAGGTATGTGCTTGACCGGTATCCGGACCTTAAGATTTGTTTCGCCCATTTCGGAGGGACCGATGAGATGGATGATTTTCTGAATGCCCAGAACAGGACTGAAATGAATGCCACATGGTTTTATAAGGTCAAGGGACTGCTCAGGGATTACAGAAACACCTATGCCGACATCTCTTTCACTAAAATTGACATGTCGCTTGTTCCGCTGATCAATGCAACACTTCAGTCTTCTGTCTATAGGAAACGTATCCTTTACGGAACTGATTTTTACATGAACAAGATTGAAGGTAATGAAAAGAGGTTCAGCATCTGCCTGCGGGACGCCCTTGGAAAGAGGAATTTCCGGCAGATAGCAATGATAAACCCGGTTAATTACCTGTATTGACCTGACTTGCAATCATGTAACCGTTTTAACTTTATATGTATCAAAAATGCGATACAATTGATAAAAAACTTATTCTGAAAAATGGAGGAGATGTGTTATGAATCCAAAAGCAAAAGAAATCATGCTGGGAGTAATTGCATGCCTGTTGCTTCTTATTTACTTACTTACCCTTGGAAGTATGATCCTTTCAGTTTTAAAATGGGATCCGGGATCCGGGAATTATTTCCCGGGTGTTAATGCAGTATGGGTTGTTAATCTGCTTGGCGGGCTTGTCGCCGGTGTTGTCATCGGCAACCTGGCGCTGGCTGAAAGGGGTTCAACACCTCTTTCCCAGGTTAAGATCCTTTCGCAGGATTATGGAAAGAGGCTTATGCAGACGATAGTCTGGACATATATTATAGCATGGCTGGTGATAGGGTTCGCCTCATTCTATGTAGGAGTGATGAGGCGACCTGATGTTTCAGTCACATTAAATGAGGTTGGCAAATCATGGCTGGGAATCCTTGTAGGAGCAGCCTATGCGTGGTTTGGCATAAAAAAAATATAACCTTGTTTAATTAGGCAATCTTAAAGTTTTGCAAGACTGCACGACTAACTTTTGCCTTTCTCCTTTTGTCTTTTTTAATAATAATCCCAATAAAGCCTGTTTGGCACAACCTTTGTGACGGATTACTTGATTTTCATAAGGCATTCGGTATTGCCTCCTAACCTGAACTGAAAAATGTATACAAGACTAACTTTCATAATATTCCTTATACTCCTGGCCGGATGTAAAAAGCCTGAAGATTATAACGGTGATATCTGTTTCCGGTAGCCGTTATCCGATCACCATTAAACTCATAGACCATGAAAAAACCTAAATTCATTTTACTCATAGCAGGACTTGTCCTTCCCCTGCTCCTGGGTGCCCAATACACTGACTTTGATCTGTCAAAGTACAGGCTGCCTGACATAAGGCTCAACAGGCTGGATGCCACTTTTAATTTCAAAAACTACGTGAATAACTATTTATTGCAAGAAAAATGGGACAGCACTGATTCTAAGCATAATGAACTGGCCGGATCGATGAACCTCAGCTATTATTATTTCCGCAATACGGAAAAATACCAGGGGAATCTCAGTGCCAGCACATATCTGAGCCAGAGAATCAATAAGTACAGTTCAGAAGACAATGATACAAAGAACAATGATACAGACCGCAGCATCAAGGTCAGCAGCACCAACAGGTTCTATAATCGGAAAATGTTTTTCATTGAAGTTGCCCCGGTTTTCTATTTCATTTCCTACACAGACCGGTACCATTATGAAAACAGCACCACAGCAAAAAACAACATCAGTGAATCTAATACTCAGCTATCGGCGCCTGTCTCGGTGGGATACGGAAGAATTGAACCTGTGGAAGATCTGAGGCTGGCTCTTTACATACTCGAAGAGCTGCAGAAAGCAGGAAGAATAGCATCTGTACCAGCTGAAAATGTTGTAATTGAAATGGCCCGGGAGATTTCCAGGATCAGGAAAAAGAGGTTCTTCGATACCAGGATCAGGAAGATTGAAGAGCTTCATGTTATTGATTCATTTCTTGTTGCGAATGACATCATTTCTTCAAATGACATTGCATATTTTGCGGTCCTGAACGACCAGTGGGATTATGCCTCCGGTCCTGCAAGGGAGACAGGTTTTGCAGTGAATGCAGGTATTGGCAATAATATCCGGATAAACAGGAGAAGCGAGAAATACACTGTTGACAACACAACTATCATAGACAGCAAGAATTACAGCAATGTTTACGAGACAGGCGGATTTATAAATGTGAAGTATGCAAAGCCGCTGAATCTTTACTGGCAGACAGGAGCCGGTATTAACACATTTTATGGTATGGAATTTACAAGAAATCCGCAGGACAAGGAAAGTGCGATTGATAATTTTGAAACAAATATTTTCAGGACCAGCATAAATGGACTGCTTCAGTATCTGCCTAACTCCAGGACCTCCCTTGGCCTTGACTTGACCGGTTCTTATCAGCACTCGTACGATGTAAGGACCCTGACAGATCTTGATCCGGATGGTTTTAAGATGAGAAACAACCTGTTATCTGTTTTTTCATCATTCGATATGTACTATTATGTTTCTCCGCGTTTGCGTGTCAGGTTAATAACATCATTATCCGGAAGTAATTCTGTCATGAGAGTGCGATATGAAAGCGCATTGCCGGAAGAGAAGAATTTAACGAGATCGTATTACCATAATTTATCGATGACACTTACTTATAGTCTCTTCTAAAATGGATATCTTGTACACTGATTTTTGCCACGGAATTTTGGGGAGGGGGTGAGGGAGAGAACTCTCAAACACTCTGACGCCCGAATATACGATTCCATGATTACACTAACCACAACTGCTCCAAAACAGCATCATGACAACAAACAGACTGAATCGCAGGCTGGGAAGGACTGAAGCAAAAGTGTCTGACATCGGTTCGGGAATTCCATATTCAGAACCTGTTCTGAAAGCAGTGATCGGTTCAGGTGTGAATTTTATTGAAACGGCAGAATCTTATTCCAACGGGAAAAACGAGATCTTGATCGGGAATACTATCAGGGGCATGGAACGTGAAAAGCTGTTTATAACTACCAAAATAAATACTTCAACCGGACTGACAACTTCCTATGATGAAATTGTCGCGAAGGCAGGGGAGTTTCCGGCCACCGGCGACCGGTAGTGCCATTATGTATGTTGCAGGAACTCTCTATCTGCTCTGGTTCCCGCTAGTCGGGATCAAGCTTTTCAAAATGGCGGGTGAAAAAGTATAATGGTTCGTGGGACTTCGACAAAAATGCAAGACTTTTAAAACTATATTAAATCCAAATTTTTAAAATTACAGTATGATTTACGAAAACATCTTACAGACCATTGGAAATACTCCTCTTGTCAGGATAAACAATTTGAATCCGAACAAAAATGTTACTATTTGCGCTAAAATTGAAGGGAACAATCCAACCGGAAGTATAAAAGACAGGATAGCTTTAAAGATGATTGAGCAAGCAGAGGCTGAAGGTTCTTTGGCAAAAGGAAAGACAATAATTGAGCCAACATCAGGGAATACAGGCATTGGATTAGCAATGATCGGAGTAGTGAAGGGGTATAATGTCGAGATTGTCATGAGCAAGGCAGTATCTGTTGAAAGAATAAGAATGATTGAATCTTTTGGTGCGAAAGTCACGTTGACCAATGCAGAGTTTGGGACTGATGGAGCTATAACTAAAGCAAGAGAGCTTGTAAAGGCAAATCCTGAAAAGTATTTTATGCCGGATCAGTTTTCAAATAAATACAACAAGATTGCGCATTATAAAACAACGAGTGAGGAAATCTGGAAGCAGACAAACGGGAAAGTTGACTATTTCGTTTCAGCCATAGGGACTTCAGGAACAATAATGGGAGTAGGGAAAGCCCTCAGAGAGAACAATCCCAGGATAAAAATTGTCTGTGCGCATCCGGTGAAAGGTCATTATATACAGGGATTAAAGAATATGGAAGAAGCGATAGTGCCTTCAATTTATGATCCTTCAGAAATAGATGAAACGATCATGGTTGAGACAGAATCAGCGTTTGAAATGACAAGACAGATCATTAAAAAAGAAGGAATTTTTGTTGGTATGAGCAGTGGTGCTGCCATGCATGCTGCTATTAAGATAGCCGGACAAATTAAGTCCGGAGTAATAGTAGTCATATTCCCGGACAGGGGAGAGAAATACCTTACAACTAATTTATTCAGGGCAGATTAAATATATGGTGCAATCTTAAAGTCTTTATTGCCTTCGGCCTGTAAAGCACGACTGCAAGACCAAAACGTATGAGGTGGTGAAGGCGAGAAAAGTGAGAGTAAAAAAATAGTGTAACTCCGTTAAATTCAGTGTATCTTTATAATTGAAGTAAAACGCTCCATATTCTATATTCAAAACTGTACCCGGAACGGTCAAACGATCGAACGCTAAATGCTATACGCTCTTTATCCAAGGCCTTTAGGAAGAGCTCTTCACATAAAAAAGGAGGGATGAAATATGTATTATGAAGTCGCAATTGTAACAGGTGGTGCTTCCGGAATAGGTAAGGAGATCTGCCTCTACCTGGCCGGAAAAGGCGTGAAAGTCATTATTGCCGATCTGAATTATGAAAAGGCAAAAGAAGTGGAAGACATTATTATTAAGGCAGGTGGTGAAGGCAGGGCAATGAAAACCGATGTCTCAGAATCCCCGGAAGTTGAGGCGATGATAAAGGAGACATACGAACAGTATAAAAGGCTGGACCTACTGGTAAACAATGCAGGGATCAGCATTAACGGGGAATTTCAGGATATGGATCTTGCTGGCTGGGAGAAGATATTCAGTGTCAACTTCATGGGTGTGCTTTACGGCACTTATTATGTATATCCGATAATGATGAAACAGGGGTACGGACAGATTGTCAATGTGTCGTCACTGGCAGGATTGATGCCCGGCGGACTTATGACAAGCTATTCGGCAAGCAAGCATTCGGTTGTGGGATTTACGCTTTCGCTGAGAGCGGAAGCAAAACAATACGGGATAAAGGTGAATGCCCTGTGTCCAGGTTTTCTTGAAACTCCTATTCATGATGTCACACCAAATGTTTCGGAATATTTAAATTCTGAAAAGAACAAAAGAACGGCAAATAAATATCCCACTGCAAAAGATGTCATTAAACCGATGATGAGAGGTATAGAAAGAAACAGGGCTATCATTATTGCTCCATATAAGCATAAAGTATACTGGTGGCTCTACAGGATGTTTCCCGCCCTGATCCCGGTAATGTGGGGGAAGATTATCAGATACCTGAAGAAGTAAAAACAAGGCTTATCACCTGACGCCGTTTATCATGCAATCATTTAATAATTAAAAAGATGAATACAAAAAAAATTATCCGCATTTATTTGACAGGGTTCCTTGGATTACTTAATGTTCTGACCCTGACAGGACAGGAAAAGTCAGTTAAATATGACCTGGTAAGCTTGCTTGAGAATGGGAAGCTTGAAATCTATAACAGGCAGCTCTCATCGTTTTCGGAAGACGGTAAAAGCGGTATACGTTTTTCAAGGAGTATGGGTGACGGAATTGCCTGGCTTAAGGAGGTTGAATTTTCAGATGGAGTTATTGACCTCGATATCAGGGGAAAAGATTTGTTTCAGCAAAGCTTTGTCGGGATAGTATTTCATGGAGTTGACAATCAGACTTTTGATGCGATCTATTTTCGCCCGTTCAATTTCCGGTCATCAGACCCGATGCGTAAGATCCATGCAGTTCAATATGTCTCACATCCTGACAATACATGGAATCTCCTGAGGGAAAAGCAGAACGGGAAATATGAAAAAGCTGTAACAGATCCTCCGGATGGCAATGAATGGTTTCATGCCAGGATAGTAATTCAATATCCTCATGTGTCGGTTTATGTCAATGGAAACCCGGAACCGAGCTTGAGCATTGATAAGCTGAATGAAAGGACTACCGGCAAGACAGGGCTTTTTGTCGGGAATTATTCTGACGGTGATTTTGCGGATCTTCAGCTCACCTTTCGTGAATGATCTTGAGAGGGTTAACGCCCACATCGCATTATCGGATGAGAACAGTGTTGTGGGAAGTCATCTTGAACAGGGAACAAAGACGCATACATTCTATATTATCACCCTCGGGGTCTTGCCTGATAGTCTGAACATACAGAATTATGACAGTTACAGATTATGAAATAACATTGTGAACTTCTTGATTTAACAATTTAATAATCAATAGCTCCTAACTAGTCTGAGGGTTCGGTCTTTCATTTTTTGTGGTGTAAGCATAGCTGTCATTTTAATCGGTTGAAATAATAAATTCTATAGGTTTTTAAAATTTTGTGGATTTTCCCGGATGTATTTCCGGATGCGGGATAATTCATGATCAGAACGTATTAAGTGGTCATAAAATCGGGATAGCCATTTGAAATCGGAATTGGATCGATGAATTGTTTTTGAAACAGCCGATTTGTATGAACCGATAATTGAACCCAATGAACCTGGTTTGGGGGATATACATTTATTATTTTCCATTGTGTTGGTATAGATTTCTGGTGCAATCGGTTTATTTGGATTTTGAAAATTTGTTTGTAGAAACGATGCATGCATCGTTTCTACAATATTTGAATCGGGATTTGTATTAATCGAAATTATTCCATGCATATGATCAGGCATGACAATGAAATTATCCAATTCAATGAATGGGAAATGGGCTGGAATTTCTTGCCAGAATTTTTCGGCAATTTTACCTAATTTCGATAATATCATTTCCCCATTTTCGATTTTCCCGAAATAAGGGATCTTATTTTTTGTGCAAATTGTAATGAAATATTTCCCTGGCGAGGAATAATCAAATCCTTTCAATCGTTTTGATCCGATCCGATATTTATTCATGAAAAGGGCACACATAATAATACAATGCAACGGACATATGCAAGATAATGAAAAAACAGGATGAGAGCAAAAATTTTATTGATTGATTAAAATGCCAAGGTTAGATTACGAATATATTATATAGTTTTCTTTTCAGGAAGTTAACGCCCCTCCCCGGGGCTTTTTTGTTTTATTGTCCGTGTTGGCTGGATGGCGAATTTATCCGTCTTTTTTTGGTATTCCAGGCCATCTTTCCTATTCATACTTTAGTACATCAACCGGATTAGTGTTTGCCGCTTTCAGAGTCTGAGAAAGAACTGTCAAGATGCCTGTTATAAACACAATTATAATGCCGGCGAAGAGAGTCCCTGCGCCAAATGTAACATGGAAAGCAAGAAACTTAAGCCATGCTGAGTTTATTAAATATGCCAGTGGTGCAGCTATAACAGCGGCAATTATCAGCATTATAATGAACGTCCGGCCGATGAGCAATGCAACACTTTGTGATTGTGACCCAAAAACCTTTCTGACACCAACCTCTTTCAACCTTGTCTGAATGCTATATGTAGCCATTCCAAAAAGCCCAAGACATGCTACAATGACTGCAAGTATAGTTGCAAAGCCAACAGTATATAAAACATCTCCAAAGATACCATAGTAATCCTTTATCTCATACTCAAGGAATGAACCTTGAATATCATGATAAGGATCAATCGAAGTCCAGGCATCCTTAAATTTAGCTATTGAGGCCTCCCTGTCCTGTGTGTTGATCCTGAGAACTGCAATGTTGTACTGCTCAGGATTCATCCTGAGGATGAGCGGTTTAAGAGGCAGAAACAGCGCAACATATTTATAATTCTCCACCACACCAATGACCCTGACCGGCAGAGTATCATAAATCAATATGTTTTGTCCTACCGCATCCTGAAGAGATTTAAATTTAAAATACTCGACTGCTTTTCTGTTAATAACTACTAAATTGGTATTTGGAGCCGGATCTTTTGGAAAATCTTCACCGGCAATAATATTTATTCCCATAGTTTTGAGGTAGCCAGGGTCGACAGAAAAATAGGCACCATCATACGATTCATCTTCAGGTTTGCTTTTTATACCAGTACTCCAATAATTGCCAATTCCCGGGATATGTGATCCGGCCGAAATTGATACAACTTCCGGTAACTGGCTGAACTGATCCCTGACCCTGGAAAACTGCTGTCCATTAAGCCGTATATTATAAACAACATCCCTGTCAAAACCCAGCTCACTATTTAACATAAAGCTCATCTGCCTGTATAATAATATAATTGAAATTATAAAAATAATAGAGAATGTGTACTGGGCCACAAGGAGGATCTTTCTGAATGTAACTCTCTTTAATAACCTGATATTTGAAGAGGCTTTAAATACTTTTATGGGATTCAGGGATGATACATAAATTGCAGGAATCAGACCGGCAATTAAACCTGTAGAAACGGAAAAGAGGAAGTAGGCTAAATAACTTGTAAGATTCTGATGGGGATCAATCCTGAGAAGTGTCATAAACCTCATTCCTGAAAATGCAGGAACAAGTAACTGAAGAATCATAAAGGCAAAGAAAAGTGAGATTAATGCAATGATAACTGCCTCGGTCAGGATCTGTGAGACAAGCTGGCCCCTTGATGCTCCAAAGGATTTTCGTATTCCATATTCTTTTGCTCTCATCAGAGATCGGGCAATTGAAAGGCTTGTATAATTAAATGCAGCCGAAAGCATAATTACTATTGCGAGCCCTGCAAAGAAAATTACAAATGCATTTGGAAGAAACATTCCGATTTCATTTGCAAGCAATGGCCCTGGAACGATCCTGGATATCGGAGTACTGTAAAAAGAGATATTTACCTTTCCATTTTCAGGGTATTTTAATTTACCTGTTTTTACCAGTGCAGTGTCAAGATCACTTTGCCTGGCATTTTCTTTAAGCAATATATACACATAATTTGAACCAAATTCTTCCCAGTTATCAGTAATATCACTTATCTTATTTTCTTTTTCCAGAGCCAGAAGTGTTGCATCGGAAATTAAGGCTTCAAACTGAATATGAGATTTTTGATCCGTTTTTGGAACAACACCGGTTACTCTTAAACTGCCGTATCTCTCGAAAATAATAGTTTTTCCAATAGGATCATTATCACCAAAAAATTTGTCAGCCACCTCCTCCGCCAAAACTATTGAATAAGGCTCGTCGAGAGGTTTTGATGCCAAGTTGCTTTTTAATTTGAAATCAAAAAGATTGAAAAATGAAGAAGTTGCATAGAAACCTGAAACCCGGAACCTTTTTTCATCATATATGCCTTCACCATTAAAGCTGTTATTCAGTACAACAGCATCCTCAATGAATGGATAATTGTCCTTCAATTCTTTTGCCAGCGGCCAGGTTGCAGATGCATATTTACTTATTGCTATCTTACTCAGGTTATCTATCGATTGAATTCTGAATATCCGGTCGCGGTTCTTATGGAAGTTATCATAAGAAAGCTGATCCTGGACTACTAAAATAATAAGCATGCATACGGCCATACTTATTGATAGTCCGAAAATATTGATAATGGAAAAGCTCCTGTGTTTCAATATATTCCTGAAGGCTGTAAGAAAGTAACTTTTTATCATGGTGACAGGGATCTTTATATTTTTCTCTTTGCTCTTTGATTATGAAAGCGGGTCCGGATTACATTCCTTCAGCGTGCAACCATTGTATTAAAGACGGATATGTTCGTACAATTGCTGCTTGACATTTATTTAATTTGTTATATCAGCAATTGGGAAAAAACCAGTGGTCAGGGCCAATTGTTTTCCACTATAACTCTTTCTCAAAGATCCTGTATTTCCTCAGCGGCTTTGCATTGAGTTTATGAATAGCATTATTCATCGGGGTATTATCTTCAAGAACATAGTTGATTTCCATCCAGGTTTCAGGTGTATATAGCGACTCACAAAGAGCGCGGTACAAAAGACTGTCAATACCTTTCCCATGATACTCCGGAATCACTCCAAGGGCAAAAAGACGGTAGTTACGCAGTTTTGGTATTCCAAGGAGAAGCTTAAGCCATCCAAATGGTAATAGATGCCCATTCAAACCTTTCAATATCAGGTTTATATCAGGAAGAGCAATTGCAAATCCGACAGGTCTGCCTTCCGGATCTTCAGCAAAAACTACTCCTTTTGGCTGAATAACCGGCTTCAGATCACGCGCAACAGCCTCTGCTTCTTCCTTTGTAACAGAGGTATAACCCCAATTGTTGATAAGGCTTCTGTTCGACAGATCAATAACATTCTGTACATCTTCATCATAGTTCTTCATATCGACCTGACGGACATGTACCCCATATCGCTTTGCAACATCATCGGTAAGAGTCATTATTCTGTCGGGTATGGTGTAACCATCCTTTACTGAAATATAATAAACCAGCAGATCCTTGATCTTTTCCAGGTTAAAGGAAACCATATGATCAATATAATAAGGCGGATTATAGGGTGCCATAATCACCGGTGACGGGGTGAAGCCTTCCACAACCAGGCCCCACTCCTGCGATACAAAGCTCCATGGCCCTCTCATTTTTGTCATTCCCATATTCCTGAGCCAGGTTGCAGCGGTCTCAAAGAGCACAGAAGAGGCTGTTATATCTTCAATACATTCGTAATAACCGAATAATCCGATCGGTTCTTTCCATGTCTCCAGAGCCAGCCTGTCTATGAAAGCGGCGATACGTCCTGTTGCCTTTTCATTTTCCTCAAGAAGGAATAGTGCATATTCACAATGATCAAGCGTCGGATTACGTTTCATATCAAACTGACTGAATTGCTCATCCAATAACGGAGGCACCCATACCGGATCATTTTTATATAGCTTGTAAGGAAGATCGATGAATCTTTTCAGATCAGATTTTGTAATAACCGGTCGTATATTCATTTGTTCTTTTTTTGATACATTGTGGAGTCATTTCCCCAGGTGCAGTATGTGGTTTTTCTGTGTTATACATATAAACAGCTTGCCTGTTTAAGATATAATTGATTATTTTTATTAAATATACAATATAGAACAATGTGATCTGATAAGCAATAATAAACGCAAAATGAAGAAGTATTTAATCTTTGTAACACTATTGGTATTAATTGCAGGATGTGTGCATTCTCCGCAAGTGGAATTCTTAGCTCCTACCGGCGCATATCTGGGACAGGAAACACCGGGAGATGTACCGGAAGTCTTTGCCCCGGGAATTGTCTCGACCGGTATGTTTACGCGCGACATAGCCATGACACCTGATAGTAAGGAGATCTATTTTTGCATTTCCCTTGCTAATTACACCTTTGCTACTATCCTGGTAACCAAAGAGATAAATGGCAAATGGACTCACCCTGAAGTGATGGAACATATGAGGAATCCACAATATATGAATCTGGAACCCTGTATATCTCCTGACGGGAAAAAGTTCTTTTTTCTTTCAAATCGGCCTGATCCGGCAGCGAATGAAACTGAAGGAGATGAGGATATCTGGGTGATGGATAGGATTGGTAATGAATGGAGTGAACCTTATAATCCTGGTCAACCAGTTAATTCTGAATATTCAGAATTCTTCCCTTCTGTTACAAAAGATGGGACTCTTTATTTTACTAGATCAGAAAAAGAAAGCCGCGTTAATTATATTTTTCGTTCCAGGATGAAGGATGGAAAATATCAGGAACCGGAGAAGCTTCCACCTCAGGTAAACTCAGGGGTGACTCAGTATAATGCTTTTGTTGATCCTGACGAAAAATATTTAATAGTCCCGGTGAATGGAAGAAAAGATTCTTTTGGGGGTACGGATTATTACCTGGTATACCGGAACCCAGACGATACATGGACCGAACCCGTTAATATGGGGAATAAAATAAATACAGTAAGCGGGCTTGAATTTTCACCATATGTGTCTCCCGATGGTAAGTACTTCTTCTTCATGTCCTCAAGAATACCTGAGAAGGAAAAATTGCCTAAGGAGCTGACTTTTTCACTTTTGGAAGAAATGTATACCAAACCCGGGAACGGTAACTCTTCCATCTATTGGGTTGATTCTAAGTTTATTTCAGAGATTAGCCCACTCTGACAAATCAGAAAAACTTCTCTTTTGTCACATTTGGGCCGGCCTGGTAAATTTTGTTTGCTAAAAAGTTAAAACCTTTGCGCCATTCCCTGCCTGCACGGCAGGCAGGTGTCAATATGAAGTTTTCAGAACTAAAATGAACATTGGAATCCAACGTCAGCCAAAGTCCGAAGTATAACATTCATTGATTTATGTGAAACCATTTGATGGTGATAGTAGTGGATTGGATATTCGTATTAGAGAATAAATTAGTATTTTCCACATTTATTAGATTATGAAAACTTTATCCTGCTTAATAATATATCTGATTTTCGTTCTGATATTAAACCCATTATCAGCACAAAGCTACGAAATCAAAGGGGAAATTACTGATTCTAAATCGGGTGAGCCTATGATAGGTGTTCACATTACTATCAAAAATGATATACATGGAACAATTACTGGAAACGACGGTGTTTTTGTACTTAAAACCCAAATTCCACCACCCCTGGTATTACATATTTCATATGTTGGTTTTGTACCGCAGGATATTGAAGTGACAAGCGCAACTACATTTCTTGATATTAAAATGGAAGAACAATTTCTATTAGGGCAGGAAGTTGTAATTTCTGCCAGCCGTATCGAGGAAAATATTTTAAGGTCTCCGGTCAGTGTTGAGAAAATGAACTTGCGCGATTTGAGGCAAATTTCCACAGCTAACTTCTACGATGGTTTATATCAGTTAAAAGGGGTAGATATGAATGTGCATGGCCTTACTTTTCGTTTACCCAATACGAGGGGATTCAACGATTATACCAATTACCGGATGAACCAGATTATTGATGGTGTGGAGAACATTGCCCCCGGATTGAGCTTCTCCGCCGGTAATATATTTGGATTATCGCAGATTGATGTTAATAGCCTGGAAATGGTGGTAGGAGCTTCCACTGCCCTGTATGGACCTGGCGGAATGAATGGTACACTGGTAATGGAAAGTAAAGATCCGTTTCAATATCAGGGACTGACGGTTTCAGTTCAGTCAGGTGTAATGAACATTGCCTCCCGGACTTTTGATAATCTAACGCCAATGTTTGAAGTGAATTTTAGATATGCCAAGGCTTTCAGTAATCGTATAGCACTGAAAATAACAGGTTCATATCTGGATGCAACCGATTGGCAGGCAGGTGATAAAAGAGATCGAACTGACCTGAATGATCCATCATTAATCCGACTTACAAATCCCGGTTACGATGGTGTGAATACCTATGGTGATGAGTCATTGGTGTCGTTGAACCTTAAAGATGTAGGCCCCCAGGTTATTAATGGTATTGCTGAATCTCAGGGTATAATACCGGGTTCTCCGGAATATGAAGAGCTCTATAACACAGCAATACAATATTTCCCGGATCAACTGGTTACGCGAACAGGTTGGATAGAAAGTGATTTATCTGATGATAAAACAAAAAACCTCAGATTTGCAGGGTCATTGCATTATTTTATTAATGAACGTACTGAAGCAATTGTACAGGCTAATTATGCTCAGGGTACAAGTGTGTATACTGCTCAGAATCGTTTTGCAGCACGTGAATTCAATATCATTTCCGGAAAAATCGAAGTGAATAATCCCAATTATTATGCCAGAGCATGGGGGGTGACTGAAAATTCAGGTTCATCGTATGATATTGGAGGTGCTGCAATGCGACTAAACGAAGAATGGAAACCTTCAGAAGACTGGTTTTCAGATTATCTGATAGCTTATACACAAACTGCACTTGTTACGGGCGATATGAATAATGCCCACCAGTTTGCGCGTTTAGTGTCGGACAACCGAGATCCGAAAACAGGAGTTATTTTTGATTCATCCAAACCGGCCTTTCCTGTTCATGGCACCAATGATTTTAATACAATGATGGATAAGATTACTTCGAATTCCATCAACGAAGGTGGAGCCAGGGTTTTTGATAATAGTAAAATCTATCAGGTAGAGGGGATGTATAATTTTAAGAATCTTATCCACTTTATGGAGATGCAGGTTGGTGCTTCGAATCGTTTTTATTTTGTCAACAGTGATGGAACTGTATTTATTGATGAACCGGGTCACCCGATCAGCATTAATCAGTTTGGGACATTTGTCCAAATCAATAAAAATTTTATAAATGATCATCTTAGAGTAACAGGGGCTTTCAGGTTCGATAAAAACCAATATTTCGAAGCGCAATATACACCTCGATTTTCATTAATCTACTTTCCGGGGGCAAAAATGGAGCATAGCATAAGAGGTACCATTCAAACGGCTTATCGTTTTCCTTCCATTGCAGATCAATGGGTGGACGTAAATACCGGGATATTTAGAATAATAGGTGGAATGCCCGAAGTTCAGAACAAATATAATTTTAATTTGATCCCACTATATCCCATGTCAGGAAGAAATCCTGTTAAAGACAAACCAGTCACAGAGGATGGTCCTATTATATTGCCGGGATTAAGTCCTGAGAAAGTTGCCTCTTCTGAAATTGGATACAAAGGATTGTTTTTTGGGAAAAAACTATTTCTGGATACATATGCTTTTTACAATAAATACAAAGGATTTGAAGCAGTTCAACTGGTGGCTCAATTAGCTGAAGATACAGGAACAGAAAAAGATCTGCTTTACCAGACTTTTTTTACTACCGATCAACCGGTTTCATCATTCGGATGGGCAGTAGGTATGGATTATATGACGCCCATCGGCATATTGATCAAAAGCAATGTGGCCTACAATAAGTTGCTGAAAGGCATTGATGCGCCTGGTGTGGAAGCTCAGTTTAATTCCCCTGATTACCGTGCAAACCTTTCTATCGGCCACCATGCAATCATTACAAACCTTGGATTTAATGTAAATTTTCATTGGCAAAATAGCTTTATGTGGGAAGCAAGCTTTGGTGCTGGAGAGATTCCGGCACATACCACACTTGATGCTCATATTTCCTACAAAGTGTCTGCAATTAAAACTGTGTTTAAAATCGGGGGATCAAATATTTTAAACAACTATTACACAACCAGTTTTGGCAGTGCACAAATTGGAGGTTTATACTATATGAGTATTGTTTATGAGGATATTCTGGAATATATTAAACGGACTAAAAATTAAATCAACTTTAGAAAGCTTTTTAAATCAGTGTTGATAACTATCTTTTTCAGTAAGGGAGTTTCTGCTACATTATTTTTCCATAAATTCTATTGAAATTTTTACTATAAAAACCTCAGGAGCAGTAGGACTTAAGGTTAATTGGAAAGTAGCAATAATGCCTGTAATCATCGCTTTTGGTAATGGCACACTGGTTATCCCGGTTAATCCGCTTGCATCTTCCACAATATCTGTTACCGTTAATACAAATCCATTAGGAGGAATGGCTGTACTGTTCAAGTTCAGTTTTAATGATGTAGGAGACACTTCTTCCCATGTGCCAGCATTTAATGGATTTAATCCTTCGCAGCTCAAATACATTGAATTGTCTTCTCTTAACTCAACATATGATTTATCAGCAGAAGAACAGCTTACTGCACTCAACAACGCCGTTTGGATTGCTTGCGTAATATCTGTACTAACAGGAACAGGAATATTTCCCATTTCTACAGTAAGTACAGTTAACGCTTCTGTCAAAACAGCTTTACTGATGACATAATCCCCAACAAATTTTGAAACTTCTTCTTCGTCTTCCTTTTTACAATCGGTAATTAATACAAATAAGGGAAGTATAATTGCCAGCCACTTGAAATTCAAAGTTTTCATAAGCTTATAGATTTATTGGTTAATACTTTCAGAACTTATAAGTAAAAATAGCAATAAAGTTCTTTAAATTATAAACTATAGAAACCACATGCTGCCATTTTACCACTTTCTTAATTCGCTTTTTAGGTTCATTAATGTTTGAAAAGGATTTGTAATAACAAAGTTAATTGTCAACCATGCCGGGATTGAAATGAGTCTCTCTTTGTTCATCCTTATCATTTTATTTATTGTTTATTCTGTAAATCGTCAGCCTGATGTTTACCTGTAAAGGTAGGAATAAAATATTAATCTATCGTTTCTCATTAGAGGGCTGATTAGCATCAGAGAAAATCTTTATTTAACTACTTAGAAATTTATATTGAAGAGGTTGTGCATCTAAATAAGTTGGACAAAATAAACGCATGAATTAAGTGTTGATTTTATTATGATATAATCATTTCATTGCAATTGTCGAGGTCACAAATCCCTTTATCATTTTTAAAGTGTACTTTTCTGTGAGCTATTGATAAACACTGTATATATTTTTTAATGTTTAAAACTTTAGCCGGATTTCTTACAACTAGCGGAATCACCCCAATCACTGGAGGATCAGCATGTTGTTTATAATTCTGTTCGCAAACAAAGTATAATTCTCCTTTGATTTCAAGTGGATCACCATCAGTTGGGATCTGATCAACCGACATCTCAGGCAGATCAGTATTGTCAACTACATTAAAAGGTTTAATCATTACTTTATTCATATTTAGCAAATTTAAAAGTACTTATTGGTCCGTAACACACAGTCTCATTACAACTCCCTCATTAAAGGTAAAAATAAAATAATTTTTAAGCATAGTTAAGATTTTTGTTAAAGATCTCTTGAGTCAGAATGAAATCTAATTTATATAAAAGCAGCTATCTGTCAATCTGCCGACAGACAAAAAGTACAATTCAGTTTACAAAATGACAAAATACTGTAATGAATGAACATTGAAGCATTTAACTACCGGTATTAAAATTACCATGACCGCTCTATACCAGGCTCAGCATTTTCAGTACTCCAAGGATCAGCATGGCTGTCAGCAGGATTATACATATAATGTAGAACCACCGCAGCTTTTTCTTCTTTTGTTCAATAATTCCTGTTTGAGACAGGTAGCTTGCCTCAAGATCGGACAAAAAAGCTTTCAGATGCCTGAGCGATATTTCAGCAGATACTTTTTGCACGGTATAAATAAAGACAATCATAATAATGGAAATAATTATAAAGGAACCAACTCTGTTTATCCGGTAAAAACCATCCTTGTTATCTATCAGGGTATTCATGGCAAAAGATAAAATCCACACCACAAATGCAGTGATTATCAGCCATATCTCGTAATGGAAGCGGAGGAATTTTATTTTGGTATCAAGCAGTTCATGAAGATCTTTGCTGAAATTATTTATTTCACGGATTTTCATGAAGATAAATATCCCGTAGCCAAGAAAAATCACGGAAAGCAGAAGCAATCCTGATTCAGCAACAAGCATAACCGGATTAGACCGGTAGCCATACAGGTTCATTGAAAGCATTATTATACTTGCCAGCAAAGCGGCAAGATAAAATACCAGGTTAGAACTAAAGGTCCAGCTGACCTTTGAGACTTTGGGTTTTAAATAGTCACTTATCATCTTATTATCGAGTTTTTCGTTTTCCGGAACATGCTTCTGATGTTCCCATGTATCTATAAGATTATTGTTTTCCATTTTTAATCTGTTTTTTTGATTATTTGTCTGAGTTTTTCCTTTACCCTCACGATACGCACACTCACATTTTTTGTACTGATACCTGTAATTTCCCCGATCTGCTCATAGTTATGTTTCTGGAGGTAAAGGAAAATTATGGCACGATCGAGCTGGTTTAAAGTCCGGATAGCCAGGTAAAGTTGTTTTAACTGCTCTTCAAGTTCTTTCCAGCCCTCGTCTTCTTCAACTTCAACATTTGAGAGATCGGTGGTTAACAGACTGTTCTTTTTGTTAAAATAAATTGCGGTATTAAGAGCAACTCTGTACATCCAGGTCTGAAATTTCGATTTACCCCGGAATGAAGGATAAGAACGCCAGAGTTGGTAGATGATCTCCTGTTTCAGATCCTTTCTTTCATCAAAGGATGGAGCATAAATATTACATATCTTATGAATAATGTCCTCATTTTCAATGATCTGATCCATAAACTCATTTTCCAGGCCTTTTCTTGTCATCAGGATTCTTTTTACATATTAGTTGAAAGATATATCAAAAAACTACATATTATCTTAAGAAATTTTCAAAATATATGACCAATAATTTTATAAACCCGTAAACTTTTTTCAGGACGTCTCAGAAACAAGACAAAAGATAAAAGAAATTTCACGATCGGATGCTCAAACGCTCAAACATCTCAACTTAAGGACTCTCATTTCACAACCATATTTACAGAATTATCTATCTTTAAGTTCATCAAAATGATAAACAACTTAATTTAGTTTACTATGAGAAGAAAGATGATCCCCGGGTTATTGTTCTTCAGTCTGTTTTCAGCAAGCCTGTTGTCGCAGCAAGTTGCTGATACGACGTATAACCCGGTAATTCTGCAGCCTGAATATACGAAGGGAGAAGGTCCGGTGGTGGCAATAGATGAAGGCCATTATAATTTTCACACTGCCGATGGAAGATATCTTCCCTTTGCCAGGCTGCTCAGGAGCGACGGGTATGTTGTCAGAGGATATCCAGGGAGATTTAAAGAGTCCCGGCTCAGGGATGTCAGGATACTTGTGATTGCCAATGCTCTCAATAAGATCAATGTTGAGAACTGGTATCTTCCCACTCCATCTGCATTCACCGCTAAAGAAATTGAAACAGTAAAAAAATGGATTGAGAAAGGCGGATCCCTGTTCCTGATCGCCGATCACATGCCAATGGGTGGTGCAGCTGCTGATCTGGCCGCTGCATTCGGATTCAGATTCACAAATGGTTTCGCCATCGACACGGCAACCAGAGGGCAGGCATATTTCTACCGCAAGGACAGGACCATGGTGCCCTGTTCAATAACCAACGGGAGAAATTCCGGTGAAACGATTAATAAGGTGGTTACCTTCACGGGACAGGCATTCGAATCACCGGCTGAGGCAAAAACTATTCTCAGGTTTAATGAGCAATACCTCCTGCTCGAAACAGATACGGCATGGGTCTTTGATTCTTCAACACGATTTACTCCCGTAAACGGATGGTCGCAGGGTGCTTATATGAAATATGGAGAAGGCCGCCTGGTAATGTTCGGAGAAGCAGCAATGTTCACAGCCCAGCTCGGCGGTCCGTCACAGGTAAAAATGGGAATGAATTCAGATTTTGCCGGGGAAAACTATAAGCTTCTGCTTAATATCATTCACTGGCTCGATAAAAGGATTGAGGAATAAATCGGAGACTTCTATGTATGCGATAACGTCATTATGAACCAGAAACTGATCCGCACTATTGAAGAAACAGGTGGTGAGGTAATAACAACTCCCTATACAGACCTGCTTAAAATGTCTCTCGATAATGTAATACGCCGTACTGTTTACCGGGGAGAATATGTTACCGCAGCCCAGCACAGACTGATCACCTCATGCCTCAAACTATTCGATGATAAATACTACCGGTATTTCGAAAAATATCTGGGTCCGCAGAAAACTATTGATCCTGAAAAACCGGAAAAGAATCTGGCCAGATTCAACAATATAACCGGGGTTCCTGTTGTTACTATCACCTATGACGGGACGAATGATTATAAGAATGATGTAATAATTCCTTATTTACAGCAAAAAGCAATTAATCAGAATGACATGGATTCAGAGAGTCTCCTGAATCTTTCATAGATCTTTTCACCTTTCGCAATTCTATCAGCATTGCTGGTTAGTTGTTTCTTAAGATTTTCCTGATTCGGTTCCGGACCCACGTATTTAAAATTACCTGGCCCAAACTGACTTACATACCAGGCACGGGAACGGATCCTTTTATCACTGACAGAAGTAATATCAACATCGTAATTTGATTCACCGGTCGAATAAAAGAAATAGTCTGTAACAGTAAATGGTTGCAGTCCTTCATTTATTCTGTGATTCGGAAAGTATAAATGATAAGCGGCTGCCCGTGCAGCATCGAGGGTTATGAAAGCCGACATCCGGTGGTCTGTTTTATGCCACTTCATCCAGGTAGTACCGGGATCCATGGTAAATACTGCATCGGGACGGTACTGTCTTATCAATCTGCAGACTTTTTCACAAAGCTCTTTTTCGGGAACATATTCCAGCATCCCGTCATCATATCCGAGACAAATGAACGTATCCGTTTCCGGTGTTATTCCCATTTCTCCGCATGCTTTTTCAGACTCAACTTTCCTTATCTGGGCAAGTCTTTCACTTGTCATATCAAGATCTCTCGAACCCTTGTTGCCGGTAGTGTACCATAACATAACAATTTTGTTACCATTTGCCTTAAGTAACGACAATGTCCCCAGACATCCGCTTTCATCATCCTGATGCGGACCAACCCACATTATTGTCTTATTTGTCCATTTGGTAATGTCATCCGGGGCTTTTTGGGCTCTTGTGCCTGTCTGCCCTGATAAACTCACCGGGAGAATCAATATCAGCAGACTTGCCAGAATATATGTCATCTGTTTAGTTTTCATAACGAAGTCCTCCTTAATTAGTATTTTATTAATAACGCATTGCCTGTTTACAAATATATAAATAACTCGCGAACATGGAAACTTGTCCAATCAAACGCGCAACCGATCGAACGATTAATTGCATGACTGTCATAAAATATTTAATTTTGGATCATGAATAAAAAATCCAGCCGGTTTGTTCAGTTGCTGAACAGGGAAATAAAAATTCTCCTTGGTATAAGCTTCGGAGTATTCCTCTTCATCCTTTTCTTCCAGCCTTTTCCTTTCGAGAAATTCGATTTTAACAACGGATTGGTGTTTATTGCCGGTTTTGCAGGTATAGTCTTCTTATTCATGTTTCTAACACGGATTATCATACCCCGGATCATCCCGAAAAAAGATCAGGATGGTAACGAAACTGTTATGAATTCCTACCTGGAAGGGTTTATCATCCTGGCTTTGTCTTCCGTTGCTTTTACATTCTACCTTCGTTATGTAGGATCCGTACATATCTCCTTCTATATCGTTTTTAAAGAAGTGCTGATATGTCTTGTCCCGCCGGTGGTTTTGAAAATATACGATGTAAACAAGGAATTGATCCGGCAGAATGAATCACTGGTTTCGGAGAGGAAGACAATTCAGAAACAAATTGAAAAGTACGAGGAAGATAACCTGAATAAATCCATTGAGTTCATCTCTGAAAAAGGTACTGAAAACCTTACTCTGCTTGTTGCAGAGGTTGTTTTTGTTCAGTCTGCCGATAATTATGTGGAAATAACATACATGGAAGAAGATAACCTTAAGAAGATACTTGTCCGGAATACTTTAAAGAATATCGAGCTTCAGATAAAACCATATTCCAATTTTATCCGCTGTCACAGGACATGCATAGTAAACATGCATTATATCGAAAAACTTAATAAGGACTCTGGCAGCCACTCGTTAACAATAAGGGGATACCAGGAAAAAATCCCTGTTTCAAGACAATACCTTTTGAAGCTCAAAGAAGCCTTGTAAGGGTATACGGGGTGAATGCCATCCGCCCCGGATACCCGGCATTAATCCCTTTTTTGACCTGTTAATCCCTCATCAGGATCAGTTTGTCCCTTTTTTTTGCTGCAGAAATACCTCAGAAATAAATTTGTCAGAATAATTTTTAACTGATATGAATATTCTGCTTGTATATCCTCAGTATCCGGATACATACTGGAGCTTTAAACATGCTTTAAAGTTTATATCCAAAAAGGCGTCAAATATACCTTTGGGTTTAATCACCGTAGCATCATTATTGCCCGATCAATGGAATAAGAAGCTTACAGATCTTAATGTTACACGGCTTAAGGATAAAGATATTATCTGGGCCGATTATGTCTTCATCAGCGCCATGAACGTCCAGCTTGCTTCGGTAAGACATATTATCTCCCGGTGCAAACAGCTTAATACCAGGATAGTGGCAGGTGGCCCGCTGTTCACTGAAGAATATGAACAGTTTGCAGAAATAGATCACCTGGTGCTTAATGAGGCAGAGATAACGTTGCCTCTTTTTCTTGAAGACCTTAAAAACGGCAGCCAGAAAAAGATCTACCGTTCTGAAAGATTTGCTGATATCACCAGGTCTCCCCTGCCTGATTATTCACTTCTAAAAGCGGGTAGATACGGATCAGCGGGGATACAATATTCAAGAGGATGCCCTTATGATTGCGAGTTCTGTGATATTACAGCCCTTTTTGGCCGTCGTGTCCGTACAAAAACATATGTACAGATAATTTCCGAACTCAACCAGCTGCTGCAAAGAGGTTGGAGAGGCACCGTATTTTTCGTGGACGATAATTTTATCGGGCATAAAGGGAAATTGAAATCAGAATTGCTACCGGCTGTGATCAGCTGGATGGAAACAAATGGCAGACCTTTCAATTTCATAACTGAAGCCTCCATTGATCTGGCTGATGATAAAGATCTTATGGATATGATGGTCAGAGCCTGCTTTTTAAGGGTATTTGTGGGTATTGAAACTCCGGAGGAGAACTGCCTGACTGAGTGCAACAAGCTGCATAATAATAACCGCGACCTGATAGAGTGTGTAAATACGATCCAGCGCCATGGAATGGAAGTATGTGGTGGATTTATAGTAGGATTTGACAATGATCCGCCCAATATCTTTCAGCGGCAGATCGACTTTATTCAAAAAAGCGGTATCATAACGGCAATGGTCGGGCTTCTGAATGCACCACGGCTGTCAAAACTATACCAGAGGCTGAAAAATGAAGGCAGGATAACTGACAGTTTCGGAGGTGATAATACCAGTTACTCAATGAATTTCATACCTGCAATGGACAAAAATGAATTGTTAAAAGGATATCAGAAGATCATTCAGAATATATATTCCTGCAAGTTGTATTATAGCAGGGTAAAAATATTTCTTATGAAATATGATCCTCCGTTTTACGAACGGCTTACATTAAACAGGTTTATGGCATTTTTAAAATCGATAATATATATAG
>Ga0307380_10000641_pt1 | contig 53338 bp, 49 predicted proteins | sample UN3MG_FD_202239 | JGI IMG/M metagenome (GOLD analysis project Ga0307380, IMG submission 202239) | Soil microbial communities from Risofladan, Vaasa, Finland - UN-3 | ecosystem: Environmental > Terrestrial > Soil > Coastal area > Acid sulfate soil | place: Finland: Risofladan, Vaasa | collected... | reverse complement strand
TAACCTGCCCAGGCCAACGTGGGGAAAATCCGGGCGTTCAGCTCCGCATCAGCGGAAACGATGTACTTCAGCGGCTGAAGGTTCGCAGCGGACGGCGAGAGCCGCGCCAGGTTCATCAGTTCCCATAAAGTCTCTGGCTCGATCCGTCTGTCCTGATAGAAGCGGCGGTAGCTTCGGTTTGCCCTAACTATGTCTTCCATCATGCGGGAATCCTCCAAATAGGTTCTGAGTCGTATGTTAGGCTGGGACAAGGGGATTGTCAACTCCATTATTGTGGGCTGTAGTCAATGCCGGACGGCGTCGGGTCAATTTCTCACCAGCCTGGTCGCATCCTGCCGCGCTGTTCGTAGCAAGCCCCTACATCGCGCTGCCGTTCTACCTTCAGGCTGTCAGCTTCATTGAGCAGTGCATTGCCAAGTGAGGCTTATCCGCGGGACTGCGAACAGCGGATGCTCCAGGCGGCTGCGTGTCAGGAGGCGAGGCGAATGCCGTGGAGCGAGGGGACATGGGCGGACTGGCTCTGGACACTCTTGTCGTAGAGCTGGGCGTTCACGATCGCGGCAGTGGCTGACGACGCCAGTGTTTGGAACAGCCTGATTCGCTCGTCGTTCAGCGGGACGTGCGCGTCGAAGAACAGGTTCATGACGCCCAGAGGGATCTCCTGATAGACAAGCGGTACGGACACAGTATACCCGTCATGCCGGGCAAGCAGCCGCCAGGGCACGAACTCGACATCGGTGTAGATATCGCCAACGACGCAGACCCGTCTCTCCCTGAACGCCCTTGCTGTGTGGCCGGAGTGGAATCCCGGCGGCCCGCTCGCCTCCACCTTCCGGGGCTCGGTTGGATTCAACATATCCTCAGGCAAGCCGTGTGTCACCACGGTCGTCAGGGTTTCTCCAGCATCGTCCGCCAGCATAACAGAGGCAAAGCGAGCGGACAACATGCTGGCGGTATCTGACACCAGCGCCAACAGCACCACTCGAAGGTCCAAGGTATTGCTGAGACGAGAGGACATGTAGTGCACGGCCTCGAGATGCTCTATACGTGTGTGAGCATCGGCGTACGAAGCGCCAAACTCCGTTCCCAGCTTGATGAGGAGAACCAGCAAAGCAGAGACTCCGAGCAAGCGCGAGGCCCACCAGCACAGATCGAACTCGCCCACGCATACCAGGCTTGCTGCCTGGCCGATCGCGGACAGGAACAGATACTTAGTAACCCCATCGCTGAAGGCATCCTCGTCGCGGAGATAGCGCCGGCAAAACGCCGCGAATGCGACCAAGAGAATTGCGAGGAAGAGCAGGTCCCAGAGCAGAGAATAGTGCAGCCACGCGCCGATGTGATACATGATCGCCGACGGGATTCCATAAAGTACATCACACATCCGAAGCCACATCTTCGGCATTTCGAGCACAAGGAGAACGAGCCATCCAGCCAGTGTAAGCACGCCAGCCAGCGCGCGGAGGCCTATCATCCGGCGGTGCTCCTTGCCGCAGACGGCGGTGCTCCACGCCGCGGCAGCGAGCATACAGACCGAGGCTGCATTGCAGCCGGCGGAGCAACGCAATGCAACCCTTTGCAGAGCGCCGGAGCCACCGAATGCAGACGCGGATGACAGCAGGTGGAAGAGGTCGCCGAGTACCAAGGCACTAAAAGCACTGACTACCAGCAGAATCCATTGCTCGCCTGATACGCGGTATTGCACCCAGAGGCAATAGATTATCCCACAGATAAACAGGATGCCGGAGATTTCGAGCAGAACGCTGCCCCAGGCGCTCGGCCAGACGAGGGCATGGCCGAAACCCAGCCGCAGCGCCACGACGAACCCGGCCAAGACTACCGCCCAGATTGCAAGCCTGCCAATGTATGGTTGGGAAAGCCACTCCCGAATCTGTGCGAAAGCCGCGTTCGCCGCGCAACTCCTGGCTCCAGACTCCACTGGTGAAGAGACGGACTTCAACAACAACGCCCTGCCTTGCGCATACACGCCACAGCGTACTGCCTGACTTACACCCAATCGCGCGCTGGTGCAGAAGGCAACGTCCGTGTCCTGATGTTCCTAATTGTTATTATGGGCAGGGGTGAGAGATTCTTTACTATGGGGAAGAGCCCGTTTCCGCGCGCTGCAGCGTGTGGAAACGGGCTCTCAGGCGATTTCTAAACTTCGGGTTCGGCTAGGGCATGCCTATAAGGGCCGGCGGCATCGGAGGCAACTGGACTCCCATTGATGGGAGATTCGAGCGCGCGTAGCCAAGCGCCGCGGCTGCCGGGCTTGGACTACCGAACATGCCCTCGCGTACCTCGCCGCTGATCTCCGCCATGAATTCCTGCATGTACGATGACAGATCGGGAGGCGTATTCCTCTCTATGACAGCGAGCCGTGCCTCCCGGTCCATTGCGAATACCTGGAACAGCGTGTCCCAAGCGGCCCTCGGCATCGTCTCCTTCCTGTAAACCCCCGGAAGATGCGCCGTGATAACTCTGTTGTCCATCGTCTTGTACTTGAAGCGCAGGAGTTCGGTCACCTGGCCGTCCCAGTTCTTGACCTTCATAACCTTCACAGCTTTTGGCAGCACGCTGCTTAGGGTAAGAGTCGGCTCGCCGGAAGGGGTCAATGCGGCAACCCCAGGCGCCGGCGAAGGCTGAGCGACCCCCGGCGCTGGCGCCTGAGCCTGAAGCTGCTGCCAGCAGCAGACCAACACGATCACTGCTGCGATTAAACACACAGGCATCAACCAAACCTTATGCGTACTCACTGCGCGAGACATTCCACTGCCTCCTCTTCTAAGGCGCCCAGGGGATTACGATCCTGTGATGCAAGCTTGCAGGTTCACTGCTCCGAGGGTGCCCGCGGCTTTACTCCGATTGTACCGGGCTGCGGCCCAACTGTCAACCAGACCATGCATCAAAGACGGTCGCACAATTCTTAGACGACCCACTTGGGACACAATGTTCCACTCCAATGCAGCTTGACAACCTCGAGGTGAAACGAATACACTACTGTCGAGTTGATTGGAGAGCTTGAGGCCGGGCAGTTTCAAGACGTGTCTCCGGCGCTGGCATCGGAATCAAATTCTTCCTCGGGCGCCTGTTTGGCGCGATCGGTGAGTGCAACGAATAAGGAGGCCCACATGGACAGCCAGTCGAGAGAAGACGTCCTCCGGCAGGTCTGCGAAAACAACGTCGAGTTCATCAGACTCTGGTTTACCGACATCTTTGGAACGCTCAAGGCCGTGGCGATTACCGGAGAGGCGCTCGAGCGCGCTCTGGACGAGGGGATGGCGTTCGACGGCTCGTCAGTCACGGGCTACCAGGACATCCAAGAGGGCGACATGTTTGCCGTGCCCGATCCGACCACGTTCTGCCTGCTGCCCTTGTCCGCCGCAGGCGGATACGACGGCGTCGCACGTATGTTCTGCGACATCAAGAACCCGGATGGATCGCCCTACGAAGGCGACCCGCGGCATATTTTGAAGCGGAACTGCGAGATTGCGAAGCAGAAAGGTTTCACTTTCTACGTCGGGCCGGAACTGGAGTTCTTTTACTTCAGGAATAGCCTCGGCACCGAGATAATTGACCACGGCGGGTATTTCGACCTCACGCCGATGGACGCCGGCAGCAACCTCCGGAGGGACACCGTCGCGTGCCTGAAGGGGATGGGCATCCCAGTTGAATTCAGCCACCACGAAGCCGCGCCCAGCCAGCACGAGATTGACCTGCGCTACTCGGACGCCGTTACGATGGCCGATAGAGCGATGACCTACAGGCTGATCGTCAAGGAGATTGCCGCGCAGAACGGCGTGTACGCAACCTTCATGCCGAAGCCGATCTACGGCAAGCCCGGAAGCGGCATGCATACGCACCAATCACTCTTCCGCGGTGACAAGAACGTATTCTACGACCCGGACGACGTGAACCGCATGTCGGGCATCGCGAAAGCATACACCGCGGGCCTTCTGAAGCACTCGCGCGAGATTTGCTCGATCCTGGCACAGTGGGTGAACTCTTACAAACGGCTCGTGCCCGGCTACGAAGCCCCCGTCTACATAGCCTGGTCGCACCGAAACCGGTCCGCGCTGGTCCGCGTGCCCGCCTTCAAACCGGGGAAGGAGTCGGCAGCCAGGGTGGAGCTCCGTTGCCCGGATCCCGCGTGCAACCCGTACCTGGCGTTCACCGTAATGCTCGCGGCAGGTCTCGCGGGGATCGAAAACAAGTATGAGCTCCCGGAGCCGATGGAGAAGAACCTCTACGAGCTTTCGGAGAAAGAAAGGCAGGAGATGGGCATCGAATGCCTTCCCGCAAGCCTCGTCGAGGCTCTGGCGGAGACGGAGAAGAGCGAGTTGGTCCGCAAGGCGCTCGGTGATCACGTATTCGAGCGGTTCCTGGAGCTGAAGAAAGTCGAGTGGGACGAGTTCCGCACTCAGGTAACCCAGTGGGAAATCGAGAGGTATCTGCCGGTTCTATAGCGGCCTCGGAACGGAGACCCAACTGGACAAAAAAAGAGCCCCATCCCGCGCCTGCGAGACGGAGCAAATGAAAGGAAGAGTCGAACGCCACATCAATAGGGCGTTCTACAGCAATAATAGCTAGGCTACCCTAGTTTGTCAAGCAATTGTTTGCAACTTGTTGCGTGCACGCAAGTCGCTCATTCCTCATGGATTATTATAGCCCCCGTCGGGCAGGCGTCCGCCGCTTCTCTCGCCCGTTCGTCAAGGCCGGGCTCCGGGTTTTCGTTGATCACATGGGCCAGATCGTCGTCCCCCATCTCGAAGACCTCCGGGCAAATGTCCACGCAAATCGCATCGCCTATGCAAAGGCTTTCGTCAACCTCCAGTCTCACCTGAGAACCTCCTTTCGAGTTCGCCGTGCGCAGGCAGGACAGAACGCGAGATTTGTTGTATGCAGATTAAACGGGAGACGGCTTCATTCCTGCATCAGTCGGCCTCGACCGCGACTTCCGGCGGGTCCGGTGCGACTTTACCCCGGCAGCCGGGGAGACGAAACGCGAGTGAACCCGAGAGCAGCGCCAGCACCTACCTGCATGGTTTCTGGCCGGGGAAGGGATTCTTCAGGCACAGGTCAACCAGCTCGGAGACGCTGCCGAACGCGAGCCCGATGCACGTGTCCGCCGCGCCGTAGTAGACCCAAAGCTCGTCCTCGCCTCGTGGAATCGCCGCCGTCGGGAACACGACGTTGCCCACGATCCCGACTCGCTCGTAGTACTCCTCCGGGGACATTACAGGCTCGTTGATCTTCCCTATGATGCGGCTCGGGTCTTCCAAGTCGAGCAGCATGCAGCCCATCATGTAGATGTAGCCGTTCATTCCCTTGCGGCAGCCGTGATAGACGGTGAGCCATCCCTTGTCGGTCTTGACGGGCGGCGCCGCCGGGCCGACCTTTATGCTCTCCCAATACCGGTGATACTTCTCCAACAGGAGCTTCGTGCGGCCCCAGTGGATCATGTCCGGCGAGTAGCCGATGTAGATATCACCCTCGGAAACGCCCTGCGGCCGTTCGAGCCGCACGTAATCGCCCTTGATCTTCTCCGGGAAAAGAGCGCAGTTTCTGTGATCCGGCCCGGCGATGAAGCCGATTGTCTCGATGGACTTGAAATCATCGGTGCGGGCCAGCATGATTCGCCCGCCGAGCCTCGATGCGACGTTGTAGGTAATGTAGTACACGCCGTCGAGCGGCGTGATGCGGGCGTCGAATATGCCCTCGTGCGGGACGTATGGATACTCGTCCGGCGGCACGATCACGTTCTTCGGCTCGATCTCGAAATGTATGCCGTCGTCGCTCCAGCCGATGAAGAACCGCGGCACCCACTCGCGGTCCCATGCGTGGATCAGGCCGACGGTCTTATCCTCGTAGGCCGCGAAGCCGCTGTTGAAGACGCACGCGGCGCCGCCGGGGATATCCTCCGCCGTGATAATCGGGTTGTCGTGATAGCGCTTCAGCAGCCCGTTGCCGATATACGCGGGTATCCCCTGGTATCTATCCTGGTTTTCGCTCATGGTTGTACCTCCACACGCCCCGCCCTAAAGGACAGGCTAACATCTATCCAAAAGCACCGTAAACGGCGCTGCAGCCGCACTTGCGCAAATGAGCCTGGTTCACCAGGCTTTTCTTCTCGTGCCAGACCGGCCGTTTACGGCCGTGCTGACCTCACCGTCTTCTGCAACTGTGCCAGGTCGGGTCTCTTCGCGGCTCGGGCGAGCGAGTCCTTGTAGAGAGCCTGAAGGTCGCCCAGGTTGACCCTGGATCCCTTTCGAATGAATACGGGCATTCTGTAAAGAGGCGCTTCCACCGTGAGGTACTTGCCGCCCTCGTATTCCTTCGCGGGCTCCCAGGCGTCTATCCAGACCTCGCCGGCGGGCAGATAGAGCGTGTGCTGAGTTTTGCCTTTTTCCCAAATGGTGGAGACGAGGATGTCACTCCCATACAGATACGTCTGCCAGTCCCCCCATGCTTCTTTCTGATCCGGGAACGCCAGGAACAAGGGACGCACGACGGGCATCCCGGAGGCGCGCGCTTCCCTCGCGTGCCTGTAGCTGTAGTCAGCCAGCCTGTCGTGAATCGTGGCATACAGCCGCCAGATCGCGATCAGCTCGGTATCGTATTGCGGCTCGGTCGGCATGTCCCAGAGGCTGCGATTCCTGGTCGGGCCGACCTCCATAATCGGGCAAAACGCGCTGAACGCCAGCCATCGGGCGGTGACCTCACGATCCAGCGGCTCGTAGCGCCCGCGATAGCCGCCGGTGTCGCTCCCCCAGAACGGGTAGCCCATAACCGCGCACCGCTGCACGGCAATGATGGATGCGCGCAGGCCCAGGTCCGTGCTGTCCGCATCGCCGCCCCAGAAGACTCCATAGCGCGTGCTGCCGGCGAACGCCGCCCTCGGCATCAGCACGAAATCATCGCCGCGCACTTCCTTGGCAGCTTCGTAGACAGCCTTGATGTACAGATGGGGGTAATCGTTATGAAGCTCGCGCGTCGTGCGGCCGTCGTGAGCCCTGATCGCGAGATCGCACGGCACCTGCTCCTCCGCACGATCGAGCTTGAAGCCGGCCAACCCGTCTTCCAGCAGTTTCCTCAACGGCTGCTGCCACCAGTTCGTCGCCTCGGGATTGGTGAAGTCAATCAGCGACCAGTAGTCGTTCTTGTCTGTCTGTCCCGGCAGGTTGTAGTTCCTGGCGCGGGCCTCCTTGTGCATGTTCCCCATGACCCACGGCGCGATCCAGATCATGAGCCTGATGTTCTTCTGCTTAAGCCATCGGGTCATCTCAATGTGCTTGGGGAAGCGGCCTTCGTCCCACTTGAAATCTTCATAGCCCTTTGAGCCGACCGCCCAGGGCCGATCCAGCCAGTATACGCCGCACGGTATGCCGAGCGCCTCCATCATGAGGATATCCTCGACCACCTGGCTGTTGTAAGGGACTTCCACCCTCGTACCGTCGTAGTAAGTCGGTCGGTGCACATGTTCATCGCGCCACCGCCAGGGTGTAAACGCCCATTTCGGCGGCATAAAGGGCGGGCCGGACTCCATCGCATGCGCCCTAACGATCGCGGCCGGGTCTTTGCCTGTATAGAAATGGCACTGGAGCGACGGGCCTTCGAAGCTCACCTGCACCAGATTCGGCGATTCGGCGCAGAAATCGAAAAGCCCGGGCCACGTGGTGTTCGCGGCAAGCCCATATCCTCGGCTGGATAAGAAGAACGGAGCATAGACGGCGGTGGTCGGCTTTACGACCATCTCCACCTTCTGCCCGCGCAGATCGAGAGCCTGGGTGATGCCCTCCCTCCAGGACTCGTTGTCATCCCCGTCAACGACTCGCTCCATCAGGCCGGTGAAGTACTCATTATCGGACGCCTTGAGCGCAAATCCCCATTTGGAGATGCCCTCGTTCGGCGACGCGCTGAGCTTCATGATGTATCCGTTGGGGTTCTGCTCGAAGCTGACGCACAGCAGCCGGCCGTCGCCGGTCTTCCACTGCCGCTCGGTCGTGCATCCCACCGTGCTCGACGACGACGGGCTGCCGGCCAGGTAATCCCGGCCGCCGCTGGTTTCATAGAAAATCGTCCCCGGGGCTATGGTGACGACATACGGAATCCGGAAGCCCACTTTTCCATCGCGGGCGATGAGCGCTACGTCAGCGCTCGCGGTGGACAGCACCATAAGGACGACCCACAATGCCAATGGAATCGAGGCCAATCTTCTCAAGTTCTGCTCCTCCACACCTGATGAGATGTCCGGCACGCTCAGGCTCGATATGCCGTCGGCGCCGGCCAAGCTACGTGGAACTGTTAGAGCCTCAGGGGGACTTTTCCTCCCGTAGACGTCGGGCGAGAAGGAACTCCCCACAGCCGTGCAGAACGGGCGTAAATAGCCGACTAATAAGGAGGTGCGCTCATGAAGAAAGCCTGGGCGGTCGCTATTGTGCCCGGCGTACTTGCTGTGATCGCGCTCGTTCTTGTGCTCACGCTGTTCCTGGTGAAGCTGGTCTGGGCATGGACGATACCGGACATCTTCCCAGGTGCCGTCAAGGACGGGCTGGTTGCGCGCGAGATCTCATGGTACACGGCGTTCAAGCTTGCAGTGACCATCGCGGTGCTTTTCGGGACAGCACGCGGGTCAGTGCACCGGGCTGCCGTCCACGAGAAAGCACCGTAAACGGCGCTGTGTGCATCGTCCAGGACGGAGCCTGGTTCACCGGGCTTTCTCCGTTATTCGCTTCTTAAGCTCAGCTGAGAGGTGACGGTAGTCCGGGTCAATCTTGAACGGCTGCGCCCTCGACTCGGCGTCATCAACGATCTTCCGCAGCTCCTCCTGGCTCGCACCAGCGCTTCTTGCGCGCTTGACTTTCTCCTGTGCCTCCGAGAAGATGCTTATCAGGTTGAGGCTGCGCATCAGGTAGTCCTTAAGCGCCTGGGGATCGGTAGCCGAGGTAAACCTGGGCGGGCGGTTCGGGTCGAGAGTCACCGCCTCGCCTGCCTCCAGGGCGGCGCGGCACTGCCTGCTGAACTGCGGTGTACCGAGCACCACACGCGCATGGTCCCATGTGGGGGTGAATGCGAAATAGCAGTCCGGGCGGACGCGCTTCTCGCAGGTCTGGTACACCTGCACCATGGCGTCGGCGTTCTTGTCTCCGAACGTGCCTGCGCAGAACTCGCTCTCGATGTCCTGCAGGCTTCTCCTGGGCGACCACATCTTCTGGGCGCTCACGTAGGCGTTTATGATCTGCGGCCAGCCGTGGAAGCAAATCTCCGTCGAGATCGCGCGAATATCCTTCGAAGCCCGATCGGGGAGCGCGGCGAAATACTTGTTGACCCGGCGCATGAAGAGCGACATGTTGAGTTGCAGCTCGAAATCGCTCATGTACCAGCTCCATATATCAACATCCCTGCCGGAATCGCGGACCAGCTTCGCCTTGTCCGGGTAGTACCATCGGTGCAGGGCAATGCCGATCTCCTTCGGCGAGTAGCTCTCGTCGAGGAACTTGACCCCCGGAGCGCCGTCCCAGAAGCCGAAGTTCGCCCAGGTGCTCAGGGTCACGGTTACATTCGGATTGACTTTGCGATACTCATTGAGCAGGCCGGTTGCGATTTCCTGAGTGGTCTTGTATGGGTCGCAGCCGTTGCGGTCGCAGCCGCCGGGATCGCCCACGTGCACGACTATGTGATCCACCAGGTCGCCGTAGGTCTGCGCCAGCCTCCTGAACTCCTTCTCCATGACCGGCCGCTCCTCGGGCGAGTTCCAGCAGAGACTCGCGCCCTCCGCAAACAGGTTCTGGCCCCAGATGAACTGGCTGACCTCCATGCCGTTGTCGCGGACAGCCTTCATGAACACCCGCAGCTTGGGCGTGACTTCCTTTTTCAACTGCTCATCGGTGTATGTGGCACGGTAGCCGCGCAGCTCGCAAAGCTCGACCGAATTGAATCCGAACAGCCAGAGCTGCTCCGCGTACCGCCGGATGCGTTCGTCGCTCCAGCGGGTCGAGAGCGTGTCAACCCAGGGCTTATCAGCGGCGTCATACTGTGCAATGCGGCCGGTCGGGCAGATCGTGATCCGCCGGACCGGGAAGAAGGGCGTGCGGAACTCGGAGGTCTTCGGCGCGGAGAGATATTCGCCGTGGTGGGCCGTTATTGCGACCAGACGAACGACGCCGGAGCGCACTCCTTGAACGTTTCTGCCGACAACCGAGACCACGGGCCGGCTGCCCTTCTTGGACACGGTCAGGATGAAGGCATCGGCGCGAGCGGCGTCGAGCGGAGCGGTATTGATTCCGAGCGAATGGGCGATCGGGCAATCGCCCTTGACCTCCAATATCCACGCGGGCGAGTTGCCTTTGCCCAGGTCTCTGAATGTCTCCGGCTCGACCGCAAGTCCCCGCTTCGCCAGGAAATCCCGGCACCAGGCGCCGGTTCGCTGCATGAGTGGATCCTTAGAAGTAACAACGATACGCGCCTTCGGACCCGGCTGCGTGGCTATCTTGATCTCGGTGGAATCGCCCAAAGCCGGAAGCGCCATGCCCGCGAGCGCGAACAGCAAGACTGCCTTTGCTCTTCGAATCAACATACTTCAACCTCCATATGTTGAGAACAGAAGCGTTCACTCAGCATATCCGGGGGAGGAGGTCGCCAGACGGCACATCGAGGACGCGCAGGCTCCCCATAGCGGTACGGAGATGCACTCGCCCGGCCGGCGCAGCCTGGACTCGGCCGATCACCTCAGCCCTTGTGCCATTAGGGTGGCGCCGCATGGCGGCCACAGCCATCTCCGCCTCTCCGTGCGGAACGATCGCCACCATCCTTCCCTCGCTGGCGACGTGCAGCGGATCTATTCCCAAAAGCTCGCAGGCAACGCGGACATCCTCTTTGACTGGTATGCCGGACTCCTCGATCTCTATACAGACGCCGGATCGAGCGGCGAGTTCATTCAGCGTGGCCGCCAGACCGCCGCGAGTCGGATCGCGCAGGCAGTGGACATTCGGCGCAGCTTCGAGAACGGCGGCAACCAGGCGGTGAAGAGGCGCACAATCGCTCTGGATTTCCGAAGAGAAGCGGATGCCCTCGCGGCAGGCCATGACGGCCATCCCGTGATCGGCAATCGTGCCGCTCAGGATCACCATGTCGCCGGGAGCCGCCCTCTCCGGCGAAGGAGGCTCTTTCCCGTCCGGGAGCAGGCCGATACCCGAGGTTGTGATGAACATCCGGTCGGCTGAGCCGCGCGTGACAACCTTGGTATCGCCCGCGACGATGGGTATGCCGACATCCGCCGCTGCATCCCTCATCGAGGCGGCAACGCGCTCCAGCGTCTCGAAGTCCAGGCCCTCCTCCAGAATGAAAGCCGCGCTCAGGGCGAGCGGCCCGGCCCCGGCAGCCGCAAGGTCGTTGACGGTGCCGTAGACGGCCAGCTTTCCGATATCCCCGCCGGGGAAGAAGAGCGGATCCACGACGAACGAGTCGGTAGTGAAGGCCAGTTTTCGCCCGTCGCTCTGGACTATGGCCGAATCCCCAAGGAGATCGAGGATCGGGTTTCCGAAGTATCGCAGAAACAGGCCGCTGATCAGGTCGGCGCTTTTCTTTCCGCCTGCGCCGTGGGCCAGGAGGATGATGTCGTCGTTCATAAGTGCCCTTGGGTAAGTATATCACGGCGCCGGACGCCATTCAAGGCGAGGGGGAGAATGGGAGAATGGGAGTGTGGGAGTGTGGGGGGATGGGGGTGTGGGAGAAAGGGAGAACGCCCAACTTCTCCCGCCTCTGGCGGGATCCCGTCCGTAGGCGGGACAACATCCGGCATCCAGTATCGAGCACCAAGCATCCAGCATCACTCAACACTCAACTCTCAACTCTTCTCACTCCTCACTCATCACTCCTCAGAGTACTTGTACTCGGCGGCGCAGGCGCCCTCGCCTGAGACCATGCAGGGACCAAGAGGATGCTCAGGCGTGCAGGCCGTCCCGAAGGCGCGGCAGTCGGTCGGCGATTTCAACCCCTTGAGTATCAGGCCGCACTCGCAAGCCGTGTCCTCCGAAGGAGCAGACGAAGCTTGGGCGAGGAATTGGGATGCGTCGAATGCGGCGAACTCCGGTCTCAAGCGCAGTCCGCTGCCGGGAATTGTCCCAAGCCCGCGCCACTCGGCATCCGCCGGCTCGAATACGGCGCGGACGCAGCTCATCGCGGCGGGATTTCCTTCCCTAGAGACGGCCCTGGAATACTGGACTTCCACCTCAGAGCGGCCGGCAGCCGCCTGTCTCCCCAGCATGAGAAGCGACTGGAGAATATCCACCGGCTCGAAGCCCGCTATGACGCACGGGATGCCGCAGTCGCGGGCGATGGGTTCATACGCGGCGCTCCCGATGATGGCGCTCACGTGGCCGGGGCAGATGAACCCATCAATGGCGATTTCGGGGTCGCTCGCCAATGCGGCCATCGCCGGCGGGATGAGCTTGTGGGCGCACAGCACGTGGAAATTGGGGAGGCCGGCCTTTCGCGCCTCCAGAATCGCGAGAGCCACGGCCGGCGCCGTCGTCTCAAAGCCAACGCCGAAGAACACCACCCGCTTATCCGGGTTCTCCCCAGCGATGGCAAGTGCATCCAGGGGCGAGTAGACCGCTCGAACGTCGGCTCCTCGCGCACGCTCGGCTTCGAGGTTCGAGCGAGTGCCGGGCACGCGGATCATGTCGCCGAACGTGGCAAGAACAGTCTCCGGAGACTTGCCCAGGCCGATGAACTGGTCTATCTGCGCCTGTGGGGTGACGCACACGGGACAGCCGGGGCCGGATATGAGCCTCAGGTTCTCCGGCAGCAGGCCCTTGATCCCATACCGGGCGATCGCCATTGTGTGGGTGCCGCAGACCTCCATGAAGCAAAGCGGGCGCATCGCTTCCCGGCGTATCTGCTCCGCGAGATCGCGAGCCAGGCTGCTGTCCCGGAACTCGTCAACGTATCTCATCGGCTATCATCCTCATCAGGCGGAGCGTCTCTTCCGCATCTTCCGGGCGCACCCGCTGGATCGCTATGCCCGCGTGAACCAGCACGAAATCGCCGACCTCGATGCCCTCAAGGAAGTCTATCCTGGCTTCCCTGGAGACACCTTCCTGCTCCACGCGGGCTGTCTTTCCTCTGATTTCGACTACTTTCATCGGTATAGCTAGGCACATGAGCGCGCACACCTCCGAGCCGCCACGACCGCCTGGCCGAGCGAGATTCCGCCGTCGTTGCATGGCACCATGCTGTGCCGGAACACCTCAAAATCTTGGCGTCTCAGGCGTTCGAGCGCCATTCCGAGCAGCAGCACGTTCTGGAAGACGCCGCCGCTCAGGACGACCCGATTCAAGCCCGTCTGATCCCTCACCTTGCAGCAGACACTCACAACCATGTCGGCAACCGTGGAATGGAATATGCTCGAGACCGATTCCGCCGGAGTCCCTCGCTCGATCTCCTCCGCGATCCGGGCAATCATCGGCCGGACGTCAATTCCGAGCGCACCTGACTGGCCTTCGACGATGTCGTAGGCGTAGGTCTGCTCCGTCGGCCCGGACGCCATTGCCTCAAGCTCGATGGCGGCCTGGCCTTCGTAAGTGACCTCCGTGCATATGCCGAGCAGCGCGGAAACCGCGTCGAAAAGCCGCCCCATGCTCGATGTGAGAGGCGCGTTCAGCCCCCGCTCGATCTGCGTCCTGACCGCCTGGGCCTCGGCGGATGAGAGACCGGGTGCGATGCCGACTTCCGACGGGCCAAATGTATGCAATAGGTAAGCCAGCGCCATTCTGCCCGGCCTGCGAATCGCGGCTTCTCCGCCCGGCATCGGCACGTAGGCGAGATGAGCAGCCCTCCGAAAGTCATCGTAATCCGCGACCAGGAATTCCCCGCCCCAGATGCGCCCGTCCGCGCCGAAGCCCGTCCCGTCGAAGGCGACACCGATTACCGGCCCGGATAGGCGGTTCTCGGCCATGCAGCTTGCGATATGGGCATGGTGATGCTGCACGCCGACCCTGCGGTCCGCCGCGGCGGAGAGCGACATCGCATATCGCGTGGAGTGGTAATCCGGGTGGAGGTCGTGCGCGATTACTTCCGGCTGGACGGCGAAGAAGCCGCAGAAATGATCCACGATCCGCCGGTAATGCTCCAGAGTCGGCGCGTTATCGAGATCGCCGAGGTGCTGGCTCAGCAGTGCGAGCCGGCCCTTGGTGAGGCAGAAGGCGCTCTTCAGATCGCCGCCGCACGCCAGCACTTGGGGCATTTCCATGTCAATCTCTATAGGCCTCGGGACGTATCCCCTCGCCCGTCTGATAACCATCGGGACGCCGTCAACGACCCGCGCAACCGAGTCATCGCACGGCATGTGTATCGGCCTGTTGTGCGCCAGGATGCGATCGGCGATGTGCCCCAGCCGCTCGACTGCCTCCTCATTCCGGTGCACGATCGGCTCCTCGGCCAGGTTGCCGCTCGTCATCACGAGTGACGGCGGACTCTCCGCCAGGAGCAGTTGATGGAGCGGCGTGTAAGGGAGCATCACGCCGAGCGACCCGGTTCCAGAAGCAGCGAGTGGTGAAATGCCGCTGTCCCGGCGCGCAGGCATCAGCACAACCGGCCGCTCCGGCGACAGAAGCAGCGCCTCCGATGTGCGGTCAACTTCGCATATCCTGCGGACCTCGTCGAGGTCGGCGCACATCAGCGCGAACGGCTTTCCGGCGCGTCCCTTGCGCATCCTCAACGTGCGCAGGGCTTCGGTATTCCGGGCGTCGCAGGCCAGGTGGAATCCGCCCAGGCCCTTGACGGCCAGGATTTTGCCCTCTCGCAGCAAGGCGGCCGACCTCGAAATCGCCTCCGAGTCATCCGGGTACTCGCGTCCGTCCAAGCTGAGATGGGGCCCGCAGGCCGGACATGCGTTCGGCTGAGCGTGAAATCGTCGGTCGGTGGGGTCGTCGTATTCCGCCCCGCATTCGGGGCACATGCGGAATCCCTGCATGGTGGTATTAGGCCGGTCGTATGGGACGCGGCGGATGATCGTGAACCGCGGCCCGCAGTTTGTGCAGTTGGTGAAGGGATACAGGTGGCGGCGGTTTCCTGGAGTCAGGACGTCGGCGATGCAATCGGCGCACGCAGCGACATCCGGCGGCACGATCGGCTGGACCTCTGCGCCGCCGATGCTGCTTCGTATCAGAAACTCAGTGCCACCGGTAGGAGAAACGGGCTTCACCCGCACGTCGGACACCGAGGCGAGCGCGGGCGTCTCAGAGCGCAGTGACTCCAGCAAGCGCCGGAGCTTCTCCTCGTCACCCTCGGCTTCGATCAGGACTCCGCCGGGCGTGTTGCAAACCCATCCGGCGAGGTTGTGCCTCCGGGCCACTTGATACACGAACGGCCGGAAGCCTACTCCCTGCACTGTGCCGGAGATTGCGATCTGCCACCGGGTTCTCTCGCTTTTCTGGCTCTTAGTCCCAGCCATTCTATCCACCGATCAAGGCCCTCGCCTGTGAGGCAGGACAGCTCCATCAGAGCGGCATCGGGATTCAACTCCGCGAGATGCCGCCTGAAGTCGGGCAGGTTGAAATTCAAATGGTTCACCAAGTCCAGCTTGTTCAGCACGACGGCGGAGACCAGGCTGAAGATCGCGGGATACTTGAGGACCTTATCATCGCCTTCGGGGAGGCTGCACACGGCCACTTTACACGCCTCGCCGAGGTCGAACTGCGCCGGGCAGATGAGATTCCCGACGTTTTCGATCAGCAGGACATCAAGCCCGGACACGTCGAGGCTGCCGAGCGCCTTCCTGACCATAGCCGCATCGAGGTGGCAGGCGCCGCCTGTGTTGACCTGGACGACCGGCACGCCGAAGCGGGCGATTCTATCCGCGTCCAGCGAGGTCGCCAGGTCGCCCTCGATCACTCCCAGCTTCATTCCACGGGCGCGCTCGAGGGTTCGCTCCAGCAGACTGGTCTTCCCGGCGCCCGGCGAGCCGAGCAGGTTGACGACGAACAGCCCCGCTTTCTCGAACTGCGCGCGCAGCTCCTCCGCGATGAGGTCATTCGCCGCCAGGACTTTTTGGATCACCGGTATCTGCATGCTGCACCTCTATTGATTCTACATAAATCTCCCTGCCGCTGACAACCGTCCCTCCGACGCCGGAGCACCGGGGACACCGGAATCGGCCTTCGACGGGCGTGTATTCGAGGCCGCACTCCTCACAGGCATACGTGACCGGTATCGTCTCGATGGCGAGCGCCGCGTCCTCGGCCGGAGTTCCCCGCGCGATGATATCGAAATAGAAGCGGATGCAGTCAGGCTCGAAGGTAGACCACTCGCCGACCTTCACGGAAATCCTGGTGATCCGCGCCGCGCCGACCTTGGCGGCCTCGCTCAGGGCAATGGAGAGGATATTCTGCGTGGCAGTGAGTTCGTGCATTGGTGCTCGCCATCGCTGAAGGCGGAACGATGTGGAACCGGCTGCTTCGCCGCCGGCTCGGGCGTCGGAGTCTTTATCGTCTGCACGACGGCGGATGCGGCCTTCAGGGGCGGATACACGGATTTCGGGTAGACACCGATTGCCAGACACAGCGCCGCGAGGATCACCATGGCCGCTACAACCGTCAAAGGAGCCTCCCGCACCGTCGGCGCGTATGCCGAATCCGGCTGACCCCAGAATATCGCCTTCGCCGCCTTCGCGAGCACGAGCAGCGTTATCAGGCTGGTCCCTATTCCTATTATGACCGCCCACCAGTCACCTGCTCGGGCGCCGGCAACGAACAATGCCAGTTTGCTCTGGAATCCGTTGAACGGAGGAATGCCGGACACTGCCAGCGCGCCTACGAAGAAGCAGAAGCTCGTGACGGGCATCCTCCTGGACAGCCCGCCCAGTTGTGAAATCCTGCGGGCGCCTGTGGCGTATATCACCGCTCCTGCGGCCAGGAAGAGGAGAGCCTTACCCAGGGCGTGATTCAGCATATGGAAAAGCCCCGCGTATACGCCCAACTGCGTGCCGATTCCAAACCCCATCAGCACGTAGCCTATCTGACTTACGGACGAGTAGGCGAGCATGCGCTTCAAGTCGTCCTGGGCGAGGGCCATCAAGTCACCGATGACCATGGTGAACACGCCCAGAGCGAGCGCGAACATAGCGACCGGCGCAAAGCTCGGATAGAACATGCTGACGGTCCGCACCAGCGCGTACATCGCCACCTTAATCATCACGCCTGAGAGCAGGGCGGAGATGGGCGTAGGCGCTTCCGCGTGCGCATCCGGCAGCCAGGGATGGAACGGCGCAACGCCGGCCTTCGTTCCAAAGCCTACTATCAAGAAGGCCGACGCCAGGATGACGGTAGTCCTCGGGAACAGACCGGCTACTGATTTCAGATCGGACAGCAGAAGCCCCTTCGAGCCGCCGAGGATATTGGCCCCGGTCGCATAAACCAGGACGCAGCCGAAGAGCGAGAAGGTTATCCCGACTGTGAGCAGCATCAGGTACTTGTAGCCCGCTTCGAGCGCCCGCTTGTCCCAGTAGAAGGCGACGAGAAGCCCGCTGGCGATCGTGCTCGCCTCCACCGCGACGTAGAGCATGATAACGTTGTTCGAGAGGCAGGCCCACAGCATCGTGGAGATGAAGAACATCAGCCAGCCGTAGTACGCCGTCAAACGCCCGCTGGTAGTCGTGTGCGTCAGCCCGCCTTCCTGAACATGGTGGCGCATGTACTTGAGAGAGTAGATCGTCGCCAGGAAGCCGATGCCGGAGACCAGGACGACGAGCAGGGCGCTCAGGGCATCGGCACGGAACTGATTGCGGAACGAGGTGAGCACACCGCCTCTCAGGGCCGCCTGTCCGATGCCCAGGGAGAACACCAGCGCGCCGGCGGATCCCAGCACGGCGAGCGCCTCCCTGAATCCCCCAACGAATCGGCCGATGATGAAAATCAATATTCCTGCCGCAGCCGGGAAGATCACCACCAGCGCGGGCAAAATGGATGCCGTCTCAGGAGACATATTTCACACCTCTACCAGTGCAGTTCTGAAAGCTTGAATGTATCCGTCGAGCCGAACTTCTCTCTTATCCCGCCTATGATGTAGAGCAGGAGATAGACGGTCACGACCACTTCCGTCGCGATTCCGGCCAGCGCAGTTTCCCTGATCGTCGGCGCAAGGCTGACAAGGCTCAGGTGGACGGCGTTTTCGAGCAGGCAGAGCCCGATCACCGTCTTTATCGCATCGCGCCGGGTCAATATCGCGTAAAGCCCCAGGACGAACACGGTGAACGCGACCGCGAGGTTGATCTCAGCAATCGAAGCCAGCTCGCCGCCTACGTTGACGAACAGCGCCGCGTGGGCATGCGTGAACTTATACATCGCCGCCAGAAGGGCGATTAGGATGACGGCCGATATGCCGAAGCCGATCAGCGGCTTTTCCTCCTGCTCGGCGCCTGCCGTCGCCCGCCAGAGGAACCACGGCACGAGTATCGCCTTGGTGACGAGCGCGGTCGCGGCCCAGTAGAGCAGCGCCTCGTTTTGAGTCGCATAGGCCAGCAGCAGGCCGCATATCAGCAGCGCCTGGCCCAGATATGCGACGGTGGCATGCCGCAGGTTCCTGGCCTCCACAGCCGCAAAGCTGGTAAAGATCATCAAAAGGCTTAAAGTATGAACCAACTCAGGACGGATTCCAGTCATTGCTACACTCCTATTACTGCGAGAACGAGAGCAGCGAGCGCCACAAACAGTACCCTGCCCGTATAGCTTATCGCCTGGTCTATTCTAAGCCTGGGACTGACCGCCTCGATCACCGCGGCCAGCACGAAAAGAATCAGCACCTTGACGAGTGCGGCCAGCACCGACAGCGGCCACAGGCTGAACACCGGCCAGGGAATGAATATCTGCACCAGAAGGAAGCAGTACACCAGTTGCCGGATCAGGAGAGCGAGCTTCATCGTCGCGAGTTTCGGCCCGCTTAGCTCGATGAGCGGACCGTCTACTATTTCGCTCTCGGCTTCCGCTATGTCGAACGGCAGCTTGCCCAATGCCGCCTGCAGCGCCAGGAAGAATGCTATGCCGGCGGTGACCATGGACACAGCCGGCCCGTGCGAGATGTTCCAGGCAGTCATGTCCGTTAGCTGCATGGAACCGCTCTTGATCGCAGCGGTGATCAATGCGGCAACCACTATCGGCTCGACCGACAGGAGCATCATAATCTCCCTGGCTGCGCCTGCCTCGGCGAACGGATTGCCGGATGCCGCCGCGAGCACTATTATCGCGGCCGCCCCGAGTGTCAGGAAATAAATCCACGTGACCATGTCGCCGGGAAGTCCGGCGCACGGCATCCCCATCGGCGTCAGCAGCGCAACGACCAGAAAGGCCGCCAACGCAACCGCCGGTGCAAATCGGAAAATCGCGCTTGCGGTGCAGCGCAAATCCTCCTTGCCCAGGAGCTTGAGTATATCAATGTACACCTGGGTTATCGGCGGTCCCTTGCGCGAATGTATGATCGCCTTGACCTTCCTCACCACGCCGTCGAACAACGGAGCGAGAAGCAGTGCTATGAGGCCGTTAACTATGATCGTACTCGCGGACATCGCTTCCCCCGAATTTACCGAATAAGCACAAAGAGCAGAACCAGTACTACGATCATGCCGACTACTTGCCACACCATGTAGAGCTGTGGAATACCGGCGTGCGACCGGCTAATCCTGTCCACAAGGCCACCTCCCCAGCGCACGAGCGGGCCGTAAAGCCAGGAGTCGAAATCCAGGGCTGAGCGCAGCCTCTTGATGCTCGGCAGGCGCGGAATCGGCAGGTGCGGATAAACCTTTGCGAAAGCCTGATTGAACGGCGAGTAGAAGCCATGCGCCCTGTATCGCACTTCGTCGTCCGTATGCTCTTCGCCCCCATACCAGCTCGGAACGGCTCTCGTCTTGGCCTTGCCGGAGCCGCGTATCCCCTCCGCTATGGCGAAGCAGATCAGGAACACCGCGAAGAGCGCCACGGGGCTCCACACCGCAGGCACGGCTCCATACGCGGGAATAGCGGCCAGGCTGCTCGCTGCGCCGACGCTGAACGTCTCCGGCAGTGAAGCGCCGAAAACAGACACGATCGGCTTGATAGCCCATACGGGAGCCAGACCTATGACTATGCAGGCGAGCGCAAGCACGCATTGGGCGAACGTCATCGTCGCGGGTATGTTGGTTGGTCGGCGTCCTTCGGCCGCCGGCTTGCCGAGAAAAGCAGCATTGTAATATTTCAACGAGTAGGCTAGGGTGCTCAGGCTGATGAAGAAAGCCACGACCGCAACGATCACAAAGGGCGCGAATCGCAGCCCGCCGGATATTGACGATTGGTATATCAGCCACTTCGACGCAAAGCCGTTCGTCGGAGGCAGGCCCGACAAACTGGCAACGCCCACAAGCCCGGCGGCCGCGGCTAGTGGCATAACCGAAGAAAGCCCACCGACTTTATTTAGATCGCGCGTGCCGGTCGAGTAGAGAATGGACCCGGCGTTCATGAACAACAGAGACTTGTAGATGCCGTCGTTGAGGATATGGAAGCCCGCGCCAAGAAGCCCCAGCAGCGCGAGCGACGACAGCTTCGCCGACGCGGAGAAGGCGATTCCGATGCCCAGGGCCAGGAAGATGTAACCGGACTGGCTGATGCTGGAGAAGGCGAGCAGGCGCTTCGAGTCGTTCTCCTTCATGGCCGTCAAGCCGCCGACGAAGGCGGAGAGCGTGCCGAGAAAGACGATTATCGTGCCCCAGGTCATGATTTCGCCCTGCCTGCCGATATGAGGCAGCATCCCCCAGAACACGCGCAGGACGCCGTACGCGCCCAGCTTGATCATTACGCCGGAGAGAATCGCCGAAACCCCGGATGGCGCCGTGGGATGAGCATCCGGCAGCCAGTCCCCCATCGGGAAGATGCCCGCCTTCGTGGTGAATGCGAGCAGGTAGAGCGCCAGCAGAAGGCTCCTAAGAGGAAACCCCATGAACGACAGGCCCGACTTATGAGCTTCGAATGCAAATGAGCCGGTGTTGCCCCAGAGCACGATTGCCGTGATGAGCAATCCGGCCGTGGCGACGTGAGTCATTATGAAATACTTGAATCCGGCTCTCACTGCCTGGGGATCGCTGCGCTCGAAAGTGACAAGGAAGTAGGACGCGAGCGTCATTACCTCCCAGAAGACTATGAAGAAGAGCCAGTCGGAAACGGAGACGACGCCTACCATGCCGGCTATGAACAATTGCAGAAGAGCGTAGAACCTGCGGGGACTCTCGCGCGGGTAGTGCTCCATGTAGCCAATGGAGTACACGGTCGCCATCAGCGAGACGCCGGTGATGAGCATCACGAAGCCGGCACTGAGGGGATCCAGCGTTACGGCAAGCTGGCTCCCAAACCTGGGCAATGCGGCGATGGGTCCCTGTATCGTGCTTCCGCTTAGCAGGACGTTCAGCCCGTCGTTCCACGCAAGCAGTGTCGCGATGCCGATAAAGGCGGTTGCCACCCAGCCTGCCAACCGCCATGAGCGCATACAGCATGAGACCAGCGCTCCCACCAGAAGCAGCGCAAAGGCTATCTCCACATTAGTGCAAACCATCTTCCAAACTCCTCACCGTGGCAATCAGGGCACGGCAGCAAGACGCGAGACTATCGGAATGCCCGCAAGCGGCGCGAGCAACGTCAGAATGATCAATCCTATCAAGATCCAATTCATGGTTCGCGGGAGATCGAGCGCGCGTGCGGCCTCCAAAGGCTGCGCCTTCGCGGACGCGCCTTTTGCCTTGCCGAAGAACACCTTCTGGCCCACCCACAAGAACCAGCCGAATGTGACGAGGCTCTCGACGAGCACGAGTATCAGCGCAATAGGACCGAATGCGCCGGGAACCTGCAAAGCCCCCGCCAGAACGTAAATCTTGCTCCAGAAGCAGGCCAGCGGCGGCACGCCGGTCAACGCGAACGCGCCCACGAAGAACGCGACAGCGGCAATCGGCATGCTCTGCGCCATGCCGGACAGCTTGGAGATGCTTCGGGTCCCGGTGGCGTATGCGACCGCACCGACCGTCAGGAACAGCGTGGTCTTGGCGCAGGCGTGCATCATTATGTGAAGGACCGCTCCCCTGAACGCCAGGGACGAGCCCAGCGCTCCCAATCCGATGCCGAGGAATATGTAGCTGAGCTGCGCTATGGTCGAGTAGGCGAGCAGGCGCTTCAGATCGTCCTGGAAGAAGTAGAGGTAGAGGGCGGCGAACATCGTCACAAGCGCGCCGATGGAGAGCAGCAGGCCCATTCCCGTCGGGAGCGCCCAGCCAGCCGATATGAGCCTCGCCGTCAGGAATACGCCCGCCTTCACCATTGCTGCGGCGTGCAGATACGCGCTGATCGGCGTCGGCGCGGCCATCGCATCCGGCAGCCATGTGTGGAACGGAAGCTGAGCGCTCTTCGCCCACGCAGCGATCATGAAGAACGCGAATGCCAGCGCGCGCGCTCCCGGCGTCATCAGGCCGAGCGCGGAGAATTTCGCCGATCCCGTGACGCTGAAGACCCAAATGAGGCCGCCGAGGAAGAACAGCCCGCCGAATGATGTCACCATCAGCGCCTTCATGCCGGCCTTCAAGCTCTCCTGGTTGTCGTAGAACGAGATCAAGGCCCAGGAGCAGAGCGTCGTCAGCTCCCAGAATATGAGCAGTTGAAGCAGCGTGGGCGAGATGGCAATCCCCACCATCGAGCCGACGAACGCGAGCAGCCAGAAGTAATACCGCGCATGTCCGGCCTCTACGGGATGATCGCGGTTGCCGCGTGAAAGGTATCCGGCGGAGTAAATGGCAATCGCGACGCCGATGATCGTCGAGACCAGCAGCATTGCGAACGCCAGCGGATCGAGTTGATAGCCGAAAAGGCCGTTCGACGCCGCTTCGCCGAGCCAGGGCATAGTGCCGAAGAGATAGGTCTTGACGGGTAGATTGACCGATAGCGCGACTGCAGCGGCAGCCGTGAGGAGCGTCGCCAGAGCAGCGACCGGCTTGGAGGCCCGGTCCCTAACAGCCAGGCAAGCGACTGCGCCCAGGAACGGGATTGCCACTACAGCAGCTACCAACGGTTGCATTTCCGGTCCTTCCTTCCTCTAACCAGGGGCCGCTACCGGTTCGCCCTGCCATCTGTCCAAGTACTCATCGAGGTCGAAGCCGGGCGGAAGGTGCTGCTCGTGCCGCGCCGCCACCTTCTTCGGCACGAGGCCCAGCGCCAGCGCCGCACCGTAGATAATCGCTTCCGGCCTCGGCGGACATCCGGGAATGTACATGTTGACCGGCACGACCTTATCCGCGCCGCCAAGTATGTTGTAGGTGTCGAACCATATATTGCCGCCGACCGCGCATGCCCCGACCGCTATTACCACCTTCGGGTCGGGCACCGCTTCGTAGAGCCGCCTCAGCGCGGGCGCCACCTGCCTGCTGACCGAGCCGGATATGACGAGCGCGTCCGCATGGCGCGCGCTCCCGACCAGCTTCATCCCGAACCGCTCCACGTCGTAGTACGGCGTGAGGACGTCAATGACCTCGATATCGCAGCCGTTGCACGCTCCGCAGTTCGCGTGGAACAGCCAGAGCGATTTCGGGAACATCTTCCTGCAAAGCTCGGGTATCATTGGTCCTCCTCGCCTTCCCTGACCAGCGACACAGGGGGTACGAAATCAATAGCTGGCTTGACCGGGAATATGCCGTGTTTGTTCTCTTCGCCGGGGCCTCTGCCGCGCCAGCGTTTACTGCGAAACTTGTCTATCGCATTCTCCGTCTCGAAGCAGCGACCGCATCGCTGGCAGCTCGACATCCAGAGCGCCATGTCCGACTTCAGGTCGGATTTGTCTGGAGTCGAAGTCTCGAATTGGTCCGTCGGCCAGATTGCGTCCTCGGGGCAGACCTCGTAGCACCTGGCGCACTGGATGCACCGATCGAGGTGGAAGGTGATCCTCGAGACCTCGCCGATGTCCTCTATAACGATGCACCTGGGCGGGCAGACGTTCGCGCAGCCGCCGCAGCCGATGCACTTGCGGGCGTCGAACTCGATCTTGCCGCGGAACTTCGGCGGCACCTGTGCCGGCTTGAACGGATACGGAAGAGTCACCCGGCCCGCGCCAAAGCATATCACCGCTTCCTTGAACTTAGCCTTGAACATCTGCGCCTACTCCTTCCGGCCCCTGCGCCTGGACATCTCCTCCAGCTCCGCTCTGGTGTAAATGCGGACTTCCTTCGTATTCACGTCGAGCGTCTCCACACGCTCTGTGCACGAGAAGCATGGGTCGTAGCTGCCAATGCTGATTGGAACATCCGCAAGCTGAAGGCCCTCGATCATGCACGGCACCGCCTGGAGGTTCGGGTACGTGGGCGCCCTAACCCGCCAGCGGTACGGCCGATTCTCTTCGCCGCTCAACACGTAGTGATGCGACTCGCCTCTCGCGGCCTCGACCGAGCACAGGCCGATCTTCCCGTAGGGCAAATCCTGGACGATATCGGCCATGACCGGGCCTGCCGGCATGTCATCGAGCGCCTTGCGAACGAGGCGGATGGACTCGAAGGTCTCCAGAACTCTCACAATCGTCCTCGCCCAGGAGTCACAGCCGTCCTGATATTGGATTTGGACGCCGAGCTCCTCGTATGCGGCGTAGGGATGGTCCACTCGCACATCTATCGGCAGGTTCGAGCCTCTGGCAGTCGGACCCACCGCGCCAAAGGCCCGCGCGTTCTCCTCCGTGAGTATGCCGACACCCTTCAGGCGGGCCATGAGGGTTGTGTCTATCACGACTGCATCGGCGATACCCTTGAACTCGGCCTCGACCTTATCTATAACCCGCCTGATGTCCTCGGCCGCGGCATCGTCTATATCGAATCGCACGCCACCGATCAGGTTCGATGAATAGTGCTTGCGGTTGCCGGTGACACGCTCCATCAGCCACATGACCGGCTCCCTGATCCGCCACACCTGCATCAGGATGGTGTCGAACCCGATTATGTGCCCGGCCAGGCCGACCCAAAGGAGATGGCTGTGTATGCGTTCGAGCTCCAGGAGAAGGGAGCGGATGTACTTCGCGCGGATCGGCGTATCTATGCCGCAAGCGTCCTCGACGGCCTGGCAGTAGGCGCAGGAGTGGACCTGGCCGCAAATCCCGCATATCTGCTGCGCCACGAATGGAATCTGGTTGTAGTTGAGCTCGCTGTCCGCGAGCTTTTCGATGGCGCGGTGGTTGTAGAAGCCCCGATAATCCGAGCCGACTACGCGCTCGCCGTCCATGAACAGCCTGAACTGAGCCGGCTCTTCGAGGACGGGATAGAACGGGCCGAGCGGGACGACCACCGTTCCCTCAGGCGCATCCTTCGGCGGGGGAGCGTTTTGCGGCTCGAACGGGAACCGCACGTTGTACGCAAACTCCCGGCGAAGGGGATAAACGTCCTTCGGGAAGTCATCGGAGAGCACCAGCCGGCGAGGGTCAGGATGGCCGACCGGCACGATGCCGAGCAGGTCGAATGCTTCGCGCTCCGCCCAGTTCGCCGCGGGCACTTCCGGCGTTATCGAGCCGACTGTGAGGTCGTCCGGAGGCACATGAGATTGCAGCACGAGGAACTTCTTATCCCCATCGAAGGCCAGGATATAGGATACGCGGTAATCGCCGGTCTTGGGCCGCATATCGGTAGCCACTGTGACGACGAATCTCGCGCCCAACTGGTTGACCGCGTACTTCGCCACCGCAGGCAATGCGTCACGCGGAATAGTGGCGACAAACTGATCCTTCACATGCTCCTCGAGACTCTCCAGGACGCCGGGAAACTGCGCCCACAGATCCGAGGCAAACTCCTGCTGCTTCACTTTTGTTCTCCCTACACCTCGTACTCGTATCTCGTACTCTTATACAAAATCCGGCAACTTCGGGTGTGAATACCTGAGAGGGTGAGTCTCCTGCCGAATCTACCACGGCTCAGCAGGAGCTTCGCCCTCCCGAATGCCCTTTTTTGGACAATCCCACATCCAATATCACTCATCACTCGTCACTCATCACGATGCACGAGTAAGATCAGGCTCTTTCGCTTGTCTGGCCGATTATGCTCCTCAATCCCCCCGCGAGATTCGCTGCCGAGCGCTTCACCTCGTCGCTCATAGGCGATCCGTATCGCGCGTCCTTCGGCTGAATCGCCAACACGAAGCACTTGCACTCCAGCCCGCGCTCCAGGTATTCCATCGTCAGCCTGAGCGGCGCTCTATGAGTATCGAATCCGCTCGTCCGCAGGTCGGTCGGCGAGAGCAGAGCCGCGTCACCTGGTGCGCCGCCGAAGTCAACCGCATCTACAAACAGCACCGTATCGGGCGCCAGCTCCCGGAGCTTCCAGGTATCGAGCTCCGGCGACGCGCCGCTGTCAATCACACACTCGACGCCCGCCTCCGCGAGCAGTTGAATCACAAGCGGGCCTGCGCCGTCGTCGCCGCGCCTGACATCTCCGACGCCGACGACCGCCACGCTCCCTACCAGTTTTGAGGCCAATTCTTCGTGCAACAAGGTCCTAGAGTTTCAGCTCGGGCAAGGCGCGCATCTGCTGGTAGGTGAATACCGGGCCTTCCGTGCAAAGATAGACATGGTTGACGCAGCAGTGCCCGCACTTCCCGACGCCGCATTTCATGTAGCGCTCGAGACTGGTGACCAGCCGGTCCTCCGAAAACCCCATCTTCAGGAGGCCGATGGTCACGAACTTGATCATGATCGCCGGGCCGCAGTTGAGCGCAACGGTGTTCCGGGCGTCAATCTTGATCTTGTCGAATAAGGTCGTCACAACGCCGACGTTGTCCTTCCAGGTATCGTCACCGATGTCCACCGTCTGAAGCAGGTGCATGTCGTCCCGCTTGGCCCACTCTTCCAGATCGTACTTGAAGTCGCGGTCCGCCGGCGTCCTCGCGCCGTACAGCATCCAGAACTCGCCGTAGTCCTTCCGGTTCGCCAGTATCTGAAGAATCGCGGGCCGAAGCGGCGCGAGTCCGCAGCCTCCGCTGACCACGAGGAGGTCCATGCCCTTCACGGCTTCCAGGGGCCAGCAATTGCCAAACGGCCCTCGGATGCCGACCTGGTCTCCCCGCTTGAGCTCGTGCATCATCTGCGTGACCTTGCCGCGCGCGACAACGGTCAGCTCAAAAAAGGACTTCTCCAGCGGGTTCGAGGCAAATCCTATGGGCGCCTCGCCGGCGCCGAATATGGTCACTTCGACGAACTGCCCAGGCTCCCAGCTAAACGACTTTGCGTATTCCTTATCCTCAAAGCACAGCCTGAAGGTCTTGGTGTCTGGGGTTTCGTCAAATATCTCGTCCACGACCGCGATCATCGGCATGTAGAGATTCTCGCTCGGCTGGTCGGTAACTCCCCACATTTTTCTCGGCTTGGCTGGTGTGAGAACCATTGCTTACACCTCGGCGGCCCTGTCTTGGGCCGGAAGATACTTGTGCATTCCTCTTCTAATGCGCTTGACGACGTCGGGCACGCCCAGCTTCGTGAGACACGCGCTGATGCAGCGTCCGCAGCCGACGCATCCGTGCCTGCCGTCGCGCATTATATATGGATAACTCGTCTTATGGTAGAACCGGCGCTGCACGCGGCTGCCGAACGTCGGCCTGGGATTGTGTCCGCTCGCCTCGCGCGTGAATCCGGCGTACTGGCAGGAGTCCCATGACCTGCACCTCGTGAAAGAGCCGTCCGCTTCGGCGCGATCGTCAACTGTATAGCACGTGCAGACAGGGCATAGGTTCGTGCAGGCGCCGCACCTAAAACAGGTCGAGCCCAGCTCCTCCCATATCTCATCCGGAACCTCATCGGCTGATATGAAGTCAATGGCCTTCGCGAGGTAGGCCGTCGTCTCGAAGAGCAAATCCGCCTGGACCTCGATTCGTCGCCGCTCGGCGATGTCGTCCGACCCTGCCTTCACGAGCATCGAGGCGCCTGCCTCGGTGGCCTTTGTTCCCTTCTCCGAGCCGATCTCGTAGAGGAACCTGTCGCCCAGGTCGGTCAACTGCACGTCGAAGCCCGCGTTCAGATACGGGCCTGCGTCGCAGCAGATGCAGAAGCACTCCTTCTTCGGCGGCGCGTTGCAGACCAGGCTGAAAAGGACGGTGCTGTCCGAACGAGCCTTGTAGTACGGATCCACGATCGGAGAGCCGAAGAACTTCTCCTGGAACCTGATTGCCGACACGTCGCACGAGCGAATGCCGAGTATCGCCTGGGGCGGCGCCTCGTTTATAGCTTCGAGGCGAATCCGCCGCGGCGGACCGCATTCGTAGCGGAACATGTCCTCATAGTGCGGCAGCAGGAAGCGCTTCGGCGGATAGATAACGTGCCCGTAGTCCCAGGCGATCTCCCCTGGAGATTCGACCACTCCGAAGGTCACATCGCCGCCGAACAGATACCTCGGAGCGACGAGCCGCATTTCCTTGGCCACGCCCGCAAAGAACTTCGACACATCCGTCTTCTTCAGAACCCAGGTTTCGCTAGCCTTCATTTCACCGCCTCAACATTCACCGCAAGTGCCTTGTATGCCGGCACGCCGGAGACCGGATCGCACTCGTAGGAGGCCAACATATTGGGCGAATCGCCGCCGAAGAAGTGCGGCACGTGCACGCATCCCAGCGGCACGGAATCGCTCAACATGAGCGTGCGCACCAGGCTGCCCGACTTCGATGATATCCTGATCGGCCGGCCGGACCTCAGACCCAACCCCTCAGCATCGGCTTCGTTCAGCTCGGCATAGGTTTCCGGATATTCCCGCGCGAGCACGCTGCTCCTGGCAGACATCGTGCCAGTCTGCTGATGATAATTGATCCTGCTGGCGATAATCCGGAATGGATAAGCCTCGTCCTTTGCAGCAACGCCGACGGAGACCGGAGCGAGCTTGGCCTTGGCTCCACCCGCCGGCCACTGCTGACCCCAGGACTCGTCCAACTTGTCATATGAGACGCCCTTGTACAGGGAAACGCTCGTCGCTATCTCGGCCATCACCTTCCTGGGATCGCGAGGGAACTCCGCGCCGAGTGCGGAGGCCAGATCGGCGATTATATCAAGGTCCGATCTCGAATCGCCCATCGGCTCGAACGCTCTGCGCACGCGCTGGACACGCCTCTCGATGTTGGTGAACGTGCCGTCCTTCTCCAGGAACGAGCAAGCCGGGAACACGACATCCGCCAGGCGTGCCGTCTCAGTCAAATAGAGGTCCGAGACGGCGAGGAATTCCACCCTGTCCAATGCCTCAAGCGATTCCTCCGTGCTCGGTGCCGAGAGCGCCACATTCTCTCCGAATACCATCAGCCCTTTGATCTCGCCCGACTGGCAGGCGCGTATCATATCTACCGCCGACATGCCCGGCTTAGCGGGCAACTGACAATCCCATATCACTTCCCAAACTTTTCTGGCCGCCGGATTCGTGAGCAGCGCATAGCCGGGGAGAAGATCGCAGACCAGGCCGAGATCACAGGCCCCCTGAGCGTTGTTCTGGCCTCTCAGCGGCATTACCGAGCCGCCCAGGAGGATCGCAACGTCCGCCAGCGCCTTGACGATCTCGGTGGACTGAAGTTGCTGAAGCACGCCAAGCCCAAACATGACGACGAGCGGCGGATTCTCTGCGAGGGTCTCCGCCATCTCCATGATTTCGCCTGCGTCTATCCCACACGCAGCCTTGAGGCCGCCCGCTGCCTCGTCGAGCGAGCTGCGAAGCTCCTCGAAGCCGGGCGCTTCGGGCGCGCTATCCACATAGAGCTTCCGGTCAATGATCGCCTTCACCAGCGCGCGAGCCCAAATCAAGTCAGCTCCCGGATAAGGGTGCAGGAACAAGCTCGTGTGCGGTGCAAGTCTGGAGGTTCGAGGGTCAACAGCAACGACCTTGCAGCCGTTGTCCGCAGCGTCCTCGATTCGGGAGCCGACATGCGCCAACTGCTCCATCACATTCGCGCCGACCACCAGGATTGAGCCTGCGTGCGCCACAGCGTTCACATCAACTTGCGGTGCGGCTGTTCCGGTTGTCTGGAGAAGCGCGTGGATTATCGAAGCGTCGTAGAGCCGGCAGGCGCCGTCAATGTTAGGGGTCCCTATGACGCCCCTGGCAAGCCTGGCGAGCGAGTAGCATTCTTCGTTGGTCGTCTTAGCAGACCCTATGATGCCCACGCTCTGCGGGCCGATGTCCGAGATGAATCGTTTGAGGGAAGATGCGGTAAACGAGATCGCCTCATCCCAGGAGGCCGGTTCGAGCCGATCCCGTTTTCGGATAAGAGGCCTCGTGAGTCTATCTACACCCAGCACAGCCGGGGTCGCGTTCCATCCCTTCATGCACAGCCGCCCGCTGCTGACGGGGTGGTTAGCGCTCGGGTAAAGGCTGGCGACGCGGGCCGCCGCGGCGGACTCGATATAGAGCGCGCACCCGCAACTGCAGAAGCCGCATGTGGTGAGAACCGGGTTCATGAAGCGTCCTCCTCGGCGCCATGAAGAGCGGAAGAAACGTAACATCGGCGCGCTGCACGTCACGCAGAGCAGCCGCGCCGTATCAGCCGGGACTCGCAAAGGGCCCCTTGCTACTTTAGCCATGCTAGGTTAAGAATATGTTAAGCTGGCATTAGGGAATTGTTAAATTTGCCCCGGGATTTGTGGATTCAGGCCGCCCGCCTTCCAGCAGCATGGAAACCTCACCCCGGCCTTCGGCCACCCCTCTCCGGCACAGAGAGGGGCCTGTCGCTACAGATTCCCCTTCCCGTTTCGGAAGCGGCAAGGGGTAGGTCTGAACACGGCAAGCTCGGGTTAACTGCGCGCTATCGCCGACTGAGGGGCTTTGTCCTGCACAGGCGGTTCTTTATCCTTTTTCCGCAAACAGCACCGTGCTGAGGTAGCGCTCGCCGGTGTCGGGGAGGACGACCACGATCAGCTTGCCCTTGTTCTCCGCGCGGCGGGCAACCTGCACAGCGGCCCAGGCGGCGGCGCCGGAAGAAATCCCGGCGAGTATGCCCTCTTCCCTTGCGAGACGCCTCGCCGTCTCCAGGGCATCTCCGTTCGTTACCTGGATGACCTCATCAACCAGGTCGCGCCTTAGAACGTCCGGGACGAAGCCTGCGCCGATCCCCTGAATCGCATGCGGCCCAGGCTGGCCGCCCGACAAGACGGGAGAATCCGCAGGCTCTACCGCCACCACCTTGAAATCCGGCTTCTTCGGCTTGATGTACTCGGCGACGCCGGTTATCGTTCCGCCCGTCCCAACTCCGGCGACCAGTATGTCGGCCTTGCCGTCGGTGTCGTTCCAAATCTCCGGGCCGGTTGTCTCCCTGTGGACCTTCGGGTTCGCCGGATTCTTGAACTGCATGGGGACGAAGGAATTCGGAATCTCCCCGGCCAGGTCTTCCGCTTTCTGAATCGCGCCCTTCATGCCCTCGGCGCCGGGTGTGAGGACTAGCTCCGCGCCGAACGCCTTCAGCAGTTTCCTGCGCTCCACGCTCATCGTATCCGGCATTGTGAGGATCAGCCGATAGCCCAACGCAGCGCAGACAAAGGCCAGCCCAACGCCGGTGTTGCCACTCGTCGGCTCGATGATGACCGTGTCCGCCGTGATCCGGCCTCTTTCAATCGCGTCGCGAATCATGCTGACGCCGATCCTGTCCTTCACGCTGCCCGCGGGATTGAAGGATTCGAGCTTGGCGACCACCTCAGCGCGCGCATCTCCGACGATCTTGTTCAACCTCACCAGCGGCGTATTGCCCGCCAGCTCGGTGATATTGCTCGCTATTCTCGCCATTTGCAATCTCCCGGCCGGCGGCAAGACCGCCGCAGGCCGGATCAAGTTTAGCACACGTCGTTGCTCTCTGCCAAGCTCGCATACTAGGTGTTGGGTGTTGGGGTGTTTTGGGATTTGAGCGCAAGCGGAGATCGCGAAACCTGACTCAGTACGCTACGATGTCGCTCTCGTCTCTCACTCTGAGCACGCGCTGGAGGTCATCCCCGACCTTCTCACAGGAGGATGCGCCCGTGACGACTACATACTCCCAATCGTCCTCGATGGTCACGCCATCTGGGACCACGCACTTCACGGTCACACCGCTGCCGTCGTCTATCCTGAACCAGCTCGGCAGAGCGGGAGGCGTAACCGACTCGATCTCGACGACGTCGCCCCAGGTGGTCACCAGCAGGCCGATATTGTTCAGGCCCGAGCCGCCTGTGACTCCCTGCTGGCCGGATTCCGGCGGGCCCGGGTTGTAGGCGAAGTCGCCGCCGCCGAGCGAGCGGTTGGGCATGCCGAGCGGTCCGACCGTCCCACTGCCGGCCTTCACGACGAATGACGCCTCAATATACCTCTCGCCATCGGAGTTGGTGCTGACGATGCCTGCCACGTTCGCCCTCTTGCCCTCGGTGAGGCAGGGGCTGCTGCAAAACAAAAAGGCCGCAGAATATACTTCCACGGCCCTTTGTTCACTCAAATGGAGATGCTCCGTGTCTACTTTCTCCTACGCCGCACCAGTGCGAGAAGTGATGAGGGTTAGTGGCCAAGGGGAACAATTCTCAGGCTGTCTGTACCCTCAATGCTCTGTCCGTCATAGGTGCTACCGGTCAAACTGGCTTCCGTGCTATCGCTGGCGAGGTTCAACTCCTGCGTCCTGAAATGGAAGAGCATGTCCATATCGCCGTCGTAATCCACGTCCTTCGTTGTTGAGCGCGTTGGTTGTGCACCAGCAAACAGGACGGTGCTTGGATCGACGGTACAAGCGTCGAACTCAGGTGTGCTTAGTACCGCAACGGGTATCACCCCGTTGGCGTGGACGTTGATACTATTTGGATAGTTGCCCGGCTTGATGTCGATACTGACCTGGAGAGTTGACTTCAGTCCCAGGGTGTGAGACCAGCCCGCCGCGACCGCCACAAAACCCGCGTTCGGCGCAGGCACGCTGCACTGGCCGCACCAGTTGCTGCCCCACACGACGATCGAGCCGTCAGACTTCAGGCCCAGGCTGTGAGCGCCGCCCGCCGCGACCTCGACAAACCCCGCGTTCGGAGACGGCACGTTGCACTGGCCGTCTTTGTTGTATCCCCACGCGATGATCGAGCCGTCGGATTTCAGGCCCAGGCTGTGACCATAGCCCGCCGCGACTGCCACAAACCTGCTGTTCGGCGCAGGCACATTGCACTGGCCATAATTGTTGTATCCCCATGCGACAATCGAGCCGTCAGACTTCAGACCCAGGCTGTGATCCTCGCCCGCCGCGACTGCCACAAACCTGCTGTTCGGCGCAGGCACGCTGCACTGGCCGGAGTTGTTGTATCCCCACGCGACGATCGAGCCGTCGGATTTCAGGCCCAGGCTGTGATACCCGCCCGCCGCGACCGCGACAAACCCAGTGTTCGGCGCTGGCACATTGCACTGGCCGGAGCCGTTCCATCCCCACGCGACGATGGAGCCGTCAGACTTCAGGCCCAGGCTGTGATACCCGCCCGCTGCGATTGCCACAAATCCCGCGTTCGGCGCAGGCACATTGCACTGGCCGTAGCCGTTGCTGCCCCACGCGACGATCAAGCCGTCGGATTTCAGGCCCAGGCTGTGAAACCAGGCCGCCGCGACCGCGACGAACCCCGTGTTCGGAGCCGGCACGTTGCATTGGCCGGAGTAGTTCAACCCCCACGCGGCGATCGAGCCGTCGGATTTCAGGCCCAGACTGTGATACCCGCCCGCCGCGACTGCCACCAGGTTCTGCAGTTCGCTCTGCTCGACGACAACCTGCCGTCCCCAACCTACGATGGAGCCCGATGCCAAGGCTGACAGAGATGCCGCCAGCATCAAAACCACAACTGCAATCAAAAACAGCTTGCGTTTCATTCCGGTTGACCTCCCTCGATCAGGGATCATCTCATACCGCTGATGTGAACTCGCCCGCTTGCAAGGCTTGTTAGCAGTGTACCCCCACACGGGGGTTTTTGCAAGCGGTTTAAAGGGGAAAAGCGAAAAACCGGTACTATTACCTGTTGACTTTAGGCTGCTTTAGAGTCCATCGCAAAAGTCCGCTCAGTCAGCCAGGAACTGGAGTCCTTCCCGTCAACCCCACCCCCATCCCCTCCCCTAAGAGGAGAGGGGAGTCCGCCGCGGCAGATTCCCCCCTTCCCGTTTCGGGAAGGGGGGATCAGGGGGTTAGGTTAACCAATCAATCCTCGACTTTCGCGATACACTCTTTAGTCAGCCTTACGGCGACTGGGATTCTCTTCACGGGTGCATTCGAAATTTGTGGGCAGCGGGACCAGATCAATTTGGAGTGCGACCCGCCGCGGCGGGACATCGCTTTGTTTTCCGTGCGCAGACCCTGCCTCTAAGGCGGATAGATGGATGTACGTCCGTAAGCAAACTCGTACTACGTAGCGAAGCTACTTCGCAGAGTAGTAGCGGTGTCAAGACCACCGCAGTCCATAAAAGGGCATCTGCGACCCGCCATGGGTGGGAGGTTTCCACCCACTCTGTGAAAACGCACGCCTCTCTCTGCGAGCAGCTTGACAGGGCAGCCGATTGTGGGGTAATGTTGACGAACCTAAGACAATGCCCCGTGAGCCGCTGAACAGGGATAGGAGGACAGCGAGATGGGTGAAGAATTCGGGATTGACACACTGGCGCTGCATGCCGGGCAGGAGCCTGATCCGGCAACGGGTGCGCGGGCGGTGCCGATCTATCAGACGACATCATACGTCTTTGAGTCCGCGGAGCACGCGGCAAACCTGTTTGCCCTGCGCGAGTTCGGCAACATCTACACGCGAATAACGAACCCGACCACCGATGTCCTCGAGAAAAGGCTGGCCGAACTGGATGGGGGAACCGGGGCGCTGGCGGTGGCTTCGGGGCAGGCGGCGATCACGCTCGCGGTCCTGAACATCACGCGCGCCGGGCAGAACATAGTCTCCACGAGCTTCCTGTACGGCGGAACGTACACGTTGTTCCGCTACACACTTGAAAAGCTGGGGATCGAGGCGCGCTTCGTTGACTCGTCGGATCCCGCAAACGTCGAAGAGGCCATAGACGAGAACACCCGCCTTGTCTACATGGAATCCGTGGGCAATCCCAAGAACAACGTGGACGATTACCCTGCAATAGCCGAAGTCGCGCACAGGCACGGCATTCCTTTCGTCATAGACAATACTGTGAGCCCGCCTCCGCTTCTGCGCCCTTTCGATCACGGGGCCGACGTCATCGTGTACTCGCTGACGAAGTTCATAGGGGGCCATGGAACGAGCATCGGCGGCGCGATTGTGGATTCCGGCAAGTTCAACTGGGCGAACGGCAAGTTCCCGGAGATCACCGAGCCTGATCCCTCGTACCACGGCGTGAGATACTGGGAGAAATTCGGGCTGCACGACAAGGCTGTCGTGCGGGGGATTGCCTATATCTTCAAGGCGCGGGTGCAGCTCCTGAGGGATCTCGGCCCGGCGCTTTCGCCTTTCAACTCCTTCCTGTTCCTTCAGGGGCTGGAGACGCTTCCGCTGCGCATTCGGCAGCAGTCCGCGAATGCGCTCGCGGTCGCGCAATGGCTCGAAAAGCATCCGGCGGTGGCCTGGGTCAACTATCCGGGGCTTTCCAGCCATCGCGACTACGCGAGGGCCAGGCGCTTCCTGCCTGAGGGCCAGGGCGCGATCATCGGCTTCGGCATAAAGGGCGGACGCAAGCCCGGGATGAAGATGATCAATTCCGTCAAGCTCTGCTCGCACCTAGCGAACATCGGCGACTCCAAGACCCTTATCATCCATCCGGCATCTACTACTCACCAGCAGTTGACCCTGGAGGAGCAGTTATCAACGGGTGTCACCGACGATTACATTCGCCTCTCGGTTGGGCTGGAGAATGTGGACGACATCACGGCAGACCTGGACCAGGCGCTGAGGAAATCCCAGGAATAGAACCGGCCGGCACGATAGGGCGGGGTCGCCGTCTGGAGACGCCGCCCACATGAGGGGCTCAGCTCCCCGCGTTTGTAAATGCGCCAGGCTATGAATCGCCGCTTGACAACACACAAATCCCATATTATACTGTCGGTGTGCTACTATGTCGCTACTCAATTATTGGAGAGGCAAAGTCATGCAGCAAGATCCTACTCAGGGATGCGCTACGGTAGTCATGGACACAATACCTCGGGTCATGTGTTGCATCGCAGCGGAAATGCACAAGCCTGAAGCGACGGAGCTCTCAGTGCCGCAGTTCCGCGCGTTGATGTTCATCAAGCATCACGAGGGGGTCTCCCTCTCGTCCGTCGCGGAGCATCTTGGGACGACCCTCTCCTCAACTTCCAAGCTGGTTGACGGCTTGGTAGAGCGCACCTATGTCACTCGGGAGACAGCCGATGATGACCGCCGCCGTGTGATTCTGGCAGTCACCGAATCGGGAGAAGCGGTCCTGGAAGCCGTGCGCCAAGCCGCCCTATCGCACCTAGTGGAGAGGCTGACCAGACTATCCGCAAGCGAGTGTTCCACGATCGTACGCGCGATGAAATTGCTGCAATCTGCCTTCGCCTAAGAGCGAGGCGCTAGTACAGAGCGAGCATTATACCAAGGAGAGCGGCTATGACCGTAAAACTGTATCATCCTTCTATCCTGATCGCCGTGCTGGCACTCCTGTGGGCGGTTCCTGCTTCAGCCGAAGACGCTGCTGCTGCTGCAAGCCTGTCCCTTCAGGACTGCATCGAGATTGCCATGAAGAACCAGGTTGATGTCCTGGTCGGCGAGAACACGGTGACGGCTGCGAAGGCACGCCGGACTCGGGCCTTGAGCGAATACTATCCTCAGGTTACCGCGGAATACACGAGCAATATTGCGGAATCCGGGGCCGCAAGGCCGGGACAGACGAGCAATACCTTTCTCTCTGTCTCACAGAACTTCTATGATGGAGGCTTGAGGGAGGCTAAAGTGCGACGGTCGAGCGCGGAAGTCTCCCAGAATCAGTTTGGCCTGGAACGCTTCCGGCAGATCGTGACCTTCAGCGTCACCAGCGACTACTTCTCACTGCTTCGCGTTCAGCATCTTGCGGACGTGCAGCGCGCACGAGTAACGTATCTCGAAGGGCAACTGGCGCTAGTCCAGACACGCGTCCGGCTTGGAGATGCCGCTGAGGTGGAAGCGTTTCCCGTCGAGGCCCAGCTCGCCAACGCCCGAGTAGATCTCCTGTCGGCTGAGAACAACATCCGCACATCCGCGATTCAGCTTCAGAACACGATGGGGCTCTCCCCGGCGCCGGTGTTCTCCGTCCAAGAGGTCGAGGAGCCCGCATCCGCTGAAATCCGTCCCGTTGACGACTATGTGGCTGCTGCATTAGCCGGCCGTCCGGATGTTCGGGAGACCCAAGCTGGAGTGAAACTGGCGAAATCCTCAGTGGAATCAGCAAAGATTACTCTCCGACCCCGCCCGGTCATCTTCGGACAGTACGAGAGGTCCTTCAACGGAGGTATCAGCGACTCGGTATCATCCAGCGATGACTCGCTCCTTATCACGGGCGGCCTTGTATACGACATCTTCAACGGCGGGTATAACCGCGCAGCGTATCGCGAGGAGCTTACCAACCTGTCGAATGCGGAATTGCGTACCATGCAGATGGAGAAGGATATCCAGTCGGAGGTGCAGCAGGCATACCTGAACCTCAAGAACGCCGAAAAGCGAATAGCGGCCAGCGACCTCAGCCTGAAGGCGGCCCAGAAGAACTTCGATGCGCAGGAAGGTCGGTATAAGCAGGGGCTGGCTATCCCATTGGATCTGCTGAACGCGCAGTTCGAGGTAGTCACTGCGCGGAGCAATGCAGTGCAGGCACGCTATGATTACTACACTTCCATCGCACAGCTAGAGTATGCGATAGGCAAACCCGGAGGTCTGTATGGCAACTAGGCGAAAGCGCATTATCGCAGTGGCTTTGGCTGCTGTCGTGATAGTGGCCAGCATAGCAATCCTCTTGCACCGACGGAACGGCCGAGAGCAGGCAACGGTCCCCACCGCAGTTGTAAGGCGGGGCACGGTGATCGCGACCGTCTCCGCGAATGGTGTGCTAAAGCCCGTAACGACCGTAGAGGTAAAATCCAACGTGGGAGGCCAGGTAGTCGAGTTGGCAGTAGACGAGGGGGACTTCGTGCAGGCCGGACAGCTTATAGCTCGTATTGATCCCTCGGATTTGCAGGCCAGTCTGGAGCAGGCACGAGCGGAGCACGAAAGCGCTTTGGCTAAACTACGCCAGGCCAGGCAGCAGGCGGACGTCCAGCCGAAGTTGACGAGCACGGCGATCAAGCAGGCTGAGAGCGCCCTCGCATCGGCGCAGGCTGCGCTGAACCAGACCAAGACGGCTTTGATCCCCCAGAAGCTGGCATCAGTTCAATCATCGTACGACCAGGCGAAAGCCACGTACGATCAAGCAGAGAGGCACCTTAAGCGACAGAAAGCACTGCTGGAGCAGGGCTTCGTGCCGAAGAGCCAGGTGGACATCGCTGAGGAGCAACACGCCGTCGCGAAGGCCCAGCTGGAATCCGCACAAAGCAGATGGGAAACGGTTAAGCAGGAAGCCGACCAGGACCTCAAAGCCGCTGAGGCCAGGGCTGAGGAAGCCAAAGCCGCGCTGGAATCGGCGGAGGCTAACGCCTATCAGAAAGACATAAAGCTTGAGGACATTATCCAGGCTCAGTCGCAAGTGGAGCGTGCAAGGGCGTCGGTCAACAACGCACGGACGCAGTTGGGCTACACCACGATCTACGCACCCAGGTCTGGCGTGGTGGTTAAGAAGTATGTGGAAGCAGGCTCGATCGTCACGGCCGGGCGTGCCTCGTTCGCCGGGACCGGCGCCGGCGTCACTATCGTTGAAATCGCAGACGTAAACATCATGCTCGCGGAGGTCAGCGTTGATGAGACCGACATAGGGCAGATCCGAGCAGGTCAGGACGTGCGCATCGCGGTTGACGCCTACCCGGACGAGCGGTTTGAGGGGGCAGTGACCAAGATCGCTCCCAAGGCGGTAGTGGACCAGAACGTCACAACCGTCCCGGTGACCGTGGAGATCGCTCATCCCGACCGACGCCTGAAACCGGGTATGAATGCTACGTGCGATTTTATCATCGAGCGCAGGGAGAACGCGCTTCTCGTGCCGAACGACGCAGTCAAGGAAACGGCTGATGGAACGATAGTCAACGTAGTGGAGCAGGAGAAGCAGATACCCCGCCGCGTGGAGGTAGGCATCTCCGACGACCGGAACACCGAGATCATCAGCGGCCTGCGCGAAGGCGAGACCGTGGTGTCCAAGGTGATTGAGCCGGCGGGAGGGACGTCATCACCCGGCGGTCCCCCGCGAGGCATGCGCGGCGGACCGCACGGGCCGTTCTAGGAAGGCAGCGTTGGCATGATCAGCGTGAAGAATCTGCACAAGACTTACCATATGGGAGACATGGTCGTGCGCGCACTGAGGGGTGTTTCGCTGGATATCGCGCCTGGGGAGTTCGTGGCGATTACGGGACCGTCGGGCTCCGGCAAATCGACGTTCATGAATATCGTCGGCTGCCTGGACAACCCGACTGAAGGCTCTTACGCCCTCGACGGTCAGGACGTAGCAGGCATGGATGAAGACCAGCTGGCACGGGTGCGCAACCGGAAGGTCGGCTTCGTCTTTCAGACGTTCAACCTGGTTCCTCGCCGCGCGGCTGTGCGTCAGGTGATGCTGCCACTGCTGTACGATCCGGAAGGTGCCGATGTGGGATCGAAGGCATTAGCCGCCCTGGAGCGCGTCGGCCTCAGCGATCGAATCCACCACAAGCCGAACGAACTCTCCGGCGGGCAGCAGCAGAGAGTGGCTATAGCGCGGGCGCTGGTGAACAACCCCCCGATTATCCTGGGAGACGAGCCTACCGGCAACCTGGACACACGCACAAGCGCGGAGATCATGGCGATCTTCCAGGATTTGCATGCCGACGGCAAGACGGTCATCATCGTGACCCATGAGAGGGATATCGCCAGACACGCCCAGCGGATTGTCCGCTTCAAAGACGGCCACATTGTTTCCGACCGGCGCATAGATGCGCCTCTGAATGCGCGCGAGGAGCTGGCAAAGCTTCCGGCGGAGGAAGAAGAATGAACGTGTGGGAGAGCATTTCGGTGGCCCTGGAGGGACTGGCCGCGAACAAGATGCGTGCCGCTCTCACGATGCTCGGCGTTGTCATCGGCGTTTCGGCGGTCATTACCATGCTCGCGCTTGCCGGAGGCGCACGAGAACGGATGATGGCGCACATTCAGCAGATGGGCACCAACGTACTGATCATCAGGCCGGGGGAGGCACAGCGGAGAGCAGTGGCTGGAGGGCTCGGAAGCATACAGTCTCTGACGCTGCAGGATTCCGAGGCTGTAGCTGACAACTGCCCGTCCGTGGCCAAGACGGCCCCGGAGGTCATGATGAGCGCCCAGGTTAAGTATGGGAACCAGAACACAAATACGAGCATACTGGGCACTACACCCGACTTCTTGAGCGTGCGCAACTACCGCGTGCAGAAAGGCGTGTTCTTTACGAATCGCGATGTGAAATCGCTTCGGAAGGTGGCGGTCATCGGCCCCACCGTGGCGAAGAACCTCTTCGGTGAGAGGCCGCCGGTCGGGAAGGCTATCAGCATCAAGGGAACGCGGTTCAGCGTCATCGGCCTCATGGCTGAGAAGGGCGCAGGAGGCTTCGGAGACCCCGACGATCAGATAATCGTCCCGGTCACCACGGCTATGCGCAGGTTATTCGGTATGCAGTATGTACGCACCATCAGCGCACAGGCCCGCAGCATGGAGTTAATGGATGGGGCCAGCATGGAGATTACAACACTGCTCCGCAAGCGCCACCGAATTGCCGCCGGGGCGGAAGACGATTTCGTTATCAGGAATCAGGCCGAGATCATCGAGATGGCGAGCGAGGCGTCCGGGACGTTCGCTCTGCTCCTCGGGGGCATCGCGAGCGTTTCTCTTCTGGTCGGCGGGATCGGCATCATGAATATCATGCTAGTCTCGGTCACCGAGCGCACCAGGGAAATAGGCATTCGCATGGCGGTAGGAGCGCGACGCCGGGATATCCAGAATCAGTTTCTGGTGGAAGCGATGGTCCTCTCCATGGTGGGCGGAGTAGTGGGAATCCTGGTAGGTATGCTCGGATCGTTTGCGATCACGAGCTTTTCGGAGCTGAACGCCGTAGTATCCCTGTCGTCTATCGCACTGTCGTTCGGCTTCGCGGCTTTCGTAGGTATCTTCTTCGGGTTCTACCCCGCTCGCAAGGCTTCACGTCTGAACCCGATAGACGCACTGCGCTATGAATGAACCGGCGGGCGATTCCTGAGGATATCGGCGCCGGCCCCTGCAACATCCGCGGCTCAGGCAACTCCCCATTCAAAAATCCTCCATGTGGCAGAATGCGCTTCGGGTAGTTGACATTCGGGAAGTCGTAGGGTATAAGGTAGCTGTAAGCTCTGGCGTCATCTCTTGCCTGCCAATGTCGCCTTGCCGGGAGGTGATGAAGATGGAAGTGTACATCGGGCGCGTTTCGCATTACTTCACGCACCTTGCGGTCGCCGGGGTGAAGGTAGAGTCCGAGGTGCTGAAGGTCGGCGACACGATCCACATTCAGGGCCACACGACGGATCTCATACAGACAGTTGATTCCATGCAGCTCGAACATGAGGAGATCCAGGAGGCGAAGCCCGGGATGGACATAGGGATCAAGGTCCGAGACCACGTCCGCGAGCACGACAGAGTGCTGAAGGTCGTGAAGGAGTGACTTGGGCTGTCTGCTACCCGCTCGACCAGGCAGGACTGTCATCCTGAGTCCTATGGACGAAGGATGACATGAGGCACGTCCGCCGCGGCGGAATGACATGGACGATGCGGGCCAGATGGCTCCGGGGCTAGGATTCGAACCTAGATACCGGGCTCCAAAGGCCCGTGTCCTGCCATTGGACGACCCCGGAAAGGCACACTTATTATAGGCGAAAAGGGGTTGCCGGTCAAGGTTCGCGGGGCGTCAGGAGCTTCACGCGGCGCTCGAACTCCTCGCGAGTGAGCATGACCCGGCGGCCGCACTTGAGGCACTTCATGCCTATGTCCGCGCCGACGCGAGTGACCTCCCACTCGAAGCCGCCGCACGGGTGCTGCTTCCGCATACAGGCGACGTCGCCCACTCTGATCTGCATCGGACTCACTCGCCGCACCTCTCACGAAGGAATGTCACCAGCGCGTCCATCTCCTCCGGCATCGGGGCTGTGAACTCCATCCTGCAGCCCGTCCTCGGGTGATCGAAGCTCAGGTAGTACGCATGGAGAGCCTGGCCGTGCAGGACGCCGATCAGCCTGTTCGCGGCCGAGACGAATTCCCTTCGACCAGACTGGAGACGCCGATTCCCCGAGTAGACCGGGTCGCCGACGACCGGATGCCCCGCATAGGCCGCATGAACCCGAACCTGATGAGTGCGGCCCGTCCGGAGCTTCGCCTCAATGAGCGTCATCGGGCCGAAGCGCTCCAGCACCTTGAGATCGGTAACCGCTGCGCGCGATCTGCCTGAGGCAGACGACTCGATGACGGCCATCTTCTTCCGATCCACAGGATGACGGCCGATCGGAGCGTCCACCACCGCCTCCTGAAATCTGGGATCGCCCCATACAAGCGCGAGGTATTTGCGCTCGGCCGTGCGCGACTGGATTTGCTTCTGAAGAGCATGGTGCGCGGCGTCGGTCTTCGCAGCTACGATCAGCCCGGAGGTGTCCTTGTCCAGGCGGTGGACGATGCCGGGGCGCTCGACGCCTCCGATTGCCGCGAGTCCCTTGCAGTGGGCGAGGAGAGCATTCACCAGAGTGCCATACGGGGCGCCCGGCGCAGGATGGACGACCATGCCCTTCGGCTTGTTGATGACGATGAGATCCTGGTCCTCGTAGACTATATCCAGGGGCAGCTCCTCAGGCAGTATGCGGGCAGGCTTCGGCGGCGGAATGGCATACCGGACGACCTCGCCGGCTCTGACTTTATGGGCCGGCTTCGACGGCGCTCCGTCAACCGTCACGCAGCCTTCTTCGATGAGGCGCTGGAAGTTCGAGCGGCTGATCTCCGGCTTGTGCAATGCCAGAAATGCGTCCAGCCGCTCGCCCTCGTCCTCTTTAGAAACCGTCAACTCGAACAGTTCGGCCATCGCTAATCACGGACGTGCTTGGCGCTTGGTGCTTTCCGCCCGGAAGCCCTTTCATGCGCGCGGATCCGCCGCCGGGACCAGAGCAGCGGCAGAGTGACACCGAGCACGATCAGACTGACCACCTGGGCCTCGGTCATTCCCCAGAAAGCGACTTCCGCGGTCACGCCCTTCCTCAGAAACTCTATGAAGAACCTGTACACCGAGTACAGGGCGAGGTAATTCACAAAGACCTGCCCCGCATAGCGCCTCCGCCTTTCGACAGCGACGAGAGCGACGTAGATCAGGATGCTGGCGGCCAGCGCGTATAGCTGTGTTGGGTGGCTGGGCGGAGTCAATTCGCCGGAGACGGCGTCCACCTGAAACCTGGCCGCCCACGGGAGGCTGGTAGGGATGCCGTAGCAGCACCCGTTCAGGAAGCATCCGATCCTTGCAATCCCGTAGCCCAGCGCCAGACCCGGAGAGAAGAGATCGGCCATTGCGAGAAAGCTGATCCCCTTCCGCCGCGTGTAAATCAGCACAGCGACCGCTGCACCGATCAGCCCGCCGTGGAACGAAAGCCCCGTCAGGCCGCCGGACGCCGAGAATACCCCTCTCCAGAGATCCAGAATCTCCGACGGGTAATGCCAGTAGTAGGGCAAATCGAGAAGGATGGAGGCAATGTGGGCGCTCAATATCCCGGCAAACAGGCCATAGAGGCCGGAGTCGGCCACGTGTTCGCGCTTGATACCCGCGCGTTTGGCGGCCAGAAGCGTGCGGATCAGGCCCACAATCACCGCGATCGCCATCATGAGGCCGTACGCGCGTATCGGAACCGGGCCAATCTTGAACAGGGTAGAATGCATCCGCTAACCCTCTGTCTGATGCTTGTCGGCCCGTCGTCCTTCGCAGAAAAGCAGGTAATATGCAAGCAGGAGAAGGCCGGCGGTTATCGCCGAGTCAGCAACGTTGAACACCGGCCACACACGAAAATTGATGAAATCCACGACATACCCGAATCTTACGCGGTCAGCCAAGTTGCCGAGCGCGCCGCCGAGCTGGAGCCCAAGGCCGATACCCAGCAGCGTGGGCAGCATCGCTCTGCGGCGGACGAGGACTACGATGGCTATTGCAAACGCGAGCGTCAGTACCACCAGCAGTCCGGCCCACGACTGAAACAGTCCGAAAGCGCCCCCACGGTTCTCCAAGAGCGTAACATAGAGGACATTCTTGAGGATGGGTATTGACGATCCGAACGGGAGCCGGCTCAGGACCAGGTGCTTGCTCGCCTGATCGAGGATGACGACCAGCAGCGCGATGAGGTAGAAATACCTTGCTTTCACGGTCCCTCGATTATGTCCTGGCACTCGACACAGTAGATCGCATACGGTATCGCGTCCAGCCTTCCTATCATGATGTCGCGGCCGCATCTGTCGCATACGCCGTAGGTTCCGCGCTCGATCTTTCCCACCGCCTCGTCAATCCGACCGACGATATCCCGGTAACTGTCCCGCACGGCCAAGTCTTTCTCTCTGTCGAAGGTGTCCGTCCCCGTATCTGCGGGATGGTTATCGTAATCCGCGAGTTCGCTCTGGCCGCCGGGGGTATCTTCATAGCTGATATGCTGCTCCAATTGCCCCATCTCGGCATGGATGCGATCGCGTTCTGCCAGCAGCTTCTCCCGGTACTTCTCGACGTTCAGCTTTCGCATAGCGACACCTCTCACTACCGGCAATGCCCGTCCAGGGCCGACCTGTCAGCCTAGTATACCTCCGTAACGACTTCTGCGCAACGGGCACAGAGCGACGGATGCACTGCATGCTGGCCGACCGCAGGCAGGACGAGCCAGCAGCGCGCGCACTTCGTGCCCTCTGCCGGCTCGACGCACACCTGAAGAGCAGCTCCCGCCTCGGCCTTCTCCAGCCTCACCTGCGACACGATCAATACCGATGCAAGCTGATCCTGGTACGCATGGAGCAGATCGTACAAAGGCGAAGCCGCCGTGAGCACCACCAGCGCCTCAAGAGGCTTCGCGATCACGCCGGTCGTCCGCGCCTCTTCGATGTGGCGATACACCTCTTCGCGGACATCCAGCAGCTTCTCCCATCTGGCGCTCAGCTCCTCGTCCACATAGGCGTCGTTGACCTTGGGGAACTCCGCCAGTTGTACACTGACCTCTCTCCCGTCGGCGGGCATATATCTCCAGACCTCTTCCGCGGTGTAGCTAAGGATTGGCGCCATCATCCGGACAATGGCCGACAGAAGCTCCCAGAGAGCGGTCTGCGCGGACCGACGCTGCACCGACTTCGGGGCCGACGTGTACAACCTATCCTTCAACACGTCCAGGTAGAATGCGCTCAGGTCGGCAGCGCAGAAGTTGTGGACGGAATGGTAAACCTTATGGAACTCGTAGCCCTCATATGCCTGCGTCACGTCCCGGATAAGCGTCTGCAGCCGGTGCAGCGCCCAGCGGTCAATCTCCAGCATCTTGCCGTAAGCGGCGCAGTCCGACGAGGGATCGAAATCGTACAGGTTCGCCAGCAGGAAGCGAAAAGTATTGCGAATCCGGCGATAGGCATCGCCCACGCGCTTCAGTATCTCCTCACCCAGCCGGACGTCCTCGAAATAATCCGTAGAGGACACCCAGAGGCGGAGGGCATCCGCGCCGTCCTTCTTGATGATCTCCTGGGGAGCGATGACGTTCCCCCATGACTTGTGCATCGTGCGGCCATGCTCGTCCAGCATCCAGCCGTTGGTCACGCACTGGCGGAACGGCGAGTCGCCCTTGGTGGCGACTCCTACCACCAGCGATTTATTGAACCATCCTCTGTGCTGGTCGGATCCCTCGAGGTAGATGTCGGCCGGATAGCGCAATTCGGGCTTCGTTTCGAGCACCGCGCGGCAGGACGAGCCTGAATCGAACCAGACATCCAAGATGTCCGTTTCTTTTGTGAACTCCGCGCCGCCGCATTTCGGGCATTTGAACCCCTGAGGCAGAATCTCCGAAGGCTCTTTCGTGAACCACGCGTCCGAACCTTCGGCCCGCACGAGGGCGTAGACCGCATCGAGTGACTCCCGCGTCATGATCTCCTTCTCGCAGCCCCGGCAGTAGAAGACGGGGATGCCGACGCCCCATGTTCTCTGGCGCGACAGGCACCAGTCGGGCGAGCCGGCAATCATGCTGGTGATGCGGTTGATGCTCTCCGGTGGATACCAGGCGACCGTGCCGATGGCATCCAGGATCCTCTGCCGGAGATTCTCGTGATCCATGTTCAGAAACCATTGGACTGCGGCTCGGAAGATGACCGGCCCTCTGCATCGCCAGCAGTGCGGATAGCTGTGCTCGACGCTCGTGTGCGCCAGCAGATGGCCACGCCTCTCAAGCTCCTCGACTACCGCCCTGTTGCCCTCTTCGACGGTCAGGCCTTCGAATTGCCCTGCCTCTGCGGTGAAGCGGCCGGATGCATCAACGGGGTTCAGGGTCGGCAGCCCGTATTCCTGGCCGGTCTGGAAGTCCTCACGTCCATGGCCGGGAGCGGTATGCACGATGCCGGTTCCCTCCGTGAGCGTGACGTAGTCCGCGAGAACGACGACCGAGTCGCGTTCGTAGATCGGGTGCGCAAAGATCGCTCCCTCCAACTCAGAGCCCTTAATGGTGCGAATGACCTTGTAGTCGCTGACGCCGATTGCGCGAAGCACCTGCTCGATCAAATCCTCCGCGAGGAGGTAGTAGGCGCCCCCGGTTTCCACAACGACGTACTTGTAGTTCGGGTGAACGGCCAGCGCGACGTTCGCGGGGATCGTCCAGGGCGTCGTGGTCCAGATTAGCGCGGATACGCTCTCCGCCGGCAGCCCGGCGAATACGCCTTTCGGGTCCGACTTCAGCGGGAATCGGGCGTATATGGATGGCGATACGTGCGGCGCGTACTCTATCTCCGCCTCCGCCAGAGCCGTCTCGCAAATCGGGCACCAGAAAATCGGCTTCAGTCCCCGGTACACGTAGCCCGCCAGCGCAAGCTCCGCGAACACCTTGATGATCATCGCCTCGTACTCGGTGGACATCGTGAGGTAGGGGCTATCCCAATCGCCGCGGACGCCCAGGCGTTTGAACTCCTCGCGCTGAACGGCAACCCAATCGGCGGCGTACTCACGGCACCGGCGCCGCAGTTGCAGGCGATCCAATTTCCTGCCCGCTCTCCGAAACTCGCGCTGGACTTCGACCTCTATCGGCATCCCGTGATTGTCCCAGCCGGGCACATAAGCACATCTGAAGCCGGCCATGGTCTTGTACTTGACCACGAAGTCCTTCAGCACCTTGTTGAGCGCATGGCCGATGTGGATATTGCCGTTCGAGTACGGCGGGCCGTCGTGGAGGATGAAGTCACCGCGGGCGGGCTTCTCCAACGACTTCTGATATAGTCCAATTTCCTCCCAATACCGCTCGATCTCAGGCTCGCGCTTCGACAGCTCGGCCCGCATCGGGAAATCGGTCTTCGGGAGATTCAGTGTCTCGCTGTAGTTCATAGGCTCAACCTGGAAATGAAATCCGCCAACGCATCCTCCCAGGAACGCAGGTTGTCGTTGCCCTGAAGCTCCAGGGCGTAATGCCTCAGCACGCTGTACTTGGGCCGCTTCGTGGGGCTCGGCCATTCCTCAGACTTGATCGGCTTGACCCGCACATCATTGATACCCGCGCGAGACAGGATTTGCCTCGCAAAGTCGCACCACGAGCAAGCGCCCTTGTTGGTTATGTGATACGTCCCGTAAAGGGGATTGCCGATCAGGTCCCGGATCGCAGCGGCCAGATCAACGGTGAAAGTCGGGCTGCCCACCTGGTCAGCAACCACCGACAGCTCCTTCTTCGTCTTCGCAGCATTGAGAATCGCATACGGGAAGTTCTTGCCGTGCTCGCCGTAGAGCCACGCGGTTCGGACGATGTAGTGGCGCGCGCACAAGGCCCGGACGTGAATCTCGCCAGCGAGCTTCGACGCGCCGTAGCAGCCGATGGGCCTCGGAGTGTCATACTCGGTATACGGCTCGCCCTTCTCGCCGTCGAATACAAAATCGGTGCTAATGTAGAGCAGGGCGGCGTCGAACTGCCGGCACGCGGCGGCGACGTTCCACGTGCCGAGCGCATTCACGCGGAAAGCCCTGTCCCGCTCGCGCTCGCAGCCATCCACATCGGTATACGCGGCGGCATGGATCACGACGTCGGGGCGGCTTTCATCGAACATCGCCAGTACCCGCTCGGTCTCTGCGACGTCGAGGAAGGTCACGTCCCCGGTCACATCAGTCAGTATCAGGTCGCCGACCGGCGCAAGCGCTTTCTGAAGGTCGGCGCCGAGCATGCCCGCTGCTCCGGTAATCAGTATTCTCAATATCGCTCACTCCGAGCCGTCACTTATGCAAAGACCCCTGCCGAACAGGGGTCAGTTGCACGGAATGCTAGGATTATAGCCGGAAACCAAGACACCGTCAAGTTGAGTCAGAATCCTGTGATAGGAGTCTGTCCCGTGTCCGACCGGATTGCAAAGGACTTTTCTATGCCGTACTGATCGCAGACGCGGCCGAGTTCCTGGTCTGATGCATCCAGCCTCTCGTCTACGCTGACCTGATCGCGCTTGATGTCCTTGAGCTTTGCCAAATCCAGCTTATTGGTGGCTTCCTGGAATTTCCCCATGAACACGATGAACTCCCGCATCGCGTCGTAGTATTTCCCTGCCAGGACAGCGCAAGCTCCCGGCGGCCGGGCCGACAGGAAGTATGCCGATATCTGCTGCCATTCCTGTGTATACCGGCTGGCCTGGCCGGTCAGCTCACGAGGAGCCGTGGATTCCTCGAAGTCCTCGTCGAAGGGAAACGCCTTGGCTATGAGGTCAGGCGCTTTCGCCACCAGATCGTTCAGCTCCTTGGCAGTGACGTCCTGGCGCATCTTCTCCACGCGCTTGAGGTGCTCCAGATATGCGACTACATCCGCGGGCGGCGCGGGCTTCTCCTGCTTCTTGATGTCCAGGGGCGGGTTCTTCACGTCGGTCTTGAGGACGCTCGGTTGAGGAGCGCCGGGCAGCGGCGGCACCCTCACGACAGGAGCATGCTGAGGACTTTCCACCGGCGCCACCTGAGTTACTTTGCCGCCCCAGGGCTTGAGCGCGAGGAAGACGGCCAGAGCCGCAACGATGCAGAGGCCCGCAAGCACGGCCCAGATTCCGATTCGCTTCTTCGGAAGCTCGGATGTAGGAACATCAGGATAGGCAGTCGAAATAGGCTGCCCGCAGGACAGGCAAAACCTGGATTCGGACGGGACTTCTTGCCCGCATTTGGTGCATCGCACCGCAACCGCCTCCTTGGGGGGCCTTCCGCTTCGAGTATACCACCGGGGGCTGATGAAGTCAAACTAAACCGCGGAGATGAAGGGTAGGGGCGAGGTCGCCTCGCCCGTGCATGGGGAATCGGGTAACCACACGAACAAAAAGGGCAACCGCGGGGGTTGCCCCTTGTCCTTGCTTCTTCGCAGGATCGGGGCTAGCATGTTTGGAGGATCAACCTCTGGCAATAGCGAATATACCATCAGGGTAGTTGTTATCGGCCTCGGACACTTGGGTGGATACGAACGCCAAATGCCAATCGATAGAGAAAAGATCCTAGACGCAATTCGGCAAACTGCCAAGGCACTGGGGCATTCCCCTTCGCGGGCGCAATTCGTGGCTGGAACCGGTATCAGCGAGTACCGCGTTCTACAGCATTTTCCGAGCTGGCGGGAAGCTGTGCGCGTTGCGGGGTTCGACGTAGACCCAACTAATCTGCGTCTCGATCCGGCGGAATTGCTGCAAGACTGGGGTGAACTGGTTCGTACACTGCGGCAGATTCCCACACGCATTCAGTATAGAAGGGAAGGCAAACACAGTCCCGGGACTTTTGAGAACAAGTTTGGCCCCTGGTCTACAATTCCAGCGAGGTTTCGCGACTTTGCACGGGACAAGCCCGAATGGGCTGATGTGCTCGCTCTGTTACCGAAAGCAGCCCCGAGGGCAGAACGTACGCCCGGCGCTTATCCGCGAAATGGTAGTGTTACGGAAACTACTCCACCCTCCGCTTCCCCAAAACAGCGCCACTCAAAGCTTTGGAACCGTCCAACCTATGGTAACCCCGTCGACTTCCGCGGACTTCGCCACGAACCAACCAATGAAGCTGGGGTTATCTTTCTTTTCGGCATGGTCGCAAGAGAACTCGGCTACATGGTTGAGGCTGTTCAGGATGGGTTTCCCGATTGCGAGGCAAAACGTCAGATTGCATTGGGTAAGTGGCAAAAGGTCTTCATCGAGTTCGAATTCGAAAGTAGGAACTTTCGTGACCACGGCCATCCGACAGACGGATGCGATGTGATCGTTTGTTGGCATCACAACTGGCCAGATTGCCCTGACAGCCTCGACGTTCTGGAACTCAAGGCCGCTATCAGGATGCTTGCCAAGTCAGAGGACTAATCTAGGGACCTCGGTACGCGTTTAGTTAGCTCTCTGCCACTCAGCGGCTTCCTGCCGAAGCTGAAACTGCCCTACCTAGTAAGTGGAAGCCGCCTCAGGCGAATGCGGGTTTTCTGTATGGTGAGGCTAATACCGAGTTCTCGCAAGATGCGCGGCGTGGAGCGGGGGAGTCTCTGATCGAGGAGGAGTTTCATCACGCAGCGGTGACCTCTATGACACGGTCATCGAGGTTGGCGGCTGCATATTCGAGGGCCTGGCGAATATCCTCCTCTTCGAGCTCAGGATACTCGCGCAGCAAGTCCTCATGGTTGGGATAGACCGCCAGCGCCCCAAGCACGCGCCGGACTGTGATGCGCAGCCCGCGAATGCACGGCTGCCCATTCATCTTGCCTGGTTCAACTGTGATCCGATCGAATGTTGCCACAGCGCATAACCCTCTCGACTGGCATCCTCGAATGAGAATATACCAGAAGGCGCGCTCATAAGTCAAAGAAAGGAGGTTTTTTCGCCCGCACAAGGTTATGTGGGCGAGGTCGCCTTGCCCCTACGAGATTACGACCGGCGGGCGGCGACGAGGGTGCTCATGTAGAAGGGCTTCATAACGCTGTCCACGGCGACGCCGCCGCGAGATGCGGACGAATGGATGAAGAAACCGTTTCCGATGTAGATGCCGGCGTGGTCGATCTGGACGCGCTTGCAGGCGAAATAGAGTCGGTCGCCCGCCTGCAGTTGGCTCCATCCGACCGGGATGCCAACCATCGCCTGGTCGCGCGCAGTGCGAGGGAGATTGACGCCTTGGCTCGCAAAGACGGCCTTCACGAAGCCCGAGCAATCCAGTCCGCCCAGGGAGTAACCTCCCCATCTGTAGGAAATCCCGAGGCACCTAAGGGCGGTGTTGACAACCCGGCTGCCCAATCCTTTCGTCTGGGAAGGGTGGGTGACTAGCTTATAGTCGAGCAGGCCAACATTCTTCTTCTCGATCCAGCCGGTGCTTGAATCAATCATGAGAACGCCGTACCAGCCGCCGTTCTCACCGACGACGGCGAGGTAGGTATCCTTAGGGCAGACGAACAGCGCCCGTCCCTTCTTGTCGGGCCGGGATCTGATATCGGCCTTTGCTGAGACGACGACGCCGACCCGGCCGATGCTGATTTCCTTCTTGGCCGACTGATTGGACCCCTGTGCGAGGGTCTGCTGCTTGCTCGATCCTTCGCGCGTGGCGCCAAGAGTCTCGTGGTTGAGCCGCAGATCGCTCTTCGCCTCTTTCTGCGACTCGCCTGCCGGGGCGTCGAGCGTGATGGTCAGCGTCTCATCCGCAAGTCCCGGGCCGGACAGAGCAAACCCGGTCAGAATTGTGAGAATGAACAAGGCCGCCTTTTGCAAGATGCTGAACCTCCGAATGCCGCTCCCCGTCGTGAAGAAGCAGGCGCAAATGAGCTGGATGTCCCTATTCACATTATCGGCCGGTTTGCCCGGGAATCTGCAGCCAAAGCAGTTGTGAGTCGCCAGTGGTCAGTCGTCAGCGACACTCTCCCAGGGGAAGAGTGCAGAGATGTCCACTGCACCGACGATGAGTCCTAGCGCTTGGAGAACTGGAAGGCGCGTCGGGCGCGCTTGAGGCCGTACTTCTTGCGCTCCTTGACCCTCGGATCCCGGGTCAGATAGCCGAGTCTGCGAAGGGTTGGCCGGAGCTCCGGGTCGGCCACCACGAGGGCCTTCGAGATGCCGTGGCGGATGGCGCCGGCCTGGCCGGAGATTCCACCGCCCGTGACTATCGCCGCAACGTCGAATTTACCGGTCACGCCGACAACTTCCATGGGCTGGCGAATCAGCATCTCCAGCGTCTTTCGGCCCAAGTAGTCGGCCGCAACAAGCTTGTTGATGGTGATATCGCCGGGGCCCGGGGTCAGCCAGACCTTCGCCGTCGCGTCCTTCCTGCGACCAGTCGAATAGTGTCTAACCTGCTGTTTTGCCAACGCAGTGTCTCCTCCTAAATCTCCAGTTGCTCAGTCTCCTGAGCCGCATGCGGATGCTCGGGACCTCTGTACACGCGCAGTTTCTTTAGCATCTGTGCGCCCAGCGTATTATGGGGCAGCATCCCCTTGACTGTGCGCATAACGAGCTTTTCGGGCTTTTCTGCCAGCATCTTTCCATATGTGGTTGACTTGATGCCGCCGGGATACTGGGAATGCCAGTATATCTTCTCGTCCGGCTTGCCCCTGCCTGTCAAAATGACTTTCTCGGCGTTGATGATGATCACGTGGTCGCCGGTATCCATATGCGGGGTGAAGATCGGCTTGTGCTTGCCGCGCAGGATTTTCGCTACCTGCGAAGCGAGTCGGCCAAGCGACTTTCCCGCAGCATCAATCACGTACCACTTGCGCGTTATGTCTTTCGGCTTCGCCGTGTATGTTCTCATCTGAATCGTCTCTCCTCAGTACTCCACCCTGGTCAGATACAAGCCTTGCGGCGGGGCGCTGACTCCTGCCGCCCGGCGGTCACAGGCAGCCAGCATCCCGGCTATCTCTTCCGGACGGCGCTTGCCCTGCCCGACCTCCACGAGGGCGCCTACTATCGCCCTCGCCATGCCGCGAAGAAAAGCGTTCGCCCTGATCCTAAAGAAAACCGCGTCTCTCCTTCGCGCTATGGCTAAGTCAAAGACCCGCCTTACCGTGCTTGCGCCTGCGCGCTCCGGCACGCCGAACGAGGCGAAATCCCTAGTCCCGATAAG
>Ga0307380_10000640_pt1 | contig 53354 bp, 59 predicted proteins | sample UN3MG_FD_202239 | JGI IMG/M metagenome (GOLD analysis project Ga0307380, IMG submission 202239) | Soil microbial communities from Risofladan, Vaasa, Finland - UN-3 | ecosystem: Environmental > Terrestrial > Soil > Coastal area > Acid sulfate soil | place: Finland: Risofladan, Vaasa | collected... | reverse complement strand
GTATGCAACTGGGGTAACTCTAAAGTTATAAAAATTTTAACCAATCGAAAACGAAAGAAAGCTATAAGTTGTACATTAAAGAGGAAATAGTTATGGTATATAAAGGTGAAAAGAAAATAAAAAGAAGATTCCTTATAGAATTGCTTAAGAATCTTTTTAAAAGGAGAAAGAAGGATGCCATACATAAGAAAAGCAGATCGATTTAATTTTGATAAATCTCTTAATGAATTTCCCAACACAATAAATAAAGGGGATTTAAATTATTGTGTTACAGTATTAGCATTAAAATATATTAAAAATCATGGTAAATCATATACAAATATTTCATCAGCTGCTTCGTCATTAGTCGACGCTGCTGATGAAATAAAAAGAAGATTGCTTGGTCCTCATGAAGATCAAAAGATTAGGGAAAATGGCGATCTGGAGTTATATCATGAGCTTTCATTGCGATAGATGTGATAAAAAAACTCATATTCAAAGAAAGAGTATGTTTAATAATGACAATATTTGTCAAGATTGTCAGATATTAGAAATAGAGCATCCCCAGTTTGAAAAAGCAAGAGAGGCCGTTATGGATTCAATAAGCAGAGGAGACTATGAATTTAGTGGAATTGGTCTTCCAGAAAATTTAAAGCGAAAATTTAATAAAATGTTAGGAGCTGAAAATGAATAAAGCTGATTTCTACATCGGTATAGATAAAGATGCAAAATGGATAGGGAGCTTGTTAAAATATGGAGATCCTGTAAGTATTGTTATACCGAGATTTCTTTTAATGACAAATCCAGTTGACTATGAAGAATTATTCACTGAACTATTAGAAGAATTATATTATGGTGTTAAACCTGAAGATGGATGGCCACATTTATGGCAAGACAGTCAAATGACCAATTATTCATATCATTTATTTAATGGTAAGGTTTGGTGTTCAATGATGGGAGGTCAATTATTTGACCCTCTTGTTATTATTGGTGGTGAAGATCTAATTGCCGCAGAAAAATATGCACCAAGGATTAAAGTTGAATATCCTTTTATGATAGCGCCTTTTATAACTCCAATAGATCTAAATAAAACCCATTGTGGAGTATTCAAATAATGGACAATATATTACCAAAACTATATAGAGAATATGGAGAATATTCAAACTGGAGAAATTTTCCATATTCTAAAGATGGTCTTAAACCAGTTGAAAGAAGAATATTATTTTCAACTCTTCAAATGGCTAGAAGCAAATTAACAAAATCTGCTAGGGTTGACGGACATGTTATAGGTAATTATCATCCACATGGATCTGTATATGGTTCAATTGTTCAATTAGTTAGACAAGGATTTCTAGAAGGTCAAGGAAATTTTGGTTGTAATGTTGGAGTAGAACCAATTGGACCAGCAGCGTCACGTTATACAGAAGTTAAATTATTACCATTTGTAATAAACTTGGTATTTAAAAATCTAGAGTTTGTTCCATGGATAGTAAATGATCTTGATCAAAAAGAACCTTTATATTTACCCAGTATGTTTCCCTTATGTTTAATTGGAAATACTTACACACAGGCAATTGGATTTGGGTATAGATCATATATTCCATGTTATAAAATTGAGGATTTATATAAAAGACTACAATGGCTTATAGGGGAAAGAAAAAATAAAATTACTATCCAGCCAATTACCGACTGTACAATTACAGCTTCAAATAAAGACCTTGAGCAATTACTGACAACTGGAAAAGCAAAAATAAATGTCGAGGGAATTATTGAAGAAATCCCCAGAAATAGCACTGTTATATTAAAATCATGGCCTCCTGGAAAAAAGTTTGAATCTATTTTGAAAAAATTTCAAAAAGAATTAGATTCAGGAGCTATTGGATTTTCAGACTTATCTGTTGATACAACTATGATTATGTTTAAAGTTTTAAGAGAAAGAAACAGAGATGTAATATATAACAACTTTGTTAAAAAATTAAAAAATGCAATTCAAGGCAGTATATCATTTGAAACAACTGTCATAAATCAAAACAAAAAGGTTGAGATTAAATCTCTTGACGAAATGTTAGTAGAAACATTTGAAATTTATATAAAATCTGAAAAGGATTTTTTAACAGATAAGATAAATAAAATACAACAAAAAATTGACGAGTTAAAAATACTGCAAATTATACGACCATTGTTAAGTGATTGTTTAAAGAAACAATATGATATAGATTCTACAGTAAATGAAATATCTAGTAAGTCCACAATCAAGAAGGAAATTGTTCAAAATTTATTTGAAAAATATAGGATTAAAAAATTATTGACTATAGATTTTGATACAAAATATTTGAAAGATGAAAGTTTAGAGGTCAAATTAAAATTAGATAATCTTAAGAATCATGTTTTAGAAGACTATCAAGAGCTAATTTCTAATAAACAATAATAAGGAGGAATATCCAATGATTAAATTTACTTATCCAGTCGAAATTACAAGAGAGTTTACTTTTGATTCAAGTCATAAGTTGTTAAACTATGATGGAAAATGTGCCAATCTTCACGGACATACATACCACCTTCAAATTTCTTTAAAAAGAAGAATTGATCCTGAAACAGGTATGGTTATAGATTTTGGAGAATTGAATAAAACTATTTCTGAATTAATTTTAGAGAAAATAGATCATGTTTATTTAAATGATGTGATGGATATTAATCCTACTGCCGAAAATATGTTATGTTGGATATGGAAACAATTAGAAAAAGAGCCAATTGGTGAACTATTGAGTAAAATAAGATTATGGGAAACTCCTAATTCATTTGCAACCATTATAGCAGAGGATATGTTAGTGGAGTAAATGGTATATAAATAATGGATATTATAAAAAGATCTGGGTTATTAATTTCAAAAACACACAAGGATAAAGAATTCTATCAAAAAATTGTAGAAGAATTAACCAGAAGAAGTCAAGCATATCAAACATCAAATTATATAGTTAATGAATTTTTTCTTGAATCGGAAAACTTTCTTCTTATACCCAGAATGTTTCCAATAGATAAATATCAATTTTGTAAAATTGATAATCGTCAAAATAAAGGAGATGATATTAATATATCTCACAACATAATACTAAGAAGTGAAACTCAAAAATTAGCAATAAAACATATGATGGATAATGATAGTGCTATCTTGCAATTATTGCCTGGTGTGGGAAAAACTGTTATATCCATTTATATGATTGCTGAAAGAAAAAAGAAATCTTTTATTTTAGTGCATAGAGATAGTCTTGGAGATCAATGGCGTGATAGATTTTTACAATTTACAAATCTTAATAAAGATGATATTGCAAGGATTTCATCCACAACTTTTAAAGAAGATCTAAAAAAACCAATAGTCATTTCAACGGTTCAAACCTTTATATCTTTATTAAAACGAAATCGAAAAGAGTTTCTCTATGCATTAAATGACGCAAATATTGGAGTATTTATAGCTGATGAAGTTCATACGTCGGTTGGTGCTCCGACTTTTTCAGAATGTTCAATTCATATTCCAGCGAAATATACATATGGTCTTAGTGCAACACCGTATAGATATGATGGTAATGGTGACATAATTGAATATCACTTGGGAAAAATATTTTCTGATGATGATATAAAAGGAACTATGCCTGCAAACGTTACTGTATTACTTGTTGATTATCAAATAGATACTGCAGCAAGATGGAAATATATTCATTGGGGAGGAGAGTTTCAACGATCCAGATATCTAAATTTAATAAAAAAATCAAAACCTTTTCTTCTAGCAATAAAAGGTCTTTTAAAAAGATTGAAAAAAGATAAAAATATGATAGTGATGCTTGAGAGAATAAAATTAATTGATGACTTATATAATTGGTTAGACCATAAGAGTAAATCTAAATTCTGTGGTTCTGCAAAATTAGATGCTCTTGATTCACAAATAACTTTTACAACTCCTGGAAAATGTAGAGATGGAATTGACGCCCCTAAAAAAGATTGTTTAATAATGTCTTCGCCGATATCTAATATTGAACAATTAACTGGCCGGGTTACTAGAGCAATAGATGGCAAGAAAACTCCAATTGTTATTGATATGGTTGATTATGGGTGTACTTATATTTCAAATACTTTTAGAAATAGAAATGAATATTACAAGAAGAAGAAATGGCAAGTTAATTATATCTTGTTAAAAAATAACATATTATACAATATTGATGAACAAAAAGCAATCAATATTATAAGAGGAGAAAGTGTATCATGAAAATTAAAATAGACTTTGTAACAAACAGTAGTTCTTCATCATTCGTAGTAATGGGTGGTAATATAGAAATTGATAAAATACCACAAAATATTATGACAGAGATTCAAGAAAAAGAAGATATAGATCTCGATGATATACAGTATAATCTTGACGTTTTTACCAGAGGAAATGAACTCGAAACATCAACCGGATATGATTATAACGGACAAGTAATGGTTGGTATTGAATATACCAGAATGAAAGATGATGAAACATTAGCAGAATTTAAAATTAGAGTTAAAAAACAAATTATGGATTCTTTTGGTATAGAAGTTGAACCGGTCCATATTTCAGGGTGTTGGATGGATAACTAATGAAAATAAAAACAGATTTTGTAACAAATAGCTCATCTACTGCTTATATAGTTGTAATACCTCCAAATTTTGAAACTACTAAAGAAGAATTGGAGAGCTTATTAGATTGGGAACTAGATAATGAAGAAGAGGGTGAAGAAAGTTATTTCTTTGAGTCTACTCTTGATGGTATTGATTCACTTAAAAATGGTTTTACCGTCAATCCTGAAGATATAAATGAGAATTCATTTTATGCTCTTAAAAATCTTTTAATAAAAAAAGGAATAATTATAGCTCAGATTGAATCTGGGGAGAAAGGAGTGGATAGTATGACAGGAGTAAAACCAGAAGTAATTGAAAAAACATTCTTATCAATTTGTAACCTTCAAGAAATAAAGGAGTTAATAGACAGATGAAATTTGTATATACAGCTGATATTCATTTATCAAAATATGGGCAAGATACTATTGAACAAACCAGTAGTTTACCAGAAAGATTACATAGTATAAAAAAGACAGTTTATAATATAGCTGATTATTGTTGTAATAATGATATAAGAACATTTATAATTGGTGGAGATCTTCTACATAACAAATCAATTATTTATTCAATTGCTCAAGAAATCCTGTTAGATTTCTTTGACACATATAAAGATTTAGAATTTTGGGTTATTGATGGTAATCATGACCTATCTAGTAAAGGATCAGAATCAATTTCATCACTAAGGCCTCTTCAACATGTTCCAAATGTAGAATGGATTACTCAATTTTCAGGATATGGTGATAATAAAAATATATTATTTGTGCCATATTCATATGACATGATTAAAACAATTAAAGAATATAAAGCTGATATTTTAATATCTCATTTTGGATTGAATGAAGGAATTTTAAATAGTGGTATAAGTATTATTGCTGATATTGGTTTAAAAGATTTAATTGGAAAATATAAGTTAGTTCTCCTTGGACATTATCATAAGCCACAGCAAATTATTAATGATAACATTAGTTTATACTATGTAGGTTCCCCCATTCAATTAGATTGGGGCGAGAAAAATGAAGATAAACGATTTCTGGTTGTTGATACAGAAACGTTAAAAGTTGAAAGTATACCAACTACTGGATATAAAAAATATCTTGAATACGAAATTACCGAAGAGAATAAACAAGAAATTATTGAAAGAGCTCGCAAAGAACAAGAGTGCGGATCTTATGTTAAAATTGTAAAGAAAGACAAGATTGATCTAGGCAACGATATAGATGATCTTCAAATAATTGATAAGTCTGAGGTAGATATAACAAACAGAGGAATTAGTTCAAGTATGTCAAAAGCTGATATATTTAAACGTTATGTAGAAGCTAAAGAAATTCCTGAAAATGAAATTGAAAATTATCTAAAGGTAGCAACTCAACTAATAGAAGGGGTATAATATGAGAAAAATAATATTTGAAAAAGTCGGAATGAAAAACTTTGGGCCTTATATAGATCCCTTAGAATTTGAAATAAAAGATGGAATCCTTACGCTTATTACAGGCCCCAATGGTATCGGCAAAACAATGTCACTCGATGCTATCCCATATACTTTCTATGGAATAACAACTAAGGGCGCTAGAGGTGATGATGTAGTAAATAATATAATTGAGAAAAATTGTCATACTTGGGTAGACTTTAAAATTGATAATGATAAATATTCTATAAATAGATATCACAAACATAGTAAATATAGTAATACAGTCTTACTTTCTAAAAATGGAGAAGCACCTTATAAGAAAGGTCAAAAAGAAGTTTTACCTGAAATCGAAAGATTGGTTCTACCTAGACAATTGTTTATGAATACTATTATGTTTGGTCAAAAAGTAAAAGACTTCTTTACAGATCTTGGGGATGTAGACAAAAAAGATATTTTTAGAAAAGTTTTGAAACTTGAAGAATATGTTCTATATTATAATAATGCAAAAAAAGAATTAGATCAAATTGATAAAGATTTTGAAAAATTAAAGAATGATATAGTAGTTAATCTTACTTTAACAAAGGATGCAGAAAATCAAATTAAAGATCAAAAATTATTAAATAAACAATTTGAACAAAATAAACAAGATCAGTTAAATAAATTTGAAAAGAAAAAACAAGTTAATAATACACTTCTTAAACAATGGGCGGATTCTATTAATAAATTAAAGAAAAATGATACCAATTTGGAATCTATTTTGACTAAAATTGCAACGGTCACCAACGAATTAAAAAATATTGGTTCTGGTCTTGAAAATGAAAAAGAAAAAATTCGAGCGGAAGCACTTAAGAAAGAATCAGAAATAAAAGATCAAGCTAACAAATTTAAAATAGAGATTATAAATAATTTTAAAAAAATGGTCGATTTTTTTCAACAAGGAAAAGATGAGGAAAAAAAGAAAATAACAGAAAAACATTTATTATTAATAGATGACAGATCTAACATTAGAGAAAATATTATGGCTCTTAAAGCTAGTGAAATGGCATTACAAGAATCAATTAATGAGATGGCAAATTCAGTTTTATCTGCTGAGCTTACTACCTGTCCAACATGCGAACAAAAAATCACAGAAGAAACTCGTAATCTTCTATTGAAAAAACGTGAAATATTAATCAATCAAAAAACTAAAGTGTTAAATAATATTGAAATAGAAAATAAGAAAGAAATAGAAGTAAACACACAAATAACCAATTTCTTAGAAGAGTCTGATAAAAGTTCACAGGAATTCGATGTAAAAATAAAACAATGTAAAACTGATGAAGAAAAAAAGAAAAATGAATGTCAAAATAAATTAAATAATTCTCTTGCTCAAATTCAAGAAATTATTAAGGGTTTAGAAGAAGAAATAGTAAAAAAGTTTGCTGATAAGTTAATAAATATGAAAGCAAACCTTCAAAAATTAAAAGGTAATAAAACATCAATTGAAAATTCTCTTCAAGAAATACACCAAATAGAAACCACAATTAAAGATATTCAAAATGATATAATTCAAATAAATCGAGATATTGATCGTATTCAAAAATCAGAATTTGACTTAACAATATTAAATGCTGCAAAACAAAGAATTGTTGATTTAAATAATTTGGTTACTACAATGAATAATAATATTCTTGAATTAGAAAAACTTCATAAAGTAATTACATTTTGGAAAGAAGGATTTTCTTCAAGGGGTATTCCATCTATGTTAATTGATGATTCAATACCTTTTATGAATAAAAAAGTTTCAGAATATTTAGATAAGATTTCAAATGGAAGATATATAGTTTCATTTGATACTCTTGACGAAACAAAAAGCGGAGAATTTAGAGATAAAATTTCTGTTAAAGTTGTTGATACACAAACAAAAGCTAATAAAAGAGTTCAATTATCAGGAGGACAAACACGTCTAATTGATATTGCAACAATTTTAACTTTAGGAGATTTACAATCTAAAGTACAAGAAGTATCATTTAATATACTATTATTTGATGAAATTTTCGATAGTTTAGATGATACTAACGTAGAATTTGTATCAAAAGTATTACGAATATTAACTGATGATAGATCTGTATTTGTTATTTCTCATAAACATGTTGATCAACTTGAAGCAGATGATGTTTACAATTTTAGTTAGGAGATATATATGAAAATTAAAACAGACTTTGTAACCAATAGTTCCAGTACATCATTTGTTTTGCATACCAAATGTACTGGATTTTTACCTGTTAAATATTTTTCTGAACAAGGTCATGGGTATCTAGCTCAAAAAGAAATAACACAAAATATGATTACTAATCTATTTAAAGGAAGTAAATACACTATAAAAACTGGTACATACTCATATAATTCTACCTGGTTGGTTTTAACCAATTCTGAATATGAAAAAAATTTTGACTATCCAGAAACTTTAGAAATAACTTTACATATGGTAAATAGTAATGAATGGATTGACTCAGATGAAGAAGTAAAGTGTGTAAAAACAATATTAAATATAGATACTAAACCACACACTATAATTCATGTTGACCCCATTAATGAGGTAATTGAAGATCTATTAAAGATAATTATAAAAGATGTAAACATTCCTTTTTGTTCATTGATTTACACATGTATCCCTGAAAGTACTGGGAGTGGTGGGTGGGATGGTGGAGATCCAACAGGAAAATATACAACAACTCCTGAACTTGCTATACATGAAACAAAAGTTGGAAACATTTTTATAATAAATAATAAAATAGTAAGTGAACTATCAGGACCAAAAGATGCTTTTCATATAATAAATAGTATTAAAGATGTGTTTAATAAAGGTGTGATGATAGGGAGACCCGATGAATAAAATAAAAATAGTCAACTTATTTATAACAAGAAGGTGTAATCTCAAATGTTCATACTGTGGTATTACAAGAAATTATAAAAACAAACCAAGTATATATCCTGATATGAAACATTATTATGAAAATGAAATGTCCACGGAGTATGTAATAGAATTATTAGGTAAATTCAAAGCTCATAATCCAGATATTTTCATAATCATATATGGAGGTGAGCCACTGTTAAGAAAAGACTTGCCTGATATTATTAATTTCTGCAACAAAGAAAATATTAATTATACAATCATTACAAATAACACTCCTGAGATTCAACCATTAACCGAGCGACTATTTGAAAAAACGGGAGGGGATATACGCGGTTTTACTTCATCAGTAGATCCTGTATTCAATCAAAAAGATGGATCTGATCGAGTAAAGAAAAGTACCAGTGGATTAACAAATCTTTTAAAACGTAAATATATAGTAAAAGATTTAGTAGCTGAAATTACTGTTATGCGAGAAAACATTCCATATCTTTATGATCTTATTAAAGAATTAACTGGGTACGGAATTAACAGTGATATAACTTTTATTGATACTGCAAAAAGCGAATATTATGATTTTTCAAATGTTACAGAACCATGGAAATTGGTTCATATATCCCCCGAATTGGCAGAGCAATTTCAAAGAATATGTGATGATAAAAGTTTGAATATTCATATGAAGGAATTCTTACTCCCTGCTATTTGGAATATATTGCCATCTAATATGGATTGTGGTATTGAAAAAGATTTACATAATATTTCTGTTGATGCTGATGGTTCAATTAGATTATGTACTCGTATTAGAGGACATTATACTCCTAACAGTGTTTCCATAAATAATCTATTTACAAAAGATATGGAAGTTAATCCTTATACTAAACAATGTATAATTAAAGATAAAAAAATGTTTTGTAAATTATGTAATCATACGTGTTTACTCATGAGTAAGTACGGAGACAATGTGGATGAATTAGTCCATAAAAAAATAAGGCAAGGAGGATAAAACTATGGCGGTCGACCCAACTATTATAGATAATGCAATAGAATTTTGGAATATTATTAGGGATGAAAAAGTTGTAACTGTAAAGTTTGAAAAAAAATCTGATGGTTCAACGAGGATAATGAAATGTACTTTAGATTTTTCATTAATTCCTAAAAAAGATTATCCAGACAAAAATATTAATATTCCAAAAATTCTCAAGTTAATGCAAAAAAGTAAAATTATTCATGTTTATGATTTAGAGAAAAAAGGATGGAGATCAGTTCCTTTTGATAAAGTTGAATATTTAAAGACTATAAATAAAACATATAAAATTAAAACAAATTAAGGAGGTTTAATGACAATATTAGGGGATATAATCAAAGAACTTGGCGAAAAGGATTTAACCTTACAAGTTAAAAAAATGTGTGAAAGGATAGAATTAGAAGAAATAAAAAATTGCAAACATCCGGAAAGACTACCAACTGGACCAAATACTTTTCTAACAATTGAAGTTCCTGGAATTAAAAAAAATGAAGTTTCTTATCTATCTTTAGAAAGAGAGGGAGAGGAAGAATATCTAACAGTATTGTGGAGTTTGTATAATAAGTTTTATGTTGATGAATCTAAGAATTTAAAAAAGATAAAAGTTTGGCAAATAAATGAAAACAAAGCAGAGAAAATTTTAATCAACTTTGCAAAAACCGTAAAATTTCTAAGAGGTGAATAATGGTAAAGCGAGAATTAATTCTTGATAAATGGAACGTTAGTTATTTTGATAATCATTATGTTGATATTGAAAAAGAACGAGAAGGCACACTAGAAAGAAAAAAACAACTGCCAATTAATATGTTTTTTGATAAAATTAAAGAGAAGAAAGAAATATCTTATATATTGCCAGCAAACTGTAGATATTCTATTAATATAAATCATAATAGTTATAAATTATTTGTAATTGAAGAACCACCACAAATGAGAACAATGTTCCTTAATTATGATATGTCAATGACTGTTGCAGAATTAAAAGCAACTGGAGATCTCAAAAAATTCGGTTATGAAAACTGGTTTAAAGAAAATCAAAAACCATATAAATTTTATTTAGCATTTCCATATTTAATTTATATAATTTTAGTAGACCAATTTAATAACTTTAAAGAATTAAAAGTTTTTTCAAGGGTTACCCCTCTTAATAGTTTTGGAGATTATTTATGTATAATTCCTTTAATGAATATCAATAAGAATCAAAGAGTTTGTACAGGAACGATAACATCTAGTTATTCTAACAAAACTGTATCCTCTGCTATCAATGGTGTTATAAAGACATTTTGGGGAAATGTATTTAACAAAGATTATATATATAACGTACAATCTTATAATGATATACCATTTGTTTGTGATTATTTAACATGGCAATATTATAGTAAAGTTGATCCTATGTTTATCTATAATGTTGAATGGATTCCTTATGATACAATTGGTAATGTAATTAATAAAGTTGAAAACTCAAATACTCGTTTTGATAAGTGTGAAGATAATGGATTTCAAAAATTAGTAGAAAAAATCTTTTATGAACCAACTCTAACAACTAAAATAGATGAAAAAACAAAAACTCGTATATATGATAATATGGCGGATTCTATTAATATTGAAAGAATACCAATATTTGTAAATGATTCTTTTATGATAAAAAATAAAAAATATTTCGTGAGATCATTTATGTCTCCAGGAGGAGCAAGTAGACTTACCCATATAAAACTAGAGGATAGTAATAAAAAGATTATAATATATAAATTAACAAAATTATTCGAGAATTACTTGAGAGAAAGTATTATGAAAGAAAGATTTATTCAATCCATAACTTTAAAAGATGGGTCAGTCGTTAAACAAGGATCTATAATAAAATCTACTAATATACATGGTAATGAAATTTATAATAAAATTTTATATATGAGATATGGAATTGATGGAAAAATTGAAGCTAGAATTAAATCTTCTTTAATAGCTCTAGAAGATATAAAAAATATAAAAGTCATGAATATGAAAAAGATATTGATAAATGGAATTAAATTAACTAAAAATAAAATATATGATATTCTATTTGATTATAAAAACTGTTACAGTAGAGCTTCAGCGCCTGTTAAAATTATCAAAAAATTAAGATTCAATGATTTAGATATTTTACCTGGCGGTAAAATGACAACACTATTCGAAGAAATGAAAGGGGATAAAAATTATTGGATAACTTCTGATGACTTAAATAAAAGACTTATTAATCCTAAGGGGTTTAGAAAACTTCCTTCTATATGTAGATTAGGAACGACAATGATCGCTAATCTACATATAAAGACTAACTCTTATGCACAAAATTACCTGTTTATAGATGAACACAATATTTATAAACCTGATTATAATGAGACTATGAATGTTATATTTAAAGATAAAGAACATTTATTTATTGAAAGTTTTGATATGGACTTATCATTTAAAGTTGGAGATAAAGTTGTTACATCTAATTGGATAAATCCAATTGAAATGCTAAAAGTTAAAACTATAACAGGTTTTCTATCTAAAGATAATAATCTTAATATATTATTAGAAGATCAACATGGAAATAAATCTGAACATATATATCTAAATAAAAGTTCATCTGATTTTACAGTTAATGTTGGTACATTAAGACATATTGAAAAAGAGTATGATGGGATGACATCTGGTCTTAAAATTCAAGCAAAGAAACCTCAAATCTTTAATTTTCCAATGAAAGATGTAAACATAATTGTTGGTTTCTTAACAGATACTGGTGGAGATGTTCCATTAGCATTATGTTCAAATGGTGCAACACTTTGGGCTGATGAACTGAAAGAAAATTTTAACTTAATTAGCATGAATAATAAAAAATGGAAATCGCTCAAACATATTCCGATGATATATCAAAAAAAATTTAAATATCAACCTGGGGATATGACTACAATTCCATATTCTGAAAATCGGAATTTACAAAATTTATTATGTCTTCAACTTGTGGGGGATAGATTGGTCACTCAATATCTAAGCGGAGAAGATGCTATAAATCCTTATTCAAATGGATATTTTTACCCAGAATTAAAAACAGTGGTTGATAGAATAGGATTCTTAACCCCTAGATATTCCCAAACTCAATTAAAAGTACAACCATTTGTAAGAGCATACCCCAATTTCCATGGTATGTATACCATTAACCCAGACGTTTGTATGAGTTATCCAGTAGAAGAAAGGAGAATTTTAAATGTTTCCAATATACCTGTATAAAGGTGGAGAACTACCAGCAGATGAAATATGTTATTTAATTGCAAAACAAGGTATTTTTCTAAAAAAGAAAGTAGGATTAGTTGAAAGTGTAACAAAGGTTGATAAAATCTCAATACTTAATGAATTAAAACCATGGGCCAAAATGGACCTGCCTAAAATTTCAGGCCCGCAAATGGCCAAAGTAATATCATTTTTTAAAGCGGTTGTAGAAACTTATAGTGGAGAAGCCAATGTCTTTTTATATTATAGTGAAGAAAAAAATAAATATACTTTGGGTGTGCCAAAACAAGAAGTAACTGCAGCATCTCTTGCTTATGAAGAAGGAACCGGCATTCCTGGATATAATCTGATAGGAACAATCCATAGTCATGCTAGAATGTCTGCATTTCATTCTCCAACTGATGATAAAGATGAGAAACATTTTGACGGACTTCATATTACAGTTGGTCATTTAACAGATGATTATCAAAGTCTTTCAGTATCAATTGTTGTCAATGGGTATCGTGTCATTGTAGATCCATGTGATTATATTGACAAATGTGTATCAGTTGAAGTTCCTCGAAATTCATATACATACAATTCCTATAATAATACAAAGATATATAAATATATTGATGGGAAAATGACTTTGGTTGAACCTGAAACAATTGTAAAACCTCCTATTAGATATGATAAAAGGTTTGAGATTCAAGTTTCTGAAAATCAAAGACAATTTAACAAAAAGTGGTTAAAGAAAGTTTCTAGAAAAGTATGGACTTCCAAAACATACGCTGCTCGTAATCAGAATTATATGGATTATGAATTCTTTGACTTTTTCGGAAGTGGTTATGATTCCCTTACAGAATGGATGATTAATAAAGGAAAAATGGGTAATACTAAAAATATATTAAATGTTGGACCAGTTAAAGATGGTATCAAATTTCCAGATCATGGAGATTTTGAAGATTTTGAAGATTCTGGTAATCTTGATGAATATAACCCATGTCGAAATTGTATATTCAAAGATTCTAAACTAGAATATGCATATGAAATTTTAGAAACTAGTATAGATCCAGATGAAGATTTACCTGAAACTAATAATTTTATATTAGACGAAACAGAATGTATGGAAAAAGATGATGGATCATTAGCTTATGATCTCAAACAAGAATTCCCCCAAACCCCTGAGGATTTAGTAGAGGAACAGTTACGGAGTGAAGCTTATTTACATGAACATGAAAATAAAGTTTTAATTCCTACGCCAGATGGCAATCCCACAACTCCATTCTCAAAGGTTACAAAATTCTTAAAAAGGACTATATAAAATGAATATTAAAATAATTGGATTAGGTGGTGTTGGAAGTATTTTAATTGAAAGACTATGTAGATTTTTAAATTATTCTCAAGTTGACACTAGCTTTGTTATAACTTTAATTGATGGTGATGAATACGAAGATAAAAATCTTGAACGTCAAGAGTTTATAAGGTTAGGTAATAAAGCTGAAATTAAAGCAAGTGAACTTAAAATTAAATATTTAAATTTAATTATAGAATACATTACAGAATATATTACTGTAGATACAATAACTAGAGGCATAGGTGAGAAAGATATAGTTTTTCTCTGTGTTGATAATCACAAAACTCGAATGGTTGTATCTAACTATTGTAAGACATTAAATGATGTTATTTTAATCTCTGGAGGTAATGAACTTACAGATGGCAATGTACAAATTTTTATCAGAAAGGGGGGTGTTAATATAACACCAGATCTATGTACATATCATCCCGAAATTGCAACGCCTGATGATAGATCCCCAGATGAAATGTCTTGCGAAGAATTATCAAAATCAGAACCGCAGTTATATTTTACTAATTTAAGTGTGGCTACAATTATGTGTTGGGCATATTATAACGTCGTTGTTCAACAAAACATTAACGCATCCGAAATTTATTTTGATATGTCAAGGATGGTCGTTGATGCAAAAACTCGAATCGTGAAATGATTTCACAAAAAACAAAACAAAGGAGAAATAAAGAATTATGCCGATTTACTTAAGAGAAGAACTTGAAAACATGAACGTAAAAAATGATTTAAAACCATTGGCAGTAGAAATGGGTCTTGTAGGACTTTCCAAAAAAACTAAAGCTGTTGTCATCGAAGCAATATTACAAAGTCAAGGACCATTAGCCCCAAAAGCTGCAACAGCATCAATTGCTCCTGCAGCTGCCATCAAAGCAATGAACGCTATTGAGTTTTGTGCTACATCTGTTCTTACAAAACCATCAGCGAAAAAAGGTGATAAATGTTCTACTACTATTCGTGTATCCAGTGGAGCTTCATCTGGTAACTTTCCAGTTGCCGGTCGTTCAGTTGCTGAGGTTGCTGACTTCCTCAGAGAAGTTCTTAATATTGAAAAAATGTCTCCAGGTCTAGTCAACGGAAAAGATGTTGAAGGAACCTATACTCTAAAAGATGGTGACGAGTTAGAATTCCTGAAACCAGCTGGGTCAAAGGGATAAAAAGCGGAGTTAAATAAATTGCTGGGGGGCGAAAGTTCCTCAGCAATCCCAAGGACTGTAACGAATGTATTATATGAATTCAAAAAAATCTAAGACAGAATTATGTTATCAAAATGTATGTATAATTGGTTTAGGTAGTTTGGGAAGCTTTTTATATAAACATCTTTCTTATAATGAAAATATTAAGAAATTGATATTAATTGACCCACAGATAGTAGAAAAAAATAATTTAGATAGCTCATTCTTCAAAAAAAGTGATATTGGAAAACCAAAAGTTGAATGTTTGCTTAATAGAGTAGATCCATTATACACAAGGACACAAATATTCCAAAGTGAATACAATGAAGGAACAACAAAACTACCTCCATGTGATTTAGTTATAGATTGTCGAGATTTTATATGCAGTAGAAAGCAAGAAATTGATGTTAAATTTTATATTGATGAAAGAAGTTTAGTAATTGACTGTAGACAATTTGTTCATAGAAAATCTCATTTAGGTAGTTATTTTATGATTTTAAAGAAAAGCGAAATTAGGGAAGCAGCATTTATAGCATATAAATTAATTTCAACTCCAAAAATTTTAAATAAAATGATAAACAATAAAGTCCTTCAATCTTTAAATATTGATGAAACAATATCCAATATATTTCAAGATATTAAATTAAAGAATTCTAATGATTTAGTATACGAAACTCATAAAGGATTAGAAAAAATTCATTCATTTGAAGATTATATCAACACAACTGTTCAAGAAGCAAAAACAAAAGATATTGATGTTTTTGTTGGTGAAGAACATCTTTGGAAAAAATTTAGTATGTCATTTACAACTTCTCCAGAATATGCTATCATTCCAAAAGGAAGTGACACATCAAAAGTCTTAGAAGTAATAGCTGATCTAATATCGAAACAAAAAGAAGATTTAGAATATTCAATGAGCCTATCTTCAAAGGGGGAAAGGATTAGTGTTTTACTCATTAGAGAAACTGGGGCAGCATGATGTAGAAACTACCCTTATAAAAATGAACTCATGGATTACAAGAAATAAAGTTAATCGTGGTAGAGGAGAAATATCTTTATTCCCCTTAGAAATCTACCCAACACATATATTTAAAGAAAATAAATTATTTAAAATTAAAGATTGTAATAATAATTTTAAAATCAATGGGTTAACATTTATAACAAAAGATAATAAGGTTCAATCTATAAAAATCATGAATGGAAGTCACCCAAACATGGATCCAAAGACAAGAGAATATTGTATAGATGAAAAACTAAAAAATAAAGAATTTGATATGAGTTATTTATTTATGATAATTTCTATGGTTGAAACTTGGCACTTAAATAATTGTTTTAGAAAACCAGATCCCAAACATTACAAAATAAAAGAGATATCAAAAATAGGAGGTATAACTGCCCATGATCTCCCCGAGTCCATTTGAAAGACAGTTGAATAAAATTATATTGAAAAAAGTACGAGAGAATGAAAAAATTATTGCAAAGAAAGATGTAAATGAAATTGTAAAAGTTATCATGCCCAAAATTAATAAATTAGTATCTGAAATAATTAAAGAACATTTTCGTAGTTTGGCGAAACACATTTTAGAAAAATTTAACTCAAAGGAGTAAACATGCCAAAAATATTGAACTACCAAGAATTCTGTGAAGACCTACCAGAAGTCACGTCCATAAAAATCATTGGAAAAAAATATTTTCACCCACAAGGTTTGTTTTCTGAACAAATATTTGGACCCTTAAAAAACTATACCTGTCAATGTGGAACATATTATGGTGTTTCTAAATCCGGCGGCCAGTGTGATTTGTGTAAAGTAGACATAGTAAATAGTAATGTTCGTAGAACAAGATTTGCAAAAATAGTATTACCAATGCCTGTAGTTAATCCACTATTCTATGATCTACTTGTACATATTGGCGGAAAAACTTTAAAGACTGGAATTGACGATTTAATGAAAATGGAAAAAAGTGTCTTATATCAAGATGGGGATGATATGGTTGTTACCGTTAATCCTGAATATATTCCAAAGGGGACTCAAACCTGGGAAAAGACGGATGCTATAAAAAAGCTAATTCATTTTGTTGCTGAACGTGAAGCTGGTTATGAAGTTGAAGAATGGAAGTTGGTTTTAGAAAATATTGATAGCCTTTTAATTAATCATGTTATAGTTCTCCCACCAGAATTAAGACCTACTATGTTGGCAGGGGGAAAGAATAAACAATTAATGGATAAAATAAATAGGTATTATACTCAAATTTTAACCAAGAAAGAAATCATACGAGAAACAATTCTTAATATTCATAGGGATAAGGATCTATATTATACTTATTTTAAACAAATTCAAAAAGATGTTAATGAACTATATACCAGAATATTAGAAAAAATGGCAAAAAAAGAAGGATTAATAAGAGGGAATATTCTTGGAAAAAGAATTGATTTTTCAGGGCGAGCTGTTATTGTTCCTGATCCAACCCTTAAATTAGATGAATGTGCTTTGCCTTATTTTATGATTCTTGAAATATATAAATTACAAATATCCAAAAAAATAATTGAGATGGGAAAATTCAAGTTATTAAATAATGCTATTGACTTTGTTGATAAATGTATTAAATTAAAATCTAATGTTTTATACCGAGTTTGTGAAGATGTTATAAAAGGGGAAGTTTGTATTCTTAATAGACAACCATCTCTTCATAGACTTAGTATGCTAGGTTTTAAGATAAAGTTAACATTAGATATGGTTATTAAAATACATCCTTTGGTATGTTCTCCATTTAATGCTGATTTTGATGGTGACCAAATGGCAGTATATATTCCCATTACCGAAGTATCAAAACAAGAAATAATAAAGAAAATATTTATAACAGAAAATCTACATAGCCCAGCAAATGAAGATTTATCAACAATACCAAGTCAAGATATTATTCTGGGTATATACTCTTTAACAAATGATAGTTTCGATAATCTTAAAGAAATTGTTGAGTATAAAAATCATAAAATAAGTAAAGGTCAACAGGTTTTTAACTCATGTTTGCCTGAAGATTATCCAGTTATTGACACAGTAGTTAATAAAAAAACATTAATGGCAATATTAAATGATATTAAAGATAAATATAAAAGCTCGGATGTTATTGAAATTCTTGACAAAATAAAAATGATTGGTTTTAAATACGCAACTTTATTTGGTTGCACCATGTCGTTAAATGATTGTAAATTTGAAGATTCACAAAAATTTAGAGATGATATATATAAAGGTGACATAAGAGACCAGTTAGTTAGCTTTTCTAGTAAGAATCTAACAGATGAATTAAGAAAGCATTTTAAATATTCATATATGATTGATTCTGGAGCACGAGGTAGTTGGGATCAAGTTAAACAGTTAATTTTGACAAGAGGATTTATCTCAAATTTTGATGGTGAAATATTACCATTACCAATTAAACGGAATCTAATTGATGGTTTAGATCAACAAGAATTCTTTTATTCAACATATGGTTGTAGGAAAGGACTACTTGATATTGCTTTAAATACAGGCACAAGCGGATATTTATCAAGAAAATTAATATTCACATGTACAAACCTTCAACTTAGTACAACCTTAGAAGATTGTGGTACTACTGACCATTTAGAAGTAGATGTTAATACCAAAAGAAAAGCATATATGTTAGTGGGTCGTTGGATGAAACAAGAAGATGGAAGTCATACTCTTATTCAAAAAGATAATTGTATGCCACTATTGGGAAAAAGAATTCTTATTAGAAGTCCAATTCTTTGTAAAAATTCAAAGATTTGTCATAAATGTTATGGCGAATTATATAAAACTCTTAACAGTAGATTTATTGGAATAATAGCTGCTCAAACTCTCGGAGAAAGATCTACACAATTAGTTCTTAGAACGTTTCATACATCTGGTTCTGCAGTTATAAAAGATGAACAAGATGATAATCATGATAATGATATGAAACAGCAAGATATAGTTGGAGATCTTAGTTTTATTACAGGAATATTACATAAATTTATTAACAAGAATTATACTCAAATAGTTGAAGAGCTATTTCATGTATATGATAAAAGTATTTATCATGTTCATTATGAATGTGTTGTATCCCAACTTATGTGGGTTGGACATAAAAAATGGAGACTATTGCCTAATCGTGAAACAGTCCAGCCAGAATATTTTAGTATTCAATCTACTCCAAATAAAGAGTCTTGGATACTTGCTATGGCTTTTTCAAATCCCAAACGAAGTATTCGACAGGGTATATTGTATGAAGGAATATATTCTGGAGTTATGGATAAAATACTAAAAGGAGAAAAAATCGAATGAACATTATAAATCCTAATTACAAAATCAATGCAGACGATAGTATTTTCGGAATAAGACAAAATGATTACAATAAACTACTGGATACAGTTACAGAAATATTACAACCAGTTAAAGAAATTGGTTTTGATATAACAGAAATAGGTTTAAAAGATTCCAGGTTTACATCCGGAGAATTATCAAAAACTATAAAACAAACTTTATCCATACTACTTCAAAAAGGACCAGCAAAAATAGATCTTAGTATGTTTATTCCTAAGTTAATTAATGGGAATTATATTATGATAAATGGTCGAAAAAAGATTCCCCTGTTTCAATTATTTGATATTCCAGTTGTAACAAGGGGAGAATCTATTAAGTTAAGAACTAATGTTGCAACCCTTATGATTTTCAAAGATAAAATAATTCCAAATATTAAAGTAAGTTTCTTGGGAAAGAAAATTCCACTAGCACTATTAATGTTTGCCTACTATAATTCTAATACATTGGTAAACAAGTATAATCTTAATAATATAACAACAGATGAAAACTCTACTAATCTTTATGAATTATTACTTAATGATTTAAAGGAATATTATACTGAATCAAAAGGTTATACACAAGATGATTTTATAGTTGAATTGGGAAAAACATACTCAAGATACAATGCTAAATCAAAAGGGGAAGATATTATATATGCTTTAGATCTAATACCAAAAGTTGATGTTCTAACAGCAAAGTTTTTAACTAAACCAACAATCATTGAAGAATTAATTGAAGCAATTAAAATCCAATATATAGATGATACTTTATTTACAAATAAAAGGGTTAGATGTTTTGAGTATGTAATTTATTCAAAATTATCCAAAAATGTTTTTGACCTATGTTTTTCAAACAGAACTGCCAGACAACCAAAATTTAATATTAATTCAAACCAAGTAATTTCTGATTGTAATGTTTCTGATATAGTTCAATTTGATTTCTCAATAAATCCCATTGAAGAATTAACTAAATTATCAAGGATTAGTCTTTTAGGTCCTGGTGGATTTAAAAGAGAAAACATTCCAAGTCATTTAAGGGATATATGTCCAACAATGTTTGGAAGAATATGCCCAGTTGATACTCCAGATAGGGATAATTGTGGAGTGTTACAAAATCTGGTTCCTAATGTTGATTTGGATGATAATTTAAAATTTACAAATAAACAAAACGAATTTCCAATCTCAATTCCTGTAACTATGGTCCCATTTTTAGAACATGATGACCAAACCAGACTACAAATGTCATCTTCACAAATGAGACAATCAATCATGTTAAAAAAGTTTGATAGACCAATGATCTCATCTGGGTGTGAAGGATTATTTAGTAAATATACACAATTTGTAAAAATAGCTAAAGATGATGGAGAAGTTGTTTATATTGATAAAAAATATTTAATGGTTCAATATATAACCGGAGAAGTTAAAGTGTTTGATATATCATATAGAAAAATTTATGTTGAACATATGGATTTTATGCATATCTATGTTAAACCTGGTGATAAATTTAAGAAAGGAGAAGTGTTAGCAGAAAGTAATTTCTGTAAAGGCGGAAAAATAAACTTTGGTAAAAATCTTTTAACAGGAGTTATGATTTATTATGGAAACAATTATGAAGATGGTATTGTGATTTCAGATCGTTTAGTTAGTGAAGATATTTTAACATCTGTTCACTATAGAGATCTATCATTTAAAATACCACCAAATAAAGTTCTATTAAGTTTAGATAAAAACAAATATAAACCACTTCCAGATGAATACAGTGTAATTCAAGTTGGGGAACCATATGCTAAAATTAAGAATTTAAATTCTGATGATTATTATTCTGTTTTTAGAGAAACAACTACATTAGACGCAGAAAAGAAGTTTATTATATCAGAAGTAAATGTTTATGCAAATGAATGGAATTCTGATATTCCAGAATTTAAAAAATGGGTTGAAGAACGAATTCATAATCAAAAAGAAAATGAAAATTATCTTAAAAAAATAATCAAAGATAAATTATCAAAAGTAGAAGCTGATAAATTTATTAAAGAAAACAGTTTAGATTTATTTTCATTTGTTGGAAAGTATAAAAATAAAAGAGAGAGAATAAATGGTATATATATTGAAATGATTGGAGTCCATTTTAGAAAAATTAAAGTTGGAGATAAACTAGGAAACCGTCATGGAAATAAAGGTGTTGTATCAAGAATTGTAGAACATGAAAAAATGCCACAATTAAAAGATGGAAGACATTTGGATATTTGTATAAATCCTTTGAGTATAATCTCAAGAATGAATATTGGGCAACTATACGAACTTCATCTTTCTATAGCATTAGAGGGTATAAAAATTAAAATGATAGAAATGTTAAATAATAATATAGAACAACCACAGTTAAAAGAATATTTGTTAAATTTTATAAAAATTGTGGATAACACAAAAGATAATTGGTATTATAAACAATTTGAAGAACAGTTGACTGATACCATTGATTCTAAATTTATTGAAGATTTATATTTAATTCAACCTCCTTTTGAATCTATAAAAATTGAAGAACTTGAAAAAGCTTTAGAATATTCTGCCAGTTTATTTAAACAAGAATTATATGACCCATTATCAAAGACGTTTTTAGTAAATCCAATTGCAGTTGGATATATGTATTTCTTTAGAATGGTTCATATTGCAGAAGAGAAAATAGCTGCTAGAGGAATTGGTACATATGCAAAAAGAACACTTCAACCATTAGGAGGAAGGAAAAATAAAGGAGGACAAAGAATAGGTGAAATGGAAATGGCATGTATTGTAGGTCATGATGCTCCGAATAATCTATTTGAGTTCTTTACTACAAAATCAGATTGTATTGATTTAAAAAATCGTTATATTAGGAGTTTAATTGAATTTGATCTGGATGATGAAAAGAAAAAGATAGATATAACTCCAGAAGCAGTTAAATTATTTAACTCATATCTAACGGTTTTGGGGGTAGAACATAAATGAGTGCATCACCATCAAATGGAACATATACAAGATCTACTATTTGTGATAGATTCAGTTATTTTTATGAAATTAATAAAACAACTACAGAAGTTAAAAAAATAAAACCTTTAAATATCTTACCTGAAAAAAAAGAGATTTATATGTTTGATATTAAAGATTTAGTTTTAAAGGAGGGATAGATGAAACAATTTTTCTGTCCAGTATGTAAATCTCCAATTGCCTGTACATATAAAAAACCAAATTTATATTTCTACCAAGATGAAAATGATAATGTGGTTCGTGATACTAATGAAGATACAATACATGACATGCAACCTCATTTTCATTTTCATTGTTCAGACGATATGGAAGATGATATTAAAGCTCTTGATAGTTTAGATGAATTTATAAACTGGAAAAAAGATTATAAAATAACTATTGTTAAAATATTAATATTAGAGGGTCTTGTTATATGATAAACTTACCAGATATTCAAAAAAATAAACCAAATATTAAAATTCCAATAAGTCAAGTTGGAGTTGAAAATGTTGAGGTTCCTTTTAAATTAGAATCTAAATATGGTGGGTTTCATCAGCTAATAGCTAATGTTTCAATGAGGACTAACCTAGATAAAAATACAAAAGGAATCTCAATGTCTAGACTAATAAGGACCTTAAAACCATATCTTGATCTTCCATTAAAGCATAAATTAATTAAATTAATTTTAGAGGATATTAGAAAAAATGTTGGAGGGACTTCCAGTTTTATGAAGTTTGAATTTAGATTTCCAATAATAAAAAAATCAATTAAATCAAATAATGAGTTTCCTCTTTATTATAAATGTAGATTTGAAGGACAGTTATATAACCTAGATCTACCTAGTAATTTTGATTTCTACCAGGGAGTTATAATTCAATATGCTTCTTATTGTCCATGTTCTGCTGAATTATGCAATCATTTAGAAAGCCAAGGAAGAACTGGGTTTCCTCATAATCAAAGATCTTTTGCTAATATTTTAGTTGAAACAAGAGAACCACACTATATTTGGTTGGAAGATATTATTGAAGCAGTAGAATCAAGTGTTAAGGTTTTACCTTATCCAATTATAAAAAGGGAAGACGAACAAGCAATTGCTGAAAACGCAGGAAAAAATCTTATGTTTGTTGAAGATGCAATGCGTAATATATCTGTTGTAATAAATAATATTCCGGGAGTTCATGATTGGATTATTAAATGTAGCCATGAAGAATCCATCCATACATCTGAAGCTATTGCTGTAAATTGGAAAGGGATAGAAGGTGGATTTGATGGAAAAAGATTTATATAAAAGGAGACATCAAATGGGATGTTTTAGTTTTATGTGTCAAAAGTGCGACAAACCGATTTTATCAAATAGTTTTTCTGGACAACCCGTTAAGTTATTTCTTTTAAAAGATGGTAATATTATTGAACAAATGGAAGGAGAATATGATTCTTACGGAAGAGTTTTTGATAAAAATAAAGAATCTATTAAATGGGAAATGGAATGGGGGGATGTCTGTGATTTAATGTTTCGTAAAAAAAGAGATAATGGAATAGCAGCAATTCATTCCAAATGTTATAAAGATGAACTCCCTTCCGAACGATCAAAGGATGATCCAAATCAAGGTTGGGGTGATGATAATGAATTAATGGGCAATTTTGACCCAGAAATAAATCTCTAATAAAAGGAAATTTATATGATTATTCGACCTTGGGAACTTGAACCAAAACATTATCAATATGAATATTATCGTGGAAGAAAAATGGGTAGGCAAGGTTTAGTTCATTGCACAAGAGAACCAGTCTCTGATATAAACACTACCCATAAAAGAGGAGATATTTATAAATTTGGTTCTGGATATAATGAAACAAAATTTACTGATTGGAAAGAATGGTTCCTAAAAACTCGAAAAGATAAAATGAAATACTGGAGTAAAATACCAAACATTCCCAAATATGCAAGGAATCAATATGCTATATTAATGTGTAGATATAAAATAACCAGAGAGAAATATAAGATCTTTACAGATTATGGAAGTCATGTAATGTTCATATCAGGATCAAAACCTGGTCATCTAAGAAGATATTACCAAAGATGCCCAGCTACCCCCTATACCCTATGTGGTCAGTTTCCATACTTTCATATAAATAAAGGAGTAACAAAACTCTTTTTAAAGTTAGGAATTATAAATTTAGCAAAAGATTTATATTCAAAGTATGGTAATACAGAGGAAGCAAGAAGTTTATTTATTGAAACAGTTCAAAATAAAATACATGAAAGGAGGTCTGTATAATTTGGAACAGTCCGATATAATAAAATTATTCATTAAAGAACGAGATTATGAGACATGTGTATTTGGAGATTATAAAAATGATCCAACTCTCAATCTTGCCAGTTTTATAACTTTCTTAAAAATCTATTTGAATAGAGTAGAACAAGCATACACTGGAGTATGGTCTTCAAAAGAAAAGTTTCCTGACTGGTTAAAAAATACAGATGAATCGAAGAATGGAGGAAACGGTCCAATAGAAGCATATGAAAATCTTATTAAATTAATGGCATTAGCTGGAGCAGCTTTAGAGGCATATGCAGAAATTGATGTTGACTCATGGAGAAGAAATCCAGAACTAGATAGTAAAAAATGGAGTAAAAATAAAACACAAGGAGAATTTTAAAAAAATGAACGAAAATTTAACCGAAATGGTTCAATCAGATGAACCAACACCAGAAATATTTTCAGAAGCTGATCTTGATTTACCTACCAAAAAAACAGAATATGCAACTGGAGAGGCAGAAGAAATAACTCATTCTGCTACAGGAGATGTTACTGGTGGAATTGAGGGACCAGATACAGGAGAAATTACTGTTGAAACTTCTTATTTATCAGATTGGTTTGAACAGTATGGAAGTATATTTGAACCTGATATAAAACAATTGAAAACCAAAATCAGGGGATTGGATCCAAGATCAGATATTATTGTTGTACTTCCTCATGAGTCTAATGAAGCGATGGAAGATGGTACTCTAAAAAAGAAAGTTGAATTATTTAAGAAAGCTGACGAACAAAAAGTTATAAATCTTCCAGCAATTTCTATGAATGTTTATAACAATGGTTTTAGAATTGTTTATCAATATTCAGAAAATGTATTTCTTAAAGCATATGGAATAAAAACCGGTCTTATTGTAGCATTTTGTAACAGAATAAATGACCAGTTATTACCATATGATCAGGTAAAATTAGGGAAAGATGATGATTTATTAGTCCTTAAATTTAAAGATGCAAACGAGGTAGTAGTAAATTTAGCAGCAGAATTGGATAAAGAATCACTACAACTTCTGTATAAACAAACTACTAAAGTTATTGATGATTTTACAAGTAAGCAAAGTGTAATTGATTGGTTAATTAGCAGACAAGAATCAATTACGGATATTAATCACCACTTACAAATTGATAGCGTAATTACAACAATTCTTTCATAAGGGAGAATGGGTAGATATAGGAGAATGAAAGTCAAAAACACGTAAGTCGCACTGCGCAGATATAATTCTCTTCTCTTCTATATCTACCCTATAACTTAACATGAAAATAAACACCATTTATAGATTAGTTCTAAGAGACGTTTACTCTTATGATATATCAGCATGTCATTATAATATCTTAAGAAAACATAACATAAACACATCTCATTTAGAAAAAGATAATAAAGAAAAAAGAAATATTCAAATAGGGAAGATGATGCGGGATAATCCCAGGATAACATCTCTTTTAAGAAATACTACAAACTCATTAATTGATGAATATATTATAGTTAATGAAATAAAAGAAGACGAAATTATATTAAGGCAGTATGATGGTATAATTACAACAAAAGTTTTATCCACAACCGACTTGAATAATATGCCCTTAGATTATCGTCATCATTTTGAAATTTTCATATGCTCATTTGATAAAAAAATGTATATTGCTCGAGCAAGTAACTTTGATATAATCATTAAAGGTGTTCCTTTTCGGTATGAACCAATAGATAGAATTTATGAACAAATTTGTAAAATTAACTATGCAAATAAAACTTCAATTTTTAAATCTCTTCAAAGGATAAAAGATAAATTTATGAAAGAATATAATCCCAATTTATTTGGTATTCCTATCAATGATAAAAAAGTAAATATATTTTTAAAAGAGTATGGAGAAATTGAAATTTCAAAATCCGCTTTAAGGATAATGGATATAGATGATATTGACCGAGAACGATATTTTAAATTTTATATTGAGCCCTTTACTAAAAGTATCGTGGCGGAATTTGTAAGGAGTTGAAATGGAAACTAAAATAAATCAAAAATTTAAAAAAGAATTATTAAGTAAAATTAAGATTGATGAAAATGGATGTTGGGTTTATCAAGATACTCCATCTCAAACATATGGAGAGTTTAGAAGAATAATAAATGGAATAAAATTTTATAGTGCCCATAGAGCTAGTTATTACTTATTTATTGGAAATATCCCAAAGGGATTAATGGTTTTACATAAATGTAATATAGATCATAAAAAAGATAACCCAAAATGTATAAATCCAAAACATTTATATCTTGGAACACACAAAGATAATATGAGCGACATGGCAATATCTGAAGTTAATGCTGGTGAGAATAACGCAATGTATGGTAAACCAGGTACTCGAACTGGAGTGACTTTATCCGAAAAAACTAAACGTAAGATTGGGAATAAACAACTTGGGGAAAAAAATCATATGTTTGGAAAACGAGGGATTAAAAATCCAAATTTTGGAAAGAAAAGATCAGAAGATACCAGACTAAAAATAAAAAAAGCAGTTAAAGGAAAATTAATTGGTAAAAATAATCCATCATCAAAACATGGAAAATCATCAATCCAGAAGGAAAAATTTTTATTACTAATGACCTTGCTAAATTTTGCTCTAAAAATAAAATCAACCATAGATCATTCGGCACTAATAAAACTTGGTACGGATGGAAATGTCAGACCATAAAGGAGAAATAAGTATGAATACAATCTTAAATATTGCTGCTGGAAAACAACTTCCTTTGAATTTACCTAAAATATATTTTTTAATTAACACTGATATAATGTATTATCATAGTACTTTACCAGATATTATTGAAAAAGAATGGTTAGAATGGGATAAATCAATAAACAAACTTCATTATTGTAAATCAGATATTTATGAATTTATGGAAAGAACTAAAATATTTTTTAATAATGTATGTATTTATAGATTTCTTGAGCATGTTTCATTGGATAAATTAACTTATTTTATATATCTTATATCAACAATAACTACTAAAAATTCTAAAATTGATGTTATAGTTCCAAACTATGAAACTTTAGCAAAAATGATTATATCAAAAGATTTTCCAGGTGATAAAGACTTTGAAGAACATAATATTCTTTTAACCACAGAATTACTTAATCAACCCCCTGATCCACACGCAACAATTTGGACTCCTGATAGAATGAAATATTTCTGGGAATTAGAAGGGCGATTTAAATTAATAGATATAAATAATAATTTTGATTTCGATGGAAGAGATATTTATATCCGGGCGATTATAGAGAGATTATGAATGGATTAAATTCTTTTTCCACAACAAAACCATATTCAAAAAGACCCCGCGAACCTTCAGCATTACAAAGAATGGAAAGAGCTAGTGTAGTTTTATTTGTATCTTCAGATGGTGTAGTAGAAATAGGAAAAAATAGATATGGTAAAACTGGAATGATAACTAGTGGGGAAGGAGTTGAAACTTTAATAAATTTATTAGCAAGAGCTGTATTTAATGATACATGTATTATGTTCCAAGAATCTTTAAAGAAAGATATATATAAATTATTAGATTTTCATAAAGTTTTAAAAGGAGAAGAAAATGATAAAATTTGAAGATCGAGCTGCAGAAATGGGGCTCGTATGTAATGAAGAAAAGGGTATATATAGTTATGTGGATACTCATGGTAGAGTAATATATAGAACAAATCAAACTAAATTTATTCCATCAATAGAAGATCCACCAGGCGAAACAGATGGATTTAAAATACCTTATTTATCTCTATTTACAAAAAGAAATGGGGATGATGCTCACTGGCATTATTGTGGTATTGTATCAAAAATTTATAAGTTTGTTGGGAATGAAGTTCTTAATGAACAAGTACGACAATCTATTCTGGGAATTGGACTTCCAATCATTCGAGAAAATACAATTATATCTTATGATTTAACCAGAATGAGAAATGAAATTGTTATTCAAAATGGAGCAAACAGTTTACAGCATGGGGATATTCTTCCAGTTATGATTGTAAACAATAGCTATAATGGATCTAAATCACAATCCATACAATTTGGTTTAAGTATGAATTATAACAACGAAGTTCTTTCATTTGGTTTTAAACTTGGAGAAATGAAACAAATTCATATAGATGGCGCCTCAACGACTCTATCATCTGACGTTGGTGAATATATGGAAGTATTCACAGAGAGTATTCTTGATATGATTAATGCTAGTTTTAATCATACATTAACTGAAGAACAATTATTTATGACTCTTGACGTAGTGGGCGAGATTGGTAAAAAAAGAAGAGAGGAAGTTTCTAAACTTTTAACTGAACTAGCTCCAGAAGTACCAGATGGACAAACTCCACCGCTTCCAACCGCTTGGCAAGTGTTTCTTGCTGTAACAAGATATAGTAGTTTTGAACCCAATCTTAATGCCAAAAGTCTTCTTGAAAATGCCGCCGAAAGTGTCTTGGTGATTCCAGTTAGAATGATGGATGTATTGGAAAAGATTAATGATTAAAGCGATGGGGGAACTTTTTTCCCCCGTTTCTTTTTTTTTCTTTTTTTAGAACAAAATATAAAGGAGGATTGTATGTATGGCATCAGGTAAAACAAGGTATTGGTCTCCAAGTCGAACTTATGATTTTCAGCTTTTTATAAAGGATAAAGACTATACACCAGATTTACAAAGAGTAAGTATTGCAACGTCAATCACAGCTCCTTGGCAAACTATAATTTTCGAGTTTTTTATTGATACTAATGATATGATTCTTGATAAAATATATGGTCAAGATCCAATTAAATTAAACATTCGTCTTTTAGGTTCAACCGGAATCACCGTTGAGCAAATAGAAATGGATCTTATGTATGTAGATTCAAATTATGATTTATTAATGAAATCTTCAAATCCTCAAAAAACTATGAAAGATAGAAATAAAGTTGAAGTAATCACTATTTGTAGAAAACCTTTTCGGACAATGACTACTATTGTAAATAGTTTATATTATGATTCAGATATACAATCTATTATAAATAACTTAGTTGATAAAAGAATTACTACAGGTGCTAATTTAAAATATGATAATCAAGGAATGAATACTGAAAAAATTGATCAAATATTAATCCCACCAACTACCTTTCATCAAGCTGTTCGTTATTTAGATCATTACTTTGGAGTGTATAATGGTTTGCTTGGATTTTTTTGTTTATGGGATAATACAATATACTTAAAAAATCTAACTAAGAAACCAATAACATCTCATACTTTCACAATACACCAATTAACAACAGATTCCAAAAAACCAACTATTGTATCATCACCAATTGATGGTAAAACATTCTATACATATCAAAATGTAGAAACAACATATATGGGAAATTCTATAATAGCTGTAACTGCACCAATATTAAAATATATAGTTAAACCCAAAGACACTCTATCTCATACAATTGATATTAACATGAATAATTTTTCTTCTAAATATGGAATAATATCAAAGAATAAAAAGATATTTTTTGATACTGAGGCTCTGGGAAGCAACAGACAAAGAATATATAATAATCATACAGGATATGAAAAAACAGAATCATTTATTAATGCAAACTTATCCAAAGAAATAGCTGAAATGTCATTAGTACGTATTAGTCTAAATAGTAAAAATATTTCATTATTAAATTTAATGTATGTTGGAGAATCTGTTAAATTTAATTCAAAGGTATCAGATTATACTCAATTAACTGGAAAATATATTTTAAAATCAAGCGAGTTATCATTTGAACGTCTCAGAGATTGGGAAGTTTATGTAGATATAAATTTAATTAGAACTAATAAATCATTAATATAGTTAATTTTTTAGAACAAAAAACTAATGAGGATATCAAAATGGGAATAAACCAACAACAAATGCAAAGTATGGCTGATAAGTATATAAGTGAATATCTTAAGTGTAAAAGCAACTTTGATTATTGTTGTAAAAATTATATAAAAATAGAATATCCTGGCAGAGACCAACTCATAAATCCATATAAAAAACAATCAGAATTGATCTATACAATTGAAAAAAATAAATATGTTCTTGTTTTAAAAAGTAGACAAATAGGAATATCAACTATTATACAAGCGTATTCTGCATGGTTAGCAGTATTTTATAACAATGCTGTAATTGGAATTATTTCAAAAGACTTTAAAGAAGCCACAGACTTTGCAAGAACAATGAGAGGAATGGTTGAAAAACTTCCCGATTGGATGAAACCTCCTAAGGGGGTTCAGGGGAGAGGATTTGCAAAACGTACAGAACAATCATTTATTTTAACAAATGGTTCAAAAATATATGCTTCACCTGTTAACCCAACTGCACCAGAAAAAACTCTTCGTGGTAAAGCTATAACATTATTAGTAATAGATGAGGCAGCATTTATTAATCATATCGATGAAGCTTGGACTTCAATGGTACCGGCATTATCTACTAACCAAATGCAGGCAAAAAAAGCAGGAGTTCCATATGGAACTGTCATTCTTTCAACCCCAAATAAAACAATTGGAACTGGTAAATGGTATTTTGAAAAATACAAAAAAGCAATCACAACGAGTAGTGATATATTTACTCCTTTTATTATTCACTGGAAAATGATTCCACAATTAGCAGAAGATTCACATTGGTACAAAACTCAATGCGAACTTTTTGATCATAACCCAAGAAAAATTGCTCAGGAATTGGAGTTAAAATTCTTACCAGCAGAGGGAGCATTCTTTGAAGCGGAAACAGTTGAAAGGATGCAAGCAGCATCTATAAAACCTATTGAAAAATTAAAAATATTTAATGGTGAAATCTGGAGATTTCAAATACCTATTCCTTATAGATATTATATAATTGGGGTCGATACAGCTCCTGAACACGGTATGGATAAATCTGCAATCACGGTTTGGGATTACGAAACTCTTGAACAGGTTTGGGAATACCAAGGAAAATGTAAAGTTCTTGATTTTATTAAAGTTGTTCAAGTTGCAGCCAGAGAATATCCTGGTATAATTGTTGTAGAATCAAATTCATATGGAAATCAAGTTGTAGAACATCTAGGAAGAAGCGAATTCTCCTCAATGCTATATAGAGAAAAGAGAGGAGAAAACGTTACAGTTCCTGGATTATCAAATAACTTAAAAACAAGACCATTAATGATTGATGCTTTATATTCTTATATGACAGAGTTTCCTGAAAATGTTAAATCAGAAAGGTTAGCTTTAGAATTAACAGGACTTGTCTCAAAAAAGAATGGCAAAATTGAAGCTGATACTGGGTGTCAAGATGATATAGCATTATCTGCAGCATGTTGTTTTTATGTTAGAAAATACGATCCTCCTGTCCTAATTGATAGATCCACATTTGTGGGTATATCTGAAGAAATTAAAGATATAATAAATGGAAATATTGAGGGCGGGTCATTAACAAATGTACGAGATTTAACTAATGAAAATATTATGAAAAATGTTAAAGAAAATATTGAGGAACTACAAGGTGGATTTATTGATATAATGAGTATGTATAGTAGGGATTAAAAATATGAAAAAAAATATTCAAGAGTTATTTTCGCTCCCAATTGGATTAAAAGAGGTTGCTAATATTGAAGGGATGAAACTATATTCATCCGAAAAATTAAAAAAATCATTTCTATTCTCATTTTCAAAGTCAGGTAGAGGCGAACCAATTTATTCTAGTATTGAAAAAATGGTAGGTAATAATTTAATAACACCATGTTATCTAAGTAAAAATTTGTTTCGATTATTTAAACATAAGATGACTGGCGGAAATAATAAAACAATTATGGGATTCTATTATTTACATAACAAAAGAGTATATGTTTTAATTGATAATAATATTAATACATTTGGTTCTGCTTCAAATGATCTAATTGTATCTACCACTATGCACGAATGTATGCATTTATGTGCCGGAAGATTTAGACGAGAATTTTTATCATTATTTAAACCTGTATTAAAGAAATTTTATGAAAATACCTTCACAGGAATATTTAAATTAAAATCTCCAGTAGACACTGAAAAAATAATAAACTTTATTATTAGATTTGAAGATGATAATCCAAAGGTTATTAATAAAGAGTTATCTGATTATTTTAGACTACTAGAAAAAGAGATGAAAGATATAACTTCTCTTAATGAGGAAGAGTTTAGAAAAGTTTTAACAGATTATATTGTTTCTATAAAAATATCAATAGCTAGTTTTCCAGTGTTTGCAAAAGTGTATAGAAAATATGTTCATATTTTCGGACCTTTACATAAATCATATGAACAAACTTTTGGAAAAAAAAATAAATATACTACGGTATTTCAAGAATTATATTCCCCATCTGAAGTAATATGTGTGTTATCAGAAATGGCACCAACTACTTCAATAATAAGAAAGGCATTTAAATTAATGGATTAGAGGATTAACTTATGGCAATAAAAAATGACAAAACTCCTGGTAGTATTACACAAACAAACGATGCTATGGATGAGAGAATTGCAAATATAAGTAATGTAAATAAAACAGTTGATGGAATGCAAAAAGATGTATATCAAGAAATTGAAGAAACAGAACAGATGATTGATGATTCAGAGGATATTGAAAAAGTACAATCATCTATGATTGGAGTTTTAAAGAAACTGAGTCAAACCATTGGATCTTTTAGTACAGGTATAAAAAAGGTAACTATTAGTTCTGCTTCTGCTACAAAAGATGCGATTTCTCAGTATGGTAAAGCAGTATCAGAAGATATTAGTTTTAATAAAAAAAATGTTATAGCAATGGCTATGGCAAGAAGCACTCCGCTCTTTGGATATTTTGCAGCTAAATTTATGGAGACTGATGTGTTTAGAACAGCTGCTGCAAAACTTAGAGAAGGTTTTGGAAATGTTCTTGGAAGTGTTACTACAAAGTTTAAAGAAGGATTTGGTAATATTATAGACAAAGTAAAAAGTCGAAAAAGTAAGAAAGCTGATATTAGTTCGATCAGTGAAAAAAGTCTAACTGATACACCAATTCCTAAAATGCAACATGGTGGATACGTTTCTAAAGGGGGTGTCGCTCAATTGCACCCAGCAGAAGTTGTAATGCCAATTGAAAAAGTTCTAGCAAATGTAGATGACCGATTAGGTACATTTGAATCAATGATTAATATTTATAGAAAAGAACAGTTAAAGAGTATGACAAATATGAGAACATTTGTTTCAGTTCATGGAGAAAAACAAAAAGTTGGTTTAGTAAAAGGTTTTATTAGAGCATGGGGGGAAGTTAATACTCAATATTTGGAGCCAGATTCTAAAAGACAATTAAGAGCTTTATTGGCAATTCAAGATGCACTTGGAGCTCAAATTGGGACATGGCGTCAAGTATGGCAAAAAATGCTTATTGAACATCCAATGTTTAGACAAATTATATTTTTAGCAAAAACTATCAATAAAACTATCGGAATGCCATTTAAAGCGATATATCGAATATTTAAAGCCAGAGGTGGATATGTCTCTCATCTATCTAGAAATAAAAATCCAATGATCGCAACAGCAACAAATATAGGCCTCGTGTATAGTGAAGGTATGTGGAGATTAGATAATCTTGTTCTATATACCAAAGCTACTGCTGAAGCAACAAGAGATTTATCAGCATTTGTTACGGGGAAATCATACGGTAAATTAGAAGGGGTTTCAACTGGTATATGGCGTCTTAGTAATTTAATTACTAAACCATTTATGTGGGCATGGCACAAGGGAACAAAAGGAATTGAAAATGTAATTCGCGAAGTTCTTATTGGAAAAGGTCATGAATCTTTAGCTGAACTTTTAACAAAAGAAAGAGATATACCATCATTGAAAGGAAAAAACGCTCGTAAATTAGAAGGAATTTATGGTGGATTATCAGCAACTGCTGAAGAACAGAAAGGAAAAAAAGAACTTACGTTTTATGATACTATGATAAATTGTTGTAAAGTTGAACGAAAAGAAAAACAAGTAGATAATAAACGAGATAAAAAAATGCTAGCATATAATAAGGATCAAACCGAATCATTAGTTAAAGTAAAAAGAAGATTGAGATCAAAAAACTTTCTAAGTATATTAATGACTGTTGGTGGATTCCTTATGAGCACATTAAAAAGTATGTTCGGTGGATTAATGGGTGGTCTAAATGGTATTAGTAGACTTGCTCCATTTCTTTCCAAAATAGGAACAGGGGCTGGGTTAGCTAAATTTTTAGGTCCAGCTTCTGCAGTTTTGGCCGCTGGTGCATTGGGTTATGGTTTAGGAACTATTATAAATAAATATCTTATTGCTCCCGCCAGAGAAAAGTGGTTTAAACATGTTGACGATATAACCAGAGAAGGCAGAAAATCAATGGATGAAATACGAAAAACACAGTTAGAAAAAGCTAGAACTGGCAAAACTGGAGCAGAGAGAAGAGAAGGACAAGTAGGATTGAGGACTACGAAAGATATATATGGAACATTTAAGAAGAAACGAGACCAAGATGTTGGAGGATGGAGCATTAATCGTGAACGAATTCAGAAAGCGCAAGTAGAATATGCAAATAAAAATTTGAATGAATACATGAAATATGATCCAGACCATTTAACTCAATTAAGAGGTGAATGGTTGAATCAAGGTGGTTTCCGTGAAATTGCATTAATCGGGATGAACCCAGAAAAATATGGAGCTAGAAGAGAAGCAGCATTCTTAGAGTATGTTAAAAAACATGGAAAATTTACAGCTATAGAATCAACATTATATGACAAAGGAATGATGGCTAAAGATAAAGTACAAGAAGTTGGTAGTAAAGTTGTAGAAGGAACAACTTTAGCAATAAATCAAGCAAAAGATAAAATAGTAGAAATGACTGCTTACACAAAAAATCTTGAAAAAGGATTAACAAAAGTAGGTAGTATGATTCAAGAAGGCACACAAGAATCAGTAGTAGCTGTAAATAACATATCCAATAGTGTAGCTAATAGCATACAAAATCAATCATCTTCTTCAGTTCAAGGTGGTAGAAAAGCTCTAAGTCAAGCTAAAGATTACTACAATAGTAAAATTGTAACAGGCATGATAAATTAATGATATGAAAATGTCATTATAAATATAGACATTCAACAGGCAAGCTAGTAAAATAGTCTGTATTACAGAATTATAAAAATTTTTAAATCAAACATTAGAGGATATATAAATGGCAAAACAATCAAACAATGCTTTAATAAAAATACCAAATATTATAGGAATGCCTCCTTTGAATTTAGAACCTCGGACAAATGCTGTAATGCTCAACGCTATGCCAATTGCAGACATTAGACCTTCAATTCCGTCATTCCAAGCAGGACTTGATATATACACATTAGGTGATGCGTGGGCTCAATATAAAAGTCTTTTAAATTCTCATGGTTTTGATTTTGAAACTGGAACAAAATCCCTTAAAGTTGCTTTTCTAGCTGATAGTTTTCCAACTGATACATTTCAAAATGAATATGGAGAAAATTTTTTACAAAAAATGACAGATGTTGTTTCAGAAGGTGCCGCTGCTCTAAATCAATTCATGGGGTCTAGATCTGCAACTGAATCTTTTGGTAAAATTCAAAAGAAACTAAAAGGTAAAGGTGGCGTCGCTGGAGCTATCGGATCTGGTATGGGCATGGCTGGAGGATGGGCAAAAGATTTAATGGGGGCTCTTCAAGGAATGTCAGGGGGGAAAAGTATAGTTAGTGGGATAAATTTAGTAGATCGTTTAGCTGCTGGAGCAAGAATTGACTTTCCTCAAGTTTGGAAAACAAGTTCATTTACTCCCTCATATACAATGACCATACGTTTATATAATCCAAATCCAAAAAGTGGAATAGATACAAATAAATATATAGTTGGTCCTATTGCTGCACTTATGTTATTAGGAATTCCAATTTCAGAAGATGGGGCATCATATAATTGGCCACTTTTACATAAAGTTAAAGCACCTGGAATTTTTGATTTAGATCCTGCATATATTGCCGGTATTACAATTATTAAAGGTGGGGATCAACAAAGTATAGCATATAATCAAAGATTGGCAATGGTTGATGTTAGAATTGATTTTGGAAGTTTATATAATAGTATGCTTGCAAGTCATAGTGCAAACCCAGCAAGACCAACATTGAGAAAATATCTTAAAATAATGCAGGGTGAAAAGAAACCAGTTTATGATCGTTTAGGAGAATCAGTAACAAATACAACTAGAAAATCTTCAACTTCAAAACTTGCAGGCACTGCTACAGATTATGAAACTGGCTCACGTCAAGCAAGAGTTGATCCAGATAAAAAAAATATAGCTGATACTTTAATGATTGATTATCCAAATATTTAACAAATATTATTTCGTAATAGCATAGTTAAATAGAATGCAAAATATGAATTAACTATAAATCTAGTTTGATTTGTTAAACCTGAATACCATTCTTGATATTTAATATCATTTAAAACCTTTTCTAATAAAAGATTAATTTGTTGTTTAAAATATACATTAGATTTAGTTCTCTTGATTGCCATTAATTTTCTAACATATTTAACAAACCCTGAACCACATAAAGAATTAACATTATCAAGATCTTTAATAAATAAATGTAATATCATTTTAATATCTTCATTGTATTTTAAATCAGTAATTGAATTAGAAATTAATACTGCAATCGAAGATCTTATTTTTGTTAATTTCTTAGCATCCTCAATCGCTTTCTTATCTACAAATTTATATATACATATCTTCTTCGTTACTTCTTCAATAGCTCTCTTACCTTTTTCTAAAACTTTATATTGAAACATACCATCATCTTCAGTTGGTTCAAGTTGTGTTTTAATAGACCCACCTTCTTTACTTGCTTTATAATAATTTTGTGCAAAACTTCTAACACTTTGAGCAACTCTATGTCTTGCTTCACCAATAAATCTAACAATACTATTCACTTCTGCACAATCCCTTATATATTTAGTCCATCTTAATTGAATCTGGTTAGATAGAAAATAAAGTCCGTTGGCAATAGTTTTTTCTCTTATAAATAAATGTGTTTTAGTTAGATGTTCAAGGGTATATCTAAAAACATTGGGATTACAATATTTAATATGTTTATTCATTAAATTAGAATAGTATCTTATTAAAAGATATGTCAACGTCATAGAATATCCAGCCTGGTCTCTTTCCTTTAAAAAATAATACATAATAAATAATAGTAGATTGGTGGGAACAACAGTTTGTGTTTTCCATTTTCTTGCTGGATGATCTTTATAAAATCTTTCAATAAACTTTTTTACTTGTTTTTCAGTTAAACCAGCTGCAGATAATAATTGGAAATAAGGTCCCTTTAATGGTGAGTAATAACATGGTTCTGATAATTTAGATAATTCCCCAGCAGCTAATTGAGTAATTAATCTTTTTAATTTTGATTTGTCAACTTTTGCTTCTTTTAAAAGTATATGCATAATTTAAAAAACCCTAACAGAAATATTTGATGATGTAAAATAAATATATTCTGGAGAAAATTCTAATAATTGTGTTTGTGTGAAATTGTTAATATCATAATCAAAAAAGATAGAAGATTTTGGTTTTACTATTCTACATCTTTCAACTCCAGTAACTTCTTGAATAACATCAATAATTTCAGATCTAAAAATATTAACGTTAATACCAAACCTATTGGAAAATGCACTATATATAGCATTTCTTATAGCACTTGTTAAATCTCCAAGAGACCCACTATAAGATGAATCTTTAAAAACATCAACCTCAATCTCAAGAGGAATAGTATAATTAGGAATAACCCATCCAGATTCTGAAAAAATATACTTATTACTATCACTTTGAATTAGAACCATTTGATCTGGATTAGGTTCTAGAAAAGACCATGTACCTGCAGTTGAATCTACACAGGTTGCAAAATAATTATTATATCCATTCCAAGCTCCAGTACCCCTTCCTACAATATATATGTCACCAGTATTGCATAAAGAAGGTGGGTCTGAAAGTATAGATACAATTGTTTTATTAGTTGTGTTTAATTGCATATTAGTCATACTTCCAGTTGTATTACCGAACTTTAAACTAATAAAATCTGTCAACATTCTATAATCTTCAAACGTAGCTTTATTCATTAATTCTTGTAGAACTTGTAATTCAAAATCACGTTGATTAATACCATCGTAATAACTCTTTTTTACCACTGGTATATCATATACAATATATCCAGTGGAATCCTGAACCACAACATCCGACATAGTAAAATCTCTTAAAGATTTTCTAAATGTAAATTGTGTTGAATATGTAGATACTAATCCTAACGAATTTGAAATATGAAATCTATATGTTAATTCTCCAGCAGGAACAATTACATAATTTGCAAATTCAAAAACAAACGCTCCAGTTGTATCATTAATCATTGAATATTTTGCACCAACTTCAACAATTTCCATTTCACAGGTTGTTGTTCCAACATCTACTTCTGTTGAAGTATAAGTAAGTTCATATATAGCTTTTTGACCTTCTCGTTTAGAAACTAATTTAGTTGCTTGCATATCATAATCAGTATCAAATGTAGTAGTTAAACTAGGAATTAGTTCAAGTTCAAATAAAATATAATCATAATTTGCTACAGAATTTAAAGGATCAATAGCCATATCAAAAATAGTATAAAATTGAGTTCCATTGACAGTTACAATAGTTTGCCTTGGAATATATGTTGAGGTAAATTCTTGAAAGGCATCTCTGGTAGGTACAATAGAACCATTGAAAAACAATGTTGTAAATAAACTAATTTCATTTACTTTAAGATCCGATCGTTTTAATATAGGCAAAGAGTTTGCTCCAAGAGTTGAATCTTGAATAATAGTATCAATATTTGTAAAATCACCTCCAGAAACAACTCTACTTAAAGCTGTTAAATTAATAATTGCATTTGATCTTATTGATTCTAATGATTCTTCATCTGCCCCATTAACTGCTGCTGATATATTAAGAACAGTATAACTAACAAGTTGTGTTATTCCTGCTAAAGTTGTATTATAAATTCTATCTCCGCTTGTAATTGCTCCAGCAATTACATTCCCATCTAATCCTTTTGTTAAATTAGTGGTTACTCTTATTCTACCACCTGGTGGAGGTTGAACTCCATTAAGACCATTACCAAATGATATTCTAAGACCAGTATCACTTCTAGAAGAAACATAACCTAGATCATTATTATCCATCAAAAATAAACTATTAAATTTTGTATATGTAGTCCAAGATGTAGAAGATGCTTCCTGAACTTCAACAAGTAAACTTGACATTTGACCATCCAATTCAACTTCTTGATCATAAAATTGATAAGTTTGTAAATCAGCATCAACTTGAAATTCCTGAATATCAACTTTAACTTGCTTTACAGGTAATAAAAATGAAAAGTTATCTTCAACAGTATCAATGCTAATAGGTAAGTTATATGTTTTGTTTCCTTCTTGAATATTAATAGAAACAGTTAAATTATCAGTTACTGTAATTGTTGTTATATAATATGTTTTAAATTCTATATCTGAACTTTTAAAAACAGCTCCTTCTGGAATTGTAAATTCTGTAGGTGAATCTGTAAAACCAAATGGCATTGTGATTAAAATATTTACTGTTGCTGGAGTAGCCTCATTTGCAGTATAACCTAAAAATGAGGATAGATTTAAAATAGATTCCGGTAATTGAGCTTTGGTAAGGAAAAATTCTTTGTATGTTGATATTTGATAAAATAAAGTGTTACTTGTTAAAATCGCTAAAACCTCAATAAGAAAAGAAAGAAATGATGATTTAACCAAATCAACATTCTCTAATTCAAGGTAGGATTGTAAAAAAGTTATAATTTGATTCTTTATCTCATTTCTTGAAAGAAAAATTTGATTTGATAAACTTGTATCAGTCATATGTTATATTTCCTTAATTAAATAAAGTAAAGTCCACTGTTATCATCATATAAATTTTTTAAAGTTGCTCTGAGACTTTCATTCTTAACAAGCAATCTAGTAAGATATGAACTATCATCTAACAAATGGATCTTTTTATCATAATCTAAAAATGTTAAAACTCTATTTAGTTGTTGTTCCTCAATATTTGTTGTAGTACGACTTTGATATTTATGGGCTGTTAATTTCCAAAATGTATAATCAGTATTAACTGATTTTTCAATTCCTTCTATTCTAAAAAGGGGATATGTATCATTTGTTTGCCTTAAAAATGTTTGATCAAATTTTATTATATCTCCAGGATATGGCACAAACCCATAAGTGCTCGGAATAGTTAATGATGTATTTCCATCTTTAACATATCCAATTTCCTGACCATCAAAAGCAGTTGCTACATCTTCCATAAAATACACTGGCAATAATAATATCTTATCATACTTCACTCCCGATAATGTTCCAAAGTCTTCATAAGATCCGCCAAGTAATTTATTATCATCCCAAATAGTTTCATCAATATTAAGATGATAGTATGTAACTAAAAATGAAACAGCATGCTTACTATAAAAATCATACAGAAGTCTATGATAATCGGATATATATTCATACACTCGTTGATATTTTTGTATTGTATCTAAACTCAATAAACTACCCCTCCGCAGTTAGAAGACCAGAAAATATTTGCTCATTTAATATAATAGATAAGATTCCTTTATCTCCTTTATAATCAACATATATATCAATGGAAACTCCCTTTTCAAATTTTAAATATTTTATATCTACATCTTCAATAAAAGCTCTATTATCATATATTTGAATAGAATTATATATTTCCTCCTCAATTCTTTGAATGGTTACCTCATCTAATGGGTCAAAAACCATTTTATACAAATCACTACCATATTCAGGATCAAATGGATAATTCCTTCGTGGAGTTAATAAAATGTTTCTCCATGAATTAATTATAACATTAAGATCTACAGTAGATTGAAAATCTCCTTTTGCTTCAATATTTGGCAAATAATCTCGAATCTTATTGTCAGATCCAATAACGCTATTTTTAAATCTATCTAACAAATTTGCCATTTAATTAACCTCCTAGATTTCCAACATGCTCTTCTATAGTTTTTCTTCTATCTTCTTCAAGTTTTGATTTCCACTTAAGATAATTATAAAAACGCTGAAGAGGCATCAAAGAAACATGATAATATGATTGATGACTCATTTCCATACATGCAAAAATATTTTCCTCTAACTCTTCTCGAAATTTATTTTGTAAATTAGACTGAGTACACCATACGAAAAAAGTTCTGGACCAAATCAAGGTCCACGTCCTCCTCTTGTCCACAATGAATACATGCACTTCTCATCTTTAATGCAATTCCATATTTACCAAATGTATTTCTATATTGTGAGTGTATTGCTCTTTTATCTTTAGAAGGAAGTGATAGATAAGCATCAATAATATCTCCGGGTTCATTCCAAACAATTATATCTCCATTTTCCGGAAGTTGTTTAAAATCATCTATAACAAGTGTTTCTGTTATAATATCAATACTTGCATTTGGCTGCATTCCTAATGTTTTAAATGCCAATAATTCATCAAACATTGTTGGTTGTTTAATTGTTGCAGTGACGCCTTTTGAAAGAGGTAAAGTAACTTCAACTTTCTTCTTTAATACATCTTTATCAGGGTAAGATTGTGAATTAAAGGTTTCAGATGCTTTAACTGATACCTGATAATTTTTCCCACATTCACCACATTTAATTTCATAATTTCTAATGTCTTCATATGTAATGTGATATAAACCATATAGAAGAGCATCCCGATCTTTTAAAGTAACATTCCTTAAAAAATCATCATAATTTTTAATCTTAGCAGGTTTTTTAACTAATGATTCATAAATACATTTATTTAAATGTTCTGTAATTTTTGATGGTGTTAAAAAACTAGCTTTTAATCGTTCTTCCTCTTGAACATTAAGTGTTTTGGTGTGATATGAATCATGTGTTTGAGGCGTGATGACTTCATATTCCGGATACTTTAAATCAACAAATGATGTAAACATAATAAATCTCCTTTCTTTTCAAATCTAATTATTTATTTATTTTGACTTCCCCATTTATATTTAAATTTTTCTTCTTTTTTATCAAGTCTTTCTTTCAATGACTGCATAGCATTATTTACCCTATCTTTACATAAACCAGGATCTTCTGTTTTTCTACAAGTAGCAAGAGCTGAAGAAAGCATATTAATCTTTTTCTTTAACTCATCTATTGCAACTCTTTGAATACACATTGTTCTTTGGTTACTAATTCTAAGGGTTCCACATAAGCGTCTTTTCTTACTTATTGTAGCTCCTATTGCTCTCCACAATACCCAAAAAGGCCCTCCTAATAAAGCTCCCAATGCTTGTGCCGTAACATCTTCTTTAACAATCTGTTCTATCATTTCTGGTTTAAATAGAGATTCAATTTCACTATCAGATGTTTCTTTAATATATTTCAATATATTTATCTTTTGATTTTTTGAAATATTTTTATTTTCATGCACAAGAACTGTGCAGATTGTTTTTAATCCAATCACGGTATTATCCTCTAAACAGCCTTACTTATTTTTTTATTAATTTTATCCATTTTATTCTTTATTGTTCTTACACATTTTTCAGGATCTTTAGTCAAACCACATTTAGTAGATGCTTTCTTTAAATCCATAAGTTGTGCTTTATATCCTGTAAGTTGAAATTTTTTCATACAAATTGTTTTTTTCTGTCCCTTATATATAGAACATGATCTAGCAGCTTGACTATAAAATCTTTTATATATTTTAACACTTGCATAAATAGCTAATACTGCTAACATAACTCCAGCAATTTCAGCTGGATGAGCTTTAACAAACGATGTTGTTGCATTAGTAGCTGATGTTGCTTGATGTTTAAGATCGTTAAATGATTTGGTAATTTGAGCTCTCAAACCAACAGTTTTCTTAACTATATCATGGGTAGGTGCTGGTGTTGATTTTATTCGTTGTGGTATTATATTAACATCTCCTTTCACTAATGGCATTGATCTTGTTTGTTGTGGTATTATCTTTGGAATTGTCTTTGAGACACTACTTATATCAGCTTTAGGTTTTAAATCAAAAGAAGCGTGATGCTTATCTACTTCTTTTTTAGCAGAATCTAACATATCTTTTATTTTAGGATCTATTTTATATTTGCTTGGCATGACTTTAGTTGATGGTTTTCCAGCATTCTTTAGCATATTCTTTATACTATATGGATTATCATCATCTACTTCTAATAAAGGTTTCCTTGTAGAAAATTTCGGACTAACGGAATCAACTTTTTTAGAAACATCATCAAAAATATCAAGTCCAAACATTTCACAAACAAGATTTTTATTTTCTTTAACTTCTATTCTTATTCTTTCAAATAAAACCAGTTCATTAAAATGGTGAGTTTCATTTAACGGAAGTTCACCATCTAATATTAAAGACACTATTTGATAATCAGATGCTTCATTTATTATAAATGACTTCAATTCTTTTCTATATGAGATATTGGATTCATCTATTAATAAACAAAGAGTCTCTCTCATTGATAATAAAAATAAAAGAGACTCTTTTAATTTAAAGTTCTCTGCTAATATCATATAATATCCTCTATGCTGATATTTGAGCTTTCATTTTTTGCATTTTAACTTGTAAATTTGAAATTTTCTTTTGAATTGGAATTTTACATTTTTCTGGTGACTTAGATTTAGCACAAGCATTCATAGCTGCTCCTAAATCTTTTACTTGAGCAGCTATAGCACCATGTTGATATTTTTTCATACATACAGTTTTGGCACTTCCTGACTGTCCAGCGCATGATTTAGCTGCTTTACTCATAAATCTTTTATAAAGTTTAACTGAAGCATATAAGGCTAATGCTGCAAGAGCAGCCCCACCTATAGCCATACCAGCTTGACTTGTTACTGCTTTTTGTAATGCTGGAGCAGCAGCTTGAGCTTTCAATTTAAGAGCTGCTATAAATCCAACAGGATCAGCTGCTCGGGCAGCACCCGTGGTACCTTGTTTTAATAATGCATCTCCACCTTTAACATAACCAGCACTACCAACATTCTTTATATAAGGTATTTGGTGAGTAACTAGTTTTCGAGCTACACTGGGATCAACTCCTTTACGAATCAGGTTATTAATAGCAACCTCTTTCTTTTGCATAGCAAGAGCTTTCCTTCCTGTAGATCCAATAGCATTCGCAACAGTTTTTTGTAACTTGCCAATATCAATTGGTTGAAATTCACGTTTTTTTGTAACCCAATCAATTGCTTTTTGCAACCCAACACCTTCTTTATCGAAAACTTCATTTAAAGTATTTTTAGATGCACGTTGAAATTCAAAAAGTGGAGCAGCTGAAGAATAATACGGATTAACTGTGTCAACTTCATTAACAAATGTTTGAACACTTTCTCCAATATATTTATTCAAAATCTTATAATTAATTAAGACTTGTTCCTTCAACTTACTAAAAAGTCTAACTTCATTAGCAAAATCATATTTCTCATTTGGCATTTCTTCATGCATTAACATATACATAATCTCATAATCTGATGCTTCATTCATTAAAAAATTTTTCAGTTTGTCTTTATGGTCAACTGAAGATCCTTCAACTATATAAGATAATGACTCTCGTGCTGAAAGTAAGAATAAAATTGATTCAGCAATATTTTGATTTTCTGTGATAAACATAATAACTCATCCTCCTAATAATTTTTTATTTTATGATGCTGATGAAATAGCATTACCATACTGTTCTACAACGCCCGCTTTAATAGCAAAAATATTATCTGCATAATCTTGACATTTTTTCTTAACCCAATCTTCATGCCATATATAATCAACATTGAATTCAATCTCGATATCTAACCTTCCAACGGTTTCAACGTCACTTGTAAATAAATCTTGAGGGTCTTTGGTTGGAAACAGACCATCATAACATGCATAATATTCAACAGTTTTTGCATCTGGAGCTGTTGTCCAATAATACATCAACCCTGCATAAGTTGATTTTGAATAACCCATCCCATCTTCTGTTTCTACTAAGTTAGAAACACCTGTTCTATAATCTCTAATCATTTTAACCCATCCATGCATAATATTAAACACTGGTAATTTATTAAACTCTAAAAATTTAACAGAAACACTATTACCATAATCAATATTACCAGGCACAGCAAATTTAATCCCACCTAATCCAGTATATTCTACCTTGTTAAGAGTTCCACCTGGTGGTGTAACTGATAAACATGCGCCAGCTAAAAGACTTTTAATTTCTCCATCCTTAATTCCACCAGAGTATTTAATTAACGATGCTGGAAGTTTTGCAAAGTATATAAAATGATACCCGGTTAAATATGGGTCAGCCACACCTGCAACTGTCCCTCCAAAATTACGACTTAACCGATTGGTTGTTGCATTAACAAAAGAATTCTTGATTGCCATTTTAATTTTCCTCCCGAAAATATGTTATTGAATAATATCTCTTTTTGGCATATTACACGCTCATTCTTTTTTGAATAGTCTGAACTACAAAATCCCAATTTCCATTTGGGATATGAATAGCTTTATCGTCAATATAAAATTCAGCTGATAACTTATCAGCTGTAATTCCATCATATGGAACATTATATTCATCTAACCATTCTTTGATTTTCTTTAATTGATCTAAATAATCTCCACCCATTTCCTCATTATTAGCTTTAGATGCTCTAGTTGTAAATATTATAATTTCAAACCCCTGGCTCTTCAACCATTTAATTGCATCTATAGAGCCTTCAAAAGGGGGATCATATATATCTCCACCATTCCATCCTTTAGAATATTTATGAATAGTTCCATCTAAATCTATCATTATTCTTTTTTTATCAGATCCATTTTTCTGTTCTGATATAATTTTTTCATCTTCTTCTTCGTCAGTTGCATAATTATCCATTGAGAACATTGATTCATCAGTGTGTAATTTTTCTAAAAAAGAGTTAATTATATTCATATTAATTTATTCTCCAATTTATATTTTGTTCTATATTTTTAAGAAGGTTGGTTTCATTAAGAAAGTTATTTCTATATATATTAATAAATGAAAAGGATTTTTTAAACTTATAATAAAGGAGATAAAAATGGCTATTGAATATTCTAAAAAATTTGAGAAAATAGATGATGATACAAGTAGATTGAGAGTTTACGGTGGGTGGATAATACGAACTATAGCAGTAACATCAGAAGGAGTTGGAGTACATACATTTTTTATGCAAGACGTTATGAATGTCTGGAAACTTAAAGGAGAATAATTTACATGAAAGCTACAGCGACTTATATTATAAATAGATTATGTGATTTCGGATACGATACCTATATCGTGGGTGGTGCTGTTAGAGATTTATTAGATGGAAAAAATCCAGCAGATATAGATATTGCAACTTCAGCAACCTCAGAACAAATTGAGAAATTATTTAAAGGACATAAAATAGCAACCGGAGGAACCTATTTTAAAGTTATTTTTGTTGACGGAATTGAAGTAGCTACATTTAGAAAAGATGTATATAAAGGGTTAAATGATAAAGATGTTCAAGTTGTACAAGCAAAAAATATTCTTGAGGATTTAGCAAGAAGAGATCTAACCATTAACTCACTGGCATTATGTCAATTTACTGGAGATATTCTTGATCCATATAAAGGATTAAATGATCTCAAGAAAAGAAGAATCAAATTTGTTGGGAATGCAAAAGATCGAATATATGAAGACCCGAATAGAATCGTAAGAGCATGTAGGTTCTTAGCAGTTATTGACGGAATATTTGATCCGGAAACAAAAAAGGCATTAAAAGAAATGGCTCATTTGGTTCAGGATTACGTTGCTCCAGAAAGAATCCGAATCGAAGTTTTGAAAGCAATGAAAGCTCGATATGCAAGTGTATTCTTTAATGCGTTGCATGAGATTGATGTTTTACAATATATCTTTCCATCATTGGATTGCTGTTATTATTTTGATGTTCATGGAATACATCATAGAGAGTCAATTATTACACACTCTCTATTGGCTGGTGATAACATATCATCAAAGTATCCATTAATAAAGTTAGCTACATATTTACATGATGTTGGGAAACCTCCAGCATGTCAATATAATGTAAAAACTAAAGATGTTAAATTTACTTCTCATGACGTTGATGGCAAATATTTGCTTTTAGAGGAATTAAAACATTTAACTTTTTCAAGTAAAGAGATTGAATATATTACAACTCTTGTTAGACTTCATATGAATACTTTTTCATCTGAGAAATCAATAAGAAAACTTGCTCATAAATTGGGTGAGCATGATATTGATTTAATGGATCTGTATAGATTAAAACTTGCAGACACAAAAGCTAATATTATAAAAGGGCCATATCCATATCAAACCATTAGAGCAGATTTTGAAAGAATCAAGAAAGCTTTAGAACCTAGAAGTGAAAATAGATTTGATGAATTGGCTATTAATGGAAAAGATATTATGGAAATAACAGGATTAAAACCAGGACCACAAATAGGTCAATTAAAAAATCTTTTATTGGAGAGTATATTAGATGATCCTAATTTAAACAATAAAGATAATTTAACAAAAATAATAACAGATTTTATGGAGAGGAGGAATATAATAAGTGTCGATTAAACTGCCAAAAGGAAGTAAACTAATATCAGCATTTATAACTGGCAGTAATCTCTATGGAACGAATACCCCTGATTCAGATATAGATACAAGAGGGGTATTCCTTCCACCCAGAGAAAATGTGCTAGGGTTTGCCAGACAAGCTGAAAGATTTTCAGATAAAGTAACTGATACAGAATATTATAATATCAAACATTTTTTTAAACTTGCTTTAAAATGTAATCCGAATATTATTGAATATTTTTTTATTCCATCTTCACAGATGATAATTTCATCTAAAGAATGGGATATAATTATTGAAAATAAAGATTTATTTATATCAAGTAAAGCTAAACATACTTTTACAGGTTATGCATTTTCACAAATGAAAAAAATTAAAAACCATAGATCTTGGTTATTAACTCCTCCAAAGAAAAAACCTGAAAGAAAAGATTTTGATTTACCCCCTCATAAATCTCTTTTATCCAGAGATAAGATTGGAGCATTTAATGAAATCATTGCAAATTACTTAAAACAAATTGGTACATATCATGAGTTAAAAGATAGTCTTCTTGAAATGGAAGAAGTTCATAACTATAAAGCCATTATTGAAAATACAAGTAAACTTGATTTTAAAGCAATTGGTACAATTGTTCCTTTAAGTGATAATATAATGTATGCCCTTGAAAGAGAAAAAGCATATTCATCCGCTCTTATACATTGGACTCAATATCAAAATTGGTTAAAAAATAGGAATCCTGCTAGAGCAAAACTAGAAGCAAAGTTTAATTATGATACAAAACATGCAATGCATCTTTATCGTCTGGTGGAAGAATGCCAGGAATTATTAACAACCGGAAAAATTACTTTACCAAGACCAGATAGAGAACATTTATTAGCTATTAAAAATGGGTTATATTCTTTTGAACAACTCATGGAAAAATTTGACAAAGTAAATGATGAACTAGAAGAAATATATAAAAATAGTATTCTTCCAAAAAAACCTCAATTAATAAAAGTTGATGATTTATGTATTAAAATTATTGAACAACATATAAAACAAATAAAGGAGAAAACAACAACATGAACAAAAAAATTTTAGTAACAAAACTCTTAAAATTTATTTATAAGACAAATTTTGATTATAAAAGATCAAATTTTGGAGATATGATATTAATAGCGATATTTATTTTTACACTTGGCTTTGGTAAAGTCTCTGCTCTTATGGTTATGTTATTAGTATTTGCTTTAAGATCTATATATGAATTTGACATTCTTAAAAGATTGGAGGTTATTAGTGAAGAGGAAAACAAAATCAAAGATGAAGAAATTATTGAAAATGTCAGATAATACTTTTATGGTTGGAGAATTTGACAAACAATTCTCTAATGATGAATACGAACTTTTGTTTAACACCAACACTGGGATTGAAGTCTTAAGAGGCATCAACGGGCATCCAGACCCCTTTCAGTTGGAATTTCCATCTATGTTAGATGTTGGAATCATGGGACATTGTATAAACAATTGTGAAATTTGTTACCAGGGTCGTGAATATGAAGATAACATGACCCTTGACAATTTCAAAAAAATAATAGATGAAGCAAAATACCATGTAAACCAAGTAGCTCTGGGTGGAAGAGGTGACCCCAATCTTCATGAAAACTTTAAAGAGATTCTTGAATATTGTCGGGAAAATAATGTTGTTCCAAACTACACTACAAGTGGAAATGGATTAACAGATGAACATATTGAAATATCCAAAAAATATGCGGGTGCTGTAGCAGTGTCAGATTATAGAAAAGATTATTCATATTCAGCTTTACAAAGATTAACTAATGCCAAAATTAAAACTAATATTCATTTTATATTAACCAGACATACATACGAAGACGCTATAAAAATTATTTTTGGATACAATCCATGGAGAACAAATGGAAATCAATCAACATTGTTTGACATAAATAAGTTGAATGCTATAGTATTTCTATTGTTTAAACCACAAGGTCAGGCGTTGGATCTCATTGATTTTACCCCAACCCCATATCAGTTAAAAACTTTTTCAGAAAGGATTATAGAATCTTCTTGTAAAATGAAGGTTGGTATGGATTCTTGCCTTGTAAATCATGTTCTTCAATATGTAGAAATGAATGATCTACAGAAGATGTCTGTTGACTCATGTGAAAGTTCTAGAATGTCTGTATATATTTCTCCAAGTATGCATCTAATTCCATGTAGTTTTGCAGACCATAAAAAATGTGGTGTTTCTTTAAAGAAAAAGTCTATCTTTAAAGTTTGGAATAATGCACCTGAATTTGAAAGATTTAGAAAAATCTTAAAGAAAAATCCATACACATGTCCAGCTGGATTCTAGATGAAAATAAAAACAGATTTTGTCACCAACAGTTCTTCATCATCATTTATTGTTATGTTTCCAAAAAGAGTTTTAGAATTTGATGATGTGTTTCAACATATAAATAGAGTTGATGTTTGTCACCGAGTTTTAAAAGATGATTTACATCAAATGCCTACCTTACTGTCAGCTAAAGATGCTCATGTAGTATACTTAACTGATCTAGAAGAGGGGCATCTCTTTGAGGATATTGTAATTGATAAAAAGCTTTTATTTAAATCTAGTGAGGAACTTGAAGAAGGGTGGACTGGTGATATGTATGATATACATAAAATTTCTGGAGAAGCTAAAAAGTGGATGAACTATCAATATGACATTAGATTTCAAGAAGCTAAAGAATATATTAAATTTTTATTAACAAAGTATGGGGAAGGTTATATTTATCGCCTTGTTTATTGTGATGAAAATAGTTCATTTGAGAGTATGATTGAACATGGAAATACTTTTAAAAATTTACCTCATATACAATTCAGTTATCACTAGTAAGGAGATAATATGTTTAATATATTAAAAAGAAAAAATATTAAAAAAGAACCAATTAAATATCATAGGTTTGTAATAAAATGTATTGATTGTGGTGAAGAACTTATATTGATTACCGAAGGAGTTCAGTGTATATCAAAATTAACATCTAAATACAAAAATATAAAGGATAAAAAAAAATGTTAACTTTAATGTTCGTAGCATTACCATTAACTTTTGAACTGGATAATGTTCTTTCAATAAGAGAAGCTTCTGGATTTTTTGATGATGAATTTAGACATTGTAACATTGAATATCTTAGAATGGTTATGGAATCAATTAAGACTACTCCATTAACTGTCCTCCCAGATGCTTTAATTCACCATCATACATTTGACAAAATCAACCAAGTGATAACTGATCTGGGATTATGTATTGAAACCCGCATTGATCATCACTTTAATCCAAATACTTTTATGTATAATGATAAAGAGGTATATATGACCACGTTTATATGTTTTAATTTATATCTAGTAAATCAATTGAAAAATTATGGAAAGGCATTAAAAAGAATGGTTGAGTTAGACGAGTATGGGATGTCAGATGAAGCTTTACTTCAGTTGGTAAAATGACGGAAAAATAACGGGGAAATTAAGTAAATGTTTCCCCGTTATTTTTTTGCTTATTTAATGAAGAAGTTTAGTTCAATTTTTTCTACAACTCGTGTAGGTTGTAAAGTAACGTCAACATGAAATATCTTTGTTTTTCTTTCGTATTCGGTTGCACCCACATCTACCTCATATGAATCTAATCCTCTATTTTGTTTAATCACTTCTAGGAAATCAACAATACTACCTGCAACTTGACCCCATGTAATTTCATCATTTTGTTCGAAAACAAAAAATCTACAAAATTGTTCTAAAGCTCTTTTAGCATATAAAACAAGTCTTACAATATTTAGATCTTGAAGTGCTGAAGCTTTAGCCTGACTAGTTAACTGCCCCCACACTACATGTCCTTGAGCAAATTTAACAATTGGATTTAATTGCTTTAAGTACATTTGATCTCGTTGACCCAATCTAGGGTTGTATCTCATTTCTTTAATTGAATCAATTGCACCTCTATTGAATCCTGCAGCAGCAAACCACAATTCAGCAACATTATCATTTCTTGGTAATAAATATGACATATGATATACTGGAGAAAACCAAACGTCTGCCCCTGTAAATGGATCTGATACTTTATTGAATGGTTCATAAAGAGAAACAAAATAATTATTAAATGTATTAGTATTATTTCTAGTAGCTAATGCAGCGTTTACTGTTGCATTATCACCGTTATCTAAAATACCAACACAGTCACGTCTCGTTTGACATAAAGTGCTTATAGCAGTTTTAACATCTGCTGGATATCCGGCGTCATAAACAAGTGTAAAATAAATTGATTCAGGATCTAATATAGTATCATCAGTAATACCTGAATATGCTTGCTCTAATAATG
>Ga0307380_10000638_pt1 | contig 53567 bp, 71 predicted proteins | sample UN3MG_FD_202239 | JGI IMG/M metagenome (GOLD analysis project Ga0307380, IMG submission 202239) | Soil microbial communities from Risofladan, Vaasa, Finland - UN-3 | ecosystem: Environmental > Terrestrial > Soil > Coastal area > Acid sulfate soil | place: Finland: Risofladan, Vaasa | collected... | reverse complement strand
GAGGTATTGCTATCCGACTTCGATGCCTGGCACAGTGTCTTGAACCGCGGCTATCTGGGGCTCAGTGAGGCCGAAGATGACGCATGGTACCGACGTTTCGAAGCGGCCGTTCCCAATCGGTGGACCTAGCCTCCGCCGGAGCCGTGGTATTCGGACATCCTCACCAGTTGGGAGCGTGTATTTGACCTGGAGGCCCTGGCTGCATCCGAGTATTGGCAGCCCGGGCCGCACTACATCCAGGCTACGTTCGAGGCCTTACGCCTGGTTGATGTGCGTAAGTGTACGCCCTTCGTGGCCCGGTAACTGCTCGATGGTCAAATCGCTGACTCAGCGAGGAATTCGTAGGGCTCATCCAATTCCTCCTCCGTCGCTTGACTGAACGTGCGCACATACTCGGCAACCGAAGCTGGCGTCAGCTCATCTTCCGAGACTATCAGATCCCAGACTCCATCTTCGGCTCTGCGGGCGATGAAGCTGAGATGCTCCAGTTGTTTCAGCCATTGTCTATAGAGCGACCGTTCATCCTTGGTCAGTATTGGTTCTTCTAGTTCCTGCTCCACCCAGGCCCGGGTGGAGATTGTGATGTGTACCTTCAACTCCCGATCTACAAGGTCATCCCAGGTGACAGGACGCCGGTACTCCCGACACCATTCCCAATCGATCAGGCTATACAGGGAGATCAAGTGAGGCTCCTTCTCTCAATCATCTTTGGTCACCGATTTGTTTTGACACTCCAGGCCACCCCGTTCTCTGGCTTCTTCGTCTTCTTGTGGAGGATGATCAGCGCCGTTGTCTCATAGATCGCCGCCTCCCTCACCTCAGGGGCGCCAAGAACACAGCCCGGTGCAGCCGAGGGATGAGAGAAAGGTGTACACCTACAATGGCTGTCAACATAGATGCCGTAGATACCGCCAGGATCATACATCCTTCTCAGAGACAGGTTTTTCGAAGCATAGCACGGATGACTCAGCTAGCCAAACGGAAATGCGGCATGGGCGTATAGTGTTCCGGACGTTGCCGATCACCATTCACCATTCACGACTTACGATTCACTCCTTGTTGCCCCTTAACCCTTCAATCCCTAATCCCCATTACTCCTCACCCGTCCCTCATCACTGTTTCCCGGCCATTCACGATTCACCATTTACGCTCTCTTCAATGACTTGATCAAGCCAGTTAACATCTTGCCAATCGCGGCCAATCGTGCGTCCAGTACTCCTTTCACTTCATCAGTGATGTAGTTCAGTCTCCGCGCCACTTCTAGCTGCGTATCAATCTCACTTGCTGAACCCTGAGCAATATACAAGAACTGGATGAATTCCTTCTTTGTCTGCCTTGCTGCGCCCTCCGCAATGTTGCTCGGTATCGAAACAGCAGCCCGTTTTAGCTGATCAGCCAGCGCATACTGTTCCGTCTTCGGAAACGACCTCGTGGCCCGATACACATCAACGACAAAGCCAACCGCCTCGTTCCACACATCGAGCTTCCTATGTGGCCTCATATCTTCGCCTCTGTCTTAGGATTTGCTGCTTTGCACTTCACCATTTGCTATTTACGATTCACCAGTTACCATCTGCCATTCACCATTTACTACTTGCCACTTACTATTGACGAATCCCCATTCACGATTCACGATTCACCATTCACCCGTTACCCATCGCTCATCACGATCTCCCGACCTTTGACCTCGGACATTGGATCTCGGATCTCGGGCTCTGGACTTGTTCCTACCATTCACAATTCACTCGTCACCTATCACCGTTTTCTCACCATTCACGATTTCCCGCTTATCACCCATCATCGCTTCCAGTCGCGTATGTCGGCACTAACGCTTGCAGTGCGGCCAGTATCTCTGCCTTATTGGAATCTTCTGCTGCTCGATACAAACGCTCCAGCGCCGAACCCTGTTCTTTCTCGTTTGACACACTGTTCATTCTGGCAACGAAGATCTTCTCGTGAGTGGTCGTATCCGTTCCCTCTTCCGCCGTGAGCAGCTCCTCGTACAGCTTCTCTCCTGGGCGCACTCCCGTGTACACAATGGCGATGTCCTGATCCGGTTCATAACCATAGAAGCGTATCAGATCCCTAGCCAAATCCAGAATCAGTACAGGCTCACCCATGTCCAACACGAAGACTTCTCCTCCGCGGCCCATCGCCCCGGCCTGGAGAACGAGGAGGACAGCTTCGGATGTGAGCATGAAGTAGCGCCTCATGTCCGGATGTGTAACCGTAACCGGCCCTCCACGATGGATCTGGTCAACAAACGTGGGTATTACGCTCCCGCGGCTCCCCAGCACGTTTCCAAAGCGCACCGCCATGCATCGCGTACTCGACGAGTCGTCTGGCGAACGGACGATCGTCTCCGCCACTCGCTTAGTTGCGCCCATCACCGACGTTGGGTTCACCGCTTTGTCGGTCGAGATGAATACGAACGACTCCGCGCCCTGTCGCCGCGCCTCTTCGAGCACCGTTCTTGTGCCAAAGATGTTCGTCTTAACCGCCTCGGCAGGAAATTCCTCCATCAGTGGAACATGCTTGTATGCCGCTGCGTGGAACACCACCTGCGGATGATACCTGTTGAAGATATCCTGCATTCGTACAGCATCGCGAACATCGCCAACGATCACTCGCACATGATGTTCAGCAAAACGACGCGTGAGATCTCGATTCAGGTTGAAGAGACCTGTCTCATCTATGTCCAGAGCGAGCAGCTCTTCCACCCCAAATCGCAGCACCTGGCGGCAGATCTCCGATCCGATCGACCCTGACGCTCCGGTAACGAGAATTCGCTTTCCAGAGAGCGATTGCCGGATAATCGCTGTATCGATCTTGATTGGATCGCGCGAAAGCACATCCTCCGGTTCCACCTCGCGTACGTCCGTGGCCTTGATCTCACCGCTGTACAGCTCGCTTAGGAAGGGCAGTATCTTCACTTCCTTTACGGCACCCTCGCGTGCCAGTTCCACCGTCTCCCGCAGCACGCGTGCCGAGGCTGACGGCATGGCAATGACAATGCTCGCTACACTTTTTCGTCGAACTAGGTTGGGAAGATCCTTACGTGAGCCAAGGACCGGCACTCCATGGATTACGAGACCTTGCTTCCCTGCATCGTCATCGACAAATCCGATGGGCAGGACTGTGCTATCTTTCTCCGCCTGCAGCGCACGCACGAGCTGCGCCCCGGCATCTCCCGCACCAACGATGAGCGTTCGTTTCCCGATCTGCGTTCCTCCGCGCGCATGACGAAGCGCGTGGGATACTCCCCGCTTGAAGAACCTTATTCCCGCGATTCCAAGTAGGGAGAAGGCGAAGTCTACTCCAAGAATCGACCGCGGTACGCTGGCAGCGGCTGGCCAGTGACGCAGAGCAAACAGCATCCCGGCAAAGGCCAGCGATCCTCCCACACAGGCGAGCACCGTCTTAACGAGTTCCTCCATCCCGACGTAGGCCCAACTGAAGCGATACATGCCCAGGGAAGCGAGCACGACCAACTTCACTCCCACGGCAAGCGGCAGTACTGCAAGGAGAATCGAGAGGTAGCGAGGTGCGACATATCCATCAAACCGGACAAGAAACGCCAAATAGAGCGAGAGCGCGAGTACAAACGCATCCGCCAACACAAACACTACCCTTCTCCTATTCGCTAACGCGAGAAAGCTCTTAATCCTCATAATCGTCATTACGGCTCAAAAAGATCTCACCGCTCGGGGGGTGTAGTAGGCCCCTATTCAATTACTCCACCTCCCAGGGACGCTGAGTACGCTGAGGAACCCTCTGCCTAGTATTCTAGAATCCATAGTTGTCTTCCTTTCCTCTGCTATCTTTGCACCCTCTGCCCTGGTTTCCCTTAGAACTCCGGTAACTTAGGGCCTACTCTTAAGTAAAGAGCCTTCAACAGCCACCAATCTGGATGTCCGCCACAGTATATCCGACTTGGCAAGCAAAACTCCTGTCTAGCCCCTTTTTACACAAAACCTTCTTCCTTAGTAACGCTTTCTATTTCCGAGAAAATCTCTTCTAGGGTTGGTTCTTCCATGGCTTCATGCTGCTCAACTCCACCAACTGGATGACGATGCCATCCCCTAAGGTTATCAATGCCGAAAACCCTGTCCGCTGCTTTGATAAGCGCGAAATCAATCCTCTTCTTGCTCACACCGTAGAAGACATCAATAAACATGTCAGGGGAAAGTACAATCCTCATCTTCAGGCGCAATCGGTTAGCTTCTTGCACTTCCGGTTCCGATGTCGGAAAGTGCTGCCCAGCAAGATCCTGGACCTTCGCCTGGAATGCATCCACAGAGTAATCCTTCATCTGCGGGGAAGAACTTCGCCTTTCAGTTTCTTTAGGTTAGAAAGGAGGAGCTCATACTCGTCTACAAGGCTTTCCCACTCCATGTAATCGCGCTCCACCTCATGAGAATAGCGATCAGTAATCTGTTCAGCCTGCCATGCTTGAGCAAAGGATTCAAAGCGCATTCCGTATTTTGCCTCGTATTTCACAATCCTCTGAGAGCAAGCTTGCAAACGTCTTTCGAGGTCATTAATGATCAGATGAACTAGTTTCTGGTCCGCGGTTTCGCCTTCCAGGTACTCGAAAATACCCTTAAGAGAATCAGGCACTTCCACTGTTGCCATCGCGCGCCTCCCTTTTCAACACAAGCCTGCTATATCGGACAGGACTCCGGTTACCTGAGCTAGCCCTATCCGAGTCTTCCATTTGAGAACCTGCTCTTCATTCTACACTACACAAACATCCACGCAAAGGCGGCACCAGGTACTCGTGTTTACCTGATGTATTAAGATACGACTTGCCATATATTCACCGCAGAGGTCGCAGAGTACACCGAGGCAAGACTTCTTAAGGCTTTTAAGTATAATTATATTTCCCTCTGCGTCCTGTCTCTCAGAGTACGACAGCAGACAGGCGTCTGCGTACTCCGCGGTAAAAGGTTCTTGCAACAGCTTCATCTCCTTCCTATCTGATCAGGTGTCACCACCTGAAGAGGCAGCTTGTCCGCAAAGTGAACTGCGTTCCAAGTGACAAAAAGATCCAACTGCCCTTTGCACCTTTGGGTCAGTTCTGCAATCAACGCATCTCCAAAACTGAACTTCTGCTTCATCGTCTCCAAGATCTCCACAGGGTCAAAGCAGATCCTCTCTTCTTCATCGGGAGGAAAGAGGATCGCCACATTGTATTTTGTCGCAAAGCCAATGAATAACTCCTCCAAACTCTGGGGGCTCAGATTAAAGGAGAGAATGCCGCACACCTCCATCAAGTTATACACTGTGATCGAGCCTACGAACTCCCCTTGCCTTACTCGCTCCAAGAAAGCGCAATTCTCGGAATACTTAAGATCCCTGTGGTAACGGAGGTCGATGACAAAAACGTCTGTATCGATCAGGACTCTCGCTTTTCTAGCCACACTTCACCGGACTTGGTCTTCTTCGTGAGTGGGCGATCGCTTCCTCGACTGTAGGGAACTGCGGTTCAGTCTGTTGAAGCTCCTTTTCGATCTTTGCCCAATCGATCTCTTTCCCGGGCTTTCTCCCTTGCCTCAGTGCCAAGGCAGCCTCTCGAACGTAACTTGCAGAGCGGCGCTCTACGGCCTCTCGTAGAGATTGCTTAATCAATGCGCTACGCGTTACCCCCTGTAACCTGGCCAGTTCCTCAACTCTACGGACCAACTCTTCGTCCATGCGTACAGTGACCACTGGCATAGAACCACCTCCTGTGTATTACACTACGATGCATATTATAATACGCAAGTGAGGAGAAGACAACAGCAGGATCCTGTAAGCATCTCATCGCCCTCGGTAATCCCAGTGGCATTGATGATCCGGTGTAGTGCAGAGGTGCCACTGTTTACCGCAAAACCATAGCGAACACCAACATCCGCTGCAAGGAAGGTAAAGGTTCGCCAAGATCGGGTTCGAGGCCATCGAACTAAGTACGAGTTCTTCATTTGCCGAACCTTACGGGAAAGATCATCCAAACGCAACGCTCCTAACGCAATCCCATGTCAGCTCTCATCGCTTCCGGACCGCGCCAAGTGCCCCCTACGTCTTCAAGATGTCCTTCAAGGCACGAATCACGATTTCCACCTGCTCTTCGCTCAGTCGGTTATGGAAAGGCAGAGCGACTGTCCTTTCCGCCACATGTTCCGTTATCGGCAAGTCTCCCAACCGATGGCCAAGTTCTCGGTAGAAGGGCTGGAGGTGGATAGGCTGGAAGTAATCGCTGCACCCGATCCCTCTTGAGCGCAGGCCTTGCAGTACGCAGTCCCGGCCTTCCCGAGTGTATCGATCAGCCAATCGGATCACATACACAAACCAGCTCATCCTTACATTAGGAGACACATAGGGAATCCTCAGAAACCCTTTCTCTTCCAGGGGCGCTAGGTACTCGTTGTACACCCGAGCCACCCGGTCGCGGTTTGCCAGGATCTCCTCGATCCGCTCTAGCTGAGCAATCCCCAAAGCACAGTTGATGTCACTCAACCGGTAGTTGTAACCAAGACGCTCATGCTGAAGCCATGCACTCCCTTCCCCTCGTCCCTGGTTGCGCAGGCTCCGACAGAGCTCCGCTACCTTCTCGTCGTCAGTTAGAACCATCCCACCCTCGCCGGTCGTGATTTGCTTGTTGGGGTAGAATGCGAATACTGCGGCATCACCAAAGCTCCCCGCCTTCTTCCATTCGCTACGTGCCGGCTTTACTTCTTTTTCCGACTTTGGACTTGCGCCTTGCGACTCATGACTCCCGACCCTCGACTGTGGACTCCGAAGTTGTGACTCTGAACTTTGAACTCTGAACTCTGAACTTTGAACTTTGAACTTTCGACTGTTATATTCCGCCCCCAGTGCTTCCGCCGAGTCCTCGATGAGCCTCAAGCCATGCTTGTCAGCGATCTCTTTCAGCCTATCCCATTCAGCGGGATGACCGAACACGTCCACTGCCAGGATTGCCTTTGTGCGGGGAGTAATCGCCGCTTCAATCAACTCTGGGTCAACGCTGAGCGTATTTGAATCGATATCGACAAACACGGGCTTTGCCCGCTCGAAGAGGATGCAATTGGCGGAGGAGATAAAGCTGAACGCTGTAGTGATCACTTCATCGCCTTCGTCTATTCCCATCGACCTAATGATCAGGTGTAAGGCACTCGTACCGCTGTTCACCGCAATGGCATGGCGGACGCCAGCGTACTGTGCCAATTTGCCTTCGAACTCCGGCAGCTTGGGCCCTAGGCTTAAGTGGGGAGTCTTCAATACCTGTACGACAGCCTCGATCTCCTTCTCAGTTATGTCCGGTCTAGCAAGTGGAATATTCATCTGACGCCTCCGACGAAAAGCCTTACTCTGCACTAACGCCAACCTCTTTTGTTCATCATATATTCACCACAGAGCGCGCCGAGCATGGTGAGAAAGGCCTCTTTAGATTTCAAATCATAAGCATGTTCTTTTTTCCTCTGCGCCCTGTCTGTCAGAACACAACGACAGACAGGCCTCTGCGTCCTCTGCGGTTTAAGGCTTTCCCAGCGCAGTGACGCTGGTGTTATCTCAGTAAACTTCGTCGTGAGTGCCCATTGTCAACAATAGAATCTCTTCCTCTCCTGACTCTGGGTTCTGGGAGAACTCGAAAAGAATGCGATTATCGTAGTCCACTGTACAAGCCCATGCGCCAGCCAACTCCCCTTTCAACTTATGACTGCGCAATATGGGATGAAACGGATCCTTAGCAACTTGGTGTAGCGTCCATTCAATTTTCATACGTAGTTTCGGCTGACGTCGAACCACTCCATTAAAAGCGCGCATGAAGGACGGACTCCAGACCAGGTTTTTCACTCGGTTATCTCTTCCATCAGGTCAGCCACTGTGCCCCGATGGACATTGCCCTGCCGGTAGGCATCGCGCGCTTCTGCAATCTCTGCCGCTAACTCGGCACGCCGGTGCTGGATCAAGCGCCGGTGGATGATTTCGATCAACAATGCCTGGTCATCCGGTGGCAGCTCTTCAATCACCTCAATGACCTTTTGAAAACGAGGAGCAACCATCTCTTTGGTCATTCAAGTCTCACCTCCGCTGAAATCCGTACCGCAAGCTTTCATCACCCTTCATATCATGCTCCACTTGTTGGTTCAGGTCAAATCGCCGTGCTTCTTGATCACCTTCGCCGGGACTCCAACAGCAGTTACGTTATCGGAGATATCACAGATGACAGCGGCCCCGGCGCCTATGATGACGCCCTTGCCGATCTTTACACCCTGAACAATGCTTGCCCCAATACCGATGTGACTAAGCCCACCTATCTCAACATTGCCTGCCAGATGCGCACCCGGTGAAATATGGGTGAATTCTCCAATCAAACAGTCATGATCCACAGTTGCTCCGGTATTGACGATGGCGTTCTCGCCAATCTTCGTGCCAGAGTTGATCGCAGTGTTGGCCATAATTGCCGTACCGACTCCAATGAAGACGTTTCTCCCGATCTGAGCAGAAGGATGAACAGCACAGGCCAACTCGTAACCCAATTCCTTTATTGCCTCCCAAAGCTTCTTGCGCGCTGCATTGTCACCAATAGCAAGAATCAGTCTGCTGCCGCGATACATCTCGTCCTTGAGAACGTTTTCTCCGCCAATTACGGGGTATCCGCAGAACTCATCTTTCCAAAGCCTAGGATCATCGTCGATAATACCTACTATCCTATGCTTTCCTTCTTTGATGACGGCGTCAATGATCACCTTAGCGTGTCCGCTGGCACCGTAGATGAATAGACCGTCCTTGAAATTGCTCTCAGGCATCCTCTTCCTCCGAAGTTGGTGGAACAATAAACGGATCGTTCACTCCATCCTCCCCATACAGGCCTTCATGCGTCACCAGCACCGTCCACAGTGTCTTGAACAGGATCTTAGTATCGAGCCAGAGCGACCAATGCTCCACGTACCAGACATCAAACTCGATCCGTTTCTTCCAGGAGAGCGCGTTTCGTCCCGAGACCACAGCAAGGCTGGTGATCCCCGGTTTCACGAGAAGCCTGCGTCGCTGAAACTCGTTGTAGTGCTCCACCTGGTAGCACAAGGTAGGTCGTGGCCCGACCAAGCTCATCTCACCAATGAGTACATTGATCAGTTGAGGAAGCTCATCCAGCCCCCAATTACGCAGCACCGCGCCGACGCGGGTGATACGAGAATCGTCCTTAGCCACATTGTACCCGAGACCCTTTCGTACAGCCCCCACAATCATTGTGCGAAACTTCCACACCCTGAATGATCGCCCATCCTTTCCAACTCGCTCCTGCCGAAAGAAGACCGAGCCCTTGGAGTCGAGCTTGAGCGCTAGAGCGACTATGGCAAAGGGGATGGCCAGCACAAGGAGGCCAAGAATCCCGGCTGCCAGATCAAGAGTGCGTTTGAGAAAGGATTCAATACGTCTCATGTTACAAGACCCTTTTGCTGAATGAGTTTTCGATAGACCACCAGTTGTTTTTCCAGGACTTGCGCCTCATCAAAGAACTCGATAGCGCGTTGCCGTCCTGCCTCGCCCATCCGCTCTGCCAGCATCTTGTCAGACATGATCTCAATAATCGCGTTGGCGAGTTTGCAGGGATCGTTAACCGGCACCAAATAGCCCGTCTCGCCGTGAACCACCTCTTCTCTACACCCCCGGATGTTCGTAGCTACCACCGGCTTGCCTGCTGCCATTGCCTCCAAGATGCTCCGCGGCATCCCCTCACGGTGCGATGGGAGCACGAACAGATTCATGATCGCTAGCAGTTCAGGGATGTCCTCGCGAAAGCCAGTAAACTTAATTGCGTCTTCCAAGTCATTCCGTTGGATGAGTTCCTGTAGGCGCTCCGTTGTCCGACGGTCGCGATCGCTCTCGAGCGTATCCCCGACAACCAGGAGCTTGGCTTTTGGGATTTCCTTAATCACTTGCCCCATCGCCTCAAGTAGTTCCTCAACGCCCTTCTCTCGCACCAAGCGCCCAATGAAGCCGATCACCTTGTCATCCGGACTTAATTCCAACTCAGCTCTTACTGCGGGATCGGATTCTACTACAAAGCGCCCTGTATCCACGCCATTCCCAATGCAAATGGTCTTCCTTTCATTAGCAATTCCTTCTCTAATTGCTGTCTCCCGATCCTCGGAGCTCTGAGTAAACAGCATATCAGTACACCATCTACCTAAGACCTCTTCCGTCCAGATGATCAATCGTCTCTTCCAGGGAGTCATCAGCTCATGGAAGTAGAACCCATGGGCAGTGTAGATCACGATGGGTGCACGAGCGAGCCTGGCCGCAATCCTACCTAAAGCTGCGGCCACTGGGGTATGCACATGGACAATATCGAATCGCTCGCGACGTATCAATCGAAAGAGCCGCCAGAGTGAGGTCACGTTAGAGAATGGAGATATTCCCCTGACAATTGGGATAGAATGGACGCTATAGCCTCGATCCTCAAGTTCTCGCAGATGCTGGCCAGGCGAACATGCGATATGGACCTCGTAGTCTTCTTCGATCAAACAGTCGATCAACGGCAACAAAAGGAACTTCACAGTAACGTCGACCGCTGCAAGCTGCAGAACCTTGATTCTGCGGTTCATTTCAAGTGACTCTTATACCACTCCACCGTCTGCTTCAACCCTTCGTGGACGCCCACCTTACCCTCGTAACCTAGTAGCCTCTTCGCCTTTGAGATATCCGCCAGTGAATGGAGCACATCGCCCGACCGCGCTGGCGTGTGTTCTGGCTCAGTGGTTACTCCAATGAACTCTGCCAGCATGCGTGCCAGTTCGTTGATGGTGATCCGCTCTCCACAGGCAATGTTAAAGACTTCTCCTGCCACACCAGAGGCCTTAGCCGCAAGCAGGTTGGCTGCAACTACGTTCTCGATGTAGGTGAAGTCGCGTGACTGCTCTCCATCGCCAAAGATCGTTGGGGGTTCACCGTGGAGTAAGGCAGTGATGAATTTCGGAACTACGGCACCGTACTGCGACTGCGGATCCTGCCACGGGCCAAAGACGTTAAAGTAGCGTAGGGCAACCGTCTCTAGGCCATAGACGTGATAGGAAGCCTGGCAATAGAGTTCTCCTGCCAGTTTGCTCACCGCATAGGGCGAGCGCGGCTCTTGCTTCATATCTTCATGTTTTGGTAACACAGGGGTATCGCCATAGACGGATGATGAAGAAGCATAGATAACCCGCTTCACCCCAGCATCGCGAGCCGCAATCAAGATATTGAGTGTCCCCTCGACGTTGACCGAATTGCTTGTCAGAGGATCTTTCACCGAGCGAGGGACTGAAGGCACAGCCGCTTGGTGAAGAACGTAGTCTACTCCATCCATCGCCTCTTTAACGAGCTCTAGATCGCGGATATCGCCCTCGACGAACTCGATCTCCTTCAGGGACGGCTCAATATTCTCCTTCTTCCCCGTGGAGAGATTATCGATTACTCGAACCCTCTGCCCCTGTTTCACCAATTCTTCAACGAGGTGCGAACCGATAAAACCAGCTCCACCGGTCACTAGAAATAGTTTCGACATTTATTCCTCCATCCTCCCTTACCAGATGACCTTCACTGAGTATCGAGCGATCTGCGGATCCACAGTCAGGATAGGCAGGTTTTCCAACTGGGCTTGAGCGATGAGCATGCGGTCGAAAGGGTCTCGATGGTGAGCCGGAAGTTTATAAACGTGTAGAGCGTGGCTCATCTGCACAGGCAGGCTCTCAATGGCGTTGAGGGCCATCTGCTCAAGGATGAAGTGTTCAAGATTAGGAGGCAACTGTAACCTCCCCAGCCCAGCCTTGATCGCCATCTCCCAACCACTAGCGACACTGAGGAATAGCTCGTTCTCACCATCACTAATGATCTCGCGAACTTTCCTGGACAATCGGGGATCGTTAGTGATCCACCACAAGAATGCATGAGTATCTAATAGAGCCCTCATCCCTCGAATTCCCTGAGGATGGCTTCGGGAAGCGGCGCATCGAAATCAGGAGCGATGGTCACCTTGCCCTTGGCGCTCCCGGGAGCGCGACGTGCTGGCCGCTCTACCACCAGAACCAGACGGGCGATGGGCTTACCGGCCTTGGCGATGATGATCTCTTCCCCCTCCTTCACCCGAACCAAGAGCTTAGAGAGATGGGTCTTAGCTTCGTGAATATTCACTTGCACTGACATCCGAGTTCACCTCCATCTGCACTGCCTTTCAGTATAGACTAGGTCCTGGACTAAGTCAAATAAGCCGGCCCGCCTTTGCCCTAGCACGTATTCACAGCAAGTGGATGTTCTTGTATTGATGTTGAATCTGCCTGGTAGCGTCCCGCGTATCGAAGATCAGCTTAGCGTGCCGAGCGATGAATTCCCAGTCGTAATCCGAATGATCAGTAACGACGATCACACAATCCTGTTCCTTCAGCAATTCCTCGGTTAAGGGCTGAGACTCCCATTGTCGCTCGAGATAGGCGAAGCTGGGCACATACGGATCATTGAATGAGACAAGAGCACCTTTCTTAGAAAGTAGTCCAATAATATCTAGCGCCGGTGACTCACGGATATCGTTTACATCCCGTTTGTATGCCACACCCAGGATCAGGATCTTCGACCCATTGAACGGCTTACCAACCTGGTTCAGTAGATCAGCCACCCGTTCCACCACGTAGGCGGGCATCTGGCTGTTGACCTTACCCGCTAGCTCGATGAAGCTGGTATCGGCCTGATAAGTCTTAGCCTTCCACGAGAGATAGAACGGATCAATCGGGATGCAATGCCCACCCAAGCCAGGGCCAGGATAGAAGGCCGTGAATCCGAATGGCTTCGTCTTTGCTGCCTCAATCACGTTCCAGATGTTGATCCCCATCTTGTGCGCCACGAGAGCCAGCTCGTTGATCAGCCCGATGTTGACTGCCCTAAAGGTATTCTCCACTAGTTTAGCCATCTCCGCCTCTCTGGCCTTCATCGGGATGACTTGCTTGAAAACTTGTTGGTAAAGCTCAACGGCTCGCTCGGTGCACGCCTCTGTAATCCCGCCGACGATCTTGGGAATGTCCCTTATGCCATACTGTTTATTCCCCGGATCGACCCGCTCAGGCGAGAATGCCAGATAGAAGTCCTCCCCGACTGTCAGCCCGCTTTTCTCTAAGATGGGAGCAATCAACTCCTCGGTCGCTCCCGGATAGACAGTGCTCTCCAGGATAATGACCTGTCCCGGTTGCAGGATCTTAGCGATGTTCTCCGCGGCATCCACGACGTAGGACATGTCAGGATCCTTAGTTTTCCTTAGAGGTGTAGGCACGCAGACGCTGACTGCTTGGACCTTGCTTAAAACATCATAATCCGTTGAAACGTGGAACCTTCCTGTCTTTAAGCAGGCTTTAAGGGTGGCCTCGGGCACGTCCCCAATGTAGGTTTGGCCATTCTGCAATAGTTCGATCTTTTCAGAGGACTTATCGACCCCATAGACATCAAATCCCTGGTTGCAGAATTCGACAGCGAGCGGCAGCCCCACATAGCCAAGACCGACGATACCCACTTTACGCTCATCGTTCATTGAAGCCCCTGTTCCAAGCACTATAACATAGTCCTTAAGTAATCTAGCATGTCCCGAAGAGATACTTCTAACGGGATCTTCGGCGTCCAACCTGTCTCCCGCTTTATCTTGTCTATATTGCTTATCTGCCTTGGTATATCCGATTGGCGCATTCTTTTCTTATCCCGCTTAATTGCTATCTCCACACCCGCTTCCCGCAGCAGAATCTCCAGCACCTCCCTGATCGAATAGCACCTCCCAGAGCCGATGTTATATACTTCGCCGTCCTTCCCTGCTGTCATCAACTGCCAGTATGCCCGGACAACATCGCGCACATCGACAAAATCTCTCTCTGGCTCCAGATTGCCCACCAGTATTTCCGGCTCCCTGTCTCCCTTCTCCACTTCAACGATCTGTCTAGCCAACGCTCCGCAGACGAAGTCAGCAGATTGGCCGGGCCCGATCAGATTGAACGGTCTTACACTGATCACTCTTAAGCCATAAGTCTTAAAATACTGAAATCCCAGCAGATCCTGGGCTACCTTGCTCACTCCATAATGGCTGATAGGTCGCAAGGGATTCTTCTCTGAAATTGGCAGCTCATCTTCGTTGACAATTCCGTATTCGGCTGAGGAACCAACGATGAGCATCTTAGGATTTACCTGATCTCTATTCTTCCTCACTGCCTCCAGCAGATTTATTGTCCCTATGACGTTGATGTCGTAGAAGAGTTTGAGATCATCACTAGCGTTCAGCCCAGCTAGATGGAAGATCTGGGTTGGCTTCACCTCGCCGATCAGATCCCGCACTGCAGCACAATCTAGTAAATTGACTTGGATAAACTCGTAGTTAACTGGATACAGAGGAGCGCTTCTATCGATTCCAAAGATACTCAACTCAGGATCTACCTCTTGCAGATGCTTAACTAGGTAATAGCCGGTGAATCCGGCGATCCCCGTGATTAATGCTCTTCTTGTGTTCATAAACAGATATTACCCCAACAGCTCATCTTTTAGTTCCACGAATTCCTCTACTGCTTTCTCGTAATCCTCTCGCCTTCCGATGTCCCGCCAATAGCCTTTGAAATGATACCCCTTTACCTGTTCGTCATGCTCAATAAGGGTCTTGATCAGATCCGGAAGGTCGCAAGGTTCACCCCGCTTGATGTAATCCAAGACCCTTGGCTCGAAGACGTATATTCCCATGCTGACCTGGTATTTTATGGTCGGCTTTTCGATGTAGTCATAGATCGTATTCCTCTCGTCGGCCTTCAGGACACCAAGAGTAATCTCGACCTCCTTATCATACATGGCTACCGTCGCTATTGCCTTCTCTTTGTGATGGTACTTGATCAATTCGGTATAATCGAGGGTAGTAAGAATATCTCCGTTCAGCACCAGAAAGGTATTACTTAAGCCGTCGACCAAAGCTAGAGGTCCCGCTGTTCCCAGCGGTCTATCCTCTGGCGAGTATCTGATTTTGATCCCCCACTTATGCCCGTCGCCGAAATAAGCCTCCAGAAGCCCCGCGAGATAGCCAACTGCCATTGTTATCTTAGTGAATCCAGCCCTCTTCAGTTGCCGAATGATGACTTCTAATATCGGCATATCATCTATCGGCATCAGCGGCTTGGGGAAGATTGTGGTGTACGGTTTCAACCGGGTCCCCTTACCGCCCGCCAAGATCACTACTTGCATCCGGCTCTCTTCTCCGTCAGACATTATAGATCCCCGCTTTATACAGATCCAAGTTCTTCTTTATCCACTCAATAGTTTCCTTTAGTCCTTCCTCTAGGCTGTATTGCGGCTCCCAGCCGATCAATTCCCTGGCGTTATGGTTATCGCAGATCAATTCCATCACTTCGCTCTTCTCTGGCCTGATCCTCTCTGCATCACGAACGATTCTGACATCTTTCCCCATAAGTTCGATGATCTTCTCTGCTAGATCTTCAATGGTTATCCCACGTCCCGTGCCGATGTTGATTACCTCACCCACAGATTTATCCGATTCAGCAACTTTTAGGAACCCAGCGACCGTGTCTTTCACATAGGTCAGATCTCGCACCGGGGTAAGCAAGCCCAGTTTAACTTCGGAGTCAGTTAGCACCTGGCTAACAATGGTGGGAACGATTGCCCGGGCTGACTGCCCGGGGCCGTAGGTATTGAAAGGGCGTATGGTTGCTACCGGAAGACCGAAGGAGCAATAAAAACTCTCGGCGATCTTATCGGCAGCGATCTTGCTGGCTGAGTAGGGTGACTGACCTTGCAGAGGATGTCTCTCATCGATTGGCGTGTATTGGGCCGTGCCGTAGGCCTCGCTAGTCGAGGTGTGAACCACCCTTTCTACCCCTTCATCCAGGCAAGCCTGGAGTACATTCAACGTTCCTTTGATGTTGGTGTTGACATAGCTCTCCGGGGCGATGTAGGAATAAGGAATGGCAATCAGAGCTGCCAGATGAAAGACGACATCGCACTCCTGGACAGCCTTTCTCACCATAAAGGGGTCTTGAACATCGCCGGTGACAACTTCCAATTCTCGTCGAATCTCTTTGGGCAGAAGCTCGATCAAGCCCCAATTGTTGCGGGAGTTATAATGCACTAGGGCTCTTACGGTCCCCCCCGATTGCACTAACTTCTCGGTGAGATGACTCCCGATGAAGCCCCCTGCACCGGTGATCAAGATTCTCTTACTTCTCCAATTCATGCCACTCCTCTTTCCTTAAGTGAAGATACTATAATTCTGCCCCACTATGTCACCAACTCCTTATATAGCGCCTCGTATCTTTGGACCATCTTGTCTAGTGTGAAAGTTTCTGTAACTCTTTTAGCTCCAGCCTCCCCCATCTTCTGACGTAGTTGAGAATCTTTCAGTAGCTGGGCCATCTTTTGAGCTAGAGATTCGGGATCACGTGGATTGGCTAAAAACCCTGTTTCTCCATCAATAACTAGCTCTGGAGTGCCTCCCACGGAGGTGCCCACGACCGCACAGCCAGTAGCCATTGCCTCAATAATAGCAGTCGGCAGGCCCTCCGACAACGAGGGGAGCACGAAGATATCGGTGATCGCAAGGATTTGCGGTATTTCCTCCCTGCCCACTAATCCTAGAAAGCGCACCTTTGCACTTAGCCCAAGGTCTTGAACGAGCCTCTCTAGCTCTGGGCGAAGCGGACCAAAGCCAACCAATAGTGCGCCGAAATCTGCTCCTTGCCTCTCTAGCTGATATAAAGCCGTGATTAGATACTCATGACCTTTGGGAGGGCGAAGACCAGCCACACAGGTTATGACCAACTTGTCAGGGAGCAAGTTATAGCGTTGCTTAATCTTCTCCCGCTCCTTCTCATCTCTCATGCGGAAGGGCTCGATATCGATGCCACTATGAATCAACCAAAACTTCCGATGCTTATAGCCATGAGCCGTTAGAAAATCAATGGCCGCTTGGGAATTACTCACATACCCCCGCGAGAGACCAAAACTCAATCGGTCGAGCCAAAGCGTCCAGGGTTTCTTAATTCCCGAGGGATATTGGCTGTGCAAGGCTCCCAGGATCCTTTTGTGCCTAGAGAGTCTTCCAAGGATGCGCCCTAAGAAGTTGGCTTTCAAACCATAGAGGTGGAGAATATCATAACGATTGGTTCGAAGCAAACCGTATAGACGGAGAGCTACCATAGGGGTCACCCAAGGATTGGCCAAAGGCAAGTAATACACCTTAAACCCTTTATGCTCCAGCTCTTCCCCTATAGGGCCTCTCTTACTCAGGAAACAAAGCTCATTCAAGAAATCCTCTTTCATGTGGCTGACCAAGGCATAAGTAATTTCCTCCGTCCCGCCACGGCCGGCTGAGCCCAGGATATGCAGAATCTTTATTGACTTACCTTCCACAGCATTCATACTGTATCTTCAAGGGTAAGCAGTTTACTCATTACCTGCTCAATCTGGCGATTTATGTTGGCCCAACTATATTGTTTAACGTCATCTAAAGCATTTCGTTCTAACCTTTCTCTTAGGGCTGAACTGCCATGTATTTGCAATATCGCTTTAGCCAATTCTTGAGGATTATCAGGTTCAACCAAAAGACCATTGTCTCCATGCTTGAGTATCTTCCTCACTCCTGGCAAGTCAGTCGAAATTACCGCCTTCCCCATAGCCATGTATTCAAAAATCTTAATCGGATAAGCATAACGATAGTTGCGTACTGCTGGCGACAGAATATTTAGGCAAATATCGCTATTAGCTATCCTTCGTAATGCTTCTTCATGGGAGACTTCACCTACAACTGTTACAACATCCTCCAAACCCTCCTGGATGATAGCCTTGATCAGCCATTTGCTATCGTTATATTCCATGTATCCAACTAAAATAACTGACAAATTACGAATATCCTGCTTCAAATATTTTGCAGCCAAAAGTACTATATCCACTCCTCTGATCTTCTTTAAATGACCTACATAGCTGATTATAAACGTATCTGTCTGTCTCACTGCCGGCAGAGGTTTCGTGATGTTGAGATCCACGCCGTTCGTAACCGAAAGAATTTTATTACGCTCTATATGATAGGGCCTTAATACATCGGGCAGCATCGCAACAATTACTAAATCAGCGTACTTTAAGCATCGTTTCGCGAAGAAGAACATTATGGAATGGTATAGAAGCCTTACCCTAGATCTGATGCCCCTATATCCACGTGAGGTTTCCACTGAAAGTCCAGGATCATCCCAGATATCAGCAACCCATCTAAACCCGAATCTTCCTAGGATGAATCCGGTAATCAATTCCAAGGTATCCCGAGAAGAATGTATCCAATCTATGTGTTCACTTCTATGGACCATCAAGACTTTTAGCACTGCCCACAGCGGAAAGATTATTCTATCGAGATATAGCGAATGGCCAGGACAGGTCACTACCTTTTTGGCTTTACCTCGTATCTCATCACACACACCCCGTTGGCAAACAACATAGACGTCATGCTTTTCTGACAGATATTTTGCCCTTTGAAACGGCGTTGTGTTACCAGCGGCAGGAATATCAGTACACAAGAAAACGATTTTCATCGCACTTTACTCCTAGATGCCATAATATACCCTTAATCATAGCTTTGGCTCTTTTTATGTCGCGATGTTTAGCACAAGATAATAAACCGTTCAAAATATCCATCGCAAAGAAAGACAAAAAGGTGGGCCAGTGATAGATTCGCGCGTGCTTTCGCATGAACAGAATTCTATTTCGGGTCATATAATAGGCAGAGAGCGGACTCTTGGTGCCTCCGGTAGAAGAGGAGACCTTATGCCATATTCTAGATTCTGGAACGGCTACTATTTTGTACCCTGCCTTAGTTGCTCTATAACACCAATCTACCTCCTCGACGTACAAGAAATAGGCAGGATCCAACAACCCAATATCCTGAATCGTTCGCCTCTTCGCCAGTAGCGCTGCCCCTGATACGTAATCTACTTCCATTGGCTCATAATATTGGCCTTTATCGACTTCTCGAATGCCAATTATCGGATGACTCCCCTTCCAAAGATTTATCCTGGCCCCTATTGATTGGATAACTTTAGGGTTATCGTAAAAGTAAATCATAGGGCCTACAATGCCAATTTGATGATCAGTCTCAGCAATCGCTACCAAGGGCTCCAGGAAGCCTGGATCGACAGTAGTATCATTATTAAGTAGCAGAACATAGCCAGCTTCGCGATCTAGAGCATGCCTGATTCCAACGTTGTTTCCTTCCGCAAATCCCAAGTTGTTATTATTGTGAATAGAGGTATATTGAGGAAATTCTCTTTCAAGTATCCACCCAGATTCATCAGTTGAACCATTGTCTACTACGATGATTTCATAATTCGCATAAGTAATCCTTCGCAAGGACTCTAGACACTCTTTTGTATCCTGATAATTATTCCAGTTCAATATTATTATAGATACCTGCGGGGGCACCTTTAACATTGCCTCATGCGATTTGGGCATTGTCTCAGTTCTCCAACATAGCCATTAGGATTCTATCCCTTTCAGCATGCACCGCATCACAAGTATGCGTCGCTGCAAATCTACGTCCCTTCAACGCCATTTCTATCAAATAATCTGGCCTGTGTTCAGCTTGTGCTAAGACCTCGATGAGCAAGTTCGCAAGCTCTTCAGGAGAGGTTCTGTTATACAGCAACCCATTTTGCTTATGCTGGATGATCGTTCTATTACCAGATGTATCCGAGGCGATCACTAAGAGGCCACGAGCCATTGCATCTAGGATAACTCTAGGCTGCTCATTTGATAATTGTGGAACTATCGCAATCTGATGTTCGTCCAACAGATTGAAAAAAGAAGATCCATAAGGAACGGAAGATTTAAAGCTCACAGTCCCGGTTAAGGGTCTGGACAACTCTTTTAGCTCATTTGCAAAAGGCCCTTTACCAACTACATCCACCTCAAATCCAGATCGACTTTCTGGAGGCAATATCTTTAATGCTTCTAGAACAATATGAATTCCTTTCTTATATCGCAGCTGAGCTGAAAGCACAATTTTCAGGGGCAAAGGTCCGTCCCACTTCCCTGCCACATTTTCTTCCGGAATGACATCTTTTAAAAGAATGTTCGATGCAATGATAATTCGGGTTTTCTCCCCTAACCCCATCCGATCGAGAGTATCCGCTGGCCCTTGTCCGACGCACAAAACCATATCGGTGATCCTTGCGCTTATGTTAATGTACGCCAACAAAAAGTGGCGCAATAACCCAATTAGATACCTCTTCCAAACCGGATAATGATAGTTTCGAGAGGCAACAGCTAATTCATCAGTTATATCCGCATCCAGCACTAGCACCTTTTTCTTCCTTAGAAACGTAGCAATTAATCCAACAACTACACCTCTTCTATAATCGTAGTGCACAATATCGCCCGTTTTAGCGAGGAGTCGCCAGATAGACAGCGGAAATCCTATTATTCCAGTTGAATACCTAAAGACCTCAATCTCATGATCCACATGTTTCAGAGGAATACTCAAATCGAGCTTACGAGAGCAATCAGGAACCGCCAAGATGACTTTAGACGTAAATCGTGCATGGTAATAAAAATCTCTTGCCTCCAGTTCGCTGGCGACAAAGTGCGCATCCTCTTTTGTAATGACACAGCCTTTGTAGATAATAACGTAGATTGGTCCCTCAGCGGCTTTATTATTGATCATGTGTACCCCCCACAACGCTCTTTTCGTTTCTCAAAAAAGTGGAATATAGGTATAAATTTCGCGTGTAGACAAACATGGCTACTATGACAGGCACCACAGGCCAACTATGGAATTGCGCACTGGAGAATGAGACAACAAGAAAGGTGCCTAATATCGCCAAGATTGCTTTCTGCACTGCTCTAGCTTGATTCGGTAATACGCTACTTCTTGCATTAGAGAGCCCCATTCTAGCGATCAGAAATGCTATAACCCCAAAAAGCCCAGTGCCTACCAAACCCAATGCGTATAACCAATAAACGACCTCAGTGTGCGGACCAGCACCGGTGAATTCTTTGATCCCATATCCAGTTTGTGCGAAGTAAGTTTGGGTCGTTCCCAGATTATTCCCTATGAATGGGTGCTTTAAGAATGCAGATCCAAAGACTTTCACCTGTATAATTCGGGCTATGACATTTTGATCATTATGAACAGAGCCTTGCCATCTACTCAAGAGTATTTGCGCTTGATCACCATAAATCGACACGTATAGTCCACTTCCGATCACAAGGAGCAAAAGCAAAACAGGCAAATACCGGAGCAAGCGATGTCGGTATCTTCGTCCCATGAGGATTAAGCTCAAGAATAAACCAACGAGTAACCCGACTTGATACCCCCTGGTATTCGCTCGGATATTGATAAACAGGCTAATTAGCATGGTCATCAATGCCCATCTTCTGCCAGTCTTGGTATCGGATGATAGAAAGAGGAAGAGGGATACTGGAAAGAGGACCATGGAAAGAGAGGCCCCAATCAACGACGTTCTAGTAAGACCACTTTCTAGAAATGTGAATCCTCTGGTGTGCTCGACAAAGCTCACATCGAGCGAAAGTAATAGACCTTGCGTAGACATGAGGAACAAACCAAGGTAAATAAAGGACAGAAGGCAAACGGCTTTATTGAATTTTTCAAAGTCAATGCGGTTGATATTTATAGCATCGGCCATCGGGAAAAAGAGGAGGTAATAAAGAAAGCCCCGTCCTTCACTGAAGATTCCTGCATTGCTAAGCATTATCCCGCGCATGTACTGAAATACAACGAAGAGCAAGAAGAAAACCATCAGCCACTCTAAGTCGTTTGCCAAGCCAAGTTTATTTACATTTTCCCTAACTGTGCCTTTAATAACCATTTTCTTAAGAGTCCAGGCAAGAAATGCACCGACAACGGCAAGATCGAACAAACTGCCCGCTGGGATGCCTGTATTTAGGGTCAAGTTTAGGAAGGCCGCGTTATATGATAAAACACCCAAGAGGGGGAATGATACTAATATCAAAATAATAACCTTTCGCTGGGCGATCAACAACGCTAAAATATAGACTATAAGCAATATCGATCCAGCAACACCGACCATCAAGTTGAAAGATTGCAGAAATTGAACAGCCAAGACACCGAGGCTAGCTGCTGCAAGAATACCAAGGCCAAGCCACAGGTATCGCTTAAGATCTGAATGAGTTTGCAAAGGCTTATGTCTAGCCTCAAGATTGAGATCTTGATTTTTGACTTCAGATGCTTCTTCCAATGCCGTCTGCTTACTTCTCACTGTTATCCTTAAATGCTCCTGCCCACTTGGCAACCTCATCTACGATCGCGTGCCAGCCAGCTTGGGTACTAGATCTTGGGTATTAGGGGTTAGCCAAGACCCAAGGGCCAATACCTGATACCTAATCATCGCTCCCACGGGAAGAATGCCCGGGCAAGAACACCTAAGAAGATACCGCTAAGCTCTAGTGCTAACATGTAATTAGTCCTCGGTTGCTCGTTCTTGGTCCATAGTTGTCGCCATAAACCTCATCTCCAAGATCATCCGTAAGCCTCCCCATCTCCCTATGATAGGCTACTCTCTATTCCTGTACAAATCTCGTCATCAATCCATGATCTGTAATCCGTAATCTGTGACCCGTTACATTATCGTCGCGGTAGGGACACCCGTCGCCGGGTGCCCCCCGCACAGATCCGGACGTGAGGAATTACGCTCATCCGGCTTCCTGCCTCGGGTTAGTAACGCGGAGGCGTTGATTGCTCGCTGCTTCCCGTACTCGCTCTAGTCCCTGTGACACACCTCTGGGCTCAATGTAGGTACTTTTCCTCTTAGGTGTATCCGCGGTTTCCCGATTCGTGCCCGTTTAGAGTTCACCATATCGCTCCCTCCGGCTCTGTGTCCGGCGTGTGCTGGACTCAAACGAGTTCCCCTTGGTCAGACCCCTTCCCTCCACCATCTCCGCCGGTCGGTGGCCAGTCTTCACCGGTTGAGAACCTTTGTTCGACGGCTTCCAAGGTACTATGGGCCTGTCCGACTGCCCAGTCGCACACATACTGGGATTATGGTCTCTGACCTTCCCCAGCCAGACTGAGCTAAGAACCCACTCAGTCGCTTCCGGGCTCTCCCGGTTCCCGCGCATGGAGCTTCTACGCATGCAGAGGGTCTCGGACTCCGTGGGCCGGTACGCACCTCGCCTAACGCTACGTACCGTATTGTCTTCCCCATATGAGTACAAGGTCGACGCACCAAAGCCATGATTTCGGAGCTCAATACCTCGCCTACGCGCAGCCCCGCGCCAACGCTTCGCCGCTCCCTTACGGGTAGCCGACGCATGACTCGGGACCGTAGCGGCTCGCTAAGCCTTACTAGGTAGTGGACTTTCACCTCCTCCTCCATGCCGGTTTTACCGGCGCTTTCACACATCACCCATCACCATTTCGTCCGCTCCAGCCGTTCTAGTTGAGGACGATGATCGCCACCTTAGGCCAGGTTTCACGAATCCCTGGGAGCGAATCTTGCCTTTTGACTTCTGACCTATCTCTTGATGTCATCTGCTTACTTCTCACCGTCATCCTTGAACGCCCCTGCCCACTTCGCGACCTCATCGACGGTGGCATGCCACCCAGCTTGGGTGCTAGATCTTGGGTATTAGGGGATTAGCCAAAACCCAAGGGCCAATACCTGATACCTAATCCTCGCACCCATGGAAAGAATGCACGGGCCAATACCCCAAGGAAGATACCGCTAAGCTCTAGTGCTAACATGAGTAGTCCTTAGCTCCTGGTTGTTGGTTCCTAGTTGTTTCCATCAACCTCATCTTCAAGATCATCTGAAAGCCTTCCCATCTTCCTATAATGGGCTATCCCTCATTCCCACGCCAATTTCCTCATTAATCCGTAACCCGTAATGTGTGACCTGTTGCCTTATCACTCATTACACGTCACCACTTTATCCTCCCCAGCCACTACAGTTGAGAGCGATGACCAGGTCCCCAACTAGTCTTTCCTCACTTTAATGACAATAGGCCTATCCCATATCCTCCCTGATCCCAGTTTTCAACTATTTCCTTGCCGTTGCATTGGCCCTTGATCTCCTTCCAAAACTGTGGAACTCCTCCGACGTTCTCAGCCGGCCCAGGGACTATATCGTGGAAGGCTATCATGCCACCTTCTCTGACTAGAGGGCTATACATCTCGAAATCCCTCTTGACTCCTTTATATGTATGATCTCCATCTATGAACAGGAAATCCAGCTTCCTCCCACCCAATATGCCCTTAACTTGCTCCAAGGCTCTTCTCTCGTGCGAATCCATTCTAAGCAGACGGAGTTTTTGGCTTGGTAAAGCAAAAGATTTATATAAAAAATCTCTCCACTTAGAGTAACCTCCGCCAAACCTCCCTCCCGGCAAATCAACACTTATCATTGTTGCATCTTCAGGAGCTATGTGAGAGAACAGGAATAAGGTTCCTCCATTAGCTGTTCCTATTTCTAAAATTACCTTGGGCTTTATTCCATCTACGATCCTTAGAAGCTCCGAGATCTCGTTACGAACTTGCGAGGGCTTAATTAACCTTGCAAAGTCATTAAACGCAAAACCGACGAGTTCATTTAAGGTTAGATTCTTATCTAAATGCTTGATTTTAAGCAAAGCAGGGGCAAGAGAGAAAATAATCGCTCTTTTGGCTACGCATCTGGCTACACGTCTCAGAGCCTTCTTAGAAAACGATTTCGCACCCTCTTCCTTAAAGATTCCAACTGCTCTGCCCGCTATATTCTTTCTCATAGATGCCTTCCCCGCCCTTACCATAAATGCTTTCTATAATCCATCCGTTGGAGTGAACCTCAAATTTGTGACAAAACACATAAGCGATCAGGTGCCTGGCAACCAGAAAAAGGCGACCTTGAAAAGCAGTATCCCCTTTCACCACAGAGCAAACAAAATCGAGCCTCTTGCACGCGTATGCCTTCATTTCCGTAGGCTACTTGCGTTTCTACTTGCCTCCTTTTTTGTACTGTATGGCCCAATGATAATCCCCATTTCCCCTCTAAGTCCATCAACTATTCCCTTCAAACAGTAACGTATCATCTCCAGTCTGTTCTCTTTTCCGTATGAAACGAGGATACAAATCCTAAGTACTGTGGACAATATTCTCTTAACTCTGCTGAGAACGCTTATTCCAGAACGGGTACGGAAGAACACAGAGTTCCTCATTCCATAATATTGTTTCCAGGGAGGTCCTAAAAGAACTCTAAACGGTCGCCATATAGGTGGTTTGAGTTTAACGATACCTATCGGTAAGAGTACACTTTTAAAAGCGTGACTAGGATGACGTATCTTGCTTGCAAAGTTATAGTAGATTTTGAATCCAGCATCCCTAAGCCGCAAGATATACTCGTAATCGCCCCAAATGAATGTGTCTTTACGTGGCAAGCCCACGGTTGCAATAGCCTGCCTCGGTATTAGTAAACCGAGGAACGGACCACCTTCACCTTCAAAAACACGCGATTTAAGTATTTCATCAAAGTGGAGGTAGGTACATTTTTGTCCATTCACGAACACTGTTATGGGCTCAGAAAAGCGCGTTTCATCTGCGCTAATATAGGCTGAATAAAGACAAACGTTGAATGACTCATCATTCGAGCGCTTTTCTGTATGGCTTACTAGATGTTGAAGGGCATCCTCATATGGGTATGCGTCATCATCCATCATCCAGATCCAGTCATACCCCTTTTCATATGCAAGTTTCATTCCTTCATGGAACCCTGCCGACGCTCCTAGATCCTCTGTGTTGCGAATACATTGCACGATGCCCGGGTGCATGTCGCCTGCTTTCTTCAAGAATTCTCGTGTGCCATCTGTGCTAGCATTATCGATAATGATGATTAAATCTAGCGGCCGAGTTTGCCGAAGCAATCCATCCAGACATTGACTTAGCAACTCTTTACGATTGTAAGTGACAACCACCGCGGCAACTTTCACAGTTACATGATCGCGATTTTCGTTAGTGCTAGACATGATAATGTTCCTCCATTGCCAACATTTCTTCCTCTGCCGAGTTTCCACCCCGTTTTCCCGCATAGAAATCTCTGGTGTAGGCAATGAAGATGGAATGCTCGAAGGTGAAACCCTCATACATTTCGGACCTACAGAGCCCTCCGGCACGGTTGTTCTTCTCAAGAATCAACCAGTCCTGCTTGCCATTTTGTTCAAGGTGACAAGCAGAACCAAGCTCGACAAGTCCTGCTTCCACAACCACATACTTAAACTTCATGCTTCACCTCATCAGGCCTCCCGAGAATATGCCTCCGGATCAATCGAATATCCTCACCATTCACACCCCTAATCGACAAGAACACGGCAAGATACACAGCCGCCCCAATTATAATGCTAAGCAACACATTAATGCGAACCGTCCATATCACTGCTCCCATAACCAGGCTTGCGATGCTGGGCTTCAAGATATAGCGCTCCAGATGAATGCGAGTGATTTTGCTGAAGTGATAGGCCATGTAGACCAGTACCACGACCTCTGTTGCGAACGTGGCTATAGCTGCCCCAACCAAGCTAAACCTCGGAATCAGAAGGAAATTCAGAATAATATTCGTCCCTGCCCCCACGCTCACTCCCACAGCATACTTTCTTTCACCGTCGCAAGCCATCAGCGAGTTTCCAAAGTTGACACAGACAAAGATCACTGCTACCGTCCAGATCAGAATCTGGAAAGCTATAACTCCATTTTGGTACTGGGGACCATAGATGAGGTTCATGATCGGCTTAGCCAAAATGGTCCCTCCAATCCCCAAAGGTATAGCAACTGCTGTCAAGATCTTAGCGGAGGTGTTTACCAATAGGGACAACTTCTCTCTAGACTCCTTGTAATACTTAGATATGAGCGGAAAAATTGATTGGATTAGCAAGCCGCTAAACGGTAGAATAAAAAAGATAATCTTATAAGCAGCGTTATACCACCCTACTACTTCGTCTCCCTTCATAAACCCGAGCATAATTGTATCAAGATTATAGTAGATTTGGATCATAATGAATGAGAACCCCATGGGCAATGCCTTGATCAAGAACTCCTTCCAGATTGACCAATTAAATGAGAAAGAGAACCAGCCGTAATTTTTGACGAAAATGTAGATGGGCAGGGCAATCGTGACAAAGGAGGCTGCTAGAGCAAAGAGAGGGACACTCAGTATCTTTGATGGGTTGTTTACAAACAGGAATACAAGCCCAGCGTAAACTAGGGACCGCAGGATGCCAGCAATCCCGATGAACTCCATTCGCTCAATACCTTGAAAGACCCAATCCAGTGAAAGAGCTAAAGGAAATAGCGATAGGCCGTAAAAGGCGATAAGGGCTTTGTAATTCGCTGGCTTATTGATGAACGCGATAAATATCAGCAGCAAGCCGAACGAGACAATCGCCAGAAAGATTCTTAAGGTTAGGATGTTGTTAACGTGCTTTTTGATGTGCTCTTTATCTCGGGCTACCTCTCGAACCCCGAAGGTCGTCAATCCTAGATTAGTAAAGAGTGCAAAGTAGGAGATGATCGCTTGAGCAAAGCTGATTTGCCCAAATCCACTGGCATTCAAGACTCGAGCAAGATAGGCGATCGTTACAAAGCCGATGAGTTTGCTAAGTATGTTTGCAGCGGTCAGTGAGAGGAAGTTCTTGAGTATTCTCTGGCCAGTTGAGAGCCGAGCTAATTTTCCAAACATGCGACTCCCGAAAGAGAAACGCTATCACGTCTTGTTTCTTGCATTCCATCCTTCCTTACTGCTGCTGGCCTGACGACTTGGACGTGGATCGCTGGTTTTTAAACATGTCTTTGGCCTCTTCTGTACGGTGACTGATACAGACAACTATCTCAACGTCTTCGAAGGTTTGCCTGACCACGTTTTCCAGCGCTTGGGATGTGAACTCCGCTTGGTTGCACGTTGGAATACAAATCGAAACTGCAGGCATCATGCCCTCTCCTGCGCTTCCTATTCATGGTATACCTGCTCTCTTATCTCCTCAGTAGCCTCTGCACCCGAATAATAAGCGATGTCCGACCACATATATCTCCACTTTCCATAAAGCCCCATAGAGAAAATGTTTTGCTTTCGTAGCCATGAAAGTATATGGGTGACCGCAGCCTCACGATGAAGATCAGAAATAGGGTAAGCGTATGGTGCAACAAAATGGCTTAGTGACACGCGCTCTCTTTCTGCATCAAACCAGAGCAATCTTGCCATTTCTTTGACTGCTTTATCAGTAAGGGCATTAACATCCCAGGCTTCGTCGTCTCGCCGAAAAATTTCCGCTTGCAGAGCGGAAGTGCCATCCTCTACTGATGTAGGCGCTAGATTGTCGCCAAGAAATCCAGCCCCATCCGTAAGTGTTTTCATTTGCACTCCTTCTTTGCACACTCTGCTGCTCTCCATCCACTAACGATGCTATCATCACTCCAATAGTAGGCCCACTCACCATAGCGACCACAAGAGATGACGCCCTGCTTTGCCAAGTATTTCTGTATTATGGCCAAGTTCCGTGCTCGATCCAAATCGAAGAGGACATTGGCATATTGAATGTGTCGCTCCTCGGCTACCAGAATACGGTCATCCTTGCGCAACAAGCCAACTCGATGAAGGTCTTCGATGGCTCGGTTTAATACATCTTGACAGGGCAATGGCCGGTACTTTGAGTGGTAGACCTCGATCTGAATGCTACCACAACCTTGTGGAACATTGTTCGATGAGAGGTTATGAAGGAAATTCGCCCGAGCGAAGATGATGTCTTCGTCATAGAAATACTCCCAGTGGAAGTCTGGAAAACCCTCATTGCGCTCTATGCCTACGTCGACCAACACCACGGAAGTACAGGTGAGTCGTTCGGCTGCTTTGGAAACAGACCGAGGCACGTCTTTGATACGTTGGATAAGCTCGGGCACGGGTAGCGACGAGATCAAGACATCGAAGTAAGCTTTTCGCCCGCTGACAAACTCCAGTTTGCGGTGCTGCAAATCCACCATGGCCACTTTGTGATTCACTTGTACATTTTGGTTGGCGGCAACGGCCTGTATATAAGCCCCAAAACCCCCTCGGCTAGGATAGCGAAAGTGGGTGATGTAATGATACTTCTTGTCGTCTGGCCCCAGAGCACCGCGCACTACATCTTCCAACTTCGGGGAATACACGCGATCACCAACCCAATCAGCCGACATGTTAGTGGCGTCAGTTGTCCAGTACTTACGAGTGTAAGGAAAGACAAATTTGCTACTAAAAGCTCGCCCCAAGCTTTGGAAACACCAATCGGCATAGGTCTTAGCCATAGGTTTGCTTTCATGCTGCGCTTTAGCAAGGTCCACCACGCAACTTGTAACCACATCTAGAGGCAAACCATACAGGTTGCATTGAGCAGGATGCTGTATCCGATGACCTTGCCAATAGTTCCACACCTTAGCACCGTGCTCCAGAAACTTCCCCTCTACCGCTTGTGCGAAAAGAGACCGAACTTCAGGCCGCTTGGTGAATGAGACATGCGGGCCTTGGTCGAAGACAAAGCCATCTACCTGATGTGAGTAAGCACGGCCACCAACGTACGTGTTCCTTTCATAGACTTCAACGTGACAACCCAGTTCTCGTAATCGCTGAGCCGCTGCCAAGCCCCCCAGCCCAGCCCCCAACACAGCAACAGACACATTACGACTAGCCTCATGTGGCATATCCTCCCCCCTCATCGCAGAAAGCATGACAGGTATCAACTTCATGTACTATTATTCCATCAGTTAAAACTAGATGCACATCAATACAGAACATTTCATTCATCACAATATCTATATTCTTCAAGACATCCACTGCCATGCAAGCAAAGTACTGGTAAGCTGGACTTTGTATCTCGATCCTAATGCATCACAATTGTCCTCGATCACCCGCAGGCTATGATCCTCAGCAGTCTGTGATACAGCGTCTATGTTGAACGGGCTGCCCAGTGTGTGGGCCAGGATGATGACCCGGACCCGAGGACTTCTCGCCTTTTCTGGGGACCGCACGGCCATGTTGTAAATGCCTAGATCGATGTCCACAACTACTGGAACCAGCCTATTTTGAATAATGGGGTTAACCGTGGTTGGAAGACCAGCCGCGACTGTGATGACCTCATCTCCAGTCTGCAAAGGTTTCTCTCGCAACTTAGCAGATGTTGTCAATGTCGAAAGCAATAGCAGGTTGGACGATGAACTTGACGGACAAATAACGGCATGGCGAACGCCCGTAGAGCAGGCAGACTTGCTCTCAAACCGGCCAGCATACCGCCCAGCAGTATGCCAGAAATCCACGGAAGCATCTACCAGATGCAACAATTCATCAGCATCAAACATCCGCTCTGGAACTGGCACAGGTGTTTCACCAGAGACAAATACCTTCTCAGGAAATGCTGCTCCAAAACACTCCCCAACACTATTCAGAATCTCTTGACGTAGTTGATGTCCTGGATTCAACCTACTCCCATACATGATACGTTCTCTCGATACCACGCGATTGTTTGCTTAAGACCGTCATCTAGACTTGTCTTAGCTGACCATCCCAGTACTTGCTGAGACTTGGAAGGATTGGCCCGCAAATCCCAAATCTCACCTTTACGGTAGGGGATAGATCCAAAGAGAGGACGAGACATAGCGCCTGTCAACTTGATGATTCGTTCTATGGCCGTCCGTAGTGGAACGCCCACGCCTGAACCAATGTTGAATACTTGCCCAATTGCAGTTGGGGTCGTCGCGGCACGCAACATTCCATCTACAACGTCACTTACAAGAATGAAATCCCTAACCTGAGTACACCCTGTAAGCCTTATGTCCTCTCCGGATAATGCCTTAATTATCGTGTATGGTATCAAACGGCGCACCCCATGATTGGGCCCATAGACAAAAAACGGACGAACACCGACAACTGGGACACCATTCATTTCATGGAACGCCTGGCAAAAATGCCATGCCGCTGATTTCGAAGCAGCGTAGTAATTGGGGGGGGATAGCTCATCCGTCTCGCTTCGAGGACCATCTCCAATGCCATACTCGAAATCCGTTCCTGTGCATAGAAATGCACGAAGTTTTTCCCCTGCGTCACCTGAGAACAAAGTGAGCAAGTTGCATAAGCCCCTGACGTTTACATCGATTGCGTCACTTACACTATTACGTGGCCCCTCAGCGCCATACGCAGCTAAATGAAACACTATTTCAGGCTTTAAGTTCTCACCCACAACCAGAGAATCAGCTTGGCGGATGTCACCTTCTACAAGAGAAAGCTGATGCCGATATGGTTCCAAACGGCCAATATTAGCGCGATCACGCACTAATACATGTGCTCTTGCTCCTTCTTTCAGAAGTCTTCCAACCAAATGGGAACCAATAAAACCCGTTCCACCAGTAACGAATACGGTGCTATCTTCAAGACAGGTTATCGACATTCTGGCCCCCAGCTATACGGGATATGGTTATCAAACGGATCCATCCGTACGATTTCTTCTGGGTCATGCGGTAACGTAGCACAGTTCGCCACAATCGCTGCATTTGTACCAACTCCCTTGAAACCATTCCACACGCCTGGCGGAATCTCGACAAGCACATAATTCGATTCTCCAATGAACAGTTCTGTTAATTCAGCACGCGTGGGCGATCCCTCGCGATCGTCATATAAAACCAATTTAATCATACCAACGATGACGGCATAATTCAGAGTCATTCGCTTATGCAGATGCCACCCTTTTACGACGCCAGGATACACAACCGAAAAATAGATTTCCCCGAATTCCTTAAAGTGAGAATCATCCACACGCAACATATGCATGATCTTGCCACGTTCATCAGGAATCTGCTTGAGCAGATATATTGATACCCCTTCAATCATAGTTACCTCCTGTTACGGCGCTTCAGGAACCCACCATCTTTCTTGTAGACACACGCTAGTAAGTGCAGAATTACAATTGGTTGTGCAATCTATACAACTCATATACTCTCCATCCAATCTAGCAATCGTGTTTCCGCGTCTCTCATATATTGCACAATTTGGCTCAGCAATTCATCATGTATCGTCTTAGAAGCATAACCACATTCGTGTGCAAGTCGATACCATGTGACCGTTCGCTCTACGGCTTTTTCAAAGGACCAAACCGGTCGCCACCTTAGATAGTGCGACGCCTTGTCAATGTTGAGATGAAGGAGGCCGGCCTCGTGAGGAGCATTGGGATCGCTGTGATCTTCCCAGTGTCCGGGCCAGTGCCTGAGGACTTCCTCCACAAGCTCCCTGATGTTTCGGTTTGATTCAATATTGGGACCAAAGTTGAAAGCCCCACACAAAGCCTCCGATCGCTCGTTCGCGCTTGGATAGATTTCCTGTGCTAGCAACAGATAGCCAGACAGTGGCTCCAAAACATGTTGCCAGGGTCGCGTAGCAGTGGGGCTGCGCAATGCAATGGCTTTATTAGACGAGAGGGCCCGTATGCAATCAGGTAAGATTCGATTCGTAGCCCAATCACCTCCACCAATAACATTGCCAGCACGTGCACTCGCAATTACAACTGGGGAAGATGATTTCTTGCCAAAGAAAGACCGGCGGAAGGACTGAATAGCCAATTCTGCACAAGCCTTGCTCGAACTGTAGGGATCGTAGCCGCCAAGTGTGTCATTCTCACGATAGCCATAGTGCCACTCGCGATTCTCGTAGCATTTATCAGAAGTGATGAAGACTGCGGCGCACGGCTTATCCAAATCGCGCAAAGCCTGCAGAAGATGGACGGTACCTAGTACGTTAGTGGCGTAGGTTTCTGCTGGCTCCGTATAACTCTGGCGTACCAACGACTGAGCCGCTAGATGAAACACAACATCCGGTTGAATTTCTCTTATCGCTGATCTCAGGGCATCCGCGTCGCGAACATCACCTATTCGATGATCCACGCGCTCCTGCAAACCTAGTTGATCGAAAAGCGAAGGGTTTGTCGGGGGCGGCAAACTGTAACCGCTAACCTGCGCGCCGAGCAACAGCAACCATTCACATAACCAGCTTCCTTTGAAGCCGGTATGCCCAGTTACCAAGACCTTCTTCCCCTGGTAGAAACCAGCAAAGGGGACTCGCTGAAAACCACCCACACCTTTCATTTCCACACCTTCCAGGGAGCTTGGCCATCATTCCACAATTCATTTAACAATCGTTTTTCGCGCAAGGTATCCATTGGCTGCCAGAAACCCTCATGTTTGTAGGCTATAAGTTGCCCATCTGCTGCCAGGCGCTCTAACGGTTCCCGTTCCCAGATTGTGTCGTCGCCTCCAATGTAGTCAAAAACCTCGGGCTCAAGAACAAAGAACCCACCGTTAATCCATCCCTCACTTGTCTGCGGTTTCTCAGTGAATTCTAACACACGATCACCATCAAAAGCAATTCTACCAAATCGGGATGCAGGTCGGACAGCAGTGATGGTAGCCAGTTTACCGTGGCTCTTATGAAAGGTGACCAAACGCGTTATATCAACGTTTGCCACACCATCGCCGTAGGTGAGCATGAATCGCTCATCGCCAATTAAGGACTGTAGGCGCTTGATACGTCCCCCAGTCTGGGTTGCAGCTCCGGTATCGACTAGGTGCACCTTCCAATTAGGCTGTTGGCCACTATGAGCGTCAGTGTGACCGTTGCTCAGATCAATGTTCAAATCATTATTAAGCATATAGAAGTTAAGAAAATACTTCTTAATTTCCTCTCCTTTATAACCCAAGGCAACAACGAACTCCTCAAAGCCAGAAGCAGCATAGATGTTCATGATATGCCAGAGAATAGGTTTTCCGCCGATTTCGATCATGGGTTTGGGCTTGATAGCAGTTTCTTCGGCTAACCGTGTCCCTAAACCACCCGCAAGAATGATAGTCTTCATTGCAGCCTCCTCTCTAGCTGCCTACGTAATCCTCTATGAGATATCTGCTTCTGCACATCGCAAGCGCGGATACCCAGCAGGAATACTATGAGTACAGGTATTCATGGGTTCATGTCTCATCCTTAAATGCTCCCGCCCACTTGGCAACCTCATGCACAGAGCCGTAATCGGTAATGAGTGATCAGTGATGAGTAACGAACACTCTCTGGGTCATGGTTCTAAGTTGTTCCAAGGCTAGTCATCCTTCACGTCCTTGAACGCCCCTGCCCATTTGGCGATTTCGTCCACGATCGCATGCCAACCGAAGCCGAATCCAAACGCCATGCCGAACAGCCGCACGCCCGCTTCTGCTCCTTGCCCCATTGCTGAGACATCAAACTTCGGAAAGATGAGCACGGTGACGATCATCCCCGCAATGACTGAACCAATCGCCGAATAGAGATAGCGCTTGCTAAAATGAACAACCTTGCCATCCCGTAGCTTGCGTACCCACGGGAAGAACACACGGGCAAGAACTCCTAGAAAGATTCCGGAAAGCTCTAACGTTAGCATGAATTTAGTCCTTAGTTCCTAGTTCTCAGTCATCGCCGTAGACTTTTTCATAATACTCCTGATACTCGCCGGTGATCACATTCTCGACCCACTCTTGGTTCTCCAGGTACCACTCGATCGTACGCACGAGGCCTTCTTCGAAATTGACTTCGGGTTTCCAGCCTAGCGCTTCCCTTATCTTAGAGGAATCGAGGGCGTAGCGGAAGTCGTGCGCGGAGCCGCGGGGATCCTTTATGTGTTCGATGGCGGTTCGTAGTTCGTGGTTCGTAGTAAGGCGTCTAAGAATATCACACAGTAGATTCACGACGTCGATGTTTTGCTTTTCGCAGTTTCCGCCGATGTTATAAACTTCGCCCACACCTCCTTTCTGCAGGACGAGATCGATTGCGCGGCAGTTGTCCTCTACGTAGAGCCAGTCACGGACTTGCTTGCCTTCCCCGTAGACGGGGAGCGGTTTGCCGTTTAGGGCGTTTCTGATCATCAACGGGATCAACTTTTCCGGAAATTGGTACGGCCCGTAGTTGTTGGAGCTACGTGTGACAATCACTGGTACCCCATAGGCTTTGTGGTATGAGCGGCAGAGTAGCTCAGCGGCTGCTTTGGTAGCAGAGTATGGGTTGTTCGGACAAATCGGCGATTCCTCGGTGAAGAGTCCATCTTCATCCAGCGAACCATAGACCTCATCGGTCGAAATTTGGACGAATCGTTCAACCCCATGCTCGCGAGTCGCATCGAGAAGCACCTGGGTGCCTTTGATGTTTGCGTCGACGAATGGAGAAGCGTCGAGCATACTCCGATCCACGTGGGATTCGGCAGCAAAATTGACAATAGCATCCACTTCCTCACGCTGAAACAGTTTCCCGATGAGCTTCCGATCGGTGATATCTCCTCGAATAAACAGGTAGCGGGGATCGTTTTCGATATCCTTGAGGTTCTGAAGGTTCCCCGCGTATGTCAGCTTGTCAAGATTGACGACACGGATATCGTTATGCTCGCCGAGCACATGGTGAATGAAGTTCGATCCTATGAACCCGGCACCGCCTGTTACCAGTAGAGTTCTCATGCATCTCCTCCCACTTTTCCCCCTGCCTCAGATAGACTGGGCCACACTTTGTCCTTTGCCGACACAATTGGGGCATCGATCGGCCAGTCAATACTCAGCTTCGGGTCATTCCAGATAATGCCCCTCTCGTGGCTCGGTGAGTACTCCTCGCTGGCCATGTAGAGCACTTCGGCCACCTTGCTCAGTACGCAGAAACCATGTGCGAAACCGATTGGCATGTAAAGCATGTGTCGATTGACTGCCGAGAGAGTAGCCGCCACCCATTGCCCGTAGGTTGGCGAATTCTCTCGAATATCGACAGCCACATCGAAGATTTCACCCACGACGACCCTTACAAGTTTCGCTTGCGCCTTGGGCTTTGCCTGATAGTGAAGTCCCCTCAGAACACCACGCCCAGATATGGAATGATTCCCTTGTGCAAAAGGACCAGGTATCCCGAACCTTTCAAACTCAGACTGTTTGTACGTCTCCAGGAATTGGCCACGCTCGTCACTGTAGACACGGGGCTTGATAAGGATAACGTCGGGAATGGTCAAGGATTCAAACTCAAACGGCATCTGTTTCTCCCACCACACTGCGAAGATACTCCCCGTAGCTGCTGCTGGAAAGTGAGGCTGCCAATGCGCCTAGTTGATTTTTGTCGATGTAGCCCAATCTATAGGCGATTTCCTCAATGCAACCGATCTTGAGTGCCTGACGCCTTTCGATCGTCGCGATGAATTCTCCTGCTTCAAGCAGGCTTTCATGAGTGCCGGTATCAAGCCAAGCAAAGCCTCTTCCAAGAAGCTCAACGTCTAGCTTCCCCCCCCTGAGGTAGGCCTGGTTCACACTCGTGATCTCAAGCTCTCCTCGGGCAGACGGCGTCAGATGCTTCGCAATCTCCACGACATCGTTATCATAGAAATAGAGGCCTGTGATAGCATAGTTCGACTTGGGATGTGCGGGCTTTTCCTCGATGGATAGTGCCGATCCCGTATCGTCAAATTCGACGACTCCGTATCTCTCTGGATCACGAACATAGTATCCAAAGATTGTCGCGCCTCCATTTGCTTCAACTTCCCTCACAGCTTTCTTCAATACATCGGTGAAACCATGCCCGTAGAAAATGTTATCCCCAAGGACCAGAGCGGCACAGTCCGTACCGATGAAATCTTCTCCGACGATGAATGCATCGGCGATTCCACGAGGGACGGACTGGGCAGCATATTCGATCTGCAGCCCCAGCTGAGAGCCGTCAGCGAGCAGGGCCTCGAAGCGTGGGAGCTCCTGCGGCGTGGAGATGATCAGGATGTCCCGGATTCCCGCGAGCATGAGGACGGAAAGCGGATAGTAGATCATCGGTTTATCGTAGACAGGAAGAAGCTGTTTGCTCACCACATAAGTTGCCGGATAGAGCCTCGTCGCTTTCCCTCCAGCGAGAATGATGCCTTTCATGGTCCTCCTTTCAGTCGGATAGTAGGTAGTTAGTAGTTCATGGGCAGCGGTTGGCTTCCAAAGGATGCTGCAACTGTCATTCGCTATCTTTAGGCTGTAGTCCCCCGGTCGCTGTTGACTACTCACCACCTCCTACTTGCCACTCACTGAGAAATTTCTCCAGAGATTCCTGCCATGTTGGCATAATGTCAATCCCCTGAATTCGCAGAAGAAAGTTGTCCAGCACTGAGTTCCTGGGACGCGGCGCGGGCCTGGGAAACTCAGCGGTCGTCACCGGCGTCAGGGTTATAGGGGTTAGGGATTGGGTGTTAGGTGTTAGGGAAGAAAGAACAGGGATTTGGGATTTGGGATTAGGGATTAAGCGTACAGAACCGCTTGGGTCAACTTCTGCCTCGTAGCCGGCGTTTTTGAAGATCTCTAGGGCGAATTCATACCAGGTGCAGCTTCCTTGAGATGTGGCGTGATAGGTTCCGTAGGCTTCGGTTTGAAGAACCCTCTCTACTTGCTTCGCCACATCAACTGTCCATGTGGGAGTACCATACTGGTCATTCACGATACGAAGCTCGTCCCTTGTCTGGGCTAATCGCAGGATCGTCTTCACGAAGTTATGCCCAGTGCGCCCATATAGCCACGCGATCCGCAGAATGAAGTGGGCGTGGGTCTGCTGCGCGACGAACCTTTCCCCCATCAGCTTAGACATTCCATAGGTTGTCTTTGGGTTGGGGCGGTCGTGCTCCCGATAGGGGCCAGTTTTCTCCCCATCGAACACATAATCGGTGCTGATGTGGACAAGGCGTGCCCCCACCTTGTGAGCCGCAATTGCGACATTCCGAGCACCAATGCCGTTCACCAAGTACGCTCTGTCCGCTTCAGTTTCACATGCATCGACATCGGTGAGAGCCGCGCAATGGACTATCACCTCCGGCTTAAGGCGGCGCAAGTACTGAATCGTCACACCAAGATTCGTGATGTCGAAGTCTGGAAAGTCGACAGGCACAACCTCGAACTCATTCGCCAACTCGCGCGCGATATCACTGCCCAACTGCCCCGCCCCGCCTGTAATGACGATCCGCATCACTCCGCTCCCTCACGCATCATAAGGTTATCATAGTATACCCCGGCGGATGGCACAAGTGGGGGAATCCCCGTGATTGTGCTGCAGCTCCTCCAAGCCCATCTCTGCAGCTTGATATCCCCTACTGTTCCTCTTCTTGCTCTCTCCCTTCCGTTCTCCTTTCGGTGTCCCACAACCAAGAACTAAGAACCAGGAACTAACTCCCCGTTACTCATCACTCTTCACTCATTACACATCACTCGTTCCGCCTACCGAAGCATCACCTGGACGACGATTGTTCCTTCGCCATTTTCCAAGAGTTCCATTGCCTTGCCGACAACGGCACCTATTGCTCTTTCCGGACTGCCCTTCATTGCTACCCCAGGAGTGGAAGAGGCAACCAAGAGATCGCCGATTTGGATTGGGCCATTCTCGGCCGACACCTTGCACGGTACTCTTCCCGTAACAGCTAATACCGGCCGGTTGTCGTCCCAGTCATCCGTCGCTTCGTCAAAGCTGTTGCCCAAGATCACACCGGGAGACGTCGAAATGATGCCGGCCACCTTTGTGCTGTAGGGAGAGGAGGACTTACGGAAGAAGCCCGGATGCTCTGGGTCAATCTCGACGACGTTCCCTGGATCCACCCATTCGCTGGTGTTGATGCGTTCGGCAACGTCGGCTCCACCTGTGTGGAAGCCACCAGTACCGGAGTAATAAGCACCATCGGCACGGACTTCACCGGTGTGCTTGACCACAAACACTGCGGAGCCAGCCACCCGACTGAAACTAGGGTACGCTGCGATCAAGTCTTGACCGGTAGAGCTTTGAATTTCAAGCTTTGCACTCGGGCTGACGGTACCGATGCCAATGTTGCCGCCAGGGGCGATCACAAAATGGTTCGCCACCCCCGACTCTGTAATCTCGAAGTTACCTGCTCGCCCTGGTACAGTATTCCCAATGACTTCAAACCTCCACACTATCGGCCTATTCTGCTCTACAATCTGAAAGCCCAGCGATCCATAACCTACAGCCTTCCTTATGTCTATCGGGAATACTCCTGGGTCTACACCTATTCCCAAGTTTCCGCTGATAGACAAGTCCCCGTAACTATAGTCCATCGGAGCATACGGCGGCTTCTCCTCAGTCGCAGGTATTGAGGTGCTACTCGCCACCGGTGCCGCCTGCAACTGCACCTTATCACCCGGCATCAGCGCAAGCTTACCGTTCTTCTGGAGATCCAACCCGCCTTGCGCGTTCCAGCCTTGTGCGCTGTAGATATACGCGCCGTAGGCTAATCGCTCGCCAAAGTCGTTGTTTCGGTTCCAATCAACAATCCCACCCGAGACTATGCTTGAATCCCAAACCACTTTGCCGGACAGATCGAAGATCCGCACCTGCAGGGTTGCCACTCCGTCCGCTTGGAAGCGAACTACGTCGGCGTAGGGGGCGATTGTCAGTCGGGAATCACCAGTGGCGAAAACTAGGACGGAGATGACTGTTCCCAACGCGATAATTGTGATAGCCAGCGCAATTAGCCAGGTTTTGTGAATTCTCAAGGGTTTTCTCATTTTCGTTCCCTCCTTCCTCAAAGTTCTAAGTTCTAGGTTCTACGTTCCCTTCAACGTTCGACGTTCTAAGTTCTACGTTCTACGTTCAGTATTGCGAAGATATCGCATGAATCCGTGAATGAGATTCTTGGCCTTCACCGCTTGTTGGTACAGATCATCGAACTTCTCCTGTGTAATGTATCCTTGATCGAGGGCAACGTATAAGTGTGACTGCACTTCAGTTGCTGAGCGCAGAGAGTAACCGAGGAACTGGATGAATGACCGATTGGATTGGCTGTCAAAGCCCTTGCCCCGTGAAATAGTCCATCTCATGTATTTCACGGGGTGAACGATGTTAGCCATCACAGAGGTCGACGCCCTCTGGATCTGATCACGCTCGCCCCGTGGAATAACCCCACAATCACATATTCCACAGGGCAAGCCAAAGTCCTTCGAGAACGATGATCCTCCCGTCATTCGATAGATTCCTTGGGTCAGGGCCCTAGCTGCTTTCCATGCTTCTATGTCTTCAAAGCACTCTATTCTCATGAGAACCTTCCAAAGCCCAAGGTCGATAGTCCATAGTCGGGAGTCATGAGTGATGAGTGACAAGTGGTGGGTGGTTCAGTTTGAACGGCCTCATCATCTGGCTCCCAACCCCTTGGATGCGTGGGGTAGCGAGCGGATCCTCATTTCGGTTTCAGAGGCGACCACGAACTGCCCTAGCAATCGGCCTTCGTAGCCTGCTAGTATATTGGAGATCACCCGAACCTTGTTGGCCGCCCTTTCGTCTTGCAGGCGGAGAAGGATAACCCCTGTACTTGGCAGCTTCCCCTGAAAAGCCAGCTTCCCAAAGTCCTTATCGTTAGTGATGATCACTCGCCCTTCCTCATTGGCCCAAGCACATACCTCAGAATCCTCAATCCCCGGGCGGTCCTCCTGAACCGAAGCGACGTCATGTCCCAAGGATTTAAGGTGACGAACAATACCCAACCCAGCACTTTCATCCACCAAGAACTTCATTTGCCTACTCTTTCCAGGGGGAGAACCTCTTCCAGCGTAAGGGCCTCAGCCGCATACGCAAGGGCAGCCTGGATGTCTTCCTGGGTAAGCGGGGGGTATTCCCCAAGGATCTCTTCGGTGGCTATCCCCTGAGAGAGCATCTTCAGGATCAACTCTACTGGAATTCTTGTCCCTCTGATTACCGGTTTACCGACCATGACTTTGGGGTTTATCTCGATGCGATCTAGCCGTACTTGTCCCATTATCCCCTCCTCCTTAAGTCCGCTAAATCTGGGGTTAGTCTTGAAATGCAACATCTCCCGCCGAATGACCCCCGTGTCCATTATAGCCGCGGTAACTCCGTTACGTCCAGAGTCCAAGGTCGATAGTCAAGGGCTGTAGAACTCACCGTCCGTGGTTGAGAGTCTTGACTCCGACTCTGAACTTCTGCCCCTGAACCCTAGATCCCGGCGTCCCCGAATCCCTAGTAGGTCAATGCACTTGAGAGACTTCAAGTTGTACCCGGTAGCCAAGCCGCTCTAGATAGCCTTCTATAGTCTCCCAGGTCAAGCCAAATGCTTCTACATCTGCTACACCCAAATGACTGACAATATCACGTAACAGATTAAACTGGTCTGGCTCAAATTCAGCTTCTTTCATCGCATCTTCTGCCCAATTGACTACTTCTTCAAGAGTAATGCGGTGGTAAAGGTAGTCGATTAGCTTTGTCGCAACATCCCGGCGCTTAATCATCGCGAATCACCCCTTTTCCCTTTCGTTCTCGACCTTCTGATGGCCTCTATCAACTGGATACTTCTGGTGGACTTCCACGAGCTGCCCCTTATCATCATAAATCTCCTGGCGGAATTCAATCGTATCTTCATCTTCGTTAACTTCTTTTACATATTTTGCCTGCCATCCTGCGCGCCCTTCCACGTTGTACCAATACCGCCGCCCACCATGGGGCAGCTCTTCCCAATTGCCTAATTTCTTCTCATTTTGGTTCCGCTTCTGTTGATCCACGTTTCTAATTCCTACACCCTACTTTATTCCAAGTTCCACACTCAAGACTCATGCGTGTCACCTTCAGGGGCAAATCTTGTTTCTTAGATCTTCCAACGTTCAAGGTCGATAGTTCAAGGTCCAATCCCACGCTCTCTAGAGCCTGAACTCTACGGACAAAAGATAACTTTGTCCAACTAATGATGGCGTCCAAGCGATATCAAGCCCGATTTCTTCTATTTTAACACTCAGTCCCAAGCTAGGGGAAAGGGACAATCCGCCATCCTCTCCTAAATTGATGTTGGCCAATCCAGCTCGAAAGGCAATCCAATCAAACCACACTTCCGCTCCCAAAGCAAGGTTAGCCTGCAAGGTTTTGGAGAAGTAATCATCCTCTCCCTGGCGTGGAGGGCGAGGAAATGCCAACTCTAGATCTAAGGCACACTGCCACCCCCCAGAAGGTAATGGACCCTTCAAAGCTGTCCCTAGCCGCGTAACCCAGGCCACGCGATCTGTGGCAGTTTGCCCTCCTGCTTGCCAGTGTATACGGCTCCATCCTATGTCCGTGGAGGTGAACCCGAAGGCTAGTTCTGATTTACTAAGCGGGATTCGGAACAGGCTACCCACGTCGATTCCTAATCCGTGGGCACCCTCTCCATTAGCAGAGAAATCATATAGCTTGCCCGTGAGGCCCAATGAGAGATTTTCCAGCTTTCCGGCAACTGAAAGGAGATAGACCGAGTAAGGCTGGGAGTGAATCCAAGCTCCTCCAACCCCTATCGGTGGAGAGGAGAAGCACCCGGTCACATACTGAAGATCGAATAATCCACCAAACCGGCTTTCGTACGTGCCCTCTAAGCGCACGCTTGCAGTCTGGACTAGACCAGCAGCGTTCCAGTAGCTCGCGCTAACGCCGTCACCTATGGCTACAAACGCGCCTCCCATGCCGCGTGCCCGCGCCCCTAGGCCCTCTCGCAGAAAGTGTGCCGCATCACCAGCGCCTTGATCATTGGCTTGGATGTTATTCTTGACTTTATTATAGCTGAATTGCTCGGGCGCCTCCGGGAGCGCAGTATGGGCCGAGAACAGGATGCTCGTCAGCAAGATAAGCACTACCCATATAGCTGGACAGACTCGGTCAATCATTCTATTCCACCTCATAGATGCAGGACGGCCATTTGAAGGTTGACAAGGAATGGACCCCGAGGCTCATAATGGTTCTAATGCGCTGTGAGTAAGGCGAGTACGATTCCATGTTTTTCGTCCATTGCCTCTAACGCCTTGCCGACCAAGCTGCAGGACTCCCCGGATTCCAGGTCCCAGCGCATAGCGTAGCCGGGGGTGGAGGAGGTCGCAAGAAGGTCGCCGGGTTGGATCGGACCGCCTTCATCGGTGACCTTTATGGGCACGATGCCGATCAGCGCAAGGAGAGCCCTGTCGGGAGTCAAGAGTCGGGAGTCCTCAGTCCAAGGGCCAACGTGCAAAGTCGAGGGGCTAGAGCCTAGGATGAAGCCGGGATTGGTGGAGACGACGCCTGCCACCAAATCGGAGCACGTTCCGCGAGACTTGCGATACTGCCCAGGATTTTCCGGATCTAGTTCAAGGACATCTCCTGGTTCCACCGGCTCAGACACGGGCACCCACTCGGCTACGTCCGCTGAGCCGGTGTAGAACCCCGCGCCGTAGTAAGCACTATCCGCGTAGACGTTGCCTGACTTGTCCACCCGGAAGACGGCTGCTGTATTCCCAGTCGGTGCTGGAACAAGATTGAGCCGCCCGGAGCCGTAGAGGTTGTCCTTGCCGGCCGCGCCCATATCGATGGCGTCGCCTTCGAGCTTGGCCTGTAACTGGTCAGCGGTCCTCGTTGGGTCTTCGGATAGCAGAAGAGCGGCCGCACCGGCAACGTGCGGGGAAGCAGCAGAGGTGCCATAGAAGAAGTTGTAGGTGTAGCTGGATGCTCCGTCGGGTCCACAAATGTCGGGCTTGGTGATGCTCGCTGAGTACTTGCTGGCATTGGATGGGCCCTGCGAACTGAAGGATTCCTGCGGACCGGTGGTCCAATTCCCACGGTAGATCGCTCCCGCGGTTAGCACCTTGACCGAGTTGGCCGGAGCGATAATCGAGCTTGCCGGGTGATGGTACTGCTGATTGAGTCCCGCGCCGCTATCGGTGAATGCGAAGAATTCGATGTTTGGAGTTGCTGGTGCGTCGTAGTTCTCGATCACGATCTCGTAGTTTCCCGAGGTTGCCACGTCGTAGACGAGATACTCCGCGGGGTTCTGAGTACCAGACTGATAGTATGTCGAGGTGGCTACTCTGGCCCCGAAGCCATCATAGAGATAGAGGTCGTAGTCCTGATCAGAACCGACACCAGGCGCATAATCCCAATCATCCCAGGTCATATAAACGTAGATCATGTCTCCAGAGGCGGCGTAGATCATGTTCCCCTCATCGATCGCGTCGGTGTCGACATAGTCAGTCCCCGAGCCGAAATCGAGGTATCCATCCGTGTCGGAATCGACAAATGATCCCTGCCAATGCCCGTCGGAGGCTTCATTCCCGGCCGCGTTTACCCAGAGAATATTGTTGTCACGCGCGTTATTGGCAATCCCCGCTACGATCCCCGTTCCGTCATAGAAGTTGGTGTTGTACCAGCCAACGGAGTGGTTGATGATGTCGATGCCGTTAGTGATGCAGTAGTCGGTCGCGTTCTGCAGATCAACCGAGTCGCCGATCATCAAGAGGTAGAGGGAGGCTTGCGGAGCCATGTCCTCGACCACTTCAGCGACGCCGGCTCCATGAACCTGGCCTGTGCCTTCGATGTTCGAGTCGTTTCCGATGTAGTCCCAGGTATACGCGACGTTCTGCAATTCGCCAGCCGCCTGCGCCGCAGCAAGGCCGTCAAACCCGAGGTCGATGATCGCTACTTTTGTCCCTTGACCGTAGTAGCCGGCAGTGTGGAAGTTATCCGCTCCAGTGAGGGCCACTCCCTCGCTTGTCACAACGAGCGGTCGCGGTTGATAGGGCAAGCGGATGAACGCGATACCGCTAACCTGATCGGCCATCGCCTCCAACTGGCTGATCGGCACCCGCACGCGCATCAGGCTCTTCGAGGTTGCCTCTACTTCCCCGCCGATGGCAACGACCGCCGCCCGATCGATGGTGGACACTCGCCCTGATACGGGCTCGACTATGACTGTAATGAGATCATCTGCTACGGAGATACCTTTGTCCTTGGCAAACTGCTGAACCGCCAAGGGTTGTGCCTGGGCTGTGCGAGAAAGCTCCTGCAAGACTGTCTCCAGCTTAGGGGCGACCTCGCCAGGCGGGATAGTCTTGCCAGATGATGCGGCCAGAGTAGCGAGAGAGAAGCTCAAGACAGCACTGACAATTACAAGCCACACAGTAAGGGTTCTACACGTCATTTTCATCTCCATCTCGCCATTCGATTATACCCACAGCAGCGGAAGATGTTGCATCAAGCAGGCCGTGGGGTTCGTTGGGTTCGTGGAGTTCATCGAGTTTGGGGGGTTCGGGAAGAATCCGGTTCGGAGTTCGCAGTGCATAGTTCGTAGGGTTCGTGAAGCTAGCCAACCTCCATGACAAAAGATGAACGTGGGCAGGCCCGGCCAACGTTGGAGGCGAACCCTGCTAGGCAAGATCCGATGCCGCAGAACATGGTTTCTTTGTAGCGTCGCAGCTTGTCTGCCACGTTCTTTCATTCCTTGTCATCATACTTAAACGCCCCTGCCCACTTGGCAACCTCATCAACAGAGCCGTGACTGGTAATGAGTGATCAGTGATGAGTAACGAACCGTCTCTGGGTCATGGTTCTTAGTTGTTCCAAAGCTAGTCATCCTTCACGTCCTTAAACGCACCGGCCAATTTGGCGACCTCATGCACAGAGCCGTAATCGGTAATGAGTGATGCATAACGGGGCACTGACAAGTGATAAGTAAGGAACCGTCTCTGGGTCATGGTTCTCAGTTGTTCCAAGGCTACTCATCCTTCACGTCCTTGAACGCCCCAGCCCACTTTGCGACCTCGTCTAACAACCAGTAATGTGTGATGGGTAATGAGTGACGAGTGATGAACAATGAATGATAAGCTCATGCGTTCTCCCTCCTCAGATATCGAACCAGACCCAGTATCAGCTTTCGGACTGTCTGTATCTGCTCTTCAATGTTGCCAACATCGCGTAGATAGCCAAGCCTCTTTGCAATAGTAACTTGAGTCTCAACTTCGGACAACGATCCCAATGCGATGTACAAGAACTGAATGAACTCCTTCTTGGATCCCCTGGCAGCTCCCTCTGCAATGTTCGAAGGGATGGAAACAACCGCTCTCCGAAGTTGGTTCGTCAGTCCGTACAGTTCTTCCTGTGGAAACGCCTTGGTGACTTTGTAGATCATCTCGACAAGATCCAAGCTCCTTTTCCAAGCATCAAGATCCTTGTGTGTCTTCAACTCATCACCCATCATGTATCTCTGAATTCCATGCCCGTTACTCATCACCCATCACAAGTCACCATTACTACGCCACCCACGGGAAGATCGCGCGGGCAAGAACACCTAGGAAGATTCCGCAAAGCTCTAGTGCTAGCATATGTTTAGTCCTTAGTTCCTGGTTCTCGGTTCAAACTAACACCGTACTTAGCCTCAACGTCGGTTGAATTGGCTAGGCTGCCGGCGTAGGTTAGCTTGTCGTAGTTCACGACTCGCATGTCGTCGTTGTTCGACAGTACATGCCGCACGAAGTTGCTGCTGATGAAGCCTGCTCCACCGGTAACCAGGACTTTCCATCTAGCCATGCCTCCTCCCCTTCTTTGCCACTTATTGCTCCAATATCCTGATAACTTGATCGATAACTTCGTCGAGTTTATCGGCTTTCAAATGACCTATCCGATACAAGATGATGCACATATCGACGGTAAAGATGCGGTCTGGACGAATATTGCTCTTCCGCCTCAAACTGCCGTCTGCAAAGTCCTCATCACCGAGCTGAATGGCGTACTGGTTCCGAACCGTCTGACTCGTGATCTGACAAAGAATTCGATCATCCCCTTCCAATTCAGCCATAACCAACGCAGGACGCCGCTTGGCTTGAGAGAGATCCGAAAAAGGAAACGGGACCACGACTATATCCCCTTTCACAAACCTTGCCATGCCTCATCTTCCTCTGGCTTCAACCAGTCTTTCCCCAAGGCGGACTCACTAAGAAGAGCCGTTTCTAGATGGTCTTGGGTTGCCTTGACCTTCAGGAATTGGACAAAATCGATAACTTCCTCAAGAAAGGCTGTGGGCAGGTCCTCCACCTCACGGATAAGCGTTCTTTTTCTATCCATCATGATCCACCTCCCGGCCTCTAGTTTAGCATCGATCTCATAGCAAAACCAATCTGGTATCGCCTACTCCATAACCCCTAATCCTTTCTTAGTTCTTGGTGCCTGGTTGCTAGTTCTTAGCGCATCCAAAGCTACTCCTTCTCTTTCAGCGAGTTGATCAGGCCGTTGAGCAGTTTCCCCACATTATTACAACGACCACGGAGACCATTATAGTCCTCTTGAGTTACGAAACCCAAGTCTTTGCCCAGCAGTAAGAGATACTTCGTCTCCTCAAGTGATCCTCTGGCCCCGTGAAATAAGATTGCACGGGGCAAGACCCGTGAAATACTCTCGTCCCACGCAATTGCACGGGGCAAGCTCCGTGAAATAGTCCGATTTTCCGTCATTGCACGGGGCAGGCCCCACGAAATACTCTCGTCCCACGCAGTTGCACGGGCCAGGGGTTCGTTGCGCGAGACAATTACCGGGAGCAAGAAGGACATTTCAGCCAGATGTGATGCAACATAGAGCACGGATTAGAAGGTTCCTCTTCCCAGCCATATCGCTAGACTCTCTCAAGAAGCCCAAAGTACTCCTCGCGCGTCATGTCTACTGTCTTCATATTGTTCCTGATAATTTCAACATCAACCTCAGTGTACTCTGGGATTACTACGGCGCGCTTGGCTCCTGGACAGATCAAGATGTGGTGTGAGCCTTTCTTGCGTTTGTACTCACACCCGTACAGTTCGAATACTCGCACCAATGTTCTCCAGTCAACAGGAGTAATGCGCGGCATTACAACACCTGCACGGCAGATCTTTCAAAGCCCACCATCTCCGATTGCGATGTGAATAATCCCTCCTCGCGCACGTATCCACATTCCGATAGGTAGTCATCGAGAGTGCCCAGGGCTGCCATCTCTTCAAGCTGAATCTGAATCACTTCCAAGAGATTGCGCTTGGCTTCTTCCGCTGTTTCCCCTTGAGAGACAAAATCTAGCTCGGGACACTTCGCAATAAACCAACGTCCCTTCTGCCAGGTCTCAATTGTAGTTCTTAGTTGCATCGGCATCCCCTCCATTCGTCTTCTGCTGTACACGTTGGTTGATCTTCAACCATTCTGGGTGTTCTTTCAATACTGTGCTGTCTTTCCCATCACTTATGTGTCAGGTCCTGCAATGCTACACTCCAAGCCTCATGGTACACCTCAGTATCATATAGGCACACAAGTTCCCGACCATCCTCACCCGTCTTCTCTCGTCACACATTACTCACGCATTAGATACCGTGGAGGTGATGCTAGAGGCTCCGTTTTCTGCGATGGCTCTTGATATCCGCTACCGCATCGTCAACGCTAATGTCTCCGAGCCACTCTTCCCGATCTCGGGTGTAGTCGCCGCTCCCTAGCTCAAACTGCTGCAGGAAACGCGCCATATCAACCGGCCCTAATGCTTTAACCAATGCATCAAGGCCTTTCTCTCGAATCTGTGTCGGTGTCGTTCTTAATGGCGCCATTTGTCACCACCTCCGTAAGCCATAGGATAGGATTCTCAACCCTCACACGCAAGACGTCACGGTGCTTCTTTGCGGTACTCACCATCTTGTCGTCAGTTGTGAGTAACACATCAGCGTCACCTGCTTCGGCGCAGGCTAGATGCAAGGCATCAAGGGCCATGAATCCAAGACTTTCCAATTCCTTGGCGCGAGCTTCAGCCGAGTCAGTTATCGGTTGCTTGGATTTAGCCACCAAGGCCAGTTGCATAACCTTTCCTTCTTGTTCCCTATCTGGGATGCGGGATATTTCATAATCCACTGCGTCACTGCCAAGCAACTGCCATACTTCACCTTGGCATCGCTCCAACCGCTGGTCTTATCTCCAAGATCATCTGGAGGCCTCCCCATCTACCTATGATATGCCCCTCTCTATTCCCGCGCCACTCTCCTCATTAATCCGTGATCTGTTGTTACCCATTACTGTACTCCCCCAACCCGATCGCTGAATCCCACACGCATTACTCATCACAGTTCACCATTACTGCGTACCCGCGGGAAGAATGCGTGAGCCAAAACACCAACGAAAAACTCCGCAAAACTCTAGGGCTGGCATGGATCAGTCCTCAGTCGGCAGTCAACAGTCGAGAGCAACAAATTCCCGAAGAACCATAAAACGGCAATGTTCCATAAGCTACCACGGCCACCATCGAAATCCACCATATGACCCTAGGTATCTAGATCCTCCTTCGATTTGCGCACGCAATTCCCGTAGTTGGTGCTGGGAAGGTTCCTTGTCAATGCTAATAGCCATCTTTCGGTACCTCTTCCTGGGAATCATTCTTCAAGCCATTTCTCGCGTGAAACTTCTGCCTGTCTCAGAATGCGGCGCAAGAGATCAACGCTAATCTCGTTTCGATGTGGATTAGGAATAATCAATCGCTGATCTCCTCGGAGCATGAACATGTGCCGGCCACCCGTATAGGGGCCTTCAAATCCCAGCCGTCTCAACCGTTGAATTAGCTCACGGCGTGAAACAGGTGTGAGATGAGCCATCTAGGCTGCTACCTTCTTCGGAAGGCGAATAGACGCCTCCCCCAGGGTTGGTATTGGGAGGCCTTTAGCAATACTAAGCAACACCCAATCCTCGACTGTCTCAGCCAAGTTGCGGCGGCATTCCTCTAATGTCTTTCCGCTTGCCCAAACCCCTTGCAGCCCCGGTATCTCTCCGTAGTATGGCTCCTCGTCTTGAATAATCTCATAGGTGGCTCTGGCGAGCGCGGCTTCAATATACTCCGTAATCATCGGCTTTGATCCTCACCTCCGGCGTTCATATCCACACCCTTCATTATCGTGCCTTTGCAAAGGTTTGTCACTTTTCTAACCTTGGTGGCTGGTTCTTGGTTCCTAGTTCGCAGTTCGTGGTTGCTGGCTATTGGCGCTTGGCAATTAGCTGTTAGCCAAAGGCTAAGTGCCAAAGCTAACCGCACGTCGCTAACTGCTGCCTTGCACCTCCTTCCTGACCTTGTTGATATACCAATCCGCAATTCGCATTACCAAATCTCACTTTTACAACTTCCTCGTTGCCCGCTCCTTACTCTTCAGCACGCCAAGTTTGCAACTTGCATTCCGCACTTCGACTTCCACAATCGCGCCTACTCTTCCCCAACTGCTTCTAGGACCTGTTGGTATATGTCGTCTCCTATCCAGAATCCTGCCTCTTCGCGGAGGCGATCTAGCTCCTCGCGAAGCAATGGCACTTTGCCTTCTAGTTTTCCGCGGAGCAAGATTCCAACCAGTCCCGTCTTGTGCAACCCATACGCGTCCGCTACTTTCCTTGGCCCATGTAGTAAGGAAGATGAAAATATTACACGGGCCGAGCCTCCGTCTCATCCAAGAAGACAATCTCTGGATGTTGCTCAATTGCTAATGCAATCGCCTCAGCCTCTCCATCATGTAGTTCCAGCTTCAGCAACCGAACTACAGACTCATTGCTCAGTTTAACTACCTCAATCCACCCCGAACGGCGGCCTTCTTCAACCTCACGAGCGCCGGGTCTGCTTCGCCCTTCCTCCACAACTTCCTTCTAGACTGCTGGCGGGATGAGAATTTTCTTGTAGATCTCCACTAGAAGCTTCAGGCGTCCGATTCCTGCCGAGTGAATCAATGTGGATGAATCACTGACAGCTTTGGGCATAGTGAAGGTCCTCTTCCAAGTCCTTTTCCGTATAGTGACGCTGGATGCACCGCTTTCCTAAGCAGATGCTCAAGTTCCCAGCGTGTCATGCCAACGAGGGCACATGCTTTACCTGAGGAAAGAGCGCCTCGTTGATATAATGCCAACGCCAATTCCTTACGGAATTCTCCCTCTACTTCCCCAGGAGGCAGTCGGAGTGCATCCACAATATCCTTAGGTATCTCCAGTAGAAGCTTAGGCACGTTCTCTCACCTCCTTGTTCTATCATACATGCATTGAGATACGTATTGCAGAGTGTGAATTTCGAATTGCGGATTTCGATCACGCATCACTGAATTCCACGCGCGTTACTCATCACCCATCACAGGTCACCATTACTACGCACCCACGGAAAGAATGCGCGGGCCAACACGCCAAGAAAGATCCCACTAAGCTCTAAGGCTAACATAATCTTAGTTTACCACTTACCCAGGTCGGTCATCCATCGTTGCTGACATACTGCACTTGCCGCATCGCATGATGGCCGCCACCTTTTCCTTCGACCACTGGCCCAGGGCCAATCCCGTCCGCCCGTATAGCACCCAATCGCCCCGTTGGGGTAGAAGGACCTTGGTCCAAGGACTGTCTGATAGGTCAACTCCGGGGAGAGTCCTTAGCACGATTCGAGGCGACGAATTCTGTATCGATGCGGTTCCACTACGCAGAAGAAATCTCGTAACTCCCCCTCGCTGTGCTCCTGAAGCAGGCGCTCTAACTGCTGATGCACTGTTCCTACCATAGATGGAAGCATACGCAAGAAGATAACGCCAGTCGAGAGCTCTTTCTGAAGGAAGACCAAGGCCCCGAAATCCTTGTCCCTCGTGAGAAACAGCCTGTTCAGCTCTCTGGCTTTCCTCAATAGCGCCTCATCTGCCACCCGTTGCATCCCAAGTTCTCTAGCCGTTACCACATCATGTTCTTCGCCTCGCAGCCATGCTGTTGTCACTTGGTAAACATCCTGATCGATTAGGAGTCGCATTAAGGGGTCGCCACGTGAATCTCTTCCGAGCGAACCAGATCGGTGGCATATTGGGCGCATGCCTTGACATCCTCAATCTCAAGATCGGGATAATACTTCTCCACGACCACATCAAATGGGATGCCCTCTTGGATAAGTTCGAGCACATCCTCTACGGGGATTCTGGTACCGGCTATGCAAGGTTTCCCAAAGTGGATCTTCGGATCGATCAGTATCCGTCCTTCATAGTTCCTCTCCCTAGCCATCGCAACACCTCCTTAAGCCACTAACGCAAAGTATACAAAAGCTGTCTGGTTTTTCACAACAGCGCCCGCAGCTTTGCCTTTATCCATTGCACAAGCGCTACCCCTGTCCGCCGGTATGGGATCCAATCGCCTCGTTGTGGGAGCCCCTTGATCCAAGGGTTTTGAATAAGCGGTATCCTTCCTACTTGTAGGTTCATCTCACACCGGTTCCTGTACTCAGAAGTTCGTCCACAGATTGCCTTATATTGTTCAGTGAATCTGGTTTGAAAAAGCGCTCCGTCCGGATTTGGGGCGCTGCTTTCTCCTGGGTTCTTTCTGCCAGCTCTTCAGGAGAACTGACGACCCGGGCAACCTGCTCTTTGACTAGTTGATCCATATACTCAACCCCCGGCAAATCCAGCAGAATAGTTCGTAACCCGAAATTGAGCCCTTCGTAGATTGCTGTTGAGTTCACGCCCGCGACGAATATTGCTCTTCCGCCTCAAACTGCCGTCTGCAAAGTCCTCATCACCGAGCTGAATGGCGTACTGGTTCCGAACCGTCTGACTCGTGATCTGACAAAGAATTCGATCAGAGCCTGTCTGATAATCATTCAGCGACTCTAGCAAGGGCAAGCCTCTTTTCGTTCCCCTCTTCTCCGTCCATCGTGACCCTTCGCTCAGGGCGGTGTGGGGGACTTTTCTCCTCTCACTAGGCCACTCATGCTCGCCATCGACGGTGCACCACTTGTGCTTAAGGTGCAGCTACCATCATCACCTCATCTTCCAGTTGGCTCGCTCGCCATCCGCTCCGCCATAGTTTCAACAGGTTGTGCGTCGTACACCACAACGACCACTCAGCACGCACCTTCTTCGCCCCACGTAACCTGAACCGCACTAACCCCCGCATCACCATCTGCCCAAACACCGGCTCGATCGTTGACCCACGTTGCTTGTACACTTCCCTCCCTCGCTTTGTCAACAGTTTCCGCTCCATGCGCTCTCTTGCCGACAACCCTTCAGGAATCCGTCCCCGTGGCGGTGGTGCCTCTCGCATCGCCTGGCGCTGTTTCCAGTCTTTCCTCGTGGCAATGAATAGCTCCGTCTCCGCGCTCTCCAGCTTCGCGTTCTCCTCACTCCAGTACCCCGCGTCCGCTAACACCTCGCCCGGTCGTGCCCCCGCTTGCTCCGCACATTTCTCAAGCAGCGGACCCAACTGCTTTACATCGTTCTCTTCCTGCGTCAGGTCCTGCGTTACAATTACTTGACTTTCACATTCAGCTACCGCCTGCCCGTTGAACCCCTGTATCCACCCTCGCCGTGTCTTCATGATGCGACTCTCCGGGTCCGTCACGTTCGCCTTAGTCCCCTTCGCTGCCTCCATCGCCGCCGTCTCAGCTCCCTTCGGTTTGCGCCCTCGCTTCTTGTTCCCCTTCTCCTCTTCCTCTCTTCTCCGCTCCTCGATCTTTCGTTCTTGCTTCATCACCGCTTGACGCTTCTTCTCTTCAATCCGCGCCAACGCCGCCTCCAGTCGCTCCCTCCGCTCCTCACTCGTGCGCAGTCCCTTCGGCAACTCGTCCCCTCGTTCCTCCTTCCCGTATCTCGCATCCTCCTCCGCGTCCACTCGCTCCGCCTCCGCCAGTAGTTTCCCGACCTCTTCCTTCAACCACTCCTCGTCCCGGTTCTGATCCAATGACGCATTCCCCGCAATCTTCCGCCCATCTAGCGCTACCCGCCCCAGCTTCACCAACCCCGCCTCTTTGCACAACCC
>Ga0307380_10000637_pt1 | contig 53606 bp, 57 predicted proteins | sample UN3MG_FD_202239 | JGI IMG/M metagenome (GOLD analysis project Ga0307380, IMG submission 202239) | Soil microbial communities from Risofladan, Vaasa, Finland - UN-3 | ecosystem: Environmental > Terrestrial > Soil > Coastal area > Acid sulfate soil | place: Finland: Risofladan, Vaasa | collected... | reverse complement strand
CGATCTGTAGAATATCGAATGCCGGAGGAAGCTGACTATCCCGATCAGGCCGACCAGGGTGAAGCTAGCAATGTAAACAGCTTCTTTCACGTCATCGAACCAGAAGTATATCGCTGCGAACACTCCCAGGGCGGAGATGATAATGGTCAAGTTGAATAGGACCCCCGCGACCTTGGGGGATGATTCTGATGAGGACATAGGTGAGGAAATTTATAGGTCTTATTTTAAGTATTTACCAACCATTATCATCCAGAGGCATCGGATCTCTGGGTCCGAACGAAGGGATATCTCCCGATCGATCATTTTTTTCCGGTGGCCTTTATAAACGTATAAGAGAAGACCCGGTCCCATGTCCGAACCGTTGATCGACGAAAGTGTGAATATTAAAGAACGAATGAAGGGTCATGGACATGTCCGTCTTGCTAGGACTGACCGCAGGATTCATTACGACCATGGGTTTCGTCCCGCAGGTCATCAAGGGGTATCGCACTGGCAGCATGAAAGACGTCTCTTTGACCATGCCCGTTCTCCTTATGGTCGGTCTTTCCCTATGGCTGCTGTATGGTCTGGTCATACAAGACCTGCCCGTGATCCTCTGGAACGCCGTGGCCATGATATTGAACGGAACATTGGTATTGCTGAAGGTCCGAAGCATTCGGCTAGAACGTGCTTAAAAAAATTGAAGGCACGGGGGTCAGGCCCCCTAATAGGTTTTACTTCTCCGGGAATGAAAAGGGGCATCTAGCTATGCACCGTCCGCAGGCCTTCTCAGGCTTGCTGCCGTCACCGATGAGGCGTTTCTCGTAATCCCCGCATTTTGCCCAGTCTATGACCAGGTCACGGGACTCAGGGTGGTGCTCGAACTCCGGACCCTTTAACACCTTCATTGGACAGTTGTCGATGCAGGCAGTGCATTCGCCGCATTGGTTGTTTATCAAGGCGACCTTTCTGGTAACTGGCATATCGGTCAGCACTGCGCCCATTCTCTGGCGGGGGCCGAACTTCTCGGTGATGAGCAAACCGTTCTTACCGATCCAACCCATTCCGGCCTGTGTGGCGATGGCCTTCTGGGAGATCGGTCCCAGCAGCTTTTCAGGGACCACTCTCTGGGCCGGGTCGATGAAGCGTGCTTTGTAACCGGCAGCAGTCAGGATCTCCACCACCTTTTCTCCGGTGGCCTTGAGCTTCTTGTTGCACATCTTGTAGGCTTCCCGCATCTCCTCGCTGGGCTTGTTCATGGAAGCTTGAACCGCCACCTTGGGTATCTCCGCTGCAAAGGTGACCGCGAAAGGTAACTCGAAGGTTGTAGGGTCCCCGACCAGCAATCCTTTCAACGGGGTCATGTTGGCAAAGCCGACCATATCGGAGCCTGCCTGCATGGCGGCTTCCTCTATTTTAGCATAAAGAGGTTCCATAGAACCGGCAGAAGATCCACCGCTTGTTGTCATGGACTGTCGATTGGTTCGCCTTCGATTTATATATTACCCCTAAAGACCGTGTTCGATTCAGTTTAGATCAGGGTACGGAGGCCTTACCCAGATCGGTCAGGCTATACACCCGCCAGTTCTTGCTTTGACGCCATACGATCATGCCAGCCTTCTCCAGAATACTTAGATGGTAGGACAGTTTGGAATCGCTCAATCCGGTTATATCTTTCAGGACGCAGGGGCACAGTTCACTTCCTCTTAAAAAGTACAGGATGGAGAGCCGCAATGGATCGGAAAGGGCCTGATGCCGCTCGGCCAGGGGCTTCAAGATCGCTTCGTCGGGCATGACGGACCGCAGACCTTCCAGCCCTCCCGCTTCTTTTAGTCCGGCAGCCACTTCCTTGGGCAAAGATCCATTTTTGTCCCCGGACCGACCGTCGCTCTCTTCAGCCATGTCACTAGCGTCCTCAGGACAACAACCGTTACCATCCATTACTATTTTACGCTGAGCAGCCGCTCCTATGCTGTTCGAGGCATCATTCCAGAAGCACCAGGCCTACTGACCTGATGTCTAATCTGATCACCTTGCCATACTGCATATCCTGGCAGGGTATGGTGCTCAAGGACCACCCCACCTTCCTTGCGGTGGCGAAGACGTCCATGCCGGCCGCCTCCATGCTCGGGCGGACCAGGTCCATATGCCGGCATTTTCGACGCACGCTCTCGTCCACCGACCCTTCGCTCTCCTCGGCCACGCAATGCTCGCAATATATGCATGGGTAGGCCCCAAAACCGAATGCCTTGTAGTACCCATCATAGAAGGCGGTCTTCTCTAAGAGGTGTACCGTCTTGTTCACCCAGAGTATTAGATCTCTATACCAAGGGTGGAAATCCTCGGGCACGTCCTCCGGCCGGGCATTCTCCCTTCCCGGTATTCCGTCAAATCTGAGCAACAAGGCGTGATCGTACTCGGCTAACATCCCGCGGGTCTCCTCGGGGTCAGGGGCGTATGGGGGGCAGGAGAGGTGTTTAGCGTACCCTTTGCATCCGTAGCGGCATTTGAACCTGACCCAGTCAGCCACCACCACTTCGTGCGCGCTTAGGGGGGCGGCAACAGCTCCGTGCCTTCTGGCGATATCGCCTAACTTGGTGATCTCCTCAGATGGTGTTACCAACTACATCACCTATTGAAACACTCCTTTCGAGCGGTATTAAACATGTGGTGTGCGCGGGGTCAACGGTCTCGATCAGAACCGTCAAAAGATGTCCAAGACCCTTACGTACCGGTACAGGAGATAGATGACCAGTCCATAGGCCAGCCCACGAATGATGAACACCGCGGGTTCCAGATCGCTCGATATCCCTATCAGCACCAGGGCGTGGGACAACCCGAACAGTCCGAAGACCAGGGCCAATATCATTGGTAGCGCATGCCGGCTCCGTCGGTAGCCCAATAGACCAATGGCCATGATGACCAGACAAAGTAAGAGATTTACTATAGTGACCAGACTTTCGTCCATTCCCCACCGAGCATTACAACAATCTTTATGCTATAAAAAACTCATTTTCTTCAATTCGCTTATTTTAATAGACAAAAGGGACAGTAGATCGTGGTCCGACCTCCGACCTTTGCCGATCTAAGCTCCTGGCCGCATCTGGGGCAAGGTCCTCCCCTATTCCTCTGTCGAAGCAGATAGTCAGCAGGAAACCTTTCAAATTCGGTCCCTGCCTCGATGGCGGTACCAAGCACCTCTCGCATCCTGCTCCACGCTCCCATCAGCCGGTCCTGTGGGATCTGAGACGCCAATGCCATAGGTGCTAGCCTTTCTTGGAACAACACTTCGTCGGCGTAAAGGTTCCCTATGCCCGCGACCACCTTCTGGTCTAACAGCACGGCCTTGATGGCCCTCCTTCTTCTGCATATTCTACGGTGAAATTCCCCCTCTCCGATGCTGAGCGCATCCGGTCCCAATCCCTTCTGCGAGACGAACGTCATGACATTTTCCACGACCTGAAAGCGTCCGAACCGTCGCGGATCATCGAAAATGACCCGGCCACGGTCTAGATCCAGGACCATTCTTTGATGGGAGGTCTCCCCTCCGCATCTGAACGGGTGAAGGCTACCGCTCATTCCCAAGTGTATGCGCAAGGCTCCGTGATCAAGCAGTAGAAAGAGATGCTTTCCATGGCGGTCGGTGCCTACGATGAGCCTTCCCTCCAGGCGGGAACTGAACTCCTTGGCGTTACCGCCTACCAGCATCTTCAGGTCCAAAGCATCGGCCCTCACGATCCGCTGGCCGACCAGTTCCTCATGCAACTGCCGACGGGCGGTCTCCACCTCCGGCAGTTCCGGCATGTCTCACCACATGATCAGGGACTGGTCATTTGCGGCTTCCATCATCACTTCTTTCAGCTTTTCCAAGGTCGGCACTCCGCCGTAGAGCTTCAGGCGTTCGTTGATGAAAAGAGCAGGCGCGACGGCCGAACCGTACTTTTTGAACAAAGGCTGGATCTCTGCTAGGTAATAGTGTTGGACGCCCAATTGCGCTTCTGTTGCAGTGATCAAATTAAGGTCTGCCTCCAATCCGGTCTCCTGCAAGGCCTGTTTCAACCTATCCACGTACTGCTTGTCGTAGGCTGCATACTGGGGGTGGCAGCAGGAAACGGAGAAGATGGTCAACTTCAATTTATTCGCCATACAGACCTCTTCCCACCCGTCTCAGAATGTCCATCCCATAAACGTCGGTGTCGAGAAGAGGCACTTCCTTGCGGGTTATGGACGAGAACCGTTCCTCGATCTCTTTCAGGTACTTGTCCTGTGTTGCCCTTCTCCTTTCTAAGAACCAGTTGCCCTGAAGGACCTCCTTGGGGATGACCTCGTTGATGATGAGCGAGCGCACCTTGATGCCGAAACCCGAAAGGTCCTCGATGGCTCTGGCGGTCTCCTCGATGGGCAGCTTTTCCGGCAGCAGCACTAGGTTGAAGGCGGAGATGCTGGTGTCCGAAAGCCCTTTGACCGAACGGTCGTAACGGGCCTTCTCAACTTCCAGATCGGCCACCATCTGCTCATCGTAAACGAAGCCCAAAGCTTCCGACAGCTCTCGACGATTCTTGATCTGGTTGGAGATGTATCCCGACCAGTCGAAAGGCATGGACAGCTCTCTTAGGGTGTGACCTGTTGGTGCCGTATCGAAGACCACCTTGTCATGTTCGGTATCCTCGAAGAAGCTGACGAACTGGTCGAAAGCGGCGATCTCCTCAGTGCACGGTGTGGATAGCAGTTCACTGCCGAACATGGTGGAGAAGCCCTGCATCATGCCCTCCAACCTGGTCTGGAAGACTCCCATGGCCTTCTTGGGGTTGATGTTCAATCCGCACAGATTGCGCTCCGTACCGATCTTGGTTATCTCCGTCTCACCGATATGCTGGCCATAAATGGCCGAGAGGCTGATGGTCGGGTCGGTCGCTACGATCAGCGTCTTGTATCCGTGATCGGCGAGCCAGGTTGCAGTGGTCGCGGCCATGGTGGTCTTGCCTACCCCACCCTTTCCACCATAGAACAGGAACTTCTTGGTCTCTATGACCTCTCGTAGAATGTTCTCTTTCATAACAATCGACAGTGTGAGGGGAAAGTACATTAATATTATTTTTGAAAGGGACTCACTTCAGAAACAAGTCATTTAAATACGCTGTAAATCCTATTTTATGAGGGGTTTCTATGGCAGAAGCCGATACAGATGATACTAAATTCAAAAAATTGAGGAACTTCAATGCTATAATGGGCTTGTTCCATTTCATCCAAGCGTCCTTGATGTTGTTGGTCAGCAATTCCGTTTCCATCAACATCACATCCAATTTCCTTTTCTACGATGAACTGACCGAGACGCTGATGAACAAGACCGATGTGGTATACAGCTTGCCGATCGGCCCATCCGTGGCGGCCTTTCTGTTCATATCCGCTATCGCCCATTGGTTGCTGGCTTCGCCCTGGCTCTATCCTTGGTACGTGAGGAACCTGAAGAACCACATCAACTATGCCCGATGGATCGAATATTCGTTCAGCGCCTCTTGGATGCTGGTCATCATCGCCCTGCTGGTGGGCATATTCGACTTCGGGGCTCTGCTGCTCATATTCTTCTCCTGCATGGTCATGAACCTCTGCGGGATGCTCATGGAGAGGAGGAACCAGGACCGGGAAAAGGTGGATTGGACCCCATTCTACGTCGGATGCATCGCCGGACTCGTTCCCTGGGTGGTCATCATTTGGTATTTCGTAGGTGCCATCGCTCCCTACTCGGACACCATACCCTCATTCGTCTACCTTATCATCGTGTCCTTGTTCATCACGTTCAACATCTTCCCGTTGAACATGGTATTCCAGTACCGGAGGAAGGGCAAATGGGCCGATTATCTGGTCGGAGAGAGGGGGTACATAATCCTGTCCCTGTTCGCCAAGAGCATATTGGCTTGGCAGGTGTGGTCTGGCACCCTGAGGGGTTGAAAGGTAGCGAACGATAAGGGGGCTTCGGCCCCCAATTTTCTATTCCCACTGATGCTGGTCAATGATCTCCGAATGGACCATCAGCCTGTTTTCTCCGCTTTAGATGTTTTAAAGGGAATGGTCTTAGCCAGTTCGTATCAAAGGATTAATAATACTTGCCATTTCAATAGATTTATTAGAATTTATTTATACCAATTGAATGCATGATATTCTTAGAGGGGTTATCGTGGATAGTAATGATATTGATAACGTCAAGTTCCAAAAATTGAGGCGCTTCAATGCGGTGATGGGGGCATTCCACTTCATTCAAGCAGCGATCATGTTGGCAATCGCAGATTACAGTGTAAAGATGGTCTTCACGACCTCGTTCATAGATGCGGCGGGGGGTTTCCCGCCGAGAGGCCCCGGAGCTGCGCTCGAGCTCTTCTCCGTGCCGCTTGGTCCCATGGTTGCGCTATTCCTGCTCATGTCGGCGATCGCTCACTTCTCGATCTCGACCTTCGGCTATAAATGGTATGTAAAGAACCTGAAGATGAACATCAACAAGGCCCGCTGGTTCGAATATGCGGTTTCTTCCTCGTTCATGCTGGTGGTCATCGCTTGGCTGTGTGGCATGTTCGATTTTGTATCCATCATGCTGTTGTTCTCGCTGAATGCCTGCATGAACCTGTTCGGGTACATGATGGAGCTGCACAACCAGAACACCAAGAGAACCGATTGGACCTCGTTCATATTCGGGTGCTTCGCCGGTCTGGTCCCATGGATCGCTTTAGTGATGTACTTCACCGGTGTCAGAGGTGGATCGCCCCCAGCCTTCGTTTACGGTATTTTCATTTCCATAGCCTTCTTCTTCAACATATTCGCCATAAACATGATATTGCAATATAGGAAGAAGGGGAAATGGCAGGACTACCTCTATGGGGAGTACATCTACATCGTGCTCAGCCTGGTGGCCAAGACCGCGTTGGCATGGCAGGTGTTCGCCGGGACCCTGGTGGGAAATTAGACCGTTCCAAACATTTTCCCTCTCCCTTTTTATTCCGAGGTATATCGTCGAACGTTCCCGTGCTGTACCAATCGGCCGTTCTCGAGCACGGAGATCGCCCCGTGTCCACTGCAGACCAGGCACTTTCGGCCATCGTTCCTGGCCGATTCCACCTCATCGATCAGTCGCAGCAGACCCTTGCGTTCCTTGGAGGCCTTCACGCTGTCCACGTTCACCGTGGTCATGAGGTTCTTGGCCAGTGTGGCGAACTCCTTGCGCTCTTCGGTCAGGCTATCAAAGTTGATCAGACTATCACCGGTGAAAATTACGAGCTGGGTGGGAAGGAAATAGAACACCTGGCCCTGTGTATGTCCGCCGAACCCTTCGAGGACCTCGCATCCCATGCCAGCCACATCCGTTCTGGCCAATATGGTGAAGTCGCCCCTTTTTCCTAATGCTTCGGTGTGGAACGTCCTAGGCTCTTCGTTCACGGAGAAAGCGGAGAAGAGATTGATCAGTTTGGTGTAGATCTCAGCCAGTACGGACCCTTCGCTCTCCGAACCATAGGCTCGGTTGGACTGTCGTATCACTTCCACCGTATCAGGATGCATCCAGACCTCCGCGTTCAACAGTCCGGCGGAACCGGAGTGATCGGCATCTCCGTGGGTTATGAACGCCTGACGTACCATGCCCATGCCGCCCCATCCCTCTCTTTCCATGAGCAGGTCCAGATCACGGAAGTATATTCCGAAGCCGGTATCGATTATGGTCACGTCCGCCCCCTTCAACAACAGGTAGGAGTTACCCCCGCAAGGCATCTGCACACAGAGCAATCTCGCTCCCTCCAGGTCCAGCTCCTGCAGGTCGGCGTAAAAGCTCTTCCCACTGGTCATCTTCAGGTCCTTCCCGCTACGCAGGACGTCCGAGAAGACCTGCTTGGGGTCCTTGCCCATGTTCATCAGTTCCTGCGCAACGTGGTTGATATCGGACAGCAATCTCAACAGGAACGCATCTTCAGCATGTCCGAGCAGTCCCCGCAGCTCCTGGGCGAAGCGAATGTAGAACACCGTGTCGTCCAGGTGCTGACCAGTGGTATCATATTCCAATATCTCCAACGGATAACGGGACTTGAGGTCCTCCAGGAGATGGTCCACCATCTGGGCCTTCTCCACCGTCAGAGAAACGGTCAGACGCTCCGGGTGTTTGCCGCGATCATCGAAGTCCAATAGATCGATGTTGCACTTTGCGGCGGTCGTGTAATTAAGAAAATCGAACAACGCGCCACTGCTGTTTGGTAATATCACCTGGAACTTGAGAAAGCTGGGAACCATCATTTGCCCCTGAAGGTAGCCAATGGCATCCAGCTCTGTCTTCATGGCCAGGTACTCTTCGTCGGAGCAGCGGGCTTCGAAGAACACAGTATAGGGGTCGATCCTCTTGTCGTATTGGATCCGGTCGATGTTCCCACCGTGCCGTTTGACGATCTCGGCCGCCCTATGCAATGCCCCCGGTTCATCAGGCATCTTGGCAACGAAATAATGGCGCTGCATCGGGATGGGAGAACGCTAGAAACGCCTTATACCTTGGTCTACAACTCGCCGAGATCGATGTTGACCACCAGGTCAACGATATGGCGGGGTTCAAACAATGATAGACGAATGATATTAACATGCCCGAGCACCCTGCTGTCAGGCGTCTCTTGGCGGCCGCCATCGTTCTCGTGATCATCATGGCAAGCCTGGTGATGATATTCTCTCCGGTGGATGAAGAATGGCCCCAGGGTGATATGCCTACCTTCGTCAGCGAATCACAGATGAGGAGATATCCAGCGGAGCGCCATGAGAGCCGTGGTGACCTATTCCCGCAACTGACCGACGAGGCAGGAAGTACTGACAACCACCGATCTAGACAATCCGGGGCTGAGACGGCCGAGGATTGGGAGGGGCAAGAGGAAGTGGGGGAGCACTACATCGAATGCCAGATATGATCGGCCGCAGGCATCCCTACTTCATCTTGGCGGCCATGCTGACCGCCACCTTGAACTGGTTTAGCATGCATGGCTCGACATAATAGCCCTTCATGGTGCGTAACTCACCATACATATCTTCGGGGGACCTATCCACCAGTTCCTTGACCGATCTTATACCTAGAAGGTACAATGGTTCCGCTACCTTCTCTCCCACGATGGGGATGCTGCGCAGTTCCTGCATGATCGATTCCTTATCATCCATATCCATCGTTAAAAGATGGCAGCGCCTACGATATAATCGTTTTCGTGTCACGTTCCTAGCAAAGATCAGGGACGCAACTGGGAGGCCCGGCGTAATATCCCCTTGAAAGACTCCGCCATCTGTCCATCCTCCAGTCCGCCCATGAATAGGTAGCATAGGGTGAAGGCGAAATAAGGCGCTAGGTAGTGCCAGTCGAAAGGCATGATGACGATCAACAGTACCAGGGCCAGATCGCTGAAGGGTCGGTAGTGCAGTATATATTCTGCCACCTGCCCCAGACCTCTTCTGTGAGCGAAGGAGTCCGCAATCTCATCGATCGCCCCGGCAATGAGGAAGATCACTATGGGTATGGGCAACAGCTCCGCCCCCCAGATCAATGCTCCAACTATGAAGGTGGCCAAGGCCACCATCGTCCCCGTCAGGAAGCTCCAGTTATCGATCTTTTTAGTGAGCACCAAACTAATGAGCATGGCCATGAAGAACGCGGTCGAGAATCCTCCGTCTATGATCATGCTCGCGCCCATAAGGAGTCCAGATAGCACAGCCAATATCTTGGCCATGGTGATGGACCCCATGTCTTCATCGTAGACCTGATCGATATATTTTATAGCCCCTCCCAGAAATGCATAGGTAGCAACCAGGAAGGCTAGGTTAAGGAGGGCTAACTCTTCCCCCACGGCGAACATCTCGAACGTTGTAAAACTCTCCTGATCGTTAGCCCGATTGGGCGGCATCAGTATCATTTGGTTAGATAAGCGTTTTGTAATTAACAATGATTAATTAGGACAATTTTCGACAATCAACGAAAAAATCAATCAATAAAGTGGTGATATCTAATGTATTGCCTACATCATTACAAATATTGTCGAATTGAAATTTTTTCTAACTGGATCGATATCTCTTACTTAACAGCCTAAAATCTCGCACTTTTGTTATTTAATATTATATTCATGATAATAGGAACGTGGTATGATGATATTCCTTAGGTATATCCTACCCAATTATTTCTCTCATCCCCAGCAGGGACTGGAGGTGGTTTACGAATGGATAAGAACAAGAGGCCGGAAAAGAAGGCTGAGACCAAGAAGAAGTAATTCTTACTTCTCTCCAAGTGAACCTAACCTCGTCAGGATGAAATGTCCTGACATTCTTCCTTTTTTATTCATCACTTATATACTGGCTCTTTGTAACGGGTTTCATGAAATGGCGTTCTCATCTCTCCATCGGCAACGCTATCGCCGATCGGTTCCAGATGTCGGAGGGAGAGAGGAGGTCATTCCTGGATGGGCTGGTGGAGCCGGACCGCCACGGGGAGAGGGCCAACAGGCCGGGGCATTCCTATCGTGTAAGACATCACAGAGCATCCGACCGGGTCATTATGATTCACGTCTGGATGGCCAGAAAATCGTTCCTGCGCAATGATACCTACCAGGGTTACAGGCATCTAGGGATGGCTCTCCACTACATTCAGGACAAGTCCACATCAAAGGGGTTAATGGGGCTGACCCACGAACGACGCGAGAAGAAGCTGGCCGGTTTAACCGTTCCGCAAAAGGCCATTGAAGTGGGGTTGAAAAAATATGTCTCCTCACCTGAGTTCGTTCGAGGAACGATCGTCAGGACCAAGCCCAAGAAGGACCTGGAGGAGATCATGGTCCAAGCTTCGTTCAGATCGGCGGCGGTCGCCGCGGCGGTCCTCGACGCCAGTCAGCCACCTCTTTTTAGTAAACAAATGTCCCTTGCACGCAGGAGACACGCCCTGATGCATACACCACTGGCCGTAGGATCCATGGCCGTTGGATTATCCTTGGCGCTCGCATGGAATTCGCCTTTTCCGATCATCGTCCCTCTGCCCTTGGTCCTATTGGCTCTGATCTTGGACCGCCCATACCGTCAACTCAAAAGGTTGGCAGAATGGAACGGTCTGAGGAGGCATTAAGGTCGCGGGGGAGAATTCTATACCGCATGCAGGCGACAGTTCCTGGTTACGAGGGCCGATGGCGATCAGCACGTAATTCCTCGGGTGCTGGCCCAGTTGTTTATTGGATGAGCCGGGACCAGCGACTGCAGGACAATTGGGCGCTGTTCCATGCATGGGCCAGGGCCCACCAGGAAGGGCGCCCATTAGGAATTGTGTTCTGTCTCGCTCCTCATTTCTCATTGGCCGGTCCGAGGCATTATCGTTTCATGCTGCAGGGGTTGAGGGAATTGGCAATCAATGCCAAAAGGGTAGGGTTGCCGTTATTCCTGCTACAGGGAGAACCGGAGAACGCCCTCCCCCGTTTCCTGGAGGAATGGGAGATATCTCTGACCGTAACCGATTTCGATCCTCTGAGGGAGAAGAGGGCATGGAGAAAAACATCGATGGAAAGGAGCGAGTGCGGGTTCGAAGAGGTGGACGCGCACAACATTGTACCATGCTGGAGGGCATCTCCAAAACAGGATTATGCTGCATCCACCTTTCGTCCAAAGATATCCGCCCATATTTCCGAATACATCGATCATCTCCCTCCATTCCCCCTAAAATTTCCTTCCTGGCCAGGTGATGTGCCGGAGGTGAACATCGAAGGAGCGTTCGACCAACTTGGACGGTATCAGGAAAAGCATTGGCGTGGTGGCGAATCCGAGGCGCGCATGGTCCTGAACGATTTTATCACCAAGCGCCTTGAAGGTTATAGCTTCGGTCGTAACGATCCTAACTTAGACGCTCAATCTGGGTTATCCCCTTACCTGCACTTTGGCATGATATCAGCTCAAGCGGTGGCTTTGGCGGTCAGGGGATCATCCGCTCCCCAAGGTGATAGAGAGGCTTTTCTGGAAGAGCTCATAGTCCGTCGAGAGCTCTCAGACAATTTTTGTCATTACAATCTCAGATACGATTCGATCGATGGATTTCCAGCTTGGGCCAGGGCAACTCTGAGGGAGCACATGGGCGATCGCCGCGAATATTTGTACGACGAGGCAGAACTAGGGCATTCCAGAACCCACGACCAACTTTGGAACGCGGCCCAGAAGCAGATGGTCGAACAGGGAAAGATGCACGGATGGCTACGTATGTACTGGGCCAAGAAGATCTTGGAATGGACGGAGACGCCCGAAGAGGCCTTACGCATCGTCATATCCCTGAACGATAGATATGAGATGGACGGGCGCGACCCGAACGGTTATACTGGCGCGGCTTGGAGCATCGGAGGGGTGCACGACAGGGCTTGGGCCGAGCGACCGATCTTCGGGAAGATCCGATATATGAATTTGAACGGCGCTCGAAGAAAGTTCGATGTGGACCGATTCGTCCGATCGATCAACGACGGCCCAGAGATATAGGCTGGCCCTTGACCGGTACGATCGTCTCCACGGGGCATGATCTGGCGAAGGCCTCCGGGTCGGAACAATGGACCGGTATGACCACCTCCGGAGATATCGTATCTATGATCTGCCAAAGGTGGGGCAGGGAAAGATGTCCCGAGGAGTGAAAGCCCCTCTCGAACTCTAATTGTCCATCGACCATGTCCAATCCCCGGCATTTGAAACCAAATAGGTCTATCCAGTTCATTAGCTTCTGCAGATTGTCCACCTGCTTGAGATCGTAGGCCTCGCTGTTGGAGTAGATGTATGTTCCTCCGTTCCAATCCAGGTCCAGCAGCTTGGTCATGTCCCAGAATGAAAAGCAAAGCATGTATTCCTCAGGGTCTTTGGCAATATCGTCCGGGTCGGCCACCTGCCAGCCCTTGTCCTTTAGACCGTTCACAGCCTCGATGTCCTCTGAGCTTAGCGATCGGTACACCCAAAGATCGTCCTTGCGCACGTTGCCATCCACCTTGGCGATGCTCTTCAGGAAGGCCACGTCCCTGTGGGTGACCACCATGCGCTTTCCAGCATCCTTGGCGATTCCTATGAACGTGTCCAGGCGCTCGAAGTTATTGGCCGAGAAGTCGGCTATGGTCAGCCCCTTTCCCTCCTCGACCGCCGCCCGGCAGTTCTCCCTCACCACTGCCTCAGTGATCTCCTTTTCCTCCGAGACCCGGCCGATACGGGTACCTTCTATGATCAGGGCCTTCGGGCTCAGTTCCCCCGCGGCATCGGCGAACGCAGCGCTCATCTCCCCTCTCGCGCCATGCATTCTCAGGTCTCCGGAGTAGACCACCCAATCCTCGTTCCCATGGCGAACGGCGTAAGCGGTGGCGCCGTAGACCGAGTGGTCTACCGGGAAGGCCTGGTACTCGATGTCATTTATCTTCCCGTCACCTCTGATGATATCGCACACCGACCCCTTCTTCCAAGCAGGGTCGTCCTCAATGACATCCCCGGTCAGCACCCAGCACCGGCCCTTTACCTCCTTTACCTTTCCACGGGGGGAGATGAGGACCCTTGGCTCCCCCTCCTTCTCCGTTCTCACCACGTGGTCAAAGAGCTCGGTCGGGGCGTTCGCCCTCCCCGTCTCGCTGTAGGCTCGAAGGATGGCATAGGTCATGGGGCTGGCCACGATCGGAATGTTCTGGCGAAGGAAGCCCACATGTCCGTAATGATCAAAATGGGCGTGAGATAGAAAGAGCGCATCCGTCCGCACCGGGATCATGTCCGAAGAGGATAGATCGCCAGGGTACAGGTCGGGTCTATAGCAGTCCAGCGCAGGTAGCATCCCCATTCGGAGGTAGTCCCTAAGCCCCCGAGCCCCGCGGGGCTTGATGAACTCCGTGCAATATTTCTTACTCACATCAAAAGGTTCGCCGAAATCAAAGAACAGCCCTCGGTCCCCGAAGCTCACGTGGATCTTGTTGCCACCGATAACACCCGCCCCACCGTAGACAGTGATCTTCATTCCAGTCAAGAAAAGAACACCCGGAGCGGATTTATGACTATCCCCTCTCTTTTCTAAAGGATCAATCTTTTGGCCCTCTAAATCTGCCGTACTACCGTCAGTCTACCCAGTATCCGGATAACCTTATCCTGTTGAGCTCGTCTTGCTTTGATCTCTCCCAATCCTATCGGGCTTCATGCTCGGTCATGGGCATAATCCGACCTTCCTTTTCAGGATAGTATAGATCAGGACTACGATAGAACCAGACAACGATCCCAGCTAAGAAGCAAATAGCGCTAGCCAGCCAGGGTCCAAAGAATAAATAATCAAATCCTAATATGAATAAAGCGTAGGAAAGTGGGAACAAGATCAATGATGCCGCCAATCTCCACCATAGCCAACTCACCCATCTTTTCATGTCTAAGACCCTCCCCAAGATATCGAGGTAACATGATAGTTGAGCGCCGATGAACACACGGGCCTCCCAGGCATCCGGGCGACATTACCATTTTCTATCCACCATGTGCGAATCGATCCGAACGACGTCCAATTCCCGTTGCCGTTGAATTTCGGAATCCCGGTTCAGTTCGTGTTCGGTCTTCGGGGACCCACGACGTTCATGAGTAAAGGTACTGGAACCACTAGGCCTGCGGTAGAACCACACTATGATGGCAAAGAACAGGAATACCACCCCCAATGTCCAGTAGAAGACAGCCATGATGCCCAGCAAGTTTTGGTTAAGATAACCATTACCTATTAAGAACAGAACTATGGCAAGAGCTAGGCAGATGGCACTGACAAGCAAGCGGGAAACGAACCACCTACTGCTCTTCCCCATATGATTTCCACTAATTTCCCAGTATTTGTAATTATTTTCAAAGATGTTAGAAACGACTATATTCGGCGATACAGTTGGAGACATCATGGCAGCCATGACCTTCGCCCAGAAGGTTCTAACCCGGGCCAGCGGAAAGGAGGCATTCCCTGGCGATATAGTATCGGCCAAAATCGATCTGGCAATGTCCCACGAGAACGCCGCTCTCGTATTGAGGTCCTTCAAAGAGATCGGGGCTAAAGAGGTCTGGGACCCGGAAAAGATCGTTCTTCTTTTCGATCACCGCATTCCAGCCAACACCACCAAGGCCGCCGAAGGCCACCAGTCGGTCCGGAACTTCGTCAGGCAGGACGGTCTGCCCAACTTCTATGACCTGCGGGAGGGAATTTGCCACCAGGTACTCCCGGAGAAAGGGCACGTACTCCCGGGAATGCTGATAGTTGGCACCGATTCTCACACCACCACCTATGGCGCGTTCGGAGCCTTCTCCACAGGTATCGGCGCTACGGAGATGGCCGCGGTCTGGGCCACAGGGGAGCTGTGGATGAAGGTCCCCCAGACCCTGAGGTTCCACTTGAACGGGAAACTGGAGGGGCCGGTTTCGGCCAAGGACGTCATTCTTCACCTTATCGGAAGCATGGGAGCGGACGGTTGCGATTACCGTTGTACCGAGTTCGTCGGTCCGGTCGTCGACGATATGTCCGTATCCGGTCGCATGACCATGTGCAATATGAGCATGGAGATGGGGGCCAAGGCCGGCGTCACATTCCCAGACGACAAGACCCAGGATTACCTGAAAGGAAGGACGGACACACCATGGCAATCAGTGGTCTCAGATGCCGACGCAGAGGTGGAAAAGGAGATCGATTTCGACCTACAGGGGCTATCGCCCCAGGTGGCATATCCTCATTCTGTCGACAACGTAAAACCGGTAGAGGAGATGACCGGCATCCCGATTGACCAGGCGGTCATCGGTTCATGCACAAATGGCAGGGCCGAGGACCTGTTGGCGGCTGAAAGGGTGTTGCACGGCCGCAAGGTCGCCGATAGCGTAAGGCTGATCGTGGTTCCTGCTTCTAAGGAAGTGTACCTATGGGCGGCGGACAGTGGAATACTGTCTTCACTGGTGCGTTCAGGCGCGATCGTCACCAACCCTGGATGCGGTCCGTGTCTGGGCGCGCATCAAGGTCTATTGGCTGCGGGAGAAAGGTGTATCGCCACCACCAACCGCAATTTCAGGGGTAGGATGGGTTCTCCTGACTCGGAGGTCTATCTGGCCTCACCGGCCACGGTGGCCGCTAGCGCTATCGAGGGAGCCATTGCCGACCCGCGGGAGGTGTGGAAATGAGGGGGAATGTTTGGAAATATGGAGATCATGTCAACACCGACGTGATCATTCCAGGCAGGTATCTGGATGACTATGACCCCAAGAACCTGGCCAAGCACGCGATGGAGGATTTAGACGTCACGTTCGCCAAGAATGTCGCTTACGGCGACATAATCGTGGCCGGAAGAAATTTCGGTTGTGGGTCCAGCCGTGAGCAAGCCCCACTGGCGCTCAAGTACGCCGGAGTTGGGGCGATAATAGCACCCAGTTTCGCCCGCATATTCTATCGTAACGCCATAAACGTCGGGCTACCGGTCATTGAATGCGACGTCCTATCGATGTTTCAGAAGGGGGATGTCGCGTTGATCAATTTGGAGAAGGGAATAATCGCCAACGAGGGTAACGGCATGACGGCAAAGTTCGAACCATTACCTGATTTCCTTCTCACCATCCTTAAGGAAGGTGGTCTGGTACCCCACACCGCTAAAAGATACCGCTAGGGCAATGTATATAAAGGGGGAAGGATTCCGTGAGAGCAGGGACGGTCAGGTAACTCCAACAAAAGCGGTGAAAAACGTGTCTGGCGTGTCTCAAACAGGTCGTGAAAAAATTTATAAGCCCCTCGCTAATATGGGGACACTTCCCCCTATGGTGAATTCATGAAGTATACTAGATTTGAGAAGGCGCGCATCATCGGTGCCAGGTCACTGCAGATTTCATTAGGCGCGCCTGTGCTTCTAGAGATCCCCGAAGGGATGATCGACCCAATTATCATTTCTCAGTTGGAGTTCGATAGGGGAATTATCCCAATAACTGTAAAGCGCGACACATGAGGTTATTAAAATGAGCGACGAGTCCAAGACCGAGCTTCTCGTACCGGAGGACGTTTATCTGACCTCCGGTGTCCACATTGGCACCCAGCAAAAGAGTGCTGACATGAAGGATTTCATCTTCAAGGTCAGGACCGATGGCCTGTATGTAATGGACGTCAAACAAACCGACGTCCGCATCAGAGCCGCGGCAAAGTTCCTTTCGAGGTTCAAGCCCGACCGTATATTGGTGGTATCCGCCAGACAGTACGGGCAAAAGCCCGTTCGAATAATGTCCAAGGCCATTGGCGCCATGTACTTCGAGGAGAGGCTCATTCCCGGGTCCCTAACCAACCCAGTGCTCGGCAGGTACATCGAGCCCGACGTCATCTTGGTGACAGATCCGGCTGCTGACCAGCAGGCTGTCGCCGAAGCTTTGAACGTGGGTATCCCGATCGTAGCCCTGTGTGACGCCAACAACGAGACTAGGAACGTCGATCTGGTCATCCCGACCAACAATAAGGGGAGACGTTCTTTGGCCTGCGTATACTGGCTACTGACCCGCGAGATCCTGAAGGAGCGCGGACAGATGGTCAGGGACGAGGATTTCAAGCTAGGCATCGACGACTTCGAAGCCAGTTTGTAAACCCCAACCCTTTTCAACTCCCTTTCCTTATTTTCATTTATGGTACGCCACGCGGCCGTCGCCGGACAATTCTACTCAGCATCAAGAGCCGCCCTGCTGAAGGAGGTGGAGAGATGCTTTCTTTCTCCGTTCGGCCCCGGGGCACTTCCTGAGGTGGTCAAGGACGGGGAACGTGTGATAGTAGGGGCGGTCGTTCCGCATGCTGGCCTGATGTTCTCCGGTCCAGTAGCCGCTCACGTATACGCCGAGATGGCTCGAGACGGGTTACCTGAGACGGTGGTCATCATCGGTCCTAATCATACTGGATATGGTAGGGCGGTATCCGCATGCAACGAGGATTTCGAGACACCGCTCGGCACGGTCAAGGTGGATCAAGAGATCCTATCCCGATTAAGGGGTGTGGTGGAGATAGATCGTTCAGCTCATCTGTACGAGCACAGCCTGGAGGTTCAGCTCCCCTTCCTACAATTCCTGTCACCCGATATCAAGATCGTTCCTCTGGTAATGGGGCAACAGGATATCGTAATGGCCCGGGAGACGGCCAAGGTGCTGAAGGAGGCCTGCTCTGGGAAGGACGTTTTGTATCTGGCATCTTCAGATCTCTCACATTATGTTCCCGCATCCACGGCCAAGCAGGAGGACGGGCGCGTGTTGGACCGCATACTGGAGCTGGATGCAGAAGGGGTCATCAATACGGTCATGGCAAGGGACATCAGCATGTGCGGATACGGTCCGGTGGCCACTATGCTACTTGCATGCGACGGCAGTAAGGCACGGTTACTTCATTATGGAAACTCTGGAGACATACATCCGATGGACCAGGTGGTAGGATACGCCGCCCTGGTGATCGAAAAGTAATTTGTTCTCCCCTGGCAAAATTCTAAATATATACCAGAAGCCATATACGGCCTAGACCCCCCCAGGGGGCCAATTTAAGGAGAAGATTTACATGGACGGAACCAAGACATGTCCTTATTGTGGGAAGTTGGCCTCGGCCGACGCCCAGTTCTGTCAGGGCTGTGGCCGGAGCATAAGCTCTCCTCAGCAAACCTCTGCTGAGCAACCGCCCCAGCAGGGTGGGTGGCAGCAGCCATCTCAGCAGAACTATCAGCAACCGCCCCAGCAGGGTGGGTGGCAGCAGCCATCTCAGCAGAACTATCAGCAACCGCCCCAGCAGGGTGGGTGGCAGCAGTCGCCTCCTGGCGCTCCTGGTCAGATGCCAATAGGACAATCCTATGGGGGCGGTGCCAAAGGTCAGATCGCCGGAGCGATACAGAACCGAAATATGACCGATGATATCATGAGCGGAATATGGACACTATGGCCGATCCTTGCGATCGTCATTGCCTTGATCATCGGTGTCGTATTGGTGTTAGTGATAGGTATCTACGGTATCATGCTTGCCATACCGATCGGCATTATCCTCTATGCGGTCCTAAATTATAAGTTGCTCAAGAGAATGGACGAGCATCGCAAAAGGGAAATGGCCCTACGCATGGCCATCATATCATATCTGAAGGACAAGGGAGCGGAGACTCAGAGAGCCCAGCTCATAGCCAACGAGATATCCGCTTTGGAAAGCATCAACCAGGAAGCAATGTACAAGGAGAAGGAGAGAACCCCCGTCCTCTGGACCATCATCAGTTTGATACCCCTTCTCAACCTGGTGGTCATGTATTTCCTAGGTGAGTTCCCGTTCGACCACGACAAGAGATGGCACGCTTTCACCCAGTACACTCAAGTAGCCTGCCAGAAATTGGGCATCAATGTGATGACGCCTTCCTGGAGCACCCTCAAGGAGAGGCCCAACGTCATACTCCTGATCGCCACCTTGCTCATCAGTATCATCGTGTTTTACTGGTACTATATCATCATCAAGGACCTAAACGATCACTTCCAGGCGCAGTGGCAGTTCGAGGACCAGTTGATGGCACAGCTCCGGTAAAAAAAGAAAAAAAAGTTTGGGAAACCTTTTCCCATTTTTTTTATATTTTTCTCATCCTGCCCAATACTGGCTCATAGACGAATCCCTTGTCCAACAGAGAGTTGGCGATCGTGTCGAGCTCTTCCCGTTCGATGCCCTGTTCCTTGGACTTCTTGACCACTTCGTCCCAAGCCGCTCCTCGGCCAGAATCCAAGCTTTCGATCATGGCCAGGACCAATGCTTCTTTGTCAACATCGTCCTCCTCGGCTATCTCGATCTCTTCAGGGACCGCGGCTTCCGCTGACATGTCCGGACCGATCTGGTACTCGGGCAATAGGAACTTGAGCGCGTCCACCACCATGGCACGATAGCGTGTGAGGTCATCAGGGTGGTAATGCTTGACGCTGAGCGCGGCGCCTTCGGCCAGTGGCAGGCTGAATCCGATCTGCATGAGCTTATCGGCGTCAGGCTCTCCCAGCTTCATGGCCTCTTCCATGGCGGAGATTCGGTCAGAGGAAGCCTTGCACGTCTCCAGGACCCAATTGTCCCGGATGGCCGCTTCCACCTTGCCGATCCTTTCCGGCCTGATGGACACGTACAACTTGCCCTCTTCCGGAGAGTAGGTGCGGAACTTACCCACTACGGCGACGAAGCAAGGGGGCTGCAGCTTGGCCAATGCCATGCTTGCCTCAGGCTGATACTGTCCGGCGGTAAGGTAGAAGGTACCGGTAGGGTCAGTGATCTTGGCCCGCCACACCGGTTCGTTCTCGTTGCCTACGTTCTCATTGTCGGTGAGGACCCCCACTATGAATACGCGGTTGATCTTGGCACCCAGTGGCGAGATGAGGAAGGAAGGTGCCTTCTCGCCCTCTCCCTTGATCTCGTAGCTCGAGGAATTGAACTCGGCGGCGAATATCCTCCACGCAACTTCCCTGGAGATCAATTGAATCCCTCCAGTTCAGTTAGGAGCTTTGCGCCCTCCTCCCTCACGTCCTGTTCTACGAAGTGCACCTCTTTTGCCATCATCATTGGACCAAAGTCGTCACTGCGCACCATGCCCCGGACCTCTAAGGACCGGGCGAAGAGCTTTTCCTCGGCCATCTCTTTGATCAGGTCCGGGTTCCTCTCCTCCGTGGTGAGCTTGATAGCCTCGTCCATGGTCACGCCGATCATCTGTTCGGTCAGTTCCTTGGCGAAGATCACGTTCAAAGAAGAAGTGCCGTCATCCAGGATGGCCTTGATCCTCAGATCGTCCACGCCTTTGACCTTTCCGTGTACCCGGCAGGTGCTCTTCTGCAGTACCCGACGGCAATCAGGGCAGCGCATGATAAGTCCACTGCCCTCACGCACATCCACCAAGGTCCCGCGGACCAAGGTGTCCATTGCTCCACCGGCACGTTCTATCTCTTCAAGGGTCTGAACCTTGGTCAAGGTAAGGTCTCCCAAAGATCCCTTTGCCAGCACCTGGACCTCAGCTCGGTCACCCAAGTTCAGCTTGGGCATGCCTCTCCAGCTCTTGACGTAGGCGCCGATGATCTTCACCTCATCGTCCTTGTTCAGCTTGGTCTGCCCCCAGACAGTGAACTCCACACTGCCAGTGTCGTCGGTCAGCACACCGGTCAGGATGGTCTTTTTCTCTCCTGAAGCGGTGATCTCCTTCTCTTCCAAGCTAACTACCTTACCAGAGACGATGACATAGTTCATGCCCTCGCCCAGCTCGGAGATCTTGGCCTCAAGGGACCCAGCACCGCTGGCGGGTGCTCCGACCACGGCGAGGCTCTCCTCAGTGACCTCAACGGTGGCCCGGTTGCCCAGGTTGAGCTGTGGTGATCCTTTGTACTCCTTGGTATAAGCGTTACGAATGAGCACGGTAGATCCTTCGTTCAGCTGTACACGGTCGGTCTCCCAAACAGTGTAAGGGACCGTTCCTGTCTCATCGCCCAGCAACCCGTAGACAATGTTCTTACAGGCTCCACCGACCTCGATCGACTTGGGATTGACGGTGAGGACCTTCACCATGAGGTCCACCGACTGCTCCGCTCCAGTGAGCGTCTCCACGGTCTTCCGGGTCCCCTTCTGTAGGGCGTTAGGATCTCCGCCAAAGTTCTTGACGATGCTACGCTTGGCCGTCTCCAGGGACACCCTGTATAAGGTCAGGTAGGTCTCCATTTCTTTCTCTATCGCTTCCTTGTCTGCCTTTTCCCCGAGCACCCTGGCAACTTCTTCCACATGGGGTGTGAGTTCCTCTTTGTCCATTTAATGCCTCCTTTGCTTTGATAATTAGGCAGGCTCATTATGCCCATTACGTTTAATAGTATTATTCACCGACAATTGAAAATGAGAAGATAAATGCCTCATTTTTGCAGAGGCCAGTAAAAAATTGATGATCGTGAGCCGATTGAAAATGGCTCACTCAGTGAATGTCTCACCGCGTTCATACTTCTCCTTGAGGTGAGAGATCAGTATGTCCCGATTGTTGCGCAGGTGGGATTCATACCATGCCAGAACGACATCGCCCAAGTGCTCGTGGAACCGGTTCATGTCGAACTTCGACAGAGGGGAATCGTAGACCACGAACTGCCCGAATATCCGCTTCCAACCAGCATATTTGTAATAATGTTCACCTTCGCAATAGTCGAAGACTACGCGCAGGCAGGGCGTGGAATCCACGGCGTAATACATGATCTTGAGGGAATCCCCCATGCGCCCCTGGGTCTGGGTTCGATCGACCAATTGGACCTTGGAGACCGCTTCAAAATCGTACTCGGTCTTGAAACGCCACTTATTGGGGAACTCCTCGAACTGGGCGAATTCGCTATAGGTGGGTTCCATGTTCAACTGGACGTTGATCTTGGAGAAACGGTTCAATACGTTCCAGATATCACCTATGATAGTCCGATTAATAGTGGTCTTTTGGAAGTTGATCTCTTCCTTATCCTTAGAGATGGCATCGGTACGAGCCGAGAGCTCGGCATCAAGCTTGGCGAACCAATCTTCGTCCTTTGCCTTTCCCACCTTTTTATCTGGAACCATTGAAGTCTCCCCTGGCATAATTGCCATACGAACATAAAAAGATATCTCATTATTGTGATAACCCAGCAATTATTATGGCGAGGTCTGAATTCCAATAACCTTTTCTAATCGCAGTATATTACTCGTCCGATGGGGATCATTGAGGATATATGGTCGTCCCTGGAGCAGCTCCAGGGCGATCCTATAATCTATGGGTCAGTATTCTTTATTTACGCCATAGCGGCGACGATAATCCTGCCCATACCCGTAGAGCTGGGACTTTTCCTGAGCCCGGAAACGCCCTTCGTGGTCAAGGCCCTGATCCTGGCCGCCGGGAAGGGGGTCGGCAGCATATTGGTGTTCTATATCGGAGTGAACGTAGAAGGGCCGATCCGCAAGCTCTGCGACCGTTGGAGATGGTATTGTAAATTCGTTTTCGCATGCGAGAGGTTCGTAGAGAAGTTCAGCTACATCGGATTGTACGTTATTCTGAGCGTCCCTTTGATGGTCGATACCGTTCCTGTGTATCTTTTTTCCATATTCAACAAGGAAGGTAAGACCCTCAACGTGCGCTATTTCGGTCTAGTTAACTTCCTGGCCGGGCTTACCCGCGCGACGGTCGTATATGTTTTCTTCGAATTCCTAGGTATTCAACTCTTCAATTGAGGAGGTTCGAAAGGTTTATATTCGTCAGGAAAATTTTGAGGTAATGGTCCCGAAAGGCAAAATTCTCAAGATACTCGACGAGTACGACAAGGACAAGCTCACTGTGGCCACCCTCTGCTCACACTCTTCCCTGCAAATTTTTAACGGGGCCAAGAAAGAAGGTTTCAAAACATTGGGGTTGACGGTCAAAGATAATTTCCGTTACTACGATGCTTTTCCCTTGGCCAAGCCGGACGAGTTCATCAAACTGGATAGTTACAATGATCTGATCGACAACGTCGATGAGCTGTTAGCCCGCAATGTCATCATCGTACCGCACGGCTCCTTCGTGGAGTATATGGGTACCGACAAGTTCGAGAACATGCCCGTGCCCACCTTCGGCAACAGGAACGTTCTGAGGTGGGAATCCAATCGGGATCGTATGAGGGAATGGCTGGAGACGGCAGGCATCGCCATGCCGAACGTCATCGAGGATCCCAAGACCATCGACCGACCGGTACTGGTAAAATACCACGGGGCCAAGGGTGGCCGGGGATTCTTCATAGCCAAGGACTACAACGAGTTCAAGATGGGACTGGATATGGAGCAGGAGTATACTATCCAGGAGTATATCCTAGGCACCAGGTATTACTTGCACTACTTCTACTCGCCTATCAAACAGGACGGGTTCCGAGTTAGGGACGGCTCCCTTGAGCTCATGTCCATGGACCGACGAGATGAGAGCAACATAGATGAACTGTACAAATTGGGGGCGTCCGAAGAACTGAAGAGGCTAGGGCTGTTTCCCTCGTTCGTCGTCACTGGCAATGTGCCAGTGGTCATCAGGGAGAGCTTATTGCCCAAGGTGTTCGACATGGGCGAACAGGTGGTGAAGCGCGCTTACGAGCTTTTCGGAGGCATGATCGGACCATTCTGTCTGGAAGGCATCGTAACTGATAAACTGGAGTTCAAGATATTCGAGATATCCTCCAGGATCGTGGCCGGTTCCAACCCGTTCATCTCCGGTTCTCCCTACTCTGACCTGGTGGAAGTGGGAATGAGCACTGGGCGTCGCATCTCCCGGGAGATCAACGACGCTGTCAAGACCGACACGATGGGCAAAGTGATCTCCTGATCACCCTGCTCCTGGCCGATGCCGAGATGGAATGGTATCGGTCAGGGGACCGAACGATCCTCCTGGACCGGTACCGGGGCGGGCCGAAGGATGTTTTGACCGACACGCGCCGGGGAAGACCCGATGTGGTCCATTCATTCCTCAGTATGTCCCTCCGTTCTCCATTACGGAGGAAAGGATTGGAGGTGATGGTGCATACCAGGCAGGACAAACTGCTCATTTTCGGCCTAGAAGCAAATGTACCGGCCAACTACCTCCAGTTCCTCCAGCTCCTCGACCCGCTGATGAGAAACGGGTCCATAGGTGAGGGAAAAGCTTCCATACGCCTTCTGGAAGCCTCGTTCGAGAAGGTCGTGGATGGTCGTAAGGTATTGGTGTTCTCGCCTAGGGGACATCGGTCCGATCTATCGAAGGTTCTAAAAAGTAAAGAGGAAGGTTGGACGGCGGTCATCGGCGGGTTCACCGAGGGAGATTTCCTCAGCCCCGTTTATCAGAGGGCGGACGAGGTCGTCTCCCTGGGCGGTGAGCTTCTCACCGTGCCACTGGTCCTTTGCCAGGCGCTGAGCGCCCTGGAATGATCACCAGCCGCGTTCCTGCATCCGCTGTTCCTTGGACAGGGTGGAGATCTCAATGCCGTGCATGGCCTCCCCCAATCCCCTAGACACCTCGGCGATCACCTTAGGGTCATCAAAATGGGTGACCGCTTCGACGATGGCCTTGGCCCTGACGGCCGGATCGTTGCTCTTGAAGATGCCCGAACCTACGAACACTCCATCGCTTCCCAACTGCATCATCAGCGCTGCATCGGCCGGCGTGGCAATTCCACCAGCGGCAAAATTGATGACCGGAAGGCGTTGCAGACTGGCAACCTCCTTGACCAGATAGAATGGGGCTTCGATCTGTCGGGCGACGACCGCTAGCTCCGAGTCGTTCATGCCCTTCAGTTCCCTTACCTTGCCCATGATGATGTGCTGATGCCTGACCGCCTCGATGATATTACCGGTGCCCGGCTCCCCTTTGGTCCGGACCATTGCCGCTCCCTCGTCGATGCGCCTTAGGGCTTCCCCAAGGTCCCTGGCTCCGCATACGAAAGGTACTGTGAAACCTTTCTTGACCACGTGCATGAACGGGTCTGCCGGGGTCAGTACCTCCGATTCGTCGATCATGTCCACGCCCAATGATTCCAGTATCTGAGCTTCAACGAAATGCCCGATGCGGCACTTGGCCATGACCGGTATGGTTACCGTGTCCATGATCTCCCGTATCTTGACCGGGTCGGCCATGCGAGCCACTCCGCCCTGTGCACGAATATCTGCCGGGACCCGCTCCAAAGCCATCACGGCCACGGCACCAGCTTCTTCGGCTATCTTGGCCTGCTCGGCGTTGGTCACGTCCATGACCACACCGCCCTGTTGCATCTTGGCGAACCCTCGTTTCACCAGGTCCGTTCCGTGGCGTAGTCCGGATAGGTCCAACTTGAACACCATATTACTCACCAAATCGGCTTACCTGCAGGGCGTTATTTATCACTTTTCCTACAATACCCCTGGATGATTGGCATCAGGCATTGAGAAAAGCATAAAGATATTGGGCTCGTTCCTCGGCGTGATGTTCGCGAGAAGGATGGAGAACGTCCCCGAATCCGGGACGGTGAAGATCGCCAACCTGGTCAGTAAGCTCAAGGCTGAAGGGGTCGACATCATCTCGTTCTCGATGGGGGAGCCAGATTTCCATACCCCTGACAACATCAAGGACGCCTGCGCGCGATCCTTGGACAACGATTTCACCTACTATACGCCCTCGGCCGGCATTCCCGAACTGCGCAAGGCGGTGTCCCAAAGGTGCCGCTGGATCAATAATATTCCCTGTGAGGCTTCCAATGTCCTTATCACCCCGACCAAGCAGGCCATCTTCATGACCATGCTGGCCATGGTGGACGACGGCGACGAGGTCGTGATACCGGACATTGCCTGGGGCACTTTCGAGGCTTGCGCTAAACTTGCTGGCGGGAAGGTACGCTATGCGGAATTGTCATCGGAGAAGGCTTTCCGCATGACGCCGGAGAGTTTAGCTGAACAGATAACCAAAAAGACGAAGTTGGTGGTGCTGAACTCCCCCTCCAATCCTTGCGGTGCCGTGCTGACAAAAGAGGACGTCAAGGGCGTAGCGGACCTGGCCAATGATCACGACCTTTTCGTCCTGGCCGACGAAATATATGATCAATTGGTGTTCGAGGGGGAGCACCTTTCCATATCCTCGTTGGCAGGCATGTTCGATCGCACCATCACTGTCAACGGTTTCTCGAAGACCTATGCCATGACCGGCTGGCGGGCCGGATGGGCCGTGGCACCTGCGCCCATCTTCAAAGAGCTGAACAAGCTACAGACCCAGTCCATCACCTGTGTGACGTCGTTCGTGCAACAGGCATGCATAGAGGCTTTGAACGGGCCGCAGGCTTCGGTCCAGGCTATGAAGGGGGAGTTCAAGGTCCGAAGGGATCTCGTGTATTCGCTCATGGACGATATTCCGGCGCTCAACTGCCCCATGCCCAGCGGGGCGTTCTACATGATGCCCTCCTACGATTTCGATATGTCCTCTGAGGAAATGGCCGCATATCTTTTAGAAGAGGCGCACGTAGCGATCACTCCCGGTTCCGCCTTCGGTCCAGCTGGAGAGGGCAGGTTCAGGTTGTCCTACGCTGCCAGCCGAGATGATATCAGGGAAGGGATGTCCCGCATCAAGGTCGCCCTGGCCAAACTTTGATCATTCTGGCGGTAGGAGGTTGGGGATGCCTTCCTCGATCGGATAGCGCGCACCGCACGACGCGCAGGCCAACATACCATCGATGACCTCCCCGTTAGCCTCCCGCTCCACCGTCAATTTCAATGGGTGGTGCTTGCAGGCCGGACAGGCCAAAATATCCACGAGGTCCACTTTCATGGGAACAATGTACCGATCAGGGCACATATCAACCTTTCATAGAGGCGGGTCGCTAACTATTTATCCACTGCCCCTTATCGCGCTGGCTGGAGAGGTTGATTTGCGCCGTATTGATCTTAGGAGCGACACCTTCACCTTGCCTACCAAGGAGATGATGGATAGCATACCGTCCGCCGAGCTGGGGGACGACGTGGAAGCCGAGGACCCCACGGTCAACCAGCTGCAGGCCATAGCAGCCGAGATGTTCGGTACCGAAGGCTCATTACTGATGGCCAGCGGTACCATGGGCAACCTTGTCTCACTGATGTCCCACTGTCAGAGAGGGGACGAGGTCCTTATGGAATCGGAAGCCCATATCTACTATTACGAACTGGGGGGCATAGCGGCATTGGTGGGTGCGATCCCCAGTCTGATACCGGGGACCAGAGGTAAGTTCTCACCCGAGCAGTTGGAGGAGCATATTCGGATCCCCGACCTGCACTACCCCATCTCTCGGTTGGTGTGCATAGAGAACACACACAACCGCGGAGGCGGATCGGTGTGGACCCCGGCAGAGGTCGCCGCCGTGGCCAAGGTAGCCCACGATCATGGCCTCAAGGTCCATTGTGATGGCGCCCGAATATTCAACGCCGCTGTAGCCCTGGATGTCGATGTCAAGGACTACATGAGGCATCTGGACAGTCTAAGTTTCTGCCTGTCCAAGGGATTATCATGCCCGGTAGGCTCGATGGTTGTGGGGAACGCGGAGTTCATCGAGCAGGCAAAAAGGAACCGAAAGATGGTCGGAGGGGGTATGAGACAGGCCGGCATCATCGCCGCCCCCGGGATCGTGGGGTTGCAGAAGATGGTAGGGCGGCTCAGGGACGACCATAGTAACGCCAAGAGGCTGGCATCGGGGCTGTCATCACTTCCTGGTGTTGAGGTCGATATGGATGCGGTCGAGACCAACATCGTTATGGCTGATATCACTGGTACTGGAATGAGCGCTGAGACCTGTGTCAACAGATTGGGAAAGATCGGGGTGCAGGTCTTCGAGTTCGGCATCGGTCGAGTGCGCTTCGTGACCCATTACGGCATCGATTCAGTAGATGTGGACGAGGCCGTGGCCCGGTTGAACCGCCTACTGCGCCAGTGAGCGGGCATGGAAACATATTTCAAATCCTGTTTTTTACCCTCTAACGTCACCCGACCGACATCGGGGTCTGCCGAGGGTTCCGGCAGGCAAAACATATTTGATGGTAAGCGTTCACTATGAGGGGATTCAATTGAACAGGAGACTTTTCACGGTTGGTCCGGTGGAGGTATTTCCGGACACTCTCGATTCTATGAACAGACCCATGATGGTCCATCGAGGCAAGGACTACCAGGACCTTCAGCACGGGGTCGTGGAGAAGATCCGCAAGGTCCTTGACGTGGACACAGAGGTGTTCCTAGCCCCGGCCTCGGCCTCCGGGTTCTTGGAGGGCTGCGTGCGAAGCGCAGTGGAGAACAAGATGGCCGGGCTGTCCAACGGTTCCTTCGGGGACCGCTGGCAATTGATCGCTCAAGAGAACGGTAAACAGGTGCAGAAGATCAGCGCCGAGTGGGGAAAGGCCCTGCGCAAAGAACACGTGGCCGGTAAGTTGGAGAAGGACGTGGAGGCGGTGACCGTAGTATCGAACGAGTCATCCACCGGAGTACTGAATCCGTTATTCGAGATCGTTGAGGGCATCAGGGAGCAGAGCGAGGCTCTGATCATGGTCGACGGAGTGACCTCGGTTGGTGCGGTGGACCTGAAGCCGCGCAAGCTGGACCTGGATGCGTTAGTGTTCGGTAGCCAGAAGGCATTGGCCCTACCACCCGGATTGGCTGTGGTCTGCGCCTCCGATCGCCTTATGGAAAAGGCGGCCAAAGTGAAGTATCGCGGTTACTACCTAGATCTGATGCAGTACAAGAGACTGGCGGACAAGGACCTTCCGCTCACCACCCCACCAGTATCCCTGATGTATGGGTTGGACTACCAATTGGACAAGATATTGAGGGAAGGGGTGCAGAACCGCTACGCCCGCCATCAGCGGATGGCTGACATGGTCAGGGAATGGGCCTCCAAACGTCTGGGCCTCTACGCCGAGGAGGGCTACCGTTCAAACACCATTTCCGTGGTGAAATTGAACGGCATGGACTTCAAAGAGTTCGATAAGCGCCTGAGGCAAAAGGGATTTGAGATATCGCCTGGATATGGTAGCGTAAAGAATGAGACGTTCCGCGTTGGCCACATGGGTGACCTGTCCGAGAAAGACATACAGGACCTGCTGAACGTGATGGATGAGGTAATGGAGGAGATGGCATGAAGTTATTAGTCACCGATGAACTTTCCAAAGAAGGCCTGGAGATGCTTACCAGAGACTCCGGTGTCCTGGTCGACGTTCGACCGAAGATACCGCACGAGGATCTGCTCAAGATCATAGGGGAGTACGACGGGCTGATCGTCCGCAGCGGCACCAAGGTGACCGCCGAGGTGGTCAATGCCGGTAAGAAGCTCCGCGTGATAGGCAGGGCCGGCGTGGGCGTGGACAACGTGGACGTGGACGCGGCCACCCGCCACGGCATCCTGGTCATGAACACTCCTTCTGCCAACATCATCTCGGCCGCGGAGCATACTATGGCCATGATGTTGACCCTGGCCCGCAACATCCCGCGGGCCGATGCGTCGGTCAAGGCTGGGAAGTGGGAGAGAAGCAAGTTCACCGGTGTCGAACTCCTGGGTAAGACCCTGGGCATCGTAGGTATCGGGCGTGTCGGCGGTGAGGTGGCCAAGCGGGCCAAGTCATTCCAGATGAAACTGGTCGGGTACGACCCGTTCATATCTCAGGAGATGGCGGTCAAGCTGGGCGTACGGATACTGCCGTTGGAGAAGGTCATGGAGGAAGCGGACTTCGTCACCATACACGCGCCGTTGACCCCTACCACCCACCATCTCATCGGCAAGGACCAGCTGGAGATGCTGAAACCTTCGGCGCTCATCATCAACTGCGCCCGCGGCGGCATAATAGACGAGGATGCGCTGTACGAGGCGCTGAAGAGCGGCCGCATCGCCGGAGCGGCACTCGACGTGTTCGAGACCGAACCGCCGAAAGGCTCCAAGCTCATGACCCTTGATAACTTGGTGGTAACTCCGCATCTCGGTGCCTCTACGAAGGAGGCACAGGAGAAGGTTTCCATCGAGATGGCCGAACATGTCAAGATGTTCCTGGTGGACAACAAGATCACCAACGCGGTCAATGTCCCGATAAGCCGGGTGGACCCAAAGGTGGCCCCCTTCATGAGCCTGGCCGAAAAGATGGGAGCATTCTGCGTCCAGCTTTCTGACGGACCGATCAAGAAGATCGAGGTGGAATGCCACGGGGAGATAGCCAACCTGGATACCCGAATGGTGACGGTCTCGGCCCTGGTCGGTGTACTGTCCCTCATGGTGGGCGAGAACACCAATATCATCAATGCCAGCAGCATTGCCCGGGATAAGGGGATACAGGTCGTCGAGGCCAAGGTGGACGAGAGCAGCCATTACACCAACATGCTGGTGGTGCGCATATCATCCAACGGCAACAAGGCAGAGGTGCGCGGTACCGTGTTCCCCTCGGACCTGTGCCGCATCATAGGTGTGGACGAGTTCGACCTGGACATGCCACTGGAGGGCGACTTCCTATTGACCAAGCACGACGATATGCCGGGCATGATCGGTAAGATCGGCACCCTGCTGGGACAGCGGGAGATCAACATCGCCCGCATGGGCGTGGGAAGGGCGGACAAGGGTGGCAAGGCGCTGATGCTCATATCCGTCGATCAGGAAGTGGGCAAGAAGGTGGTGGAGGAGCTCAAAGCCCTGCCGAACTTCAAGGACGCCCGATCCCTGGTCCTCAGCCACATGCGCAATAGGGAATACATGAACATCTGAGGGTAACCGCCCTCGACCTTCCAAACCCTTTCTTCTATTGCCAGGCCTGTTTCTCCATCACGCTGCTCACTCTTCGTTCCATCTCGTCGTGACGTCCCTTTCGTTCGTCAATTTTAATGTTGGTCGCCACCCGGTCGCTGATCTCCAAAACCCGTCGGTGGCAACGCAATATCACGGCCATGACCTTCTCGTCATCCCCTTCGATCATCGTGCCCATGGGGGTCAACTGATATCGTAACCCACTATCGTTCACAATGTGTAAACACTCCGCTACGTACATGCTAAGGCTCGTCCCTGAGCCTATCGGTATGACCGAAAATTCTGCTAACATTCTACAACCTTTGATATGTATATTTTGTGCATAGGCCATTCAATGTTTAATTTAGCAATATTTTAATATGTTTTTTAATTATATATAAAATAATAATATATATTAGGCGACCCGAGGTTCTTGGCGAATAACAAAACTATAAATAATGTAGAAAGTGTGAGTTTTTTTCAATTGCATTTCAACATCAGCGTTATACTGAGGGATTTCTAGATGAGAGGCATTAAAAGTGGTACATCTCGATCTTTTCCTTTAGGTAGCAAGGGGGCGCGAAAATCGGCCCCCTTCACCATTGTGGAAAATGTGAGTGCAGGGAATTTGGAGATTTTGGGAAGCAATGGAGGATCTGATTTGGAAGCTTCTTTTGAAATATGTTTTGATGGAAAATGCACTACTTTGACCGTCGAGGACCTGTCCTTGGCAATTAAGAACGGGATAGACCGCGATGGCATGCCCGATGAACAGGCCCGGTCCATGGCCCAACACGTTTTGAATTTCTTTGGTTATAGCGAGAGGATAATCGACAATATCCTGGAACCGGAGGACAGGGACGCCTTCTATCAGTTGGAGGACACCGGAATACTTACCACTGAGAGGGAAGAGACCACTCTGTACGACGGGCGGGAATGGCGCATTCATTATTGGCTATTCCGAAAAGAAAGAATTTTTCAGCTCATCAACGCCAACAATATAATGGGCGCGATGCTGGACGACTCCGCGTCGGTGTACGACGAGATCCCCGACGACCATTGGCAGAGAGCCAAGTGATCGAAGGGCCGGGTTCACTTTCGGTGAACCTATGACAACCATATTTATCCAAGCTGTCATCTGACGGACGTGGAACTTTTCCCTTATGCTCCCCGTCCCAACCAAGCTGAGTTCGTAAGGACTGTGGAGCGGACCATGCTGGACCAAGGGCACCTGGTGCTCGAAAGCGGCACTGGGAGCGGCAAGACGGTCTGTGCCTTGGCCGGAACGCTCCAAGCGGCCCTGGCCAGTGGCAAAAAAGTACTTTATCTGACCAGGACGAACTCTCAAGAGAAACAGGTCATCCTGGAATTGCGTAAGATCAACGAGAAGGCTCCCATTTTCGGTGTGGCCATACAGGGTCGGGGGGGCACCTGCCCTCTCGTCCGTCGCGACAAGGAGCTGAGCGCCGGAACGCCAGAGGAGCTCTCAAGGATATGCCGGGACAAGCGACGAAGGGTGCTGGAAGACCGACCTGGTGGTTGCCGATTCTTCAAAGGGCTTCAGGAACTGGATATGAACCAGTTATTGGACCACTGTAGGAGTACGCTGCCCACGGCCGAGGAGCTGATCGATCACTGCGACTCGCTGAACATCTGCCCGCACGAGGTGATGAAGGAGCTGGTCAAAGAGGCCAGGGTGGTTGCGGCGCCATACGCATATTTCTTCATGCCCTTCATCCGCAACTCCCTCATGGATTGGATGGACTGTTCCATGGAGGATGTGCTGCTCATTGTGGACGAAGCGCACAATCTCCCAGATTACACCCGTGAGATCGAGAGCTTCCAGCTGTCCAGATATATGCTGGACATGGTGATCAAGGAGGTGGAGGAGTTCGGGGACCCCGAATTGGCCAAGGGCGTCAGGGTCCACGACGTGTGCGAGGCATGCTCCCTCGTTTTGGACGAAGCGCTGCGTGATTACCTGATAGACGAGGACGGTCTGATCCCCCCTTCGTTCCTGGAGGAGAATCTCATGTCCACTTTCACAGCATCCTCCCACTCGCTCATGGCCATGTCCAAATTGCTCATGGAGCAGGGAGAGATCATCCGTGAGTCCCGCTTCTCCCAAGGCCGCCTTCCCCGTTCCCTCACTTATTCATTGGGGGCGTTCCTAAGCTATTGGTTCACCCTGGACGAGGATTGCTTCGTGAAACTGGTCATGGGCGGCGATAATCCTTGCCTGAGGGCATATTGCATAGATCCGGTGGTGACCACATCATCACTGTTAGGGTGCGGAGGCAGCGTTCACATGTCCGGAACGCTCGTTCCCCTCAACGAGTACCGCGACTCCATAGGGTTGCCCCTGGAGACCGGTCTGATGATCTTCCCCACGCCTTTTCCCAAGGAGAATCGCCGGGTGTTCTACGTCGAGGACGTGTCCACCAAGTACGAGGAGATGCAATCAGGCCCGGACATGGTCGCTACCATCGAGGATCACGTTGTCCAGGTATGCAACGGTGTGCGCCGGAACACTGTGGTGTTCTTTCCATCGTATTCGCTCATGGACCGTTTTGTCAATGACGGCGTCTCCCGACGCATTTCCCGTAAGGTGCATCTCGAGGAGAGGGGCATGGCCCAGCTGGAGCTGATGGACGTGGTCACCCGCTTCAAAGAAGGACGGATCGAAGGTCAGGTCCTATTCGCAGTGATGGGAGGACGCATCAGCGAAGGCATCGACTTCCCCGAGGACGAGTTGGAACTGGCCATTGTCATCGGCATTCCATATCCCAGGCCCACGGCCCGGCAGAGGGCGCTTCTGCACTATTACGAACTGAGGTTCCGTAAGGGTTGGGAATACACAGTGAAGGGACCGGCGATAAGAAAGCTGCAGCAGGCCATTGGACGATTGATACGCACGGAGAGCGACGTAGGGGCCGCTCTGGTCCTGGACCGCCGCATAACCCAGTTCTCCGACCGCTTGGACCTGGTGCCCACGGAAAGGCCGCTGCAGGATATCCAGCAGTTCTTCCGCGAAAGAGAGGGGTCGAAAGGTTCATAACCGGCTGGGGGAATTCGCGCCTATGGACCTCCTCCTACTGGCTCTCCTAGGATTCTGGCTAATGTTGCCTTCCTTCCTGCCCAACTCGGCAGCGGTGGTGTTCGGTGGCGGCCTGCCAGTGGATATGGGACGCTCGTGGAGGGGAAAGCGCCTGCTTGGCGACGGAAAGACCTGGCGCGGTCTGATAGGGGGCATTTGCGCCGGGATATCCCTTGGCATAATCCAGCTTTACTTGGCGTTCCCGTTCGACCGTTTGGATTTCTTCGGATTCGGCAGCTTCCCCACCAACCTGGTAGTGGTGATAGTGCTGGCGGTGGGTTCTCTGGCCGGGGACCTGGTCGGGTCCATGATCAAGCGCCGGTTGAACATCGGTCGAGGGAACAAGGCACCGCTGATGGACCAATACAACTTCCTGTTGGGATCGATACTGTTGGTGCTGCTGCTGTTCCCGGACTGGTTCCTGGACAATTTCTGGCGGAACGATGGCTGGGTGTCTTTACTGGCAGTGCTTCTGATAACCCCGATCTTGCATCGGGGGGTCAACATCATCGGCTTCAAGCTGGGACTGAAGAAGGTCCCTTGGTGATCATATGAGCGAGGAATTGAAGAACGCGCTGGTAGGTTGTGGGGCCATCCTATACGGGGATTTCACCCTGGCATCGGGCAAGAAGAGCAGATACTACATCGACATCAAGAGGGCCACCACCGACCCCAAGGTCCTGGGGCTAACAGCGGAGCTGATGGCCAAGGACATGGGGCCTGACCACGGCTTCCAGCGGATCGCCGGGGTCGCCCTGGGATCGATCCCATTGGCCGTGGCCCTGTCCCTGAGGACCGGCATACCCTTCGTCATGGTACGCAAGGAGAAGAAGGACCATGGCACCAGCAAGCTCATCGAAGGGCAACTTTCCCCGGGCGAGACGGTCCTAGTGGTGGAGGACGTGATCACCTCGGCCGGTTCAGCGGTATATGCCGTGGACACCCTCCGCCAAGCGGGAGCGGTGGTCGACACCGTCTTCTCGGTTGTGGATCGTGAGGAGGGTGGAAGGGAGGTCCTGCACAAGATGGGCGTGGACATGAGGTCCCTGATCGCCGCCAGCGATATTTTGGGGAACTAAATGTCGCTGGACCCGGGATGTCGTCTTTGCCCCCTATGGCATGGACGTATTCAAGTGGTGCCGCCATCGGGCGATCGCTTGTCGAAGGTGGCTCTGGTAGGGGAGGCTCCCGGGGCCAACGAGGACGAGATCGGAAGACCTTTCGTAGGACGGGCGGGAAGAACATTGGACAAGCTGATGCAGGAGGCCGGCCTGGACAGGGAGAAAGTGATGATCACTAACACGGTGAAATGCCGACCGCCGGAGAACCGTCGCCCCTCTCCGAAGGAAGCGCTGGCCTGCCGCCCGTATCTGTTAGAGGAACTGGCAGATAAACGTCTAGTGCTGGCATTGGGCATCAGCGCCGCCGAGGGCCTACTGGGTAGAAAGGTGGTCATGAAGGATTCGGCCAATAAACTGTTCGATGTGGAGCTGAACGGTCTGGAACTGAAGGTGATGGTGACCTACCATCCCTCGGCCTGCATTTACACCCCTGGAGCGAAGGACGTTCTCCGAGAGGCTCTAAGGACCGCCGTCACCTACCTGTGAGCGCGATCGAAACGTTTTTTATAAAGGAACATAAGATTCTTCTTACCGTCCTTCCAGCTAGAGAGTTTTACCTCGCCCACACGACACCTATAGGCGATCGGTACCTCCCGGCTTCGAACCTTGCGGAAGGCCTCTATCTTGATCTCCTCCGACATGGGCATGCCATCGTCGGTGAGGACGATGCGTCCGAGCACCTCCCTACGGAAGGTCCACATCCCGCTCTGGGAATCTTTGATCTTGACCCCGAAGAGCATGTTGGAAGTGAATGTCAAGAGGAAGTTGCCCAGGCGGTGCTTGGTGGTCATGGCTCCCTTCTCCAATTTCGCGAAACGGTTGGTGGTGATGAATTCCAGGTCCTGGTCAAAAAGCATGTTGTATAACTGCGGGATATCTTCTGCAGGGTAAGTGCAGTCGGCATCCAAAGTGACCACCACATTCCCCTGGGCCTTTTCGAAACCGGTCTTGTACGCTCGACCGTAACCTCGCCGGGGTTCCTCCACCACTGTCGCCCCTTTTTCTCCGGCGATCTCTCGGGTGCGGTCCTTGGAGTTGGTATCGATCACCAGGATCTCATAATTCCAGCCTTTCAAGGCCAGTTTCACACTGTCTATGACCTGGCCGATGGACTCTTCCTCGTTCATGGTAGGAATGATGACACTGATGTCCATTTTATTCAAACTCCCGGGGTAATAACCCGAACTGGCTAATAATGCTTGTCAGGCTTTGCTATTGGGGTGAAGTTCCCCGAACAACTTGAAGGCCAGGTAGCCCATCCAAGCACACACCAGCCTCATCAAGGCCCAGAAGGTCATATGTTGACGGAACATTCGCAAGGGATCGTACTTGGTCCACAGGGAGCCGTGCTTCAGGGTCAGCTGTTTCCTTCCAGCCCCGTTCCAGAACGCCTGGTTGAAGAATCCGTAGACCGTTCCCCGTGTACGATTGTAGATGATGGCCTTGGGATTGTACACCAGATTGAATCCAGCGTTTGTTGCCCGGATGTTAAAATCGATATCCTCGGCGGTGATGAACCAGGGATCTACGCCCCCCACCGTCTCGAAGACCTTCCTACGGAAGGCCAGATTGCATCCGGGCCAGGTACAATCGAAGCCCTTGTTGTAGAGCTCCACTCGGTCCAGCTTCTCCCACGCGTTCAGGCCGATGTTGATGCTCTTTCCTGCCACCATGTCCGCTCCCCTATCGACAACGCAGTGGCGTATCTCCTTCACCCAGTTGGGGTTGGCGATGCAATCCCCGTCGGTCAGGGCGATGATGTCGGCGGTCGCCTTGGACAGACCGAAGTTCAGACTGTCCCCTCTGGTGCCTCCGGCCACATACAGGTGCACGAACGGAAAGCGGGACCCGTACTCTCTCACGATGTTCTGGGTGTCGTCGGTACTGTTGCCATCGACGACGATGATCTCAATGGGACCTTCCTGAACCACTAGGGAATCCAGGGCATCTGCTATGTTATCCTCTTCGTTCCTGATCTTGAGGACTATGGACACGAGCATCCCCCCTTTATCCACGTTAAATGTATAAAAACATCTCCTGGCCTCGACAACTATATGAACCCAGGTGCTCAATCGGACGATGGAGAGACCATGTCCGGAAAGCGGTTGGCCCTGATAACCCCCATCCGAAACGAGCGGGAGCAGTTGGACCGTTTGCGACGGACCGTACTATCGCAGGAGCTACGTCCTGACCTCTGGGTCATCGTGGTCGGTGAGAGCTCTGATGGCAGTTTGACCGCAGCCGAGCAACTGTTCTCAGATCTGAATTGGGTATCGGTCATTCCTCAAAAGACATACGCTCCCGGGCATGGCCACATGAACTTCGCTCGTGGGGTGAACGATGGGCTGTCCTTCATTCTGGAGAAAGAAGGAGGGCACCCGTTCCAATACCTGTCCAAGGTGGACGCCACGGTGGACCTGGACACCGATTACTTTCTGAAACTCGCCCAAGCTCTGGATATGGACGAGGAGCTGGTGATAGTCTGCGGTGAGGAGAGCTTTGAGGTCGACGGTCAAAAGCAAGGTGTGCCGACCCAGCCCTCAGGGGACATCATCATCGGCTTCAATGACAACCGTTTGTACCGACGTGATTTCCTAGTATCCGTTGGCGGATATCCGGTCAGCATCTCCCCCGACACGGTGCTGCTGGTCAAATCATACAAGATGGGCAAGAGGCAGAAAGTGCTTACCACCACGGGCTATTGCGAGACCCGTCTGGGATTCAATAAGGAGGGGGCTTGGAAAGGGTATTTCCACTGGGGGAGAGGAATGTACCGCCTGGATTACCATCCGTTGCTCGTCGTCACCGTTGGATTGTACTTCGGATTGCGCTTCCCTCCGCATTACCAGGGCTTGGCCTTGCCTATGGGATTTATGACCGCGTTCGTGAACCGTGAACGTCGGATAGATGACCCCGAGATCCGTCAATACTTCCGGAAGGAACGCCTGGTCCAAGTGGCCCGGTCCTGGTTCGGCGGTAAATAGGTCGACGACCGGGAGGTCTCTACCTCATTGTACGTTTTGTCTGACACATCGTCACTTCAAGATTTTATTCACGCACTTTTCACTGGCCAATGTCTGGGGTTTTACGGATCTGTGAGAGATCTCTTCGAACAGGTAGTAGCGATCATGCTCTTTGTGCATCTCTGGGTATTAATATCAACAAGACAAATTATTTATATACCACAAAATATACTTTATATGTCCGACACATGTCGGACTCGGGATGGGATGCACTCGAGCGAAGGCGAGTGGGATAGAGCACCTTCGCACTCCTCAGAGAGTGTGGCATGTATCTTAAGCACATCGAATTAGAGAACTTCAAGTCTTTCGGTAAGAAGCTGACCATACCGATGCTCAGCGGGTTCACCGCGGTCACTGGCCCCAACGGTTCGGGCAAGTCTAACATATCAGATGCCATACTTTTCGTTCTTGGGCCCAAGAGCTCCAAGGCCATCCGCGCCGGCAAACTTTCCGATCTAATATTCAACGGCGGTAATGTGAAGCAGCCCGCCAATCATACCAGGGTATCACTGGTCTTCGATAACGCCGACCGTATGATACCGCTTGACGAGGACATGGTCAAACTGACCAGGTATGTCAAATTGTCCGATTCCGGTGATGGTTACAATTCCTACTTCTACGTCAATGATCGCAAATCCACCCTGACGGAGTTCGATTACCTTCTTTCCAGCTCTCGCATCAGCGCCGAAGGCTATAACCTGGTCCAGCAGGGCGATGTCACCCGTATCGTAGAGATGTCCACTCTGGAACGGAGACGGGTCCTGGATGAGATATCCGGCATCGCCAAGTTCGATGAGGACATACTAAAGGCCGATGGGGAGAAACGCTCCGCACAGGACAACATCGAACGCATCGCCATCATCCTCGGTGAACTGGACAAGCAGATCCGTCAGCTGGAACAGGAACGTGGAGCTGCGCTCAAGTACCTGGAGATGAAGGACCGTTTGGCGCTGGCGAAAGCCCGTCTGGCCCATAAGCGAAAGGAAGGGGCGGAGCTGGAGATACGCACCATAGGCGAGCAGATCGGATCCTACAACAAGGAGATCGAGGCCTTAAAAGTGCGAAGGACCGAGCTGGAGGCTCAGATACGTTCCATCGAGGAGCAGTTCCAAAAGAAGGAGGAGGAGCTGAAGGCCAAGGGCGGCAACGAGTTCCTGAACCTCAAGGAGAGGATGGACGGGCTGCGGGTGGAGGTGGCCAGAGCGGCCGACCAGCGTGACCGGTCCCGAGATCAGATGACCGAGGTCGAAGAGGAGGTCCAGGAGCTGCTTCAGGAAAGAGAGGTGATGCTCCAAGATAAGGAGGGGCAGATCGCAGCCCTTTCCGCAGCCGCGGCCGACCTCATGACCTTGGAGGCCAAGGTTAAGAAGTTACAGTCGGAGCAGGAAAAGCTTCAGGGCGAGCTCAGCTCCTATGATAGTGAACTATCGGTACTGGAAAAGGAAGTAAAGGAGCAGGACAAGCGCATCCGGGAGATGTCCGAGATACTCCATGCCAAGAAACTGGAGAAGGAGAGGCTGGAGAGATTATCCCAGGACCTTGGTGCCGAGCTCGAGGTCCTGCGCACCGATCAGGGAACTGCGGAATTCGAGGTCAAGGACCTCGATTGGAGGATCAAAGAGCTGGGTAAGCAGGGGAAAGACTCCTCCGGCTCTCTGAAATCGATGCAGGAGCAATTTTACTCTAAAAAGAACCGGGAAGGACAGCTCACTAAAATGGCGGTCGAGCTGGAGCAGGCGGTGCGCAATCTTACCCGGGAATACAATCATCTGAAGGCCGAAGAAGAGGCCGCGGTGAACGTGGCGCGCGGTTATAACCGGGCGGTCAAAAGCCTACTCGAGGCCAGGGACCGCGGCGAGATGAAAGGCATTCACGGCACCATCGCCGAACTGGCCGATGTGGACCCCAAGTACGAGGTGGCTCTAAACACCGCTGCCGGCGGACGTATGCAGTCCATAATCGTAGAGGACGACGAAGTGGCCTCCAACGCCATCAATTATCTGAAACGTGGCGACCTCGGCCGCGCTACATTCCTTCCGCTGAACAAGATGCTGGATGGCAAGCCCAGAGGCAAAGCCCTGTTAGCCGAGAGGGAGGCCGCCGGTTTCGCCATCGACCTGATCAAGTTCGATGAGCAATATCGTGCCGCATTTTGGTACGTCTTTGGGGACACCGTCGTGGTCGATACCCTTCAGCAGGCCCGAAGGCTCATGGGCGGCGTGCGGCTGGTCACTGTCACCGGGGAGCTCATAGAGGCCTCGGGTGCGATGGTGGGCGGGACCGTTGCGGGCGGTAAGCTCAAGTTCGGCTCCGGAAAGGGCAAAACGGACGAAGTGGCCGATGAATTGAGGAAGGCCACAGACCAGGCGGACAAGGTGGGTACCGAGCTGCTCACCCTGCGGCAAGAGGTGGCCGATCTGGAGTCCCGTATCCGGGAGATCAGCGGGGCCGATCGGGGCAAAGGCATCGAGCTGGAAGGTCTGCAGAAGCAGTTGAACGAACAAAAGGCTCGCCTGAAGAGGGTGACCGAGGGCGCTGTGGCCAAGCAAGCGGAGCGGGAACGCTCTCTATCGCAAGCAGCCGAGCTTGGCCTGCAGGTCACCAAGTTGGATGGGGAACTGGTCAAGGTCAAGGAAGAACGGGATGTCCAGTCCGATCGGTTGCTGGAGATCGCTCCTGCGGAACTTTCGCAGAAATTGAGAGAGGTACAGGCTGCGATCGTAAGCACCTCTCAATCACTATCCACCAAGCGTTCCGACCACGAATCTCTAAAGATGAGGAACGATGCTCGAGAGCAGCGTTCGAAGGAAATGTCCGAGCAGGAGGCGCAGTGGCAGGAAAAGTTGCGCCAGCTAGGTTCTCAGGCGAAGGTCGCCGGGGAGAGGGAGGACAAGTTCAAGATCGAGCTGTCCGCCCTGAAGAAGATCGAGGATTCCATGGGTCAGGAGATCACCGACCTGAGGGACGCCAAGGAGAAGCTGCTCGGTCACAAGGGACAGGCCCAGGCAGACAGGGAAAAGGTATTGGTCAAGTTAGAGACCTCCAATGACTTCCTCATCGGGTTGAACACTAAACTGAAGACCGGGGAAGAGAGGTTGAGGGAACTGCAGCAGGAGATCGCCCAGCACAACCTTACGGTCCATTTTCCTCTACCATCCTTGGATGACATCCGCTCCGAGATGGCGCTATGCGAGAACGCCCTTAATGGTATGGGGGCGATCAACCTGAGGTCCATTGAAGATTACGATAATAAGAAGGCCAGGCACGTCGAGCTACGTGGCGAGACCAAGAGATTGGAGGACCAGCGGGACCAACTGATGGCACTGACAGGCCAGCTGAACGAAAAGAAGAAGGTCAACCTGGTGAAGGTGTACGACGCTGTCAACACAAACTTCCGTCGGGTATACGCGGAACTGTCCGGGGGCGGGGAGGCGGAGCTTCTATTGGAAAATCCGCAGGAACCGTTCCAGGGCGGTCTGATAATCAAGGCTAGGCCACGTAACGGTAAGGTATTGAGGTTAGAGGCTTTGAGCGGCGGAGAGAAGAGCCTGACCGCCTTGGCGTTCATTTTCGCGCTCCAGGAATGGCAGCCTTCACCATTCTATCTGCTGGATGAGGTGGACATGTTCCTGGATGCAGTAAACGCAGAGATGGTGGCAAACCGGGTTAAGAAGAGCAGTGCCACCGCTCAGTTCGTGCAGATATCCCTAAGAAAGGTCACTCTGAAAAAGGCCGACCACATCATCGGCGTGACCAAGCCTGCCGGGGGTATCAGCTGTGTCATTGTCAAGCCGAACATCGGCGATCTCAGCGAGCTGGAGAACGTGATCGGGTTACCTGAGGAGAAGGTTAGGAGGGATGGGGAATGATTGAGAGTGGGAGCTTGGACAACGTATTGGGACACCTGATGTTCCACAAGGCTTTGATCGACGAGGGACGCGGTGGGGAGAAGATAGACCGCTACTTGGGGTTGTTGCACTCGGCCGAGGACGAACTGCAGCTGACCGGACGGGAACCTCTAGACCGCTCGCTGCAGCTGGTCTTCGAGCTTGTGCTGAGCAACGACCTCGATCCTTGGGACGTGGACCTGATGAAGTTCGCCCAGCTCTATGGGCAGAAGATGCACTCGGAAGAGGTCGATTTCATCGTAGCAGGCAAGCTCATGCACATGGCCTGGAGCATTCTGCACATGCAGTCCAAGGAGGTATTGAATCTCAACGATCGCCGCGAGGAGGTATTCTTCGCCGATTGGGACATGGACAATATGGAACAGTTCGTGGAACCGGCCCTTCCGGACATCGAAATGACCGTGCCGGAGGGCGTGGAACTGACCGAGGTCGTACGCCACCACTGCTCTCGTCCAGTATCGCTCGTCGAACTGTTGGATGCCTTTGATACCGCCCAACAGGAGGTGGAGGTGGCACTGCACCGGCAGAGGGTTCGGGAGCAACTGCTTAAGGCGCAAGGAAAGTTCGACGGAAAAAGCCACAACGACGATCAGGAACAGGACATCACTGACACCTGGGCCCGGATCATGAGGTGCGGCAACGGCCCCATCGCCCTAGAGGACCTGTTCGAGGGTGATAAGGAGGACCGCATCAAAGTATTCGTCTCCCTGCTGTTCCTGGCACGTACTGGCAAGATATCGCTGTGGCAGGACCAGCTGCCATACGGTCAGATATATCTGGAGATCAAGTTGCCCTGGGACATAGGCCAGCTGGTCGACGGACAGGAGGTCAAGGTGTCCCTGCCCTCGATGGAAATGGTGATGTAAGTTGGAGAAGGGAGCTGTGGAGGCCGTGTTATTCGCTGCATCGCAGCCCTTGCGGGCCAGCGATATTGCTGACATGTGCGATCTCAGCCCGGACGCCGTCAGGCGTGAACTAAAGCGGTTGGAGGGCGAGTATCAGGAGCGCGGTTCGGCCATAGAGGTGGTCAAGATCGGCCAGCGCTATTCCATGCAGCTGCGTTCGGAGTTCAACCATTACTCCCTGCCCTTCGCTGAGCAGGAACTGTCCCCGGACGTACTGAAGACAGTGGCCATAATCGCCTACAATCAGCCGATATTGCAGAGCGATCTGGCAAAGATGCTGGGGTCCGGCGTCTATGAGCGGGTCAAGATACTGAGGCAGACCGGTCTGATCACCAGTAAGCGTGTGGGACAGACGCTATCCCTCAGCACAAACCGCAAGTTCTCAGAATATTTCGGCATCGGAAGTACTAGGAAGGAAGAAATAAAGGAGTGGATGGAATTAAAAATAAAACAGTGAACACTAGGGCCCTGGACGGTTGGGCCATCACCCGTATACCTCCTTTCACCGCCCCCCTGGCGTGGTCGTCATACAGAGGTGGCGTGAGCTTGGTGAGCGTTTCAGACCTGGTCCTGCAGGAGGATTACGTCGATTACGTTCGAAACGACATCTTAGGCGATGGGCCATTGGCCTTTAAGGCATGATGGCTCTGTCGTTACCAGGCGAAAAGGTTTAAATGAAAGGGGTACAATGCCTACCAGAGTGATAACATGGTAATGCCTCTAGCGCTAATGGAGAAGACCCTGAACAAGAAGGTGTCACTCCTGCTCAAAGACAGCCGCGTCTTGGAAGGAAAGCTCACCGGCTACGACGAGTACATGAACATGGTGCTGGAAGATACCGAGGAACGCAATGCGGACCAGGTCCGACGATTGGGCATGGTCATCCTGCGGGGGAACAACGTCGTCAGCATCTCCCCTCTCTGATACCTTTAATGAAAGCACTGATCCTGGCCGGGGGCATGGGCACCCGGTTGAGGCCTTTAACATATTCTACGCCAAAACCTTTGGTACCCCTTCTCGGCAGACCGCTGGTCATGCACATCATAGATTCCCTGCCGAAGCAGGTCGACACAGTTGTCCTGGCTGTCAGCTATATGAAGGACGCCCTGGAGGAATATTTCCGTAGGAACGACTGCGGAAGGAAGGTAGTACTGGTGAACGAGACCGAGCCCCTAGGGACTGGAGGGGCGATAAGGAACGTACGCCAGTATCTGGATGGGACATTCCTGTGCTGCAATGGAGATATCGTCAGCTCGTTGGACATGCAGGGATTTCTGGACTTTCATAGAGCAAAGGGCGGGATGGGTTCATTGGCGCTATGGCAGGTGCCCGATCCCACAGCCTTCGGAGTTGTAGGTCTGCGGAACGATCGCGTGATCGATTTCCAAGAGAAGCCGGCGCCGGGAACGGCAAGGTCCGACCTCATAAATGCCGGAATATACTGTTTCGAACCGGAGATCGTGGACCTAATCGGTGAAGGAGTGATCTCATTGGAGAGGTCCGTGTTCCCTCTGGTCCTGGAGAAAGGGCTCTATGGCCACCGCTTCTCCGGATATTGGGTGGACTGCGGTACTCCTGAGAGCTATCTCAGGGCGCAGGCGGTGCTGATCGACAACGGACAGGACAAGGAACACCCCGCGGTTATCGAAGGGGTCAAGCTGTCGGGCCGGAATCATCTGGATGGATCTATTTTGTCCCATTGTCATGTAGGCCCACATGTATGTGCTCTACCCCGGTCTCGAATAATGGGGGGATCATCGGTGGTGAACTCCATCCTCATGGAGGGGGCAGCGATCGGCCGGGATTGTCAGGTGCACGACTGCATTCTCGGTCCTGGAGCAACGATCCCCGACGGTAAGACGGTCCAGGGGAAGATATTGGTGGCGGGTGCAGACGAGTGCACATAAACCCTGTCCACTAGGTATATATGGCATCAGACTTTTCTCGAACCCATTCGGGGTGTAGGTCTGGCGGACATCAAATGGGATTCCCTCATCACTGCTATTAGCCGGAAGAGGTTTCGTTCTGGATGGACCGCTTTCATAGTGGTCTTTTTCCTATTCTTCGTCATCCTTCCTACGGTCTACATCCTCAGTTACGCCTTCACCAGCTGGGGTTCCATCCAGACCTTCGTACTGGACGATCCGGCCACCATGAAGGTGATAATGGATTCCATCGTCGCCTCCTTCCAGATCGCCGGGATCGTTACCGTGATCGACATCCTGGTGGGGCTGCCCGTAGCCTGGATGCTGGTACGAAAGCAGTTCCGGGGGAAGAGGTTCCTGGATACGCTGATAGATATGCCCTTGGCAGTTCCAACCGCCGCCTTGGGCTTCAGCGCCGCCATATTCTTCGCCCTGACCCCAGAGAGCCTTCAGGCTCCCTCTTTCGCCCTCAACGCCATCAGTTCACCCTACCTGTTGATAATCCTGCTGCACGTGGTGTTCTCATATCCTTACATGGTACGATCGCTCTCGGCCATCCTGGTCCAGATCGATCAAACCTATGAGACCGCCGGACGCACACTCGGCGCCAGTGCCCTTACGGCGGCCCGTACCATCACCCTCCCACTGTTCCGTGCAGGTCTGGTCACCGGGATCATCCTCTGCTTCGCTCGAAGTTTGAGCGAGACCGGTGGTACCATGATCGCCTTGGCCACCATGGCCAACTCGCAGGGCTTTCAGACCGGTCCCACCATCATCGGCCAGTGGAAGGGCATGCTGGGGACACATCCGGACCTGGCCGCGCCACTGGCCTTCGTTAGCATACTCCTGATATTACTGGCCTTAGTGCTCTTGGTGGTGCTAAAGCTCGTCATCATGAAGGTCCGTCTGCCTATGGGGCGCATCTGGCCATACCCTGAGCGTTTCCTATCTCGGGGATTGGTCCCCAAAGCCAAGGACGGCTTGGCCATTCTGTTCCTGATAATCTTCGTTCTCGTTCCTTCTTTCTTCATCTTCTCCTATGTAATGGTGGCCACCCCTACCTCCCTGGACTGGGGGCCTTTCACCGACAGCCTGCTGTTCTCCTTCCTCATTGCGGGAGTGGTTACAGTGATAGACATCGCCCTGGGGGTCCCATTGGCGCTGTACATCGCCAAGAACCACACTGGCAGGATATCGCCCATATTGGATGTGCTGGTCAACGTCCCCCTTATCGTACCCACCGCCGCTCTGGGATATTCCCTCGGGGTCTTCTGGACCAGCCAGAGCCTGATACCTACCTACGACGTCCTGCTCATCATCCTGGCCCACGTGGCCTTCACCTATCCTTTGGTCGTGCGCAACGTCGCCGGAGCGGTGGAGGAGGTCGACCCCACTTTCGAGGAGACCGCTAGGACCCTTGGCGCCAAACCGGTCCAGGCCTTTCGCCGGGTGCTCTACCCAATGATAAAAGGTTCCATACTGGCCGGGGCGATAATGGCATTCACCCGTAGTCTAGGGGAAACAGGTGCCACCTTGGCAGTGGTCAGCAATGCCAACACCGCACCGGTCTACATCGTCAACCTGATCTATGCTGGAGGATATTACACCGCTGGACTTGCGTGCATAGTGCTCATAGTTGTTTCTTACATAGCTATGCTTACCCTCCGTTACATCACCAACGGCAGGAGGTCCCGCTGATGCCCTCCATCAAATTGATCGGCCTGAAGAAAAGCTATGGGGACATCAAGGCCGCGGACGGACTGGACCTGGAGATATATGATGGGGAGTACCTATGTCTGCTGGGACCTACCGGTGCCGGAAAGACCACCACCCTCCGCATAATATCCGGATTGCTGAAGCCCGACGAGGGAATGGTGCTGTTGAACGACGAGGACTGCGCTGAATTGGAGGTTGAGGACCGCAAGGCCGCCCTGCTCTCCCAGACGTATGCCCTTTTCCCTCAACTGACCGTAGAGGAGAACATTCTGTTCGGGCTCAACATTCGGGGAACTGACGAGAAGACCAAGGAGCAGGTGCTCATCAGCATGCTGGACCTCGTCCGCTTGTCCGGACGTTCGGATGCCTATCCCGCCGAACTGAGCGGAGGTATGCAGCAGCGCACCGCACTGGCAAGAGCTTTGGCATCCGGAGCTGACCTATTGCTGCTGGACGAACCGTTGCGTGCGCTTGACGCCCGCCTGCGCATATCCTTACGAAAGGAACTGCGCTCTTTGATCAAATCGTTGAAAATGACCGCCATCCATGTGACTCACGATCACGATGAGGCCTTGGTCATGGCCGACCGGGTGGCCATCATTCGTCAGGGGCGGATATTGCAGGTGGGTACTCCGGCGGACGTATGGGATAGACCGATCACTCCTTTCGTTGCCAATTTCGTGGGCCAGTCCAACTTCTTCACCGGGGAGATATTGAAATCAGGGTCGGTGGCGTCCTTGCGGACGGACGATGGGGTGGTGCTCAAGGCCCGCCCTACGGAAATGGCGCCGGGGACCAAGGCGGTGCTGGGGGTCAAGATCGGTAATACCGATGTCTCACGCGACAAGCCCGGCTATTTCACTGCCAGGGTAGAGAGGGTGATATTCGAGGGACGCAACCTGCACGTAGACCTTAGGATGGAGAATGGCCAGATGATATCCTCTAAGATCCCCTCCTGGAGGAGGGGAAAGGTGACCGAGGGCGATCTACTGAACGTGCACTGGGAAGAGATAAAGGGTACCGTGTTCCCCATACCCCCCGGTGGATTGGAGAACGAACTGAAGGTGGAGTGAATGCCCGAAGTACGGTTGGTGGGGTTGAGAAAGGAGTATGGCAGCGTCATCGCCGTCAATCAGGTCTACCTCACGGTGGAGGACGGAGAGTACGTGACCATTCTCGGGCCGTCGGGCTGCGGAAAGACCACATTGATACGCATGATCGCAGGGATCATCGAGCCTAGCGATGGCAAGGTGTTCATAGGGGGAAAGGATATGACCGGCGTGCCCATCGAGGACCGCGACATTGGGTACGTCTTCCAGAACATCGCTCTGTTTCCGCATCTGTCCGTACAGAACAACGTTTCCTACGGTCCTCGTGCCAAGGACCTCTCCCCAGATGTGCAGAATGAGATATCAAGGAAATATCTGGGCATGGTCAAGTTGCTGGATAAGATGGGCATGTTCCCCTCCGAGCTGTGCGGTGGTGAACAACAGAAGACATCATTGGCCAGAGCATTGGCCTCCGGGTCCAAACTACTATTGCTGGATGAACCGCTTTCCGCCCTGGATTCCCGGGTGCGCGTGGACCTGCGATACGAACTGCGGCGCCTGTCCAAGGAGCTGGGCATCACCACCGTTCACGTGACCCACGACCAGGAGGAGGCTCAATCGGTCTCCGACCGCATCGTGCTCATGCGGGCTGGCACGGTAGTGGAGACCGGGACCCCCGAAGAACTGTACGCTCGTCCAAGGAACCTGTTCAGTGCCAACTTCATCGGCGAGACCAACCTGTTGGAGGGTTGGATCAGGGAGGTCAAGGACGGGGTGTCGTTGGTGGAGCTGAGGAACGGTGGTCTGATAAAGGTCGCCCAAACGGACATGGAAGTAGGGGATGCCACGGTGATCTCCGTACGGCCAGAGTTCATGTTCGTAGCCCCGGAAGGCATGAAGGCCACGGTGACCAACATCACCTTCATGGGTACCTACTCGCATATCACAGCTATTACTGAGGACGAAGAGGAGGTAGGATTTGATGTTGCCTCCCTTGATGGGAATCTATTAACTATTGGTAAGGAACTCTATTTAGCGGTCAATCCCAAGACCGCGGTGCTTTACCCCAAACCGAAAAATGGAATTGAAGAGGCGATAAGGCTTGAGTGACAGAACATCGTTGCTAGAATGGTTCTATTCGAGGCGGGAATCAATGGTCTCCAAAGAACTGAGGAGCCATGCTCAGGATGTTGGGGACACGATATTGGAATTCAATCGGGCTATGTCCTTCCTTTGTCAGGGGGATAAGGACAAAGCCATTGACGCTCTGAAACGTTCTTTCCTGGCAGAGAAGGGAGCGGACGCCCACGAGCAGTTCATATCCGAGGAGCTGTCCCGTGGGGACCTGGAGGAGAAGAACCGGGAGGACCTTCTGCATCTGGTACGAAGGATGGACTACGCCGCCGATTGGTGCAAAGAGGCAGGCATGAACCTGCAGCTGGTGCTGGAGATCGGTATTCCGGTGTCGTCAGGCATTTGGACCAAGTTCAGCATCATGACCCGGGAGCTGGAGCGCATGGCAAAGGGGCTCAAGGTATGTGTGGACAACTTAGGCTCCAACAACGACCTGGTCATCAAGATACGCAAGGAGATCGAGGAATCCGAGCACATAATGGATGATCTGTACTTCATGATGAAGAAGGAGTTCTTCATGTCCAACATGGACGCCCGTGCCCTCTATCTTATGCGCGACCTGCTTCACGGCATCGAGAACTCAGCGGACAATTTCAAGGACTCCGCGGACATAATTAATATCATCATCATATCCCAACGCGACCGGCCCAGGTGATTTTTTGTCAAAGCTATTTGGAACCAACGGAGTGCGAGGGATAATCAATCAGGACATGACGGTTGAGATGGCATTGGATGTAGGGAGGGCCATCGGCACCTTCATGATGGGGAGGGTGGCCATCGCCACAGATTCTCGGACATCCGCGGACATGTTGCGTTCAGCTGTGACCGCCGGAATGATTTCCGCTGGAAGCAGCGTGGTGGACCTGGGCATGTTGCCCACGCCCGCCCTGCAATATTACGTGAAACACTCCGGGGTCAAGGGTGGGGTCATGATCACCGCCTCCCACAACCCGCCGGAGTACAACGGCATCAAATGTGTGGACCACGACGGCACTGAGATGCCAAGGGTCAAGGAGGAAGGTATCGAGCGCATCTATTTTGAGCGCAGCTTTGGTCTCCCTGGGTGGAAGGATGTCGGTTCCATTTCTCGTTTGGAGGGAGTGGGGACCTCCTACACCAACGCCATTCGGCGCTCGGTCGATCGATCAGCCATCGCCGAAGCGAACCTCACCGTGGTCTTGGATTGCGCCAACGGCGCCGGTTCGGTGACCTCCCCTGGTCTGCTGGATTCGCTGGGTGTTAGGGCCATCACTCTTAACGGGAACCCTCAGGGCACTTTCCCCGGGCATCCCAGCGAGCCAACACCTGAAAATCTCAAGGACCTCATGGCCGTGGTCAAGGCCACCGGGGCTGACCTGGGCATAGCCCACGATGGCGATGCTGACCGTACGATATTCGTGGACGACCAAGGGAACTACGTCTATGGTGACCAGTCCCTGACCGTCGTGGCCTCCTACATGGTCCAGGAGAACGACGGCGGAATAGTCGTGACCCCGGTCAGCACCTCTTCCTGCCTGGAAGAGGTGGTCAAGCGTCATAACGGACAAGTTCTTTACACCAAGGTAGGCGCCCCCATCGTCGCACGTAAGATGATGGAGATCGGTGCGGTCTTCGGTGGAGAGGAGAACGGGGGGCTTATCTTCCCGGAACATCAGCATTGCCGCGACGCGGCCATGACAATGGCCAAGATGCTGGAGATCATCGCCAAGAAGGGGCCGCTCTCTGAACTGCTCAAGGAGGTGCCCCGCTACAGTCTGGACAAAAGGAAGTTGACCTGTCCCGATGAAAAGAAGGAGTGGGTGCTGGAGCAGGTGGAGGTCCACTTCGCCGAAGAGAAGATCGACCTTACCGACGGGGTCAAGATATACTTCGAGGGCGGGTGGAGCCTGGTAAGGCCTTCTGGAACCGAACCGATATTCCGGGTGTACTCCGAGGGCAAGGACGAAGCTACCGCCAAGCGCTGCGGGGACGAGTGCGAGAAAGTGCTGCGGGAGCTGCTCGAAGAGTGATCACAACAGCTGCTGGATCAGAAATATTATCCCAAAGATGATGAAGACCGCTCCGCTCCCCTTACGGATGTAATCCTTGGGCACCTTCTCACCGATGGCCTTGCCAAGGGATACCTCCAGGATCGTCAGCCATAGGAATCCAAGCGCCGCTCCGATGAACACCATCAAGGCCGCTCCGGACTCCGCGGATAGGGTGATCACAGAAAGCTGGGTCTTATCTCCCAATTCCATGAGGGCGACGAAACCAAAAGCGGTGATGAACCCTCCCCAGCGTCCTCTGTCTTTGATCTCCCCTTCATCCTTTTCCTCTCGTATCAGCGTCAGGACCCCGAAGATGATAAAGACCGATCCTGCAGCTAGACCAACTATCCACGAAGGAACGAACTGGAACAGGACCTCGCCGATGAGCACTCCTACTGCGGTGACCGCAGCCAACCCAAGGAAGGACCCGAAGAACACCGTTCGCTTGGGGTACTTCGATGAAAGGGTGATGACCGCCACCATGGTCTTGTCCCCCAGTTCGGTCAACGATATCAGTATGAAAGCTGAGATCAGGGGTGACCAATCCATCTACTTCTCTCCACGGCGGGTATGGACTATGGCTATGACCTCCATGATGAGGCGCGCTGCCAATGCCGCGGTGGCACCTGGGTCGTGCGAGGGTAGCACCTCGGATATATCGAAGCCTACTAGGCGGTCTCCCACCATGTCTATGCACCGCTTCACCTCGTAACCGGTCAGGCCGAACGGTTCGGGACGGGACGTTCCAGGGGCGAACCCGGGATCGATACCGTCCATGTCCAAACTGAGCAGGACGTTCTCTCTGCGCATCATGTTGAGCGCTTTCTTCCAGGAGTTGTCCAATCCTCCTTCCCTGATCTGGTAAGCATCAACGTAATTGGGCAGCTCTCCGAAAAGCTCCTCTTTAGAGATGGAGCGCACGCCGAAAGGGACGATGTTCTCGATGCCCACGATCTCCGCCACCCGCTTCATCGTGCAAGCGTGGTTGAACTTCATGTTGCATTCAGACCTGAAGTCCAGGTGAGCGTCGATGCTGATGACGCCGACCTCATCATATGCCTTTACCAGAGGATAGGTGATACTGCGCTCTCCGCCTATGAGTATGGGGAACTTGCCAGTATTGATGATCCTCCTAGCCTTCTCCTCCACCGCCTTGAACATGTCGTCACAGGAGGACCCGCAATCCACGTCCCCGGCATCGTGCACTCTGACCTTGGAAAGATCTAACTTATGCTCAAAAAGATAAGGGTCGAAGATGTTCGATGCCTTTCGGATCGCTGCTGGCGCCTTCCGGGTCCCGGAACGTAGCCGGGTGGTACCATCATAAGGCACCCCCACGATGACGAACTCCGCCTCCTCGAAGGTGGAATTGGCCATGGCAAAAAGGTCACTGCGGGCCATGAGGCCTCCTATTTCCGATCACACCTTGGTGATCTTACGGCGGTCCATGGCGATCATGTACATGATCTCCTCACCGGAATTTAGTTGCCCCACGTACTCTTCGGGTATGGGCAATTGAAAGGTCTCATAGGTCTCGAGGTCCATCAACTGGACCTCCTCGCCCATGATCGATAGGACCTGCGCCTTACGCTTATCTATCATCGGCACCTGGATCTTGTGTTTGACCGGGTGAACGATGTTGCGTTTCTTATTATCAAAGACGCCCACAGCATCGATATTGGCTTTTGCTTCTCCGTGCTTCCCGGGCTTGGAGGTGGAAATGTTAGTGATCTTGCAGGGTTCCCCATCGATCAGCATGTAACGCCCCTCTTTGAGCTCCCTGACTTCCTGTTGAGTCCACGACATAGCTACCTCTGGAGGGAAATGATGGAGCGTTTATATAGTTTGCTTATCGCCGGCGACCTTGGCCATATCGCTGACCCTGGCCATGCCGTTGGTTTTGTCCCCTGTTCTGCGGGCGCTGCTGCCTTTGGGGCGGGTTGGGGTATTTCTCTCTGATCTCAGCCACCCTCTTCTCCATCTGCTCCTTCAACTTGTCGGCTATGAACTCACCGTGGTAGGCGTCAACCTTGGCGGCAATGCTGATCTTGCCCCCTAGACTTCTCGCCACCTTCCCTCTCTGCCAGAATGGCGAACGGTTTATCCAGGGATGCTGAAAGATGACCCCGTGCTTGGGCGGGTTCTTTCCGGAACGAAGGTGCAAGAACAACGCCTTCTCCGCTCCTAATAACTGGGTGGTGCTGGAAGGCAGCTTGGCCAGCCGTTGCAACCCTCCGGCCAAGGATATGAGGCGCGCTGCTAGATTGGGGTTGAGTAACGAAGTGAGGTTAGGGGCCACCCTGTTCATTCCTTCCAGGATGTAAGCGTCCAAGGCCTCCTTTCGCCGGTACAGCTCGTACAGAGTGCCTCCCATTCCTCGAATGACATTCAGGTCCCTGTCCACGAGGTCTGTGCCTACTGACTCTAGGGAGATGCCCAGATGCTCCATGATGACCTGCCGGTCACCCATCTCATGGATGAAGCGGGCGTACTCCGCGTCCACGGCGTGGTCGGCCAGCTCCGGAAAGTAG
>Ga0307380_10000636_pt1 | contig 53681 bp, 40 predicted proteins | sample UN3MG_FD_202239 | JGI IMG/M metagenome (GOLD analysis project Ga0307380, IMG submission 202239) | Soil microbial communities from Risofladan, Vaasa, Finland - UN-3 | ecosystem: Environmental > Terrestrial > Soil > Coastal area > Acid sulfate soil | place: Finland: Risofladan, Vaasa | collected... | reverse complement strand
GTGACAGACGTCACCGGCAACGGCTACGATGGTACCATCCAGGGTGACCCCGAGTGGGTGGCGGGGAAAATCGGAGGCGCTCTGCGGTTTGACGGCCTCGGTGACTACGTTATACACACTTTGCCCGAAGCACGCACCTACGAGGCCTTCACCGTCGCGTTGTGGGTCAGGGCCGACAGACTGGGACAAGGCCAATACATGAGCCCATTCAGCAGCTATACGCCCACAGGCCCCGGTTTTCAGATTGATGTGGATGGAACAAATCCGGGGAATTACCAGACCACTCCAGGCATCGGAATTCACGGGCCAGTGACCTTAGAATGGGTCCACCTGGCAGTAGTCTGCGAGGGTACCACTATCCATTACTACTACAACGGCACCTGGGTTACGAGCGGGACTATCGCGCCTAACAATCTGTTATTCAACGAGTTCATGATCGGCACCAGCAGAAATAGAGGCAATAGCTTCTATGGTGCGATTGACGACTTCCGTTTTTACGATCTCGCTCTGACACAGGATGAGATGGCGTGGCTTGGCGGTAGGACTACACCCTTTGACAAGCCGTTTTGACATACGTTAAGATTGCCGCTGGAGTGGCGTAAGTATTTATGTCAGTTCGGGGCCCATACTGATTGATTCGGTATGGGCCCCGGTTGTTTTAGTTCAATAGCGGACACGCTCTATATACGCCAATAGAAGGTCAGACCTGCCTGGAATCTTATTTAAAATGCCACCAGGGATGTTCTAAGCAGATTTGAAGGCCTGTGTATAATCCTTAAATATTTTGTAGAAAGTAGGACAGCCACAGGTTTATTCCTTGACACCAAACTTGCTTAGCTGTTGTCAAGGTGGCCGCGGGATTTTTCCAAGACAACTCCAAGCAAATATTCAACCTCACCCGGTTCCGTCCTTATCCTAAAAAGGCGGATTAACATGGGGCTGTAAAATCCTGTTCTTTTCTGAATTTGACTTCGTGAAAACGGGGTGGGTACTTTGCTTATTCCGGCTTTCATTGAGGTCGTTTGGCATCTTTATTCGCAAGACTGGTGGGAAATTAACAGGATAATCCTTTTTGTGTTTACGAGACTATTGACAGCGGCTGAATTAATTGCGATTATTTCTTTTCTGGATTTGTAACACGCCAGTAGTATTTTTGTAGAAAGGATATTGCTTATGACTATAGAATTTCGGAAGGACTATAGCTATTGCCTTCTCGTGCCTACGAGTATGGGGGTTCGCATCACCCCGTTGAACGGCCAGCCTGTTTACTGCACAAAAACGTTCATCATTCAGGCCACCAGCGCCGAATCCAACATGGCCAGTGTATCCAGCTATCTGGGCCTGCCTGTCAAGGTACTGACGAGGTTTGTCAAGGGCAGCCCGATCGCCCGGTTTATAAAGGACGATCTTGCCGGCCGGCACATGGACGTCGAGGCCAAAGAGGTGGATCAGGGCGGGCCGTGGGGCTATCGCCACCAGTTCAATATCGCCGACAGCGGCTACGGCACCCGCGGGCCGCGGGTGCATAACGACCGGGCCGGCGAGGTGGGACGAACTCTGAACGTCAAAGACTTCAACCTGGACCGAATCTTCGGCAAGGAGGGCGTACAAATCGTCCACTTATCAGGTCTTATCGCGGCCCTTTCGCCCGAGACAGGTACCTTCTGCCTTGAACTGGCAAAGGCCGCCAGGAAATACGGGACCCGAATCTCCTTTGATCTGAACCATCGGGCCTCTTTCTGGAAGGGGCGCGAGGCCGAGCTGCACGAGATCTTCTCGGAAATCGCCGGTGTTTCGGACATCCTCATCGGTAATGAAGAGGACTTCCAGCTCTGCCTGGGGATCGAGGGCCCGGAAGCAGGCGGCATGGACCTGGCGAAGAAGATCGAGAGCTTCAAGGTCATGATCAATAAGGCTAAAAAGGCATTCGGAAATACCACGGTGTTTGCCACTACACTGCGCCAGGTCGTCAGCACCAACTGTCACCTCTGGGGTGCGATCATGTCCGAGGGCGACAACTGGCATATAGTCGAACCGCGGGAGATCACGGTGCTCGACCGGATCGGCGGTGGTGACGGCTTTGTCGGGGGTATGCTCTACGGCATCCTCAGTGGCTGGGAGCCGGCCAAGTGGGTCCAGTTCGGATGGGCAACGGGGGCATTGGTCACGACGCTGTTGACCGATTACGCCCAGCCTGCAGACGAGGATCAGATATGGAGCATCTGGCAGGGCAATGCCCGGGTCAGGCGGTAAATACAGGCGACCGAAAAACTGGATAAATTAAAGACGTACGGTGCATTTTTCGAAGAGTTATGCTTGATAATGCTGATTTTTATTAGGGATTTTTATTCCCACATGATTGGTGTGATTCATCGCACCTGCCTGCTGAATGAGCGGGGCGAATGAAGTGGATGGGAAAAATCTGTATTGCAGGATAAATGGTGTTGATAAGGCTGTCAGAATTGACAAAGAAAACCGGCCATTGTTTTAAGAAATTGAAAAATCACCCACTTCGCTCACCGTTTTCGCTCAGTGGCCGCCACCCGTCGCGACATCCAGAAGAATCGCTCGGGGCCCCAGATTTCCAAATTCCCCCACCGGTTGCCCTGATTTAGCCCTCTGCCCAAATGATTTTTCTGTGCAGACAACTCCACATTCGTGGTTCGTCGGTCCATCTACGCAATCCGGTTGAAACAAAAAACAGCTACTAATCAGTCATTTTGGCCGACTGGCAGACTGCTACATGAAATCATCATAAAAGCATACCAACATATAGTCCAGAAATTTCCCTTGACGGGAGGCGGCTGATTTGCTATAAACGAGATTTGCAAGGCCTGTCAGGTTTCGGCTTTCCGGCAGGCGGAATTGCCATTGTCTTTTTGAGCTTGTGAGTGAGGTGCTGAATTTTGAAACAAGAATTTCGCCTCTGGACATTTTACATTCCAATTAACATGCGATATTGGGTTCGCAAAGGAGGATTCTTATGTGTAGAAGGTTGACCTATCTGACGTTTGTTGTCTTAGTCCTGGTTCTGGCCCACAGTGGATGGGGGACGACGAAGATCGTTATCGTTACCAACAATCCGGGCGACGAAGCGGACTACATACCGTTTCTGAGGAACATTCTTGGTTATGACATTACTGTCGAGACGGAGGATGATAAGTACATTGACCCGTTGGGCGCTGACGCGAAGGCCAATCTGGAGGCGGCGGACCTGGTCATTGTCTCCCGCAGGACCAGCAGCGGGAAGTTCGCTGCTGAGGTCGAATTCTGGAACGGCCTGACCACACCGATGATTCTTCATAGTTCCTTCCTTATCGGAGACGACAGATGGAGATGGCTGCCCGGTGGCACACAGAATGTGGACCTCACCCGTGTGGCTGTCGTTGATGAGAATGACCCGATTTTCGATGGCGTGACCATTGTCGATGGCCAGGTGGAGATTTTCTCAACCCTCGTTCCGGGAGTTGATGTTTCTAATCAGGGCTCCGCCGGTAACGGCACGAAAGTCGCAACACCTGCCGGCGACGACAGGATTATGATTGCCCGCTGGGAGGCCGGGACTGAATATTACCCGGGCTCCGGACAAATTGCCGGTGGGCCGCGCATCTTTTTCGGCATGCGGACCGATGAGTTCTTCCCTTTTGTCACCAACGAGGGGAAAAAGATGCTTGAGAATGCGATCCTGCTTCTGCTTGGAATTCGCATCGGTGACCCAATAGCATTAGACCCGAGCCCGGCTGACGCCGAAACAGACGTCCCCGGCAACGTGGTCCTTGCCTGGACACCCGGAGGCTCGGCTAACACGCATGATGTGTACTTTGGCACTGTCTTCGATGATGTAAACGATGCCGGCAGAGGCAATCCTCTGGCGGTATTGCACAGTCAAGGTCAGAGCGCCAGCATATATGATCCTGCAGGTATTCTCGAATTTGGACGGACCTATTACTGGCGGATAGACGAGGTCAGCGCACCACCCGATTCCACGATTTTCAAAGGCGATGTGTGGAGTTTCACGGTCGAGCCATTTGCCCTTCAGGCCGTGAATTTAGTTGCCGAAGCCTCCAACTCTTCGGAAGGCAAAGGGCCTGAGAATAGTATTGACGGCTCAGGTTTGGACGCTAATGACCTGCACTCTACTCAAGATGAGACCATGTGGCTTAGTGACCTAAATGGGGCTCAGCCGACCTGGGTCCAATATGAGTTCGACAAGGTCTACAAGCTTCATGAGATGTGGGTCTGGAACCATAATGGAGCGTACGAGCAGTTGATAGGCATCGGGGCCAGGAATGTTACCATTGAGTATTCAGTCAACGGTACCGACTATACGACACTGGGTACTACTCATGAGTTTGCCCAGGCGCCCGGAACGCCTCATTATGCACACAATACAACAGTTGATTTTGCTGGCACAACGGCAAAGTACATCAGGCTTACGGTTAATAGCAACTGGGGAGGCATTTTTACCCAGTATGGTCTCAGTGAGGTCCGCTTCTTCTACATCCCCACGTATGCGAGAAAGCCCTACCCGGATTCGGGAGCTGCAGATGTGGAGATCGACGTGGTCCTTGGCTTCAGAGAGGCAAGAGAGGCGGCCAGGCACGATGTATATATCAGCTCTGACGAGCAGGCTGTGATAGACGGTACTGCACCTGCTAATACTGTAACCGAAGCCAGCTATGGCCCCCTGGCTCTTGATTTAAGTACAGCTTACTACTGGCGGGTTGATGAGGTCAATGACGCCGAGACTCCCGCAACGTGGCAGGGTGACATCTGGAACTTCTCGACGCAGGAGTTCCTTGTTGTGGACGATTTCGAGGACTACAACGAGATTGAGCCGTTCACGGTATATAATACGTGGACGGATGGATACCAGGACCAGACAAACGGCTCGACCATAGGCTATATTCTGGGTAATCCTCAAGAGACTGGAATATTTCATGGCGGCAAGCAGTCGGCGCCGGTTATGTACGACAACAGCGTTGCAAGCTTTTCGGAGGTTACTGTAAGCACTGATGAGCTTTCAATTGGCCGTGACTGGACCAAAGGTGGAGCTGAGACGTTGGTGCTCTGGTTCTATGGCGACCCGGCCAACGCAGCCACTGAACAGATGTACGTTAAGATTAATGGCGCCAAAGTAGTATATCCCGGAGATGCGGCTGATATCACCAGGCCAATTTGGAAGCAGTGGAATACTGGCCTGGCAGCTTTGGGCATCAATCCAGGCAATGTAATGCAGTTGAGTATCGGTTTTGAAAGGACAGGAGCATCCGGCGGCTCCGGCACTGTGTTAATTGACGACATTCGGCTGTATCGACTGGTTCCGACACAATAGATTGAATAACAGACGACAGAGCTGCGGACTTACATCAGCGAGGGATCTATGCTGATTGACTTTGATATAGGCCCCGCTTGGTTTAGGACAATAGCAGACACGCGCAATATACTCAAATAGAAGGTTACGACCTTCTTGGAATTTGCACTAATGAGGCACGCACCACATTTTATGAGAATGAAATGGCATCAATAACAGGGTCCATGGAACTGGTACGCCATACGTAAGCTTTAGCTCAACACACATGAGCCAAGCGAAGCACCATTGTGCTATTCCCACATGATTGGTGCGATTCATCGCACCTACCTGCTGCTCAACGATCATTCAAATTCAATTGTGGAGCGATTCATCGTGTCCTGCTTGGGGGAATACGCAGAGAGCGGCAGATATTTCCTTTAGCGTTCGTCTGGTTCCCGCAAATGGCGGATGGTGCGCGGAGGCGGGTTTTTGCTTTTCAAACGGTATTCATTTTGTATATACTCTTGGCATAGAAGGTCTTGATTAAAAGAAGAAAGAAACCCGATCGCGAATTATAGGGGATCGAAATATGAAACGTAGAGAATTCCTGAAAAAGGGTACGATAGCCTCCGGTTCGATAACTGTTGGCAAAGTGCTGGATAGTGCTTCGAAAATAGCGGCAAATGAACTCAAACGTGATTCTAACTCCGGGAATCCTGCGGTACTTCGACAAAGAAAGTACGGCCGGACCGGTGTGAAGTTGTCAATCATCGGCTTCGGGGGCATCGTGGTTAAAGATGCCGAGCAGCAGCACGCCAATCGTGTGGTGGCTGAGGCCTTCGAAAAAGGAGTGAATTACTTTGATGTGTCACCGACTTACGGCGACGCGGAGTTGAAACTCGGTCCGGCACTGGAGCCATATCGTAAAAAGGTATTTCTGGCATGCAAGACCGGACAGCGCAGGCGAGAAGGTGCATTAGAAGAGTTGAATGAGTCGCTCAAACGATTACGTACCGATTACCTCGACCTTTATCAGCTTCACTCAATTACAGACGTCAAAAAAGATGTTGATGCGGTTTTTGCCAAAGGCGGGGCGATCGAGGTATTTCTCGAAGCAAAAAAACAGGGGCGGGTTCGTTATCTTGGTTTTTCCGCCCATTCTGAGCAGGCGGCTCTCGCTGCCATGGAGCGATATGATTTCGATTCTGTTCTATTGCCCATTAATTTCGCCACGTTCTATAAAGGAAACTTCGGCCGCAGGGTAATTGACGCGGCAAAATCCAAAGGTATGGCAATACTGGCACTGAAGTCTCTGGCACGCCAGCAATGGCCGAAGGGTGATCCGTCACGCAAACAATACCCGAAGTGCTGGTATCAGCCTCTTACCGAGCTACAGGAGGCAAGGTTGGGATTGTACTTTACCCTCAGCCAGCCTGTAACAGCTGCTATACCACCGGGGGAAGAGTCGCTGTTTCGTATGGCTTTGGATCTGGCCCTGGATTTCAAGCCCATCTCGACACAGGATTTGGAAAAAGTCAAACAGATGGGGGAGTCTCTTAATCCCATTTTCCAAACCGAAGCATGAGTTATTCGCAAGCTCATGGGATAAATTAGCATATTCCCGCATAATCGGTGCGATTTCATCACACCCTGCCTGTTTTGCCGATTTAGGTCGGGGGCAATAAAGGCGAATGGGGACACTTGCTGGTTAATATTTTGTATCCTGTTTCGGTGACGAGGACGTCATCTTCTATTCGTACGCCGAGCCTGCCGGGCATGTATATACCCGGTTCGATTGTTATAACCTGGCCGGCCTTGAGGGTTCCTTTGCCTTCGACCTTGAGGAAAGGTGATTCGTGGATTTCCAGACCGAAGCCATGACCTGTGCCGTGACCGTAAACGGGCAGACCGTTTTTGCCAATCACCTCTCTGGCGGCGGCATCGACCTGTGTGATTTTTACTCCCGCCCGGACCATTTGTATCGCGGCGGCCTGCGCCTGCTCTACCACGTCATAGACCTTTTTATAAAAAGCAGTCATTCCGCCGATGACAAAACATCTGGTTATATCGCTGCAATAGCCTTTATGTCTGGCGCCGAAGTCAATCAGGACGGTATCTTTTTTCCTGAGCATTCTTTTGCCCGGCTGGTGATGCGGCCGGGAGGCGTTAGGGCCGAAGGCAACGATTGTCTCGAAACTGTTTCGATCGCCTAATTTGCGGATCTGAAAATCGAGCATGCCTGCCAGCTCGCTCTCGGTGACACCGGGTTTGATATATGGCAGGGTTTGTTCGAGTGCCCGGGATGAGATTGCAGCGGCGGTTCTGATAGTTGCTGTCTCGCCCGTATCCTTGATGCTGCGTACGGTCTCTATAACGTTCGCGACCGTCCTGAGCCGGGCTTTAACGGTCTTTTGTAACCGCCCGAAATCCGCCAGCGAAGTGGACTCTTCAACGGTCACCGTTCGCATGGATTTTAATCTCTTGAGAAATTTCGCGAGGGCTTCGGCCATCGGCCCGGCACGGTCAATGATTTTGCAGCTCGGACATTCTTTGTGCGCCTGCTCGGTGTATCTGCTGTCGGTCAGGAGATACACCCTGCCTTTGGCGATGACCGCCCAGCTATCGTCGCCCAGAAAGCCGGTGGCGTAAGTGACGTTGGCCGGCTTTGTTAATACAAGGCAGTTTATTCTCTTTTTATTGAGCTCGCGGCAAATTGTCCCGACGCGTTTTTTTATGACTTCTTTGTTCATTAAGGTTGTTCTCCAGTCAATTACTGAGCACGTTAGTTCCCGGGGCCCACTTTTTCTGCCAGGCGGGATAATCCACGGCCAGCAGGTCCGTCGCGTAATATCCGAGCCAGCTGTATCCGTTGCGGCGCTCGTATGAGATATCGGCGAGGTTTTCCCTGGGTATTCCGTCCCTGCTGCAAAAGATGGGCTTGTTGGTCTTGATATCATAGAACCTTGCCCACATAGGGCGGGCCGATGTATCCTCGATAATTATCTTGTCCCAGCCTTCCGGCGTTGACTTGTCCTCTTTTCGAATCAGTCTGATTCCTTCGAGCTTTGCCTCGTTAAACCAGGCCACAGCACTTTGTACGGCCTCGATAATCTCCGGGCCGGGCCCCTCGATGCTCATCAGAAACCTGGCGATACCCACAGACTCCGCTCCGCTGATCGAGGGTAATTCGTAACTGCGGGCCTTTCTCGGTTCGAAGGTCTTCTCGTCATGCTGGGCGCACCATGCCGTCTTCTTTTTATCCACGACTATCTGACACTTCAGAATACACTCTACGCCTTTTTGCACTGCCGCTTCGGCCCTGTTTCGGCGACTTTCATCGACAAAGGCATAAGGTGTTTTTTTTTCGGCGACGTCACGCAGCAGCGTCATCAAACCGATCATTGCCCCGTCATTGAATGTGATGTATTTCGAGTATCCGGAATTCCCTTCCACCGGGTAGTACTGCGGCCAGCCGCCGTTGGCATACTGGGCTTCGAGCACATAATCCATCGCCTTGAGAAAGGCCTCCCCGAAACGTTCGAGTCCTGTGGCTTGAAAGACCCTGGCCAGGTATCGCATCTGCGTGTGGGTCGCGCCGTTGTCGAATGTGGAGTCTTTTCTGCTCTTGGCCGTTCGTAATTTATCCTTTTCCTGTTCGCTGAGGACATCTGCCATCTCGGTGTTCTTTTGCCAGCCGCCCGTGTTACGCTGGTACAGGAGAACATTATCGGCGATTCGAATTGCCTGGTCACTTTTGTAAAACTCTGCCTTCTGGCCAAGGCACCGACCCCACGGGATAGGGGCAGCGGACCTGTTTTGGGCCTGGATGCCGGATGAAAATACTATCGCAAACGCAAAAAGCAGGGCCGCTGTCGTCCATCGTATCGTTCTTTTCATATCTATTACTCTCCTAAACAATTTCTTCTGCCGCCTTATTCTTCAGAGCTGCTCAATGGGCAAAGATACAATTGATTAACAGCAACCCGTGAAAAAATAAAGTCTTTTTTTTACCGGTTTGTTTGGAGTTGAACCGCTTTATATTTATACTTTTATTAGAACAAGACCCTGCTGGGGGGGAAACCGGTTGGCGAAATTCATTATGTCGGCCCTTGGTGTTTTCCGCAAGGGAGGAGAAGAACTTGCTTGTAACGCCCAATTTTCACGGAAAGGACGGCTATTGCCGTCCTTTTTTTTATATCTTGCCAAAGCTGTTTTTGACCGTTAGAATAAAGCGATTTTTTGATTTTGCCATTCTAAATGTGCTGAACTTTTAAAAAACTTGGTTGGCAGTTGAACTATGTTATTACCTATTCGCACGAGCATTGGGCCAAGGCGGACACCATACACAAATTATGCCCTGATAGCTGTCAATGTGTTTGTTTTCCTGCTTGAATACCATACAAACCCCGTCAGAGGAGGTATTGAATTTCGGCCCTGGGTTCTGCAATTTATGCTCCACGCCGAGCGCCCGTACCTGTGGCAGTTTGTAAGTTACGCCTTTTTGCATGAAGGTTTGCTGCATATCCTCGGCAATATGTTCTTTTTGTATCTGTTCGGCAATAATGTCAACGACAAACTCGGTCATATCGGTTATCTGTGTTTCTATTTAGCCGGAGCCGTGTTCAGCGGCGTAGGTCATATATTAGTTGGTGGAGGAAATGTCCTCGGGGCCAGCGGAGCGGTTGCTGCTGTAACAGGCGCTTACCTCGTGTTGTTCCCGCAGACCTTAATAACCGTGCTGTATTGGTTCTTCTTTATCGGCACAATGGAAGTGCCGGCACTATACTTCATTGCTTTCAAGCTTATCATCTGGGACAACATGATCGAATCACACATGACTCCGGGAGCCATCGCCTACACCGCACATCTGGCGGGATACGCCTTCGGAATCGCAGCTATTATAGTTTTGCTCGCAACCGGTTTAGTCGGCAGCAGCAGTTTCGATTTGTGGGCTATGGTAAAACGATGGAATCGGCGGCGTCTCTATCGCGATGTCGTATCGAGCGGTTACGACTCATTCACCGGTCGGACAAAGACCAAGCATATCCGGGTCAAGGAAGTCATCAAAAGCGCAGCTCAACAACAAAAGAATGAAGAAACAAGGCAGCTTCGCATCGAGATTGGCAACCGGTTGATAGAGCGTAATTTGCCGGCTGCAGCCGAGTCTTATCTGGAACTTATGAGGCGCGACAGCGGGCAGATTCTGCCCCGCCAGCAGTTGCTGGATATTGCCAATCAACTCGCCGGCGATAATAAACACGCCGAATCGGCGCAAGCCTACGAGCAGATCCTGGCTAATTACAGCAACTCCGAATACGCCGAGCAGGTCCAGTTGATGTTAGGTATTGTATATTCGCGTTATCTCAATCAGCCTGAGCCGGCAAAAAAGTATTTACAGGCCGCAGCTGGAAAACTTACCGATCCGGGACAACTAAAAATGTGCAAGGACGAGCTTGATCGTTTACAAAAGTAAAAGCAGCAGATTGAGCTTCCTTCGAAAAAACATATCGACAAGCGGCCTAAATAAACAGTCTTGCTTGAAGAATGCGCCGTGTTTTTACGTGCCGTCCACGAAACGAATCTTATGGCGAGCGGAAGGAGTATTTCCGGGCTCAGGCCTTTTTGTGATTCTCCCGATAAATTCGCGAAATTCGTGTTATCAGCGTACCCGGCCGTGCAAAATCGTTAAAATATCGCTGGAAAATCCCGCCAGCAGGGGTTATATTTAATCTCATGGCTCAAATTGGCCGATGGAAAATGGTGGTAAACATAAGTTTATTGTTAGCAAGAAAATATAGCAGCCTGTTGTTCTCAGCCAGACATAGTGAAAGAAGCATGCAGCACTGAATTAACCGAAGCCCTGAGCGAAGTCCGGGGGATGATAGCGAAAAGTGATTTGTTTGAGATAATAAAAAGTTGACAATTGACCAGACAGGTGCTAATTTGAAGCAGCGAATAATCGTTTGGTGATTTAATTGTTTTGGGGTTTTTATATTTGGGAGACAGAAAAATGCGATCTTACATCAATATATTTACTTTTATTGTTTTAGCAGGTTTGGTTTCCGCCGGCTTTGCCCAGGAGGCCGTGACTTCATCTAATGACGAATCTTCCGTTACGCCCGGCGGCTCTAATGAAGCCGTTGTCCCATCTTTTCCCTATGTTGCTGAGATCACCGGTGATAACATGTATGTTCGCTCCGGCCCCGGCACGAACTTTTACCACTGCGGCAAACTCAATACAGGTGACAAAGTAAAAGTGGTCGGCAAACAGTTTAGCTGGTCCCGCATTATTCCGCCGGCGGGAAGTTTTTCATGGATTTCAATGCAATATGTCAGGATAGACACGGCAGATCCCTCCGTCGGAATCCTTACCGGTGACAGCGTTCGTGTCTATGCCGGCTCCGATTTTGTAAAGCCGTTATATTCAACGACTCTGCAGGGAAAGCTCAACAGGGGCGAGAAAGTCAAATTGTTAGGCGAACAAATGGACGATTATTATAAAATTCTTTCTCCACCTTTCGCCTATCTCTGGGTGAGCACCCAGTTTACAAAGCCGGTAAAGGTCGAACCGGTTGTCGAGGTCACCCCGACTGTTGAGCCGACGACTGTTGAGTCACCGACTGAGCCAAATGATGCCAATGCGGTTGTTCTCGTGGTGGATTCGCCCGAGTCAAAGCTGGAAAAATATCGCGAGCTGAAAAAGCAGGTCGAGACTGAACGGGCCAAACCAATAGACCAGCAGGATTATACAAGTATGAAGAAGGCGCTTCTCGAGATTGCCGGTGACAAGGAAGCTGGTAATGCTGCACGCTACGCAAAGTTTGTGATTGGGCAGATAGAGAGTTGTGAACTGGCATTGGCAGTGATTAAAGAAGTTCGGCTTCAGAATGAGCAATTGCAAAAGATTAATACAGGTATAGATAAGGCCCGTGCGACAAAACTGGCGGAAGTTAAAGACTTGGGTAAATATGCCGCGGTAGGGCAGTTGCGAACTTTTGTGACCTACGGCCCCGGACACTTCCGGATAGTTGATGAATCCGGCAATATGATTTGTTACGCCTTACCGGCCGGCCAGGCTGCGAAGTTGGATTTTACCACACTAATCGGACGAAAGGTGGGTATAGTAGGCACGATCGAGCCGCATCTGCCAACAAAAAAAGCTCTCGTGCGTTTTTCAGAAATTGTCGAGATAAAATAAGCGGTATCAAGCTGACAAATAAAAAAGTCGCGTCCTGACAGACGCGACTTTTTTTTTGATGTTTCGTTAACATTAACTATCGCGTTGTTTCTCTGAACCGGGGATAGGAACAACATCATCCTGCGGTGCCACAACGTTACCTTTCTCAAAATCCTCGGCGGTCGGTCTGAGAGTAAGGTTGTACCACGGTGAACCCTCGTTCTCAGTCAGGTCCTTCCACCTGATAAGCTTGCCGGTATAGGCGGAAATCCGACCCATGATTGCGGTGAGTGTGGATTCGGCGACATTGCGAGCCTCATTCAATGGCTTATTCTTGAGGATACTGTTAAGCAGATCGACATGTTCCTGCACGTAGGCATTGCGGTCGGGGAAGTACGGCGGCTCGATGGTTTTTCCTTTAAGACCACCGCCACCCATGGTCTCGCCTTTTGTACCTCTGAAGAATTCCCTGACCCCGCCGTCGCAGCCGTTAACCTGGCGGCACATGCTGTGGACATGGATGCCGTCACCATAGTCCAGGTCAATGCTGAAGAAGTCGAACTGGTTACCGGTCTTGCGTCGGGCACGGCCGCCAAAGCCAAGGGCATTATCCGGAGGATGCCCGATATACCAGTTGGCAACGTCAAGATTGTGAACGTGCTGCTCGACGATATGGTCACCTGACATCTCGGAGAAACTGACCCAGTTACGTACCATATAGTCGGCATCGCTCTCGCCGGGCTCCTGCGTCTTGTACCACAGTGCCCCGCCGCACCACCAGACACAGCCGCCAACTATGCTGCCTATCGCATCGCGCTCTAAGGCATACTGGATACGTTGATAGTTTGCCTGGTGACGGCGCTGTGTCCCGGCTGCTACTCCGAGGCCTTTTTTCTGAGCCATTTCGCCGGCCTTGATGATTCTGCGTGCACCGGGCGGGTCAACAGCAACGGGCTTCTCCATAAAGACATGTTTGCCGGCTTTGATAGCCGCTTCAAAATGCACCGGTCGAAAATTTGGCGGTGTAGCCATCAGCACAACGTCCACGTCAGTATCAAGGAGCTTTTTGTAGGCATTGCCGCCCCCAAAGCATTTTGACTCGGGGACTGAATAAATCTTTCCGGTTGCTTCGGCCTTGCTCTTGAACCAGTCGGCCGTCGCGACAACTTCCAGCTCCAGGTCGTTGATATACTTGCCTGCCTCCATACAGTTGTCTAATGCCCCGTTGCCCCGGCCCCCGCAGCCAAGCAGGGCGATCCGCATCTTTTTTTTGGACGGTGCGGCAAAGATTAGGCTCTTACCGGCCAGGACCGCCGCCATGCCTGTTGCCGAGGTCTTCATGAAATCTCTTCGCGAAACCTCGCCGGCTTTTTCAACTGTTTTGTGCTTCATGAGTATTTCCTCTCGCCTGAAATTCTGTCAATTAGTTTATGCATCTCCCAAACTCTCTATAAAAACTACATGCATAAAAAAATCTAAAAATCGTCGCAGGCTCGATAGGCCTCGATGACAGCCATTTCGCCTTCCTTGCCCGGCTTGCTTTTGCCGTGCTCCATGCACAAAACACCCTTGTAGCCCTTATTATAGAGATGCTTGAAAATATTCTTGTAATTGATTTCTCCGGTAGTAGGCTCCTTGCGGCCCGGATTGTCGCCCAGATGAAACGTGGCGATTTCCCCCCAGGCCATATCGATGTTCGGGATCAGGTTGCCTTCGGTGATCTGCTGGTGATAAATGTCATTGATAATTTTCACCGAAGGACTGTTCACGGCCCGGCAAATCATGTAAGCCTGCGGAATCTTTGTCAGGAACAGTCCCGGGTGATTTGTCCATGCATTCAGGGGCTCAAGTACGATAATCAATCCCGACGGTTCGCATACCTCGGCGCAATACCTGAGGTTATCGATGACGTTTGCCGTCTGATAGTCCCACTCAAGGCCGGTGTCGAACTCGCCCGGCACCATTAGCGCCCATTTGGCCCTGGCGCGCTTGGCGAACTCGACGCCTTCCTTCACCGTCTTTATGATGTTCCCGCGTATCTCCTTATCGTTCGTGACAAATGACTTTCCGCCGATGCCCTGCAGGACAAACGGCCCCATGGTCATTTCCAGTCGGTCCATTTCTGTGACTATCTTATCTACCTGGTCATTTGGTTTTTTCATCAGGCTGTTGTCGAACATCGCCGAGAAACCCTGATCGGACATGAATTTAAGATTGTCGATGGGATCGGAACCTGCATGCTGTTTGAACATCCCGAGTGTTGGCGCATATTTCAGCTTGAACTTTCGGGTCGAACTTGCCGCTTTGGCCCTGGAAGCCATCGATGAAATCGCCACAGCAGCGGCCGCAGATGCCATTAAATCACGACGGGATATCTTGTTGGCCTGCTGGTGAGAATTCTCTTGAACTTTTTGCATTCTGAGTACTCCTAAATATCACATCCTGACCGCTATTTCTTGAACGCGGTCCATTTTTGCTTGCTCTTGGTGCTGGCCAGGACGGTTTCAATGAACAGCATACCCCGCAAGCCGTCGTCAACGCTCGGGAAGTCCAGCGCCAGCGGGTCCGGTTTTGTCCTGGTTATTCTTGCGCGTACGGTTTCTGCAAAGTTGCAGTAGTTGTTGGCGAAGGCCTCGAAGAATGCCTCGGGATGGCCGGACGGAAGGCGCGTGGCGCGACCCGCCGCGGCACTCCTGGCACCGACGTACGCATTTCCACGACTCCAGACTTGTACCGGCCCATCCGGAACCTTGACGTACAACTGGTTTGGGTGCTCCTGATGCCATTCCAAGCCCTTTTCTTCGCCGTAGATCCAGATGGCGATATTGTTTTCTTCACCGATGGAAACCTGACTGGCGTGCAGAACGCCTCGGGCTCCGTTGTTGAAACGCAGCAGAACGTTGCCGTCGTCGTCGAGCCTGCGGCCCTTGACAAAAATCGTCAGGTCGGCACAGAGATGAGTAATCTTCAAGCCCGTGATGTACTCGGAGAGGTTCTCAGCGTGCGTGCCGATGTCACCCATACATCCTGCTCCGCCGCTCTGCTTCGGGTCGGTCCGCCAGGCGGCCTGCATCTGTCCGGTTTTCTCCAGCGCCGTGGCCAGCCAGCCCTGCGGATACTGCACCACGATTTTGCGAATCTTGCCCAGGTCGCCGCCGCGGACCATGTCACGTGCAAGCTTCACCATTGGATAGCCCGTGTAGTTGTGCATCAGTCCGAACACTTTACGGGTTTTCTTGACGATTTGCTTGAGCTCCTTGGCCTCTTTGGAATTGATTGTCATTGGTTTTTCGCACATCACGTGGAAGCCTGCATTGAGAAAATCTCTGGCGATAGGAAAGTGCCAGTTATTCGGCGTGGTAATTGAGACAAAATCGATCCTTTCGCCCTCCGGCAACTTAAGCTCTCCCTCGATCATCTGCTGGTAAGTGCCGTAAACGCGCTTGGGATCGAGCAAAAGCTCGCGTCCCTGCTGTTTGGATTTGCGCGGGTTGATATCGAAGGCTCCGGCTACCAGCTCTATAGCGCCGTCCAAACGTGACGCCTTGCGGTGCACATCACCTATAAACGCTCCCGGTCCGCCGCCAATCATTCCCATTTTCAGTTTTCTATTGAGTTCCATGCTTGCTCCTTTCAATCAAATATCGAGCTAATGTTTCATATTTTAGGATACTATTCCAACTGTTCATAAATATAATCCAAACCAACCGGCTCTGCAAGGCTTCCTTCAAAAAGAAAATCGAAGCTAAATATCCGCAGGCGGCTGATAGAATCGGGCTGTTCGAGAATCCAACAAAGTAAGGCTTGACAATAATTGAACGCCGGTTATAAATCTAATAACGTCGACTAATCAGAAAAATTTAAGCGCAAACATATATTGCGATGGAGAAAAAATGAAAACTGATATTAGCCTGGAATCTGTTGATTTGTACTTCATTCCGGTAGAGACAAGAGTTCCGCTCAAGTTCGGGCCTGAGACTTTAACTTCTGTTATCTGTGCGAGGGCCTGTGTAACGGTGGCAAACGGGCAGGGGCAAAAGGCGCAGGGATGGGGCGAGACTCCGCTGAGCGTTCAGTGGGCCTGGCCCAGCAGCCTGGGATACCAACAGAGATGTGATGCGATGCAGCTTTTCTGCCGGATGCTTGCCGAGGCCTGGGCGAAGTTTGATAATCAGGGCCATCCAATCGAGTTGGGCAGCGTCTTTATTGAATCTGTTCTTCCCGGCCTTCTGGATAAGCTCAATCTTCAACGGGGCAGGCAGGCAGAGCCGATGCCGCACCTGGCTGCGCTGGTTTGCTGCTCGGCGTTTGACGTCGCCGTGCACGATGCCTACGGTCAGCTTCTGGGCCGGGATGTGTACTCGACCTACAACGGCGAATTTATGAATACCGATTTGTCGGATTTCCTCGAAGCGGCCGAGGGTAGTGACGTTTCGTTTGCGGGCAAATATCCCGCCGATTTTTTCTGTTCTCCTCCGCCTGAGACCATGCCTGCCTGGCACCTTGTAGGCGGCAAGGATTTGCTCGATGCGTCCGAGCTGACGGGAAAAGAGCCGGATGACGGCTACCCCGTTCTGTTGCCGGACTGGATTAAGCGGGATGGACTAACCTGCCTGAAGGTAAAATTGCGAGGTAATGATCCTTCGTGGGACTATGAGCGTTTGATTAAGGTCGGCGAAATTGCAATCGACAATAACGTGCCGTGGCTGACCAGCGACTTTAACTGCACGGTGACAGACCCGGCCTATGTGAATGACATTCTGGACAGGCTGATACAGGAGCATCCCCGCATCTACCAGATGATTCTTTACGTCGAGCAGCCGTTTCCGTACGAGCTGGAAGAAAACCAGATTGATGTCCACAGCGTCTCGGCGCGAAAGCCGCTGTTTATGGATGAAAGCGCCCATGACTGGAAATTAATACGGCTCGGCCGGAGCCTGGGCTGGACCGGGGTGGCGCTGAAGACCTGCAAAACTCAGACCGGCGCATTGTTGAGCCTCTGCTGGGCAAAGGCGCACGGAATGACTCTGATGGTTCAGGATTTGACTAATCCGATGCTGGCACAGATTCCCCACGTTCTGCTGGCGGCTTACGCAGGCACGATAATGGGTGTCGAAACAAACTCGATGCAGTTTTACCCGGCCGCCTCGGCGCCGGAAGAGGCGGTACACCCCGGACTTTATCGGCGGCGTAACGGCCAGGTGAACCTGTCAACTCTCAGCGGTCCCGGCTTCGGATACAGACTCGATGAAATAAAAAGGGATTTGCCCGAGCCGGCAGCGAGTTATGAAAAATAAGACTTAAAAAGTTTTTTAGGAGACAAAAAGAAAATGGCGAAAATAAGTGCGTTTGCAGATGAAGTAACCGAGGGCTTTTTGGAGCAGGTCAAGTACCTTGAAGGCCAGCACGTCGGCCACATTGAGCCCCGCTTTATTAACAAGAAAAATATAATGGACCTCAATAAAGACGAGTTGAGCGAAGCGAAACAGATGATAGAAGACCACGGCCTGAAGGTCAGCGCCATCGGCTCGCCGATAGGTAAGGTAAAGCTTGACGAGCCTTTCGGGCCGCATCTGGATAAATTCAAACACGCAGTTGAGCTGGCGGTATTGTTTGAAACGCCGTTTATACGAATGTTCAGCTATTACGCTCCCGATGGCAAGAATATCGATGACTACCGCGAGCAGGTCACCGAAAGAATGGCCGCCAAGGTCGAGGTGCTGGCTGACGTTGATGTCACGATGGTGCACGAGAACGAGGCCCACATCTACGGCCACACGGCCGAGAACTGCGTTGACCTGATCGAGGCCATCGATTCGCCGAAACTCCGGCTGGTCTATGACCCCGCCAACTTTGTCTGGGGCGAAAAAATCACCAACAACGTCGAGGTCTGCTGGCCCGTGATGAAGCCCTACGTCGTCCACATTCACATCAAGGACTGGAAGCTCGGCGCAAAGGACGTGGGCAGCATACCGGGCGAAGGCGACGGCCAAATCAAGGAACTGCTTGCCGAGCTGGCGGCGATGAATTACGACGGCTGTCTGACCATGGAGCCCCACCTGAAGCTCGGCGGTCAGTTCGGCGGATCGACCGGCCCTGAGCTTTTCTCAAAGGCTATTGCCGCTGTAAGGGAGCTCGCAGACGAGGTCGGTCTGGCTTGTGAATAAAGATTAAATCAAACATAAAAATGAAAAAATCAAAATGACAATGCAAAAATTAAAACGCAAAAAGTTATGAACAGCGTATAGGATTTTGAAGTTACATTTTGAATTTTAATTTGTAATTTTGCATTTTGCTTTTTAATTTTTGATTTTCTTAAGGAAGAAAGATATGAAGACCTGGAATTTCGGAATAGTTGGTGCCGGATTGATTGCTGATTTTCACGCCAGGGCCATGGGTGATATGCCCAATGCCAGACTGATCGGCTGCTGCGACAAGATACCCCAGAGGGCCAAAAGTCTCGCAGAGAAGTTCGGCGTCCGTGCCTTCGAAGATTATGAACAAATGCTCGAGAGTGACGAAATAGATGTCATTACTATAGCCACGCCGAGCGGTTTTCATGCCGAGCCGACTATCGCCGCAGCCGAGGCAGGCAAACACGTAATATGCGAAAAGCCTCTGGAAGTGACTTTAGAGCGAATCGATTCTATGATTGATGCCCACGAAAAGTCCGGCACGCGCCTCGGCGGCATATTTCCGTACCGGTTTAACGATATGATGAAACCGATGCGAGAGGCGATAAATTCCGGGCGCCTCGGCGTGATTACTTACGCCGGGATATATGTCCCCTGGTGGCGCACCGACGAATATTACAAGGACTCCTGGCACGGCACTTGGAAGCTGGATGGCGGCGGCGCGTTAATGAACCAGTCCATTCACATGGTGGATATGCTGTGCGATGTAATGCCGCCGATTGAATCTTTGCAGGCATTCAAGGATAAACTGGGCCATCCGCAAATCGAAACGGAGGACACCGCTGTTGCTGTGCTGCGATACACCAACGGCGCGTTGGGAACTATCTACGGAACGACGGCGTCGTATCCGGGCCAGTTCAGGCGATTTGAAATCACCGGCACAAAAGGCACTATTATAAACATTGAAAACAGTATCACAGTCTGGCAGTTTGCCGACGAAAAGCCGGAAGATAAGGAGATCCTCAAGAAGTTCGGCGAAATCGAAGGCGGCGGCGGCGTGGCCGACCCGGCCGCCATCACGCACGAAAATCATACGCGGAACTTCAGGGCATTTCTCGATGCCCTCGACTCCGGCGAAGATTTCTGGATCGACGGCCGCGAAGCGCGAAAAGCAGTCGAAGTTATTCTGGCGATATACAAATCCGCCAAAGACAAAAAGCTTGTTAAGCTGACCTGACGGCGCGCCGAGAAGCTTATGTGATTCGGCTGTTTTTCAGCTGTAAGACAGAAGGTTTTTCCCGGGTGAATTTTACTCCTCTACCGGTGACTATATCTTTTAGTTCTCTGGTAAAATCAATGTATTGCAGCAGGGCCCAGGCACTGTTGTCCCATCGCATCTGGTAGCCTCTCTGGTGGGCCTGTTTTTCCATCATGAGGCGTTTTTTCTGGTTGAAGACCACGTAATCAAGGGCAGATGCAATCTGCTGGATTGACGGCTCTCCTGGATCGACCAGGATGCCCCTGGCGTACCTGCCGATGATCAGTCCTTCGGAACATCGTTTGTTCGAGTTAATCAGCTCCCGGGCATATATGAACTTAGTCGCAATCGCTACTCTGCCGGAGCCGAGCGTGTCGGCAAGTATGCCGCTTGATATCTGCTGCATTTGCAGGTACGGCAGGACCATAACATTGGTTGCACCGTAGAGCCCCACCAGAGTCGTTTCATCCAGAAACGCGTCGAGCAAAACGATTTCGTACTGCGTGAGGTCGGCATCGTACAGGCTCTTGATTTTGCACCATTTCAATTTCGAATCTTCCAGCGCTTCGGTCAGCAGTGCCTGGTATTCGTGGTAGGGCTTGCCGTTTTCGGCCTTTATGAATTCCGGGTGACATTGACCGGCGATTAAATAGAACACGCTACGCCGCTGGGCCTCGGTGCAGGAGTCCACCAGAAACCTGCCGAACGCCCTGATGCTGTATTGAACACCCTTGTCCGGCGACAGCAGGCCGAGCGTCGTGACCAGAAAACGATTCTCCAGCCCGTACTTGTGTTTCATTTCGAGCCGGTCATACTGGGACCTGTGCTGCATCCTGATTCCGTGATCGAGATGCTTAATCTTGCCGTGGGCGATTCCGTAGGTCGGTGATTCGAGAATATGAATGGCGTTTTCGGTTGTCACGATGAGTCCGTCGCTGAATTCGGCAAGGTCTTGCAGGACCTTCTTCTGGTGCGGGTCCGGGTTATCAAGGACCGTGTGCAGGTAGACGAGGGTTATCAGGCCGTTTGCCGTGAAGGCCTTCGTCATTTTGATGAAATTCGTGCCCTGTCCGTCTTCACCGTGGTCATCCGGGTCGAGGCCGTACTCATGCTGGAGGAGAACGACTGTTGGATTGGAGCTTTCCTTTGCGCGGGTGATGATGTGGGTCGTCGTTTCCTGCCACGACACCGGGTTGAACTGGTCGATCTTCAAATCCACCGGAATATCATAACGACCGTTGTTATTGTCAATCGCCGCAATTCTGATATTCCCGACTTCTGAAGTGAAGTGAGCCAGCGCAGTCGCCAGGTCACGTGAGAATGTCCCTATCCCGCACCGGCGCGGAGGATATGTGCTTACAATACGGATGTTGTATGACATAATTAATCCACCTTTGCAAAACCGAATGTGCCCGGCTGTTATACGAATCACTCAGGCTCCGGTAGATAGCTCAGGCTCGATTCTGATTTTAAATAGCCGCCAGGACGCCTCTGACGTACCCGACTGATTCGGCCAACCCTGCCATTGGGTCGCCCTCGTCTTTTTCGTACTCAAACGAGACGATGCCATCGTACTTTATTTTCACGAGCGTCTTCAGGAACTTCGGGATGTCGATCACACCTCGTCCGATTTCTACTCCATGCCCCTCGGCATTCGCCGACGAGACATCCTTCACGTGCACATCATGGATTCTATCAGCACACTTTTCTGTTTCGACAGTTGGGTCAACATTCACCCGCTTGGTATGTCCAATGTCGTGAGAGATACCGATTCGTTTATCCAGATTCTTTATTTGTTTGTACGCGTCCGAGGGTGTCGGGTAGAACTTGTCTGTCGGACCGTGGTTATGGATAGCTACTTTGATATCGTACTGACTGACCTTTTTATCGATCAGCGGCAGCATCTCAGGCGTCGGTGCCGCTATAATGACCTTCATCCCGGCAGCTTTGGCGTATTCAAAAGCCTGATTCACCTGTTCTTCCTTCTTCATAGAGATAACTCCGCCGCCATAGAGTATCAATCCTGCTTGCTTGACTTTTGCCACGGTGTCCTGGATTTGTGCCGGCGTGCTGTCCAGGGGCAAATGAAAGCTCTTGAAACAAATGTATTTCAAATCGAGCCGCTTAGTCATCGCCAGCGTGTCGTCCAGATTGAACTTTCTTAAGGTGTATGAAGCCAGGCCTAACTCGAACCGTTGTTTGCCTGCCCGCCGTGCAGAGGAACCGCGAGCCCGGCCCAAACAACTATTCGCACCCGCCAGCGAAGCCGCCGCCCCTATACTTGCTACCTGCAGAAACCGCCTTCTGGTCTGTTCTTTTTCTGTCATCTGTGTCTTCTCCTTATCTGGTATCAAGATTTTACTTAATGCTTTCAAGCTAAGAAGGATAACGCAAATGTCTTGCATATGCAAGGAAATTCGCTTTGCTAACATAGAATACATTTGCTATAATGACGCCTCACAGGCTAAGTACCGAAGTTTTGAGTTTTACATCGAGAAAGGCAGGCAGGAGTCTTTGAAAGGCCGAAGGACCCAAAAGGTAAACTTGCTGACTCGCCGAGAGCTGCTGAAAAGCTCTGCATTGGCGGTCCTGTTCGGGCCGGCAATAGTCCCGGCGAGAGTTTTAGGCTCCAACGCCCCCGGCAATCGTATCACTATCGGAATGATTGGAATGGGTCGTCAGGCCTACCAGTCCAATCTTAAATCATTTCTAAACGCTCCCGACACACAGGTCGTCGCCGTCTGTGACGTTGACGCCTGGAGACTTGACAACGCCAGGAAAGCCGTCGAAGAATACTATGCCCGGGAGAAAACCGCCGGCTCCTTCAAGGGCTGCTTGGCCTACAGGGATTTCCGGGAGCTTCTTGACCGCACTGATATTGACGCGGTAATGATTTCCACGCCCGACCACTGGCACGTGCCGATGGCCATTGCCGCCGCGAAGGCCGGCAAGGATATCTGCTGCGAGAAGCCGCTGACCCTGAGTATAGCCGAAGGCCGGGCCCTCAGCGATACCGTACAGCGCTACAACCGGGTGTTCCGCACCGACAGCGAATTCCGCTCGCATGCGTTCTTCCAAAAGGCGTGCGAGCTGGTGCTCAACGGGCGAATCGGCAAAGTGCACACGATTCGCACGGGTGTCCCCGCGGGCGATGTGGCGGGCGGGCCGCAGCCTGAAATGCCCGTCCCGCAGGAACTGGACTACGAGATGTGGCTCGGGCCGGCTCCGTATGAACCGTATACACTCGATCGAGTACATCCCCGCCAGAGCTACGAGCGACCCGGATGGATGAGGGTCCTGGATTACTGTGAGGGAATGGTTACCAACTGGGGGGCGCACCTGAACGACATAGCTCAGTGGGGTAACGGCACCGAACGCACGGGACCTGTGGAAATACAGGGCAGTGGCAAGTATCCTCGCGACGGTCTCTGGAACGTTCTGCTGAGCTTCGAGCTGGAATACAGGTACGCCAACGGCGTGAGGCTTATCTACAGTATAAGTCAGCCGCACGTGCGGTTCGAAGGTACTGATGGCTGGGTCGAAGCTGATTACAGCAGCCGGGGCCTGAAGGCCCAGCCTGAATCGATTTTAAAATCGCCCATAGCTCCCGAGGAAATTCATCTGCCTCTGAAAAGTGAAAAAAGGGATTTCATCGATGCGGTCAAAACGCGCGGCCGGACGCTTGCGGATGCTGAGGTCGGCCACCGGACAACCTCGCTGTGCCAACTGGGACACATCGCCATCCAACTCGGTCGAAAGTTGCAGTGGGACCCGGATGCTGAAAGTTTTATAAACGACCGGATTGCCGACCGTCTGCTGAGTCGCCCTATGCGAAGCCCCTGGCGGCTATGACGTGATTATTGAAACATTTTTTTACAGGATCAGGATATGAAGATTAAAACAGCTACAAAGCCAAACCAGTTGACTCGCCGGCAGTTTCTCAAAAGCTCGGCTGTTGCCGCAACGAGCGCGGCCTTGTTGGTACCGACAATCGTGCCGTCCTCGGTCTTCGGCGCCGATGCGCCGAGTAATCGCATCACGTTCGGCTTCATCGGAGTCGGGCGGATGGGAAACGGCGACCTGCGGGAAATCCTCGGTTTCCAGCAGGCACAGGTAGTCGCCGTCTGTGATGTCGATGCCAAAAGGGTTGAATATGCCCGGCAGCGTGTAGAAAAACATTATGGTGAACAGAGCGGAAATCAGGGCTATAAGGGCTGTGCGACCTACAAAGACTACAGAGACCTGGTTGCCCAAGCCGACATCGATGCGGTTTGTATCGCCACGCCCGACCACTGGCACGTACTGGCGGCGATAGCCGCGGCCAAGGCGGGCAAGGACATCTTTCTGCAGAAACCGATGAGCCTGACCATCCGGGAGGGGCGCGTATTGAGTGACACGGTTCGTCGATACGGCCAGATATTCCAGGTCGGAAGCCAGCAGCGCTCCGATTCGAAGTTCCGCCAGGCCTGCGAGCTGGTTCGCAATAACCGTATCGGTAAACTGCACACCGTCAAGGTCGGCTTCGGCGTGGATCCGCCCACAGGCCAGGAGCCGCCGATGCCGGTCCCGGAAGGGCTCGATTACGATATGTGGCTCGGCCCGGCGCCGTGGGCGGCCTATACCGAGAAACGCGTCCATCCCAAAACGGGCTACGGCCGGCCCGGCTGGCTGCGCATCGCCGCTTACGGAGCGGGGATGATTACAGGCTGGGGAGCCCACCACAATGACATAGCACAGTGGGGCATGGGAACCGAATACACCGGCCCGGTGGAAATCCAGGGACACACCGAATATCCAAAAGACGGACTCTGGGACGTACACGGACCATTCCACATCGAGTACACATACGCAAATGGCGTAAAGGTTATCTGCGCCGACAATCAGGAAAACAAACAGGGAATCCTTTTCGAAGGCACCGAAGGATGGGTCTACGTCAAACGCGGGCAAATCGATGCGCAGCCGAAGTCACTGTTGACCTCGACAATCGGCCCGGATGAAATCCAGTTCTTCAAGAGCAATAACCATAAGGCCAATTTTCTTGATTGCATTAAATCGCGGGCCCAGACTGTGGCGCCCGTCGAAATCGGTCACCGCTCGTGCACCGTCTGTTTGTTGGGTGAGATAGCAATGCGGCTCGGACGAAAACTCAAATGGAACCCCGAAAAGGAAGAATTCATAAACGATGAACAGGCGAATCGAATGCTCTGGCGTCCGATGCGCAGCCCGTGGCGTTTATAAAATTGAGCAGTGAAGGAAAAATAAAATGATTTCTGAGAAACAAAAGGTTAATTGTTTGACGAAAATCGTTGCACTTTTATTGATATTCGCCTGCGTTTTGCCTCTGGCCCCGTCGCGAGCGGCCCAACAGACAGTGACGGCCAAACTCGATAAGGACCAGATCGCTGTCACTATAGACGGCAAATTGTTTACCTGCTACAAGTTCGGCGCTTCACAGAAGTATCCGTACTTCTGGCCGGTCAACGGGCCTGCGTCGGGCAAGTCCGTCACTACCGAGACGTCGCAGCCGTATCCGCATCATCACTCGCTGTTCTTCGGCTGCGACCGCGTCAACGGCGGCAACTACTGGCAGGACGTTAATGAACGCGGACAAATCCTCTCGCAGGGGCCGAAGATTATCGAGGCTTCGGGCGGCCGGGTTGTTTTTACGGATACGTGCCTGTGGAAACAGCCGGACAAAGCTCCGATCATCGAAGACAGGCGGCAGCTCACGATCTCGGCTCCGAGCGAAAACCTGCGCATCATCGATTTCAAAATTACCTTGATCCCCCTGGTCGATATCGAGATACTCAAGACCAATCACTCGCTGTTCTCGGCACGGGTCGTGCCTGAGTTAAGCGTCAAGTCAGGCGGAACGCTCATCAATGCCGAAGGCAACACCAGCGAGAAGGGAACATTCGGCGTTGCCTCGCCCTGGTGCGATTACTCCGGCACGCAGGAAGGCGTCACCGAGGGTATTGCCATCCTGCAAAGTCCCGCCAATCGCTGGTACCCGAGCAAATGGTTCACCCGCGATTACGGCTTCTTCTCACCGACACCGATGTACTGGCTGGAAAACGACAGGCTGAGTCTGGCAAAGGACGAAAATCTCTCTTTCGAGTACCGTGTTGTCGTCCACACCGGCAATGAAAAAGCGGCGGACATTGCCGGGATATTTAAGCAGTATAAAAAAACTGCCAAAGGTTCTCAATAAGTGTCTCGTGTTCTGGTTTTTTCTGACTCGTTCACAAAGCCAAGCGAAGGAGACATAAAATGACACTTAATCGATTAGCGTTACTCGGCCTTTTAGGTATCTCTATACTAAGCGCACCTGCCCTGCCTGCTCCGGCTCGGAAACAAGCCCCTGATGAATTCCTCTTAGAGCTTTACGACAAACTTCATCTGTCCCCGATGCAGGAGAAGTTTCGACAAATCGCTCCTATGCCCGTCGGTTGTGTATATATTCAAAGACCCGGCGAGGGCGAAAAGGAAATACGCGAGCATTTCAGAAAAATGAAAGAGCTCGGTTTCACAACTCTTCAGGGGATTATGAGTGTCCCCGGCTGGACCAGAGAACAGATTATGCTCATTGCCCTGGATGAAGGTATCATTCCCTGGTGGTACGGCCAGGGCGGCTGGGAACAGATAACAGATGAGCTGCTAAAAAAATTGGCTGTTCCGCGGGACGGTACGGTCGAGGAAATCCGCGCTCATCCGAAAATGGTGGAGTATCAGACAAACCTCTTTCGCGACAGGGTCAAAGCAATAATTGCTCAGCGGGACAGCGGAATGCCGGTTCCCGACTCGGCCGGTGTCACTGATACGGGGGATGTCGGCCCGTATTTGTCGGAACAGGACAAAACGCTTTTCAAACAGTGGGTCAAGGATACTTACAAAATCGTTGAAAACCTCAATTTCGTCTGGAATCGGCAACACAGCGGACTGGGCAGTCCCTTCAAATCCTGGGAAGATTTCCAGCGGAACTGGACGGATTTCAATCCTAAGGAGTATCGCAATCTTAGAGATATTTTTCGCTTTAAGGCGGATATGAAAATATACGAAATCCGGGAGATGCTGGAAGAATACACCACTTTAGAAAAAAACGTTCCCATTCGAACCGGCGGCGAGATGGGCATGCTCCATCCCTTTGCTTATAGAGGCGTGGATATGGAGGGTATAGCGGAGGTGGTGACAGATTACGGGTCGTTTAGCCCGTCTATTCATTTGTCATGGCACTTCGGAGAGGTTGATTACGAGATAGTCCGGCCGGTTTATATGCAGGCCGCCCTCGCGCAGGATTATTTCAAGGGCGGTTGGTCGGTGGCGTGGGAATCCACCGGTGGTCCGCAGCAGTTCAGCGGGGGGACAGGCTTTACAGTCGATGATGGTGTTATGACTCAATTGATGTTGAGTTATCTGGCGGCCGGATACAGGGGTTTTGGCTTCTGGTGCTGGTCTGCTCGCGCGGCAGGCTCCGAGGCAGGCGAGTACAGTCTGCTCGACAGGCATAATAAAGTGACTGATCGCGCAATCAAGGTTGGGCAAATTGGCAGGGCGGCGCGGAAATATCGCGATGAATTGTGGAAGGCCCGCAAGGAGCCGCTCGTCGGGGTGTACGTGGATTTCGACAACGAAGCGATTTGGGCGGCCATGTCCGTGGACGGCTGGGAGAATTTTCAGCAGGAACCGATTAACGCGCGCCTCGGCGTTAGCCGCGCTCTGATAAATGCCAATATACCATACGAGTATGTCACCGCGTCGGACTTGCGAAATGGGCTGGCCGGCCGGTACAGGATTATATACTTGCCGTTCGTCATTTCCATTCATAAGGATGTTATGGAGATACTCTCCGATTATGTCAGGCAGGGCGGGCGTCTGGTGATGGATATGCCGTCGGCTTATTACGACGAATGTTGCGCTCTGATGTCCACGGATAAAGGAACAACCTTCGAGAGGACTTTCGGGGCTGTCATCAACGAATATCAATACGCCGGCGTGAATGTGCCCTGCAGGATTAACGACCTCCAGCTTCTAAAATTCGTTATAGATATCACGCCCACCCACGCGGAGGTTCTCGCGACCTATGACAACGGCAAACCGGCAATTACCGAAGCGAAATACGGACAAGGAACGGCGGTAATATTGGGCTACGAAGCGTCGATGATGTGTTTCATGCCCGGCGACGAAAAAGCGGAGACCATGCTCCTGACTTTCACCATGGGCGATTACGAGTTACCATATGCCTGCCGGGATGCCATTGTTTATCGTCTTGCCGGAACACAGGCGGACCATTATTTCTTCATAAACGACGGAGCCGAAAAGACTGTCACGCTCGAGACAGGCGATTACGTTTACTCCGGAGCCATCGACGCCGTCACGGGCGAGAAATTACAATTGAACGCCCCGATCCGGTTACAGCGCTACGACGGCCGCTGGCTGCGTTATGAAAAATAGCTTTAAGATATTTCCCCGCGCCCGTCATCCAATTCAGTAAAGCCCGAATTAGTTTCTGTTGCGCTAACAGTGTTTGTCATTCCCGCGGAAGCTGGAATCCGGTTTTTCGCTCCGGACCCCTGCTTTCGCAGGGGTGACATTGTGGGCCCTTGCTTTCCGCAACAGATACTAATTATCCCAATTATTAATATACGTTGCGCTTGATATAAACAGTAGCGAACCACCCCAAGCTGTGTTTGAGACCGCCGCCCGTCGTTTGCTCCTATAGTATATAAGTATATGCGTATATACTTATGGACTATTCCAGTATCATAATCCCTCTAATATCAATCTCAGTTAATTAAAGCCGATTGTACATTAATGTTATTCTGCGAAAGCAGGAATCCAAGACCTTTATCCTTTAGATTGGCAATTACAATATCGGTTCTTTCTTACTGAAATCATTATAATACGCATCACGTTTAATCAATGTGCCGAACATCTAAACGAAGAAATAGATCACTATAGTCAATTGAAAATATCTTTAAGCACTCTGATGCCAATTGGAATTGAATCTCGCCCTGAAATATTTGGCAAGATACTCTTCGCCGGGCATATCTTCGAGCCAAGCTATTGGCTTAAGGGGTGCAAACAGCCAACGAAAAGCCCCGACGGATATTTTTGATGGGTTTCATAAAAAAATTTCGATGATGCCCGTTTTTGGGCTAAAAAAGGGGTTCGATTATTAAAAAATACGTATTTACCACAATAGACATACCCATAGAATACTGCTATATTGACTTGAGTAGGGTCGTATGAATGAGAACTTTCCTGCGTGTTTTTCTCATACCAGGAAGGTTTTTCAGGTAGTTATTCAATATTCAAAAGTATTTGTATGGGTGCTTTCATGGATGAGAGCGTTATGCAAATATGGAAGACTTACTCCCAAAAAAGTGAGACTTTCCATTCATGCTTTAAAATACTCGAACTCAGCCAAAGTTTGTTTTCCCATCGTCCTTTCATATGTGTTCGAATATTAAATTTCCTGAATAGACGCCACAATCTTGTCAGTGATTGCAAAAACTATTTGTGTGGAATATTCCAGCGATACGGCAAAGAATATTATGCATAATGATTTTCCCAGTTATCTTTTTATTCTTTTTCACAAAAGCATCTTGCCTTGAATAGGCCGGCACTATGGATGGTGCCGGCTAAGGAAATATTCAGGGTGACTTATATATATGGAGATATTAACTTAGAGGATGTAAGGAGACAAGAGTATGTGGACTAAAAGAAATCTGTTAAGAGCGATTCTGGCGGCAGCAATGCTTTTGGCAGTCGCAAATGTGGCACGTCCGGCAACTCCGGAACAGATCGAAGACGCAATTGATGCTGGAGTAGCTTGGCTGGTGGCCAATCAAAATGGGGACGGCTCGTGGGGCACATCGGAGCTGGTAGCACAAACCGGTCTTGCCGTTGTCAAATTGCAGGACCGAGCGCGAGAGCTGCAGACCACGGAGTACGATGAGGAAATACAGGCCGGGCTGGACTATATCTTCAGCCAGGCAATGATCAATCCATATGGCTTGGGTTCTGATGTTATATGCTTCCCCTTTTTGGGCTCTCATGAGACCTATAATACCGGCATAGTTATGATGGCAGTCGCCAATGATGGCGATCTAAGCCAGGTAGTCGCCACAGGCCCTGCTAACGGATGGACCTACGAGCAAGTCATGGAAGGATGTGTACAGTTCTTCGTGTTAACCCAGAATTCCGATGGTGGCTGGTCGTATTCCTATACCCCAGGGGGATCTAGTGACCAGTCTAATAGTGGATATGCCGTGCTCGGAATCAGCTATGCAAGGTCTGCCGGCATTGATACTTCGGCAGTAGATGCAGGTCTCACTTCCTGGGTGGCAGCAATCCAGGCGGGTGACGGAGGCTCTCGATACATGATCGGCTGGGATTGGCAAAACATCCTGAAAACCGGTAACCTGACATTTCAGATGTCTTATCTTGGCATGGGGCCTGGTGATGCGGCATTTGACGCAGCAATAGGTTACATCGAACTCCATTGGCGGGACTTCATTGACCCGGGATGGGGATATGGCGGCCCATGGTACGACTATCAGGCGATGTACTGCGCAATGAAAGGCCTGCAGGCCAGCGGTGTTGACGAGATAGACACCGATGGTGATCCCGACCTCGAAGACTGGTTCAATCAGGAACCGCCAGCTTCACCCCCACAAGATTTTGCCAGCGTTATCGTGGCTACACAGAATGGCGATGGCTCATGGACCGACAACGATTGGGGTTTTGAAACACTCGGAACGGCATGGGCGCTGCTTACGCTGGAGAAGGTCACTGTGATCCATGAGATTGAGGTTGAGGTGGACGTGAAACCCGGCAGCTACCCCAGCAGCGTCAACTTGAAGAGCAAGGGGCTTACGCCGGTAGCAATCCACACTACCGAGGACTTCGATGCGGCCGAAATTGACCCCTCGACTGTGGTGTTGGATCCGGATGTGTGTGTCATCATGCCCGTAAAGGCCGAACTGGACGATTGTGACGAGGTGTGGGATCCTGTCCTCATGGAGATGGTCGGCGACGGCGATATTGACCTGGTCGTCTTCTTTGTCACGGCAGACCTGGATTGCCTTGGGGATGTCACCGAAGTTGCCATAGGAGGACTTACGTATGGGGGAATCCCAATCGTAGGAACAAGCGATATCAGTTTCGTCAAACAGGGCCCTAAGCCTAAATAAAAAACGTAAGATTAACTTCATACAGCACTGCCAATTAGTTATTATTACAGATGGTCGACGACGGTGGAATAAAGGGGCTGTGGGCGCGGTGCCTGCGGCCCTTTTTCTTTTGCTTTTTGGCCGGGTTTGGAATTTAGGGGTTGGGGGCTATCTCTTCTTTCGTAGCTTTCTTTTAGCCAGCCTGTAGATTAGCAGGGGCAGATTCGGAATTGCAACCATCAAGTCTCGTGCATCGACAAGCCCAATCCGCCGGACTTTCTTGACGATATGAATGATCTGACTCATGTCGTAGAACTCCGACCGTATCTGGTTCCGGATTTTCTTAAGCTCTTTGCGGCCGTAACGGTCCGAATAAACAGGCCCGCCGACATGTTTGTAGTAGTAGCCCGGCGTCGCCTCTACGACCTCCTTTAAGGGCGAGAACTTCTCGATGCGGAGTTTCTGGAAACTGATGGTATCCAGCTTGATCTCCTTCGCGAACTTCGGGATGTACAGCATCTCTTCTTCGGTCTCAGTGATGTTGGCGTAGATGAAGTACCCGTGCAGATGGAATTTGTACTGAGTCAGGACCGCAAAGGCATCGCGGATCTGCTGCTGGGTTATGCCCTTCTGAAGCTGCTTTAGGATCCGGTCGTGCGGGGACTCGACCCCGATCAGGAAAAGCCTGAATCCCGCCTTCTCCGCCTTTTCGAGTATCCCGGGATACCTGGCCATGTCAATCCGTGCCTGGACGGCAAAGGTCTTCTTTATATTGTTCTCGATAATCATCTCGCAAAGCCGTTCGCTGCGTTTGGGATTGGTGAAGAAGTTGTCGTCGCTGAAGAGCACAAAATCTGCCTTGACCGTCTTCAATTCTTCGATGACCGATTCGAGCGACCGTTCCGTGTAGCTCCTCTTCTGCCCGAGCGGATTGAGGCTGAACGTGCAGAACTTGCATTTGAACGGACATCCCCTTGTTGTCAGTATCGTGTCGAACGTGCGGTTGCTGAGTCGAACACCGTGCTGAATCCAGTAATAATCGTGCCTTCGCAGGCTTCTGTCGGGAAAAGGAATGTTCGTGATATCAGGCAGAGGGTGGATTTCGTTGTGGACGACTTGGCCGTTCTGGCGATAGGAAAGCCCGAGAATATCACTGTACGGGACCCCTGTAACGATTTGTTTGATTATCTCTTCGCCCTCACCCCGCACTATCATGTCGATATTCGGACATTGGTCGAACAGGTACTCGACTTCCTGCGTTGCTTTGTAGCCGCCTACGACCGTGCAGACATCGCGGGGCAGTTGGGAGACGAAATCACAGACGCTCTTGAACTGCGAACTCCATCGGATGCTGATGCATAGCAGATCGATCTCGCTGCTGATAAACTCGCTGAGCACCTTCGGGTCCTGGTATTTGCTCTCATATCGAAGGTCGAGAAGTGTAATCTTATCGACGAGGCCTTTCATGCTCGCGGTTATGTACTCAAGGCCTGTGGGAGGGAAAATCCCCATGGCCGCTGTATAATCACCGAAATAAGGATTCAGTGCAAGAACATGCTTATACTTATTCATAGAGAGAGATTATAGCGGCTAAGAACCGCAACACAAGCAAAAAAAGGAACGGATTATTTTTTTTGGCGAGATTTGTTTTGATAAGCTGTAGAGTTCCCCCCGGCCTGCCGGCCTGTTTGGGCTCGAGAAGCACCGCCGGAGCCCCTTTAGGCGGCGGAGGCGAAGGCGGTGCTGTAGTTTTTACTGTAGTTTCTTTTATAGTCTTGTTATTAGTAGTGCGTCAATTCTTGCGCAGTCGATTACCTGATTTTGCGCACTGACCGCGCAATTTTGTCGTACCCTCTCTGCAGGTTTTGGCGCGGTGGACAGGAGTTATTTGGTTTGCAGGCCCTGATTTACAGTTATAATACCCAAAATAATCTTAAAAATTGTGAGGACATGCGTTGACAGGGCCGCTGAGCCATTTATTAGCAAGGGCGAAAAATATGCAGAGACTACGGATATATGCGATGGTATTGGTTGTGCTGGCATTCTGTGTGGAGCTGCTGCCGGGGCAGCAAACCCAAACTTTTTATCTTTCCGGCAGGGGTAAGGATGACCCGGTGCAGTGGGAGTTCTACTGCACGGCCGGGCGCAACAGCGGCAAATGGACAACGATTGGCGTGCCTTCGAACTGGGAGCTGCAGGGATTCGGAACTTACAACTACGGCCATGACAGCGACAAGGGCTCCGAGCAGGGGAGGTACCGATACAGGTTTGAGCTGCCCGAAAGTTGGAGGGATAAGTCTGTCTGTATTGTCTTTGAAGGCGTGATGACCGATACGCAGGTATGGGTCAACGGCGAGTCCGCCGGCCCGATGCATCAGGGGGGCTTCTACCGGTTCAAATATGATATTACAGGGCTGGTCAAGATCGGCGACGACAATCTGCTGGAGGTAACGGTGAGCAAGGTATCGTCGAACGAAAGTGTCGAGGCGGCTGAGCGAAAGGCCGACTACTGGGTGTTCGGCGGGATATATCGGCCGGTTTATCTGCAGGCCTTTCCGCGGCAGTTCTTCGAGCGGACCGCCATCGACGCCCGCTCCGACGGGACAATCTCGGTCGATGTGTATCTGAAGAATATCACCACCGCCGGGGTGATAACCGGGACGGTTTCGGATTCTGACGCCGGGATCGCAGGCTCTTTCAGCACGAACCTGGCCGCAGGAACAGACATGGTGACACTCAAGGGAAAGGTAGCCGACATCAAGCCCTGGAGCGCGGAAACACCTCATCTTTATGACCTGGAGCTGTCTCTGTCGAAGGGCGATACAATCATTCACAAGACCACCGAGCGCTTCGGATTCCGCACGTTTGAGGTTCGCCCGGGCCTGGGTCTGTTCCTGAACGGGCGCAAGATTCGCCTCAAGGGGGTCAATCGTCATTGTTTCTGGCCCGACTCCGGGCGCTGCCTGAGTCGTGAGGTCAGCTACGACGATGTTCGCCTCATCAGGCAGATGAACATGAATGCGGTTCGGATGTCACACTATCCGCCGGACGTGCATTTTCTCGAAGCGTGTGATGAGCTGGGTCTCTATGTGCTGGACGAGCTGGCCGGGTGGCAGAAGCCGTCTTATGATACGCAAATCGGCAGGAAGCTCGTTAGAGAGTTGGTGACGCGGGACGTCAGCCATCCCTGTATTTTGTTCTGGGACAATGCCAACGAGGGAGGATGGAACCTCCGGCTGGACGGCGAGTTCGCCCTGTATGACCCCCAGGGGCGGACGGTGCTGCATCCCTGGGAAAATTTCAACGGTATCGACACGGACCATTACGAAGGCTATGAAAGCGTCGAGAGTAAGCTGAGCGGCTCGACTGTATTTATGCCGACCGAGTTTTTGCACGGCCTATACGACGGTGGACTCGGGGCCGGGCTGGACGACTATTGGAAGTTGATGCTTAACTCTCCGCTTGGGGCGGGGGGCTTTCTGTGGTCGCTGGTGGACGAGGGTGTGGTGAGGACGGATAAGAACGGCGCTATAGACACCTCGGGCAACCTCGCTCCCGACGGCATCCTCGGGCCGTATCGGCAAAAGGAGGGCAGCTTCTATGCTATCAGAGAAATCTGGTCCCCGATTTATACGGGTCTTGGAGAGCTGCCGGAAGATTTCTCCGGGCGGATTGATATCGAGAACCGCTATGATTTCACGGATTTGCAACGGTGTCGATTCGAGTGGAAGCTGGCGAAATTTCCAAAGCCGTTGGATGACAACAACGAACATACTGTTGTGGATGCCGGGACTGTGCCCGGCCCCGGCGTGGGGCCCGGAGGCAGGGGCTCGCTGGAGCTGAAGCTGCCGGAGAACTGGCAGCAGGCCAGTGCACTTTATCTGACGGCTTGCGACACTACCGGAGCGGAGGTCTGGACGTGGTCATGGGCAATCCAGAAGAAGTGTGATCGCTGCCATCAGTACGTAGAAAGAGAAAGCAAGAAGGATGCGGATATTCGAGTAGTCGAAAGCGAGCTGGACCTGACCGTGAAGGTCGATAGTCTGAGCCTGTGGTTCAACAAGGAGACAGGAGAGCTGGCAAAGGTTGAGAAGGACGGGGCTCATATCTCGCTCGGCAGGGGGCCGCGGCTGGTAACAGGCAACAGTAAGCTCACGAAGCTGGAACACTCGCGGCGTGACGATAATGTCCTGATTGAAGCCAAATATGAAGGCGGCCTTAAAAACGCAAAGTGGAAGGTTTATCCCAGCGGCTGGGTCAGACTGGACTATCAGTATGAGCTTGAGGGCCGGTTCGACCTGATGGGTGTCACGTTCGATTACCCCGAGAGTAAAATGGTCAAGATGAGATGGGTGGGCAGAGGGCCATACCGCGTTTGGAAAAATCGTACCAAGGGAGGGAGGCTGGATATCTGGACCAATGATTACAAGGACCACACGCCGGGGGTGACATGGGACTTTCCCGAGTTCAGAGGGTATTACAACGACTGGCACTGGGCCGTCTTTGAAACGCAGGAGGGAAAGATTACTTTGCTCAACGGAGCAGAAGATACTTTCCTGGGAGTTTACGGACCAAAGAACGGCCCGGACCCGAGGAGTACCGAAGTTGAGCTGCCGGCTGCCGGAATATCCCTGCTGCACGGCATACCGGCTATCGGGACGAAGTTTAAAAAGGCCAGCGAGCTCGGACCTGGCAGCCAGAAAAACAAGGCATCGGGCATGTATAAAGGCGCTGTCTGCTTCTATTTCGAGAAGTGATGATATTGAAGGGACATTAAGCTGTACTTTTATAGAATTAAAGAGAGCGAGCATTATGTGTAGAACATTCTTCTTACTGTTTGTGTTTATTTTGCTAACGATTCTTTTTGGTGAGACCTCGGCGGATGCTGCGGCGGCGTTTGCCGATAAGGAAATTGCTTCCGGGGCCGGTCGGTTTATTGAAATGCCCGAAGAGGTTCTCGAAGATAAAATACGAGGTGGTTTGCTCGCTCAACTGCTCGGCAACCTCAACGGCCTGGCTCACGAAAATAAGTACTACAACGAGCCCGGAAACGTCGAACAGTACACGCCGGGTCTGCCGGAAGGCGCGCGAACGGACGACGATACGGACATCGAATGGGTCTATATCGCCGCTATGCAGCGAGACCGAACGACTATGCTCGGCTCTGAGCGGATTACGCAATTATGGAAAAAGCACATCAACAACCACATCTGGTGCTCCAATTTGTACGTCCGACAGCTCATGGACATCGGTATCAATCCGCCGCTGACGGGCAGCCTTGCGTTGAATCCCTGGGCCAATTTCAACATCTCCGGCCAGTTCGTATGTGAATCTTTCGGCCTGATTGCACCGGCAATGCCTCAGACCGCCGCCCGCATCGGCCTGAATTACACCCACGTCAGCATCGATGGTGAGCCGGCACAAACCACACAATTATTCACAGCTATGATAGCCACGGCGTTTGTCAGCGATGATATTAATAAAATCCTCGATGCCGGTCTGGCTTCGGTTGATCCCAGCAGCAAAATTTTACCTATTATCAGCGATGTTCGCCGCTGGCACAAGCAGCACCCCGACGATTGGCGCACCGCACGCCGCCTTGTAAGGGATAAATACACCCTCTACGACAGCAGAACTCGCAACCAGAACGGCTACGAACTCTGCACGGCCGCGACCGTAGCCGCCCTGCTCTACGGGCAGGCTGACTTGGTAAACACCCTCATTCACGCCTTCAATTTCGGCTGGGACGCTGATAATAATGCCGCCACTGCCGCGACCATCGTTGGTGTGATAAAGGGACATCGCTGGATGCAGCGGCAGGGCTGGAAAATCAACGACCTTTATCGCAACACCACTCGCCCGTCAATGCCGGAAAACGAGACAATCACGGGCTTCGCAGATCGAATCATCGAAGTGGCCGGCCGTGTCATCACCGAAAATGGTGGAAAGAAAATATTCCGGGATGGCATAAATTTCTATCGAATCCGCGTCCAGGAACCAGCCAACGTCGAAGCGCTCAGTGACGTGGGCAGGCAAATCACCATGTTGCAATTGGAAATGAAGCCCCAAATCGAAGCTGGTCTGTCCGATGGGGCCGGCCTTCAGCAGCAGGCCCGTTCCGCTTACCTGGCCATATGCCTGGATCTGGCCGATTCCCTTCGTTCCCGGTATCCTGATAGATGGACACAGGCACTTGCCGCTCTGGAGAAACACCCGAACTTGATGGAAGTTATATTTTACAAGTCTCCCGGTCTTGCAGGCGACAGGCTCCGCGACGCCGCCATCGCAGCGGGAATTAAAAAGCCACAACGGATTAAACGTTGAACAACCTCTCCGAAGCCAGTGTTACCGGTTACGGTAACATTTTGGTCCCAGGCATGTTAATAACCAGCAAGGCTCCTGCTACGTAGCGAGCTTATTCACAAAGCAGGAAGTAATCGCTTGAGTGAGTCCGCTGGTTACGGCGGAAATGTTGGTTATCTCGTCGGAAGTCAGCTTGTTTTGGGATGGGCGATAAATCAGCATAAAGCCTAATGACGAGCCAAGCAGGCACAGCGGTATTGTCACGGCTGAGACTTTATTTAAATCAGTCAAATTGCCCTGAAGACCCATTGCAAACATATCATCGAGATTACATATCTTATTCGACTTGCAGATACTGTCCATCAGCTCAGGACTGAAACAATTATTAAGATGCTGTTTCTCAAGAGCTATTGGCTGGCCATTTTCGAACATGTGAAGCTCAAAGTTATCTGCCTGTCGCAAAAAGAAGGTTATATTTACGTCGGCGATTTCAGCTTTGATGAGTTTGACGGCAGTACATAAAAGTTGATTCAAGTCGGTTGCCCCGATGATTGACTCGTAAAAATTTGCTTCAAAACTGATGGTCTTCAGCCTTTTGATGAAGTTTCTCTGGGCTGCAATGAGGTCATTACAGAGTATGTCAATCTTTTGGGCCTGCTTTTTGCGCCCTTTGTTCAGCTTCTTTATAAGCAGGCGTACTCTTTTATGTCGCTGTTTATCGTCCACGATCACCCGTTTTATTAAAAATCCACCGAAACATGCAATGTTTAAGATTCGGCCTAACAAAAGCCCGGCTTTAAGAGCAAATAAGGATTCAAGAGCCCTTTTCAGTGGCCCTATAAACAACCGGTTATCAGTTTTGAAGTTATTGACATACATTTGGAGACACGCATCAAAGTAAACCGCTGTGTACCTTTTTTTCTGTTTTCGGACTTGTTATTTGCATGTTAATCACCCGCAGCACTACAGCAAAGGTCAAATATTACTGGAATAAGGGGTAACGATTTAGTTGTGATTTTCATTGACTCGTTGCCATTTAAGCCGGTACAATCATTTTGAGTGTTTGGTATGAACGAATCGAGTAGAGCCAGTTACTTATGACATGGAGGTGTTAATATGATTCTTCCAAAACCTATCCGTAAAATTCTCCGTATATTTCGTGGTAGCGTTTCACCCGTGCTTATCTTCATATCAATAACGCTGGGATTCTGGTTTGGGCTTGTTCCCGGCTGGTCCGGCTTCCATGTAGCCATAATCATCCTGATGTTGATACTAAATGTACATACAGGCCTGTTTTTGCTCTCGGCGGGATTTGGCAAAGGCCTCTGCTTCGCGGCAGCTCCGGTTTTGTATCACATTGGCATCGTGGTTCAAAATTATCTGGCAGACATGCTGAGTTTTCTGGCGTCGGTGCCGATTATAGGGATGACGGATTTCAGCAGGTACGCGGTTGCAGGGGCATTCGTGGTCGGACCGATTATTGGCGGTATCGCCGGACTGCTCATGGCCCGGTCGGTAATTAGTTTTCGCCGGATGTTCTTAAAGCTTGAAGAAGGCTCCGAAACGTTCAAAAAATGGTATTCCAATCGCTGGGTACGCATTTTGGATCGCATACTAATCGGCAAGCGAACAAAAGATGCCAAATCGCTTTTCTCAGCCAAGAGCAAAGTTATTCGTAAAGCCGGAGTCGTGTTGGCTGTATTGGTTTTAGCGGTATCGGCAGCAGCAGTAATATTGACAAAAAACAACGTGGCCAAAGACTATGCTGCCGAAGTGATGACCCAGGCTAACGGAGCTGAAGTCAATCTGGACAGCCTTGATTTGTCCTTATTGACAGGGGCGGTTTCGGCATCCGGAATACAGGTGACCGATGCGAACAAGCCTCAAAACAATCAGGTAACCGTGGGGAAAATCGCCTCCGATACAAGTCTGTACAATTTGTTTCTGGGCAAACTGGTGATGGAGAATGTGGAAGTCTCGAATATCAGATTTGACCAGAAGCGTTCAACGCCGGGCAAGATAGTTGAAACTAAAGATGAAAAGGAGCCGTCTGCTTTCGATCCGTGCGATTATGAGACTGGAACCAGCGAAACCAGCAAGCTCGATACCTATTTCAAAGACGCCAAGGCGCTAAAGGAAAAGCTTAAAAAAGCGCGTAAATGGCTGCCGAAAGCAAAGGAAAAAACCGGAACTCAACCGCAGGAAGAGCCCCAGAAATATCTTGATTATCTCACGGCCCGGGCTTCAGTTCCGGCCACGCCTCGCATAATGGCCAAAAGAATCGTCTTTGACGATGTTGAAATCCCTTCAGGCATCTTTGGAAACAGCCAGATTCTGCTGACAAATTTGAGCGATTCGGCACAGACGGCGAAACTGCCCGTCACATTCGATATCAAATCGAAAGAAAATGCTTCTTTAAACCTTACAATCGACTATTCCTCAGGAGACGAAGAGCCGGAAGTGACTGGAACCTTCGGTGGCTTCGACCTCAGTAAATTACAATCAAGCCTGAGCAGTGATAGTGGAATGGCGTTTGAGAAGGGCATTGCTACGGGCAAATTTAGTGGTCTGCTCACAGATGAATTGATCGACCTGAAAGTAAGCGTAGTTATTCAGGATATGGTGGCTAAGTCACAGGGGGATGGCGTTTTGGGATTAGGTGCCGACACAACTTCCAAAGCGCTTGATGTCCTGAAAAATCTTAATACAATCATACGTATTGTTGGGCCGGTCAATGAACCGCGTCTGGTATTTGACGCCGATGGACTGACAAAAACGTTCAAAGATGCCTTAATCAATGCGGGAAAACAAAAACTTACGGAGGAATTAGACAAACAAATCGACAAGCAATTGGACGGCCAGGTACCTGATGAGCTCAAAGACACCTTGAAGAATTCCAAGGGGCTGCTCGATGGACTCGGTGGAATACTTCAGAAGAAGGATGATAAATAATAAATCCAGGCGGTAAACCACTGTTAAATCGAGCAGAGTACAGCTCGTGCTATGCAGTGACTTTGCAGAGTGCCAATTGCCTTTTTATTTATGTTTGTAAATTACAATCTTATCCATAGAATCCGCGAAGGTTTTTAGGGGCTTTTTCATTACAGCCAGAGCCGGGTCTGTCAAATCCATACTTCCGCAGGTTGCCTTCCACAGATCAAGAAGAGTTATAGCTTTGGATCTTATTCTTACACCGCCGATTCTTCCGCGTTTGCATTCAACAATGCCCTGCTTGCTAAGCATTTGTATAACTTTCTGAAGATATCCTACAGAGAAATCCAGAGCCTTTGCAATCTCTGAGGCCTGAAGATAGCCGTTCATTTTTCTTTTCTTTAAAAAAACAATCGTCTCTACGGACATTGTAAAATCCTGATTAATTTTCACAATTACCTCCTTCTTAACATTTTCTTAACATCACGCCACCTGAGCCTGTTGGCGGTCGATCGCATGGTTCGGTCCATTGGCGACAAGCACCTTGCGAACACGCGCGGCCAGGTCATCAATCTCTTCGACGTTCTCGAAGCCGACAACCATAGCATCCATACAACCCGACTCCAGTGCATATTTAATGGATTTGTCGCGTTTTTCATCACTATTGCCGAATGTACCCTCACCGATTATCTTCATCCCTATTACGGCCTTGCCCTGCCTTCGCATCTCCTTGACCACTGTTTCGACCTTTGGTAACTCCTCGACCGTTTTGACATCCATTTTCGCTGCGTACGGATTTATACGGACGTGCACCGAATCGATCCAGGGCTCCTTGACGCATGCCTGAAGCGCCTCCAGTGAATGACACGACACGCCGTGAGCCCGTATGAGCCCTTTCTTCTTGAGCCTGTCTAAGATGTCCATCTGGTCTCCCAGTTCCTCAGGCCATTTGTCCGATGTAACACAATGAAACAAAACCAAATCGATGTAATCGGTGTTCAGCTCCTTGAGGAACCGTTCCACAACGATATCCGGGCTCGGCCGTTCCTGCTCCGGAATTCCGCCGCGACGAAACCATATCTTGCTTGATATTACGTAGTCTTTGCGCTGCATATTCTTCAGTGCCGTAGCCAGGAACGGGTGCGTCCCATACAGGTCCGCCATATCAAACAATTTTATACCTCGTTCATAACAGCCCTTTGCAAGGGTGTTAAATCTATCCAGGCCCATACGCGTTTGATTCGACTGCCGGTTGCCGCCACGCATTCCCGTGCCAAGGCCAACGCGGGAAACTTTTATCTTCGTCTTGCCCAGAGGCACAAGCTCGTAAGGGTCGTACCGTTTCGGCTTCTGTTGGTTGGCTGTTGAAAACCCGGCGCCCAAAAGCAAACCCCCCGCACCTGCAAACGACCTGGCTAAAAATTCACGACGTTTCATCTCCATTGCTGACAGCTCCTTAAATAACTTGTGCTATGTAGCAGTTTCACAGAATAGCTCTGTAAATGTGTTTTTTTATGTTGTCAGGATATCTGTATAGGTCTGATAATGCAAGAAATATTTTGTCCGGATTTACGCATATTGCGTGCTCAGCCTTTGAGCTCTGCCGATGCAAGAATTTTCCTGCAAGTGCAGTGGTTTCCTAAATGACATAAAGCAAGTTCTGAAGCGGAGAATTTTACTGGAAGCGACAAATTATCTATTTGGCCGTATCCGATGGTTATATGCGGGAAAAATTTCTCAAAACTTGACTTTTCAGGATAGTTTTTGATCCACAGCAAAGTTGATTCGCCGGCCACTGGCGGAGAAAGCACCATATCTGCCGTCACGTCGTAGCTGAAATATGGCGCCAGTCTTAGCATAACTTCTTCATGAAGCGATTGAAGCGTTTCTGTTCTTGTTATCTCAAAAACCGACACTTTTTCTCCGACGGAGTTTGTTTCGGTATGTATTCCAACAGCGTTTAACTGCTCCAGAGAGCATTTTTCTGCAACTGTCTGTAAAATCTTATCAATTTTGGCGATGTTGCTTTCGTCGATACAACCCATAGCCAGAGAGATATGCGGCAGACAGTTCTCTTTATCCAGAATAATTTTGTCGTGTTTTAAGAGTATTTTATTAGCCTCGATAGCTTTTTCTGACATCTTTTCGTCTGGTAACAATACGATATCGACTGCTATTTTCGCCATTTGGACAGCCTTGATAAAAGAGTTCTGCCGTTTTTATCTCAATATGGCGATATTTAAACAGAAGAACGTTTGGGCACAAGGAAAAACTCTTGCAATAGCTGTGACCGACACTATACTTATTTAGCTGAACCGGGAGTTTGAGTTCCCATTTTATGAGAGCCTGTAAGTACAATAATGCTTTTGGGGTCTCAGAAAGGATGCGGCGATGGCGGAAAAAGATACTGATTTGCAGAAAATAAAAGAGCTCATTGAAATAATGAAACAGAACGATCTGGCAGAGATTGAAATAAGGCATGACGATGACAAGATTGTTCTAAAACGCTCGCAACCTCAGCAGGTTGTGGGCGGAGTGCCAATACTCAGGCCGGAAGCCGGCGCAGTACCTTTTGTCTACGAAGGTCCGGAAGTTTCGGGGCAATCTTCCGCCTCGCAATCAGCCTCGGAAGAGGAGGGCCTGGTAGAGATAAAATCGCCTATCGTTGGGACTTTCTATGCGACGCCGAGCCCCGATTCTGAGCCTTATGTTGAGGTCGGTTCGACAGTCAGTTCACAGACAGTCGTTTGCATTATCGAGGCGATGAAAGTAATGAACGAAATAAAGGCCGAAAACAATGGGTTGATTGCTGAAATACTTGTGACTAACGGTCAAGCTGTTGAATACGGCCAGGCACTTTTCAAGATAAGGCCGGACTGAATTATCATTCGATGCTCGTCGCTCGATATTTGTTGTGAGAATCGAGAATCGGGTATCATATATCGAGAATCGAAAATATGTTTTCAAGGATTCTGATAGCAAACCGTGGCGAAATTGCCTTGCGTATCATTCGTGCATGTCATGAGCTTGATATAGAGGCAGTTGTGGTTTATTCCGAGGCTGATAAAGACGCTCCATACTTGCAGCTTGCCGATGAGGCTATTTGTATAGGCCCGCCCGACTGTGCCGGAAGTTATCTAAATATCCCGCGTATTATAAGTGCCGCCGAGATCACTGATGTCGAGGCGATTCATCCCGGCTATGGCTTCTTAGCTGAAAATATACATTTCGCCGAGGTATGCCGGGAGTGCGGGATAACATTTATAGGCCCACCTGTTGAGGCGATGCGGTTACTCGGCGACAAGGTTCAGGCCCGCGAGTTGGCCCGCAAGGCCGGTGTCCCGATAGTACCTGGTTCTGACGGTGCACTCGAAAAAGATTCTGATGCGCTGAAACTGGCCAACAAGATGGGCTACCCCGTGATAATAAAAGCTGCTGCCGGCGGCGGCGGACGTGGTATGAGGGTTGTGCATAACGACATCAATCTGCGTTCGGCATTTAGCTCAGCACGTGCCGAGGCGAAAGCCGCCTTTGGTGACGGCAGCGTCTATATCGAAAAATTTATCGTTGAACCCAGGCACGTGGAAGTCCAGATAATTGCCGACCAGGAAGGCAATGCATTACACTTTTACGAGAGAGACTGCTCTATTCAGCGCAGACATCAAAAGATGATCGAGGAGTCACCCTGTCCTATTCTGGATAAGCGCACAAGGGAAGAACTCTGTGAGGCTGCTTTGAGAATCATACAAGAAGCTAAATATGTCAATGCGGCTACGGTCGAGTTTCTCCTGGACAAGGACAAAGGATTTTACTTCATTGAGGTCAATACACGGATTCAGGTCGAGCACCCAGTTACTGAGATGGTGACCGGCCACGACTTGATTAAGTGGCAGTTAAAGGTTGCCGCAGGGCAACCCATCAAATTGAAACAGAGAAATATTAAGCATTCCGGCGTGGCAATTGAGTGCCGGATAAACGCCGAGGACCCTGAAAATGATTTTGCTCCTTCACCAGGCACGATTACCAGATATATTCCACCCGGCGGTCCAGGCGTCAGAGTTGATACGCACGTCCATCAGGGCTGGACGGTCTCGACAAGCTACGATTCGATGATTGCCAAGCTCATCGTCCATCGACAAACAAGAGCCGACGCAATTGCAACAATGAAAAGAGCCTTACGGGAATTTGTAATCGAGCCGATCAAAACCACGATCCCGGCCTGTCTGGATATCCTCTCGCATAACCTTTTTGTCAAAAATAAAATCGACACCGGCTTCGTCGAACGAAATTTCTAATCCCGCGGTTTGTGATTTATTGCTCGTATCTCGAAAGTGTCTACTGTCAATGCGTGCTTGAAACGGAATACATGTCCTTTTTCGTGGATTCCTGCTTTCGCAGGAATGGCAAAGTCCGGATTATGAGCGACGAATCATTTTTCCAGCGAAGTTAAATCTTCGTAGGTTTCGCGTTTTCTGATGACTGAGAATTTATCGCCGTCAACGAGGACTTCGGCGGCCCGGCCTCGGGCGTTGTAATTGCTGCTCATGCTAAAACCATAAGCGCCGGCAGTAAAAATAGAAAGCAAGTCACCACGTTCTGTGGGCGGCAGAGTCCTGTCCTTTGCAAAGAAATCCGCGCCTTCGCAGATGGGCCCGACCACATCCACGACTTCGGTACCGTCCAACTGCAAGCCTTTATTACGCTGGCGTGGGACAAACTTTTCATTCACTCTCACGGACCAAATGAAGTGGAATGCGTCATACAGCGAAGGGCGAATCAAGTCGTTCATTCCCGCATCTACAATCACAAATTTTTTAGTGCCCCCGTGTTTGATGTAAAGAACACGAGTGAGCATTATCCCTGCGTTGGCGCAGATGCTTTTGCCCGGCTCTAAAATGAGTTTTAGATTTTTGTCTTTCAATAACGGGATTATGCCTGCTGCATATTGTGCTGCAGAAGGTACGGTGTCGGACTCATAGTCGGCGCCGTAGCCGCCGCCAAGATCAAGGGCTTCTATGTTGTAACCACGGCTGCGGAGCAAGTCAATCAGCGGCAAAATCTTTTTCACAGCTTCAACATAAGGATCAATTTTCTTGCCTCCGGTTCCCAGGTGCACATGAATCGCGCAAAGATTTATTGCCGTGTTGTCGCCGTAATCGGAGAAAACTTTCAATGCCCTTTCGATATCGACACCGAATTTTGTTTCTTTCTTGCCTGTGGTCAGAAAAGCGTGAGTTTTATAATCAACATCGGGATTGACACGCAAAGCGACTTTTGGTTGTGTCCCTTGTTGTTTTGCAAGTTTAATGAGATTTTCCAACTCGTCTTCTGATTCGATGTTGAAATAGCCAATCCCGGCATCTAATGCTTCGATGATTTCTGCGTCGGTTTTGCCGACACCGGCAAAGACGATTTTCGACGGGTCACCCCCGGCTTGCAGAACGCGGTATAGCTCACCGCCGCTGACGATATCGAATCCGCTGCCCGCATCGGCCATAAATCTGAGGATGTTTATATTGCCGCAGGCTTTGACAGAATAACAAATTGTAGTATCGAGCCGGCTATAAGCCTGCTGAGTTTTCTGCAGATGGTCCATGAAAGTAGCTTTGCTGTAGATGTAGACCGGTGTGCCGACCTCATCGGCGATTTTCTCAATACTTACGTTTTCTGCGTACAATTTACCGTTTTTGTAGTCAAAATAGTCCATATTGTCGAGTTCTTTATGGATAATCCTTACAAGTTACGAGAATATGTATTGTTATCGACAAACAGTATACTGACTTGGGCGCCGATTGCAAGTAGCTGGTAGGGTCCGGCTTACCGGCATTAAGCTGCTATTCTGAATAAAAAATGGAAGGTTCCGCCGCAGCGAGAGAACCTTCCATTTTTCGCGTAACTGGCCGCTATTTTGATATTTTCAATCACGGCCCCAATTACCGGCTTTAGCCGACAGCCTGCTGACAACCTTAACAATAAGGACAAGCAGGCTTGTGATTACTTTGGTACGCTATTATTTCTTCTTTGTCGCTTTCTTCTTTGTCGCTTTCTTCTTAGTTGCTTTCTTCTTTGCTACTTTCTTCTTAGTTGCTTTCTTCGCTACTTTCTTCTTTGCTACTTTCTTCTTTGCCATTATGTGTCACCTCCTTTTGGCTGACTAAAAATCCTTTTACATTTTATTAAGCTAAACAATACTGAATTACATTAAAAAACTTTTTCATAAAATAACATAAAAAAATTAATAAATTTTATATATATTTTTTATCGTCTAAACGTTTAGAAATACTTGACTAAATTTTTTACTATCAATATTTTACATAACCTCATAATTTTTTTACTATACCCTTTATTGAGTTGAAGAAAAACTAAACTTTAAATAATTTTATCTTTTGTTGACATTATTTACTGATTGAGGTTTTGTAATTTCTTCTATAATATTATTTTCAATAACACACAGTTTAGTTGTTAATTATCTATGGAAAAAAGAAAAATAGTTTTGTTTGGCGGTACGTTTGATCCAATTCATCTTGGTCATACAATCGTCACTGCCGATGCAGCCAAACATGTTGGCGCAGAGAAAACTGTTTTTATTCCCGCGAAGCGCTCACCGCTGAAAGGATTCTCACCCAAAGTAAGTGATGATGATAGATTCAAGATGATAGAACTTGCAATCGCTGAGCAGAAGAGTTTTCAGGTAAGTGATTATGAATTGAAAAAGCCGGCGCCGAGTTACACTCTGAAGACTGTAAGGAAGTTTCAGGCCGACTACGGCAGTGGTGCCTCGATTCATTGGCTTGTGGGTGCCGATGGTATCGATGATTTGGTGTATTGGCACAAGATAGTTGAGTTAATTGATATTTGTAATATAACAACGATGTATAGAGCCGGCTGCGAGCCACCGAATTTCGCCCGGTTTGAGAATCTCTGGGGCCGCCGGCGAGTCGAAAAACTTGAACGAAACATTATTCCAACACCTCTGGTGGATATAAGCAGCACGGAAATACGGAACAGATTAGCCGCCGGCCTTGATGTAACCGATATGCTGCATCCGGACGTTGCAGATTATATCCGCAAACACAAACTATACCGGTCGAAATAGCATTTATCCGATATTTAAACGTAAATGCTAAAAGATATTTTTGTTGACCGAACTTATCAGCCAATCGTACCAGTTAGCCATACCTTCTCCGGTTTTGGCTGATATTGGAAAGATTTTAATTTCTTTATTTAGCCTGCGGGCGTCAGCTTTGGCTCGATCGATATCGAAATCCACATGTCCGCCATCCAACAGATCAATTTTATTGATGAGCATCACCTTCGATTTTGCGAAAATAGCAGGATACTTTGCCGGTTTGTCGTCACCCTCAGCAACGGAAAGCACTACTATTTTGCCGCTTTCGCCCAGATCGAAGGCCGAGGGACAAACCAGGTTGCCCACGTTCTCTATGAAAATCAAATCCAAATCATCGACGGGCAACTCTTTTAATGCAGCGCTGATCTGAGCTGCCGACAAATGGCATGCACCTTCGGTATTTATCTGAATAACCGGCGCTTTGGTCGCTCTGATTCTCTCGGCGTCGATGTCGGTCTGAATATCACCTTCGATAACGCCGATTTTAATTTTGTCCTTCAACTCGTTTATTGTCCTGGCAAGAATTGTGGTTTTGCCGGAGCCGGGAGAAGAAATAATATTCAGGCATAATTTCTTCCGCTCAGTTAAAAACAATATGTTTTCGAAGGCATACTTTTCGTTTTCACTGAGTATTTTTTTGCCGACGTCAATCTTTTTCATGCTTTTAATCCGTTTGAAATTCTATCTGTTCCAGTATTAAAGGCGCATCAGGCTGCAGCTCAAAAATTTCACTGCCACACTTCGGACACACTGGATTTGAAAGCTCGACAGGGAAGTCTCGATTACAATCCTTACACCTTGCCCGGATAGGCTTATGTTCTATTTCTAATTTCACTCCCTGGCACGGCGTATCTTTCGCTATGGCCTCGAAGGCAAAACGAAGTGCTTCGTCATTGACAGTGTTGAGCGTTCCACAACTGATTATTGCGCCGACAGGTTTTGCATTATATTTTGCAGCTTCATCTGATATTGTCTCTATCAGGCTCTGAGCCACCATCATTTCATGCATCAACATATCCTCGGCAGTTCACGCCCGTATGGCATCTGCACAATTCTCTTTCCGCCGATACGTGTTTTAATTTCCACCACAGGTACATCACGGTTTTCGACGACTTGACCAATTATGCTTGCCTCTTTGCCCAAAGGATGATTTTTACAGGTGTTCAAACAGTCATCGGCCGCATCCGGCGAGACAATCGCGACGAATTTGCCTTCATTTGCGATTGTCAGCACGTCGAAGCCGAGCATATCGGCTGCTGCCTGCACGGCCGGCTTGACGGGTATATCAGCTTCGTTAATTTCGATGCTCAGACCGGCACTTCTTGAGACTTCGTTAAGCGTGGCGGCTAATCCGCCGCGGGTCGGGTCCCGCATAAACTTTATACCGCTCGTGTTCTCTAACAGTTCGCAGATTAATCCCGCCAGAGACGCACAGTCGCTCTTTAATTGTGATTGAAATTTAATATCTTCTCGTTGTGAAATAATTGTCATTCCATGGTCGCCGATCGTGCCGTTGATAATGATCTTATCCCCGACGGCAATATTTTCGAAGCCCAGATTTACGCCGGCCAGTCTTACGCCGATTCCCGACGTATTTATAAAAATCCTGTCAGCGGCGCCGGCTTCAACAGTTTTCGTATCACCGGTAACAATATCAACGCCATTCTGACGGGCAACTTCACCGATACTGGATAAAATCTTTTCCAGCAATTCGAATTCGAATCCATCTTCGATTATCAGCGACAATGATAAAGCGACAGGTTTTGAACCGGCAACTGCCAGGTCGTTTATCGTTCCGCAGACGGCGAGCTTCCCGATATCTCCGCCGTTGAAAAACAACGGCTTTACGACGTAGCTGTCCGTTGTAAAACACAGCGAGCTCGAAGCCACATTCAGCTTTGCCGAATCGCCTAATTCGGCCAGAACATCATTTTTAAGGCTCGGCAGAATATGGTTGCGGATCAGGTCATCGGTCAGTTGTCCGCCCCCGCCATGTGCGAGCAGGATTCTATCGTTTTTGGTTGTTCTCATTGTTTGTGTCTTTTTTCACCAGTCCATATTTGAACCACGCTGCACAGGCACCTTCGGAACTTACCATACAAGGCCCAATTGGTTTTTGTGGTGTACAGTTTTGGCCGAACAATCCACATTCCGGCGGCTCTATCAGTCCACATAGGACTTCGCCGCATCGACACCCCTTTCTTTCTTCGCCCGGGCTCTCGGTTATGTTAAATCGCTTGAAGGCATCGAATCGACTGTATTTATCTCTTAGTTTCAGCGTGCTTTTTTTGATGTTTCCGAGTCCCCGCCAGTAGCCGTCCACGGGCTCGAAGCACTCGTCTATGATTTTTTGTGCCGCTGTGTTACCTTTCTCGGTTACAACAGCAAAGTACATTGATTTGAGCTCTGCTTTGCCGGCAGCAAGTTGCCGGCAGATTTCGCCAAGTCCTTCTATTATTTGCAGTGCCTCAAAGCCGGCCACCACGCAGGGACGACCAAAGTCTCCTACTATCTGGGCAAAAGCACCATAGCCGATTATCACACTTACATGCCCGGGGCAGAGAAAGGCATCAATATTATGATTTTTCCCGCTCAACAACGCTCTCATCGCAGGCACGACAAGTTTGTGTCCGCTCAAAATACAGAAATTTTCGATTGACTCGGCAGCCGCCTCTTTTACTACTACAGCGGTGGCGGGCGCAGTTGTTTCAAAGCCGACCGCAATGAACACGACTTGTTTTTCAGGATTGTCTTTAGCTAATTGCAGTGCATCTTCGCTGCTTAGAACAACTTTGACGTTGGCTTTTGCCTGCTTTGTTTCGAGCGAATCGTTTTTGCCCGGGACTCGAATCATATCGCCGTATGTGGCGATTATACAATCGTCGCGTTCGGCCAATTCCAGAACAGAATCGATATAGCCCTGGTCGGTGACACAAACCGGACAGCCCGGGCCGGATAAAAGTTTAAGGTTCCTGGGTAAAATTGACCTTATGCCGTTGCGGAAAATAGAGACTGTGTGAGTGCCGCAAACTTCCATTATGTTAATCTGCCGCTCTAAAGCTTCGCAGGCCATATTCATAATATTCTGTGCTTTTTGAATTCTTTCAAGCATGATTTAGCATTGTCATTCCTGTGTCAGCAGGAATCTATTCGTTTTTTTCTGTCTTTATTTTATCCTGAAATTTTATTAGGCGTATCCTCGAACTCGCTTAACTCTGCAATAAGCTGCCATGTCTTTTTCGCCTCTTCTTCATCGACGAGCGAGATGGCAAAACCGGCATGCATCAGCACTAAATCACCCACTTTTGCTTCCGGCAGCAGTGTGGTCTTGGCCTTCCAGCGATTGCCCATCGCATCGACAACCGCTTTGTCCCCATCTAATTCAACTATCCTTGCCGGTATCGCCAAACACATAATTCGTTCCTCGTCGCTCGTTCTCTGTCATTGCATGTGAGGTATACTTGAGAGTAAAATCCAATCTGTTGTGCCTTAATTCGTTCACTTTGCTCGCAATGACGTTTTTGTTGTTTCATATTCTTCAAGTTTGGCGGCTATTGCCGCCTGGCCGAGGGATATCCCGCCGTCGTTAGATGGGACGTCCCGGTTAAATAATACAAAAAAACCGGTTTTCTTCAAGAGATTAACCAAACGATTTGTCAAATACCGGTTGCAGAACACCCCACCGCTTAGTGCAACAATATTTAATTTCGTACTATCCCTGGCTGCTTTGGCCATCTCCAGCAGGGCAGCGGCAAGGGTGTTGTGGAACTTCGCTGAGATAACACCGGCGACTTGCTCTTTTTGAACATCAGCGATAAGTTGCATTAGCATCTTACCCAAATCAAGCTGTATTGGCTGATTATTGGTTCTCATTAGCTCAAAGTCATATTTTTCTTCGATACTGCTGTCAATAATTGCCTCAAGGGCCATCGGCAGTTGAGCGTCGAAGTGATTGTAGCTGCCCAGGCCGATCATGGCGGCCACGGCGTCAAAAACCCGACCAAGGCTGGAAGTCTCGACAGTATTAATTCCTTTCTCAATCTGCTCTAATATTATTTGCTGTTTATTTATGTCGCCTTCGATTTGTTCGAGCAGCCATCTGAAGTTATATATATTAAAGTCGTCGCGGTAAATTTTCCTTAATAACCCGAGGAGGGGTCTTATAGCCTCTTTACTTGCCTTATCCGCTCCGGCCAGCGTGTAATAGGACAAATGGCCGAACCGTTCAAATTTCTCCAATGATGCAATCATACACTCACAGCCCCAGATTACCCCGTCCGTTCCATAACCGGTACCATCGCACACAAGGCCGATGACCGATTCGCTAATACCGTGCTCCGCTAAAACAGATGCAATATGGGCCCAGTGGTGTTGGACGCCGATAAACTTCACATCGGGCATTGAAAGGGCATACTGTGTTGATAGATAGCCGGGGTGAAGGTCATAGGCTGCAACTTTCGGCTCGACTTCAAATAATTTCCGCAGATGCTCGATTGAGTCGATATAGTGATGATAGACCTCTGCGTCCTCAAGGTCGCCAATATGTTCGCTGCAGATAAGCTGATTCTGTTTTGCGAAACAAAAGGTATTCTTCAAATCCGCTCCGGCTGCGAATATTTCCTGCCGGCAGCTTTCTTCTGCAAAGATAGGAGTGGGGACATATCCTCTGGCCCTTCTTAAAAGAACCGGCTGTTCCTCGATGAAATGTACGATCGAATCATCAACCTGCCGGTAAATCTCCCTGTCATGTATCAAAAAGGCATCAGCGATGCAATCAAGTCGTTCCAGTGCCAGCTCGTTTTTGCAAATCAGCGGCTCATCGGAAATATTGCCACTGGTCATTACGAGAACTTCTATGTTCCGGGCAAAGAGCAGATAATGCAGCGGCGCATAACATAGCATAAAACCGTAAGTATCAACACCATCGGCTGCTGATGGCGCCAAAAGGGAATTACTTTTTTTGGGCATCAAAACAATGGGGCTTTTCGGGCTCTTTAAAAGCTGCTCTGCTGTTTCACTCACAATTGCATATTTTTTTATAGTCTCGATCGAATCAGCCATCAGAGCAAAGGGCTTATGGTCACGTTTTTTACGCTCCCGTAATCGGTCGACGGCCAGGCTATTGAGCGCATCGACCGCGAGGTGGAATCCGCCGACTCCTTTTACCGCGACAATTTTTCCGCTCATAAGTAATTTAGCGGTCTCGACAATTACCTTGCCGGTTTGCGTTTCTACCGTTTTTCCTTTACTGTCCGTCAGCCGGATTTTTGGCCCGCAGCTCCCACAGGCAACAGGTTGGGCATGGAAGCGACGGTCGGTTACATTCGTATATTGAGCAGCGCATTTAGCGCACATCTTAAAAACCGACATCGTGGTGTTGGGCCTGTCATAAGGAATGGTCTTTACGATTGAATATCTGGGCCCGCAATTAGTGCAGTTTATAAACGGATAGCCAAAGCGAAAATCTTTTTTATCAGCCATTTCCGTGAGGCAATCCCGGCAGGTTGCAATATCAGCCGTTACCTGCGACAGTGGCGTCCCTTGCGAATTGCTTGTGTCAATGATGAATTTATCTTCGGCTTCGACTACAGGTATATCAAATACATTACAGGATTTGATTTCTGCTAAGGGGGGGGTATCGGCACCGGTGCGAAGGCGATGCAAAAATTCCGTTATTTTTTCTTCTTCACCCTGTAATTCGACCGTTACGCCCTTTGTGTCATTATAGACGATACCTGACAGTCCCAGGTTTTGTGCTATTCTGTAAACTGCCGGCCGAAAACCAACGCCTTGAACTTGCCCCGATATAAATATTCTTTGTCTTTTAATCAAGACTCTTAAATCTTTGTAATTTCAATAGTTTTTATACATCCGCTCACATCAGCGGCTGTTTAAGGGGTATTATAATTCAGCAGTGGAAAAAAGACAATCAGCCTTTGAATGAGCGCAAGTCAGACTCCCCCAAAAACTGAAATGCAAAAGGCGAAAAATTTATTTGCCAATATCGATCATATATGTTAATATTAATCAAACTTGGGGCCATAGCTCAGTTGGGAGAGCGCTTGCATGGCATGCAAGAGGTCGTGGGTTCGAATCCCATTGGCTCCATTTCATATCTTTTTTTCCTAAGTCATTACATATTAAAGGTTTTAGTTCTTGTTGACGTGAACATTCGAGAATCTCGTTAGTGCCTTTCAATTTTTTTTAACATTTCTAAAGATTTTTCGGGACACACAACTGTGACGCTGTTATAGTTGCCCCCATGATAGCTGTTGCATCAGA